>Ga0187892_10000795_pt1 | contig 79199 bp, 82 predicted proteins | sample MA1701073metaG_FD_139345 | JGI IMG/M metagenome (GOLD analysis project Ga0187892, IMG submission 139345) | Bio-ooze microbial communities from a basaltic lava cave in the Kipuka Kanohina Cave System on the Island of Hawaii, USA - MA170107-3 metaG ... | reverse complement strand
TTTCGTGAGAGACTTCACTTGGTGGCTCCTTTCTTTGGTTTGGCGACCCCCTGCATACCACATGCAGGGGAAAGGAGCCGCCACTCTCACCTCATTCGTTCAACATTCCTTGGGACATCGCCGGCTTCCGCCGCTGCTCGGTTACCTGATCGTCGGCGTCGTAATCGGGCCGCACGCACTGGCCTGGATTCCCGATACGGTGGCGGTGCGCCAGCTGGCCGAGTTCGGCGTGGTGTTCCTGATGTTCAGCGTCGGGCTGGAATTCAGCCTGCCCAAGCTCGTCACGATGCGTCGCATCGTGTTCGGACTGGGAGCCGTCCAGGTGGTCCTGACCCTCCTGCTGGTATGGGCGGCTGCCGCGGTGCTCGGCGTCGAGTGGCGGGCGGGGCTGATGCTCGGCGGCGTGCTGGCGATGTCGTCGACCGCGATCCTCGCCAAGCTGCTCGCCGAGCGCCTCGAGCTCAACTCGTCTCACGGCCGGCAAATCATCGGAATCCTGCTCGCCCAGGATCTCGCGGTGGTGCCGCTGCTGATCCTCACCCCGGCGCTCGCGGCCGGCGCGGAGACGCTCGCGGTAAACCTCGGGCTTGCGTTTGCCAAGGCAGCGGCGGTGCTGGCATTGCTGCTCTTCTTCGGCCAGCGGCTGATGCGCGCCTGGTTTCATCTCGTCGCGCGCCGGAAGTCCGCCGAGCTTTTCGTCCTCAACGTGCTCCTGATCACGCTCGGGCTAGCCTACGTGACCGAGCTTGCGGGACTGTCACTCGCGCTCGGCGCCTTTCTTGCCGGTGCGCTCATCTCCGAGACCGAATATCGCTACCAGGTGGAAGTGGACATCCGGCCGTTCCGCGACGTGCTGCTGGGCCTGTTCTTCGTCACCATCGGCATGATGCTCGACCTGCAGGTGGTGGTCGAGCAGGCGCACTGGATCCTGCTGCTGCTCGCCGCGCTGCTCGCGCTGAAGGCGTCGGTCATCATTGGCCTGAGCCTTACGTCCGGGGCCGGCATTACGGTGGCGTTGCGTGCAGGACTGGCGCTCGCGGCATGCGGCGAGTTCGGCTTCGTGCTGCTTGCCCAGGCCGACGGTCTCGGGCTGATGAGCGGGGAGGTGATTCAGCCGGTGCTAGCCGCAATGCTGCTGTCCATGATGGCGACGCCCTTTCTCGTCGAGCACGGCGAGCACGTCGCCCGCAGCTGGGCCCGCTCCGATTGGATGCACCGCGCAATGCAACTGCACAGCATCGCGGTGCAGTCCATGGCCGCCGAACAGCATGTTGTCATCTGCGGCTACGGGCGCAGCGGGCAGAACCTGGCGCGCCTGCTCGAGCAGGAATCGGTTCCATTCATCGCGCTCGACGTCGATCCGCAGCGCATCCGCGAAGCGGCGGCTGCGGGCGAGAGCGTCGTCTTCGGGGACGCCGCGCGCCGCGAGGTGCTGGTTGCTGCGGGGTTGATGCGCGCGAAGGCGCTTGCGATCACTTACTCGGATACGGCATCCGCCCTGCGCATCCTGGAGCAGGTGCGCGAGCTCCGGCCGGAGCTGCCGGTGGTGGTGCGCACGCGCGACGACTCCGATATCGGCCGCCTCAAGGAAGCCGGCGCGGTGGAGGTCGTCGCCGAAATCATGGAGGGCAGCCTGATTCTTGCCTCAACCGCGATGATGCTGCTGGGCGTGCCGTTGAACCGCGTGCTCGCGCGGATACGCGAGACGCGCGAGCAGCGCTACAGCCTGTTCCGCGGATTCTTCCGCGGGATCACCGACGAAACGGGCAGCGTGATCGAGGCGGAACAGCCGCGGTTGCACTCGGTCACGATCGTGCCGGGCGCGGCGGCGGTGGGCAGGACGCTCGGCGCCATCGGCCTGGGAGCGATCGGCGTCGAGGTGACGGCGGTGCGCCGGCGCAACATCCGCGGGGTGGCGCCCGAGCCGGATACCCGGATCGAAGAGGGCGATGTGCTGGTGCTGCTCGGCTCCGAGCAGGATCTTGCCGCCGCCGAGATCAGGCTGATGCAGGGATAAGAAAAAAGCCCGCGGGGCCGCAGGCTCTTCTCAGGAGATTGGAACCTTGGTTACAGCAAGCTCGCTCCGCCGCAGTTGGGGGCCGCGGGTAGAATCCAGGCCACGGGCGGACCTGCTGCGGTGCAAGTTGCCACCGTGGGCGCCGTGCCCGCGCCCCCGGCGTAGGTGGAGAACTGGAAGACGCCGCTGTTCGGGTTGCCGTCGTCAACCTTGCGGTCGATCTCGGCCAGGATGTCCGATGGAATCTGGTTGCCGGTCTTGATGTTGTGGCGCGCCGCCGGGGTGCCGGTGCCGTAGGCGGTGTCGAAAACTACCTCGATGAAACGAGCGTAGGGATTGGTCGGCACCGAAGCGGGCGTTTCCGTGGCTGCCCAAACATAGCTGCCGGTGACGAAACCCGCGCGCGAGAGGTGCTCCCACACCGCGATGGACTCCTGCGGCTGGCAGGGAGCAGTGCACGCGGCCGCGGTCAGTTCGATCTGGCCGTTGGAATTGCCGTTGGCGGTGACATTGGCGATGTTGGTCGTGGCGAGGGCGTAGTCCCCGGGCAGGGCGCGGTAGCGGTCGAGGAAGCCGAAGTAGGCGGCCTTGACCCCGTCCTGCTGGGAGATGAGGTTGCGCACGCGGGCGCTGGTGATCAGCTCCTGGCCCTTCAGCACGCCACCGAGCAGGAGGCCGATGATCACGAGCACGATCGCGATCTCGATCAGGGTGAAGCCGGCTTGCTTGCGCATCATGTTGTTTCTCCAATGGCCCGAGTGGTGACTAATTGCGCAAGTCTCGTGCCAATTTGTCCACGCCCGAGACTCGCGGTCCGCACCGATTTTTGTGCCCGCGCGAATATATCACAATTCTGAGGTTCAGCCTTCAACTATCTGTAATTGCAGGGATTTTGTTTTGACGTTCTGACGCCAGCCGCCTCAAAATGCATGCGTTACCCATTGAAAAAAGATATCTATTTGAATTTTCACGGCTTCGGGTGTCGGTTTTCCGGCAGTGGCGACAACTTTCCGGCAGCCTCGAGCTCCTTCAGCCGTTCCATGAGGAAGTGGATCTCCTTGGGCTCGGTAACCTCACCACTCGCAAGCAGGCCGCCGAGCAGGACTTTGGCTGCTTCAAGTTCCCCTAGGTCCTCGAGAATAAAAATGCGCATCTGGCGCGCCCAGCTGGATGCGTGCTTCGCCCCGTGCGCAATGGCCTCGGCATAGGAAAGCGCCAGACGCGTGTCGCCCAGCCGGTGCTTGGCCATGATCGCGCAGTGCGCGAGCCATCGCCAGCGGCGGTCCGGGTCGCGGTCGAACTCCTCGCGCACGAACTCGCACATCTGCCGTTGTCTTGTCTTGTCCGGAACCTGTGCGTAGAGCTGCGAAGCCATGAGCAGGGGGTACTGCCCGACCGGGTCGAGCTTGAGGATCGTTTCGAGCCAGGCGATGACACGCGCGTAGTCGAGCTCCAGAAACGGGATGCTCGCTCCCGGCTGGTTGTCGAACGCCTGGAGATAGAGCGTGAGGAGCTGCGCGGCCGCTATGGGCTCTCCCAGGGCAGCCGCGCGCAATAGCGCCGGCGCGGGCGGGGCGCCGAGCGCCTCGGCACGCGCGTTTGGCGGCGGCCGCAGCGCCTGCCATGTCACCTGCGTGCAGAACGCCGCGACGAGCAGCGCCAGCACCCAGCGCGGCATTTCACCGATTCGGCGTTGGAGGTCGCCTCGCACCGGGTCCTCGATCCGGAAACCCCATCAGAAGTTCTTTCGGTAGAAATCGAACATCGTCGCCCCGGCGAGCAGCGCGACGTAGAGCACGCTCAGTCCCGCCAGCTCGAGCAGGGCCGACCATGGTGCCTGCTCGTTGACGAGCCACGCGGTCTGGGTCCACTGGTCCAGTGCCGGTATGACCAGCGCCAGGGCCTCGACCATGAGCTGGATGGACTGATGCGTGAAGGTGTCGGCGCCAGTCAATGGATGCGCGCTCATGAGCCGAATCGCGCTAACCGCGCGGCCGAGGAGATAGAAGGCGAGAACCAGGCTCGCCGCGGACGTGAGCTGGTTGAACGTGACGACGCAGAACAGCGCGAACGCCACCACGATCGCGAGTTCCGCCGCGAGCGAGACCGCCCATTGCAGCGCGCCGGGCGCGGGCGCGAGCCATGCGAGCGGCAGTGCCGCCGCAGCGGCGATCAGCACGGCGATGGCGAGGAAGCCGGCGAGCTTGCCCAGGACATAGTGGGAGCGCGGCAAATCGAGCGCGAGCAGCACGTCGAGGTTCTTGTCGTTGAATTCGCGCGTGATGCTGACGAGTACGTAGACGGCTGCGATGAAGACGGCCGCGAGCCGCATGCTCGCGGCGTAGAAGCCGGCCTGAAACCGCGCGCCCTCGGTGACCGATATCGCTTCAACGAAGAAGCTGGCGGCCAGCAGGATCAGCAGAGTGACAAGGACCAGCGCCGCCAGTCGGGTGCGCAGCGCCTCGAGCAACGTGTAGCGCGCAATGGCTGCGATTCTGGAATCCATGCCACAATAGCCGTGTCCGGCAGCGGCCACGGCTTACGTTTCGAGCTCCGATGCAATTCCGCCGACAGTATAGCGAAACCATCCGCCGCGCAGGCCGCGCGCGGGCGCCTGCGTGAGCGAAGTCGCCGCCACGCAGGCCCGCGTCGTCGCGCGCCCGCAATGGTGGCTCGGCCTGATGCTGCTCGCGCTCCACGCATCGCTCGCGTGGGGAATCACCGACTGGTGGTCGCGCGCGCTCCTGCTGGCGCATTTCGGGCTGTTCCTGCTGTGGCAGCCGGTATGGCGCGGCGAGGCGGACATCGAGTCGCGCTACGTCTTCCTGGTAGTCATCGTCGGTTTTCTGCTCGCGGCATGGACAACCTGGTGGCTGATGGCCGCCTGGCTCGCGCTGCTGTTCGGCCTGATCGGCGGCTCCGTGCCCGGGATCGCTCAGCGGCGGCAGCGCACCGTGTCGATGCTCGCCGCGCTCTACCTGCTGTCGATGTTGCTGATGTGGGTGGTGCCCCACCTGTTCGCCGACCAGACGCTCGAGGACGCGACGGCCCGGCTGGCGCAACATAGCGTGACGGCGTGGCCCGCGCTGCTGCAGTCACATCCGTCCCTGTTGCCGGTGCTGCTGGTGCAGTACGGGCTGCCGGTGCTGCCGGTCGCGATCCTGCTGACGCAGGTCGAGTCAAGCCGGAGCACGGTACCGCTGGCCGTCGATCTGTTCTACAGCGTGACCCTGTTCCTGCTGGTCGCCGCGCTGGTCCTCGGGAGCTTCGTCGTCAAGCAGGTGAGCCACGGCAACTATCCGCTCGCCCTCGCGCAAACGCTGTTCGCGATCGCCGTGGTGCTGATGGCGCTGTCCTGGCTGTGGAATCCGCGCGGCGGCTTCGCCGGTCTCGGCCACATCCTCTCGCAGTATCTCCTGAGCCTGGGGCTGCCGTTCGAGCGCTGGGTGCAGCGCCTGGCGGAGTTCGCCGAGCAGGAAACCCAGCCGCAGCGCTTTCTCGCGCTCGCCCTCGAGCACATCCTCGACCTGCCGTGGGTGACGGGGCTGCGCTGGGAAACGCGCCTCGGCCAGGGCGAGTACGGCGTCAAGTCGGGCTACTCCGCCGAATTCTCGTTCCAGGACCTGCGGCTGAGGATCTACACCCGCTGGTCGCTGTCGCCAGCGGTGCTGCTCCACCTGAAGCTCCTCACGCAGATGGTCGGCCACTTCTACGAGGCGAAGCGCCGCGAGCAGGTCCAGCGCCAGAGCGCCTACACGCAGGCGATCTACGAAACCGGCGCGCGGCTGACGCACGACGTCAAGAACCTTCTGCAGTCGCTGCGCTCGCTGTGTGCGGCGGTGGACAGCAGCAGCGCGCAGCAGGCGCAGGGTCTGCAGGCGCTGATGCAGCGGCAGCTGCCGCAGATCACCCAGCGCCTGAACGCGACGCTCGACAAGCTCCGCTCTCCGCAGCAGGCGGATGCGACGCGCGTGGGCGCCGCGGTCTGGTGGGAGGGCCTGGTCCAGCGCCACGCCGGGCGCAACATCCACTTCCAGATGGACGGCGTGCCGCGCGACCTGAAGCTGCCGGCGGAGCTGTTCGACAGCGTCGCCGACAATCTGATCGAGAACGCCGTCAACAAATCGGCTGCCGGCACGGGCCTTCAGGTGCGGGTGACGCTTTCGGTGGCGCGCGGCGGCACGCTCACGGTCTGCGACAACGGCGCCGCGATCGCCAAGAGCACCGAAACGCAGCTGTTCGAAGCGCCGGTGCCGTCCCCGAGCGGGCTCGGCGTCGGGCTCTACCATTCCGCGAAGCAGGCGGCCCAGCTCGGCTACCGCCTCGCGCTTGCCTCCAACCAGCCTGGAATGGTGTGCTTTGTGCTGACGCGGGAGGGGGAAGGGACTTAGGGCAACCTGCCGGCGGCGACCATGCGGTTGAAGAGCGTGTACCTGCCAAGCCAGGTCACGATGTCGTCGAACTCCCCCGCGGTGGAACCTACCGGAGTGTGGACGCGGCTCACTAAGGGGCCACCGGAGTAATTGCCCGTTTCGTCCATGCTGCTCGGCGTAGGGTTCAGGACATTGGTTTGCGCACTCATCGCGCCAAGGCCGTTCTTGCCGTGCGAAATGATGACCGCGACCGCACTATCCGTCAGATTGGCGCCTAGGCTTGTCGCCTTCACGACGAGGCCCGATGCGGTGGTTAGACTAAATTGGGTGGCGGGCGAGCGCCGTGCGTAGTCGTTGTGAACCCGGTAGCGAAAGCGGTTACCCCAAGGGTCCGTGGCGCCGAATCCGAGCGTTACCCACGGCACGTTGCCGATCGCGCCCGAACAATTCGTGGTGCCGGCATTGTAGTCCTCGATGCCGTCATTCGAACCCGCCCCCGAAGTGAGGTCGGGGCACGGGAGATATCCCTTGGCGACGGCGTGGCCGACCAGCGCATCCTTGATGTCCTCCAGCATCTTCTGCGTCTCGCTCACCTGGCGCTGCTCGACCTGGGTGGTGAGCGGTACCAGGATGCTGCCGAGCAGCAGCGTGATGATAAAGATCGCGATTGCGATCTCGATCAGCGTGAAGCCGCGGATGCGTTCAGGGGATCGTGTAAATGCGGTCGCGCGCATATGCTGTCGATGAGGGAGTCTGAAAAATGTTGTCGCCATTTCTGTTTTCGAGGTCCTCGATGTAGTCGGGCAGGTTCGTGCTGGGACGGCTCGCCCCCGCCGGGCCGGTCGTGATCAGGACCAGGTTCTTGCTTGCTCCGTCAACGGTAAGTGTTCCGGCAGTGTGATCCTCCGACTCGCTGGGGGCGATCGCGTAATAGAACCTCTTCCCCCACTCGTTGCTACCGATCATCCAGGCCGGAACCGTAAGACCCAGCGACCCCCAGCTATGCGGCAATGGGTCCTCGATCGGAACCATGCCGCGAGTCCGGCCGGTCACGCTGTCATCGTCGAAATCGTTGGATGCCCACGGGTAGCAGGCGCACCCGCTCAATGATCGATAGCTCTGCAGCAACGCCAGCATCTCGCGGGCAACGCGTCGTTCGAGCGGCGGCATCAAATCCGCCGTCGTGATGACGAGAAGCTTGTCGTTGAAGGTGCTCGAGGGCTGTGCGCCGATGAACGGGCCGCCGGCAATCGCATTGTTGACGCCGCCCGTCGCATCGAGATAGTTCGCCGGGTTGTTCGCGCTGGCCGAATCGCGGACCTGGCTGCCGACAATCGGCCCCGGCGCGAAGATGACGGCCACCGCCTGCGTGGTAACCACGGTCGCGGTGCCGTCCTGATAGACGGTGAGCCCCCCCTTGGTGTCGACATCGAGCAGCCCGCCCGACGAATGGTCGCGAAACGCCGGGAACAGGGCATACCAGAGACGCTCGCCGCTCGCGTCCCGCGCATCCGGCAGCCCGAGCGTCTTCCACGGCAGCCTGCCGAGGTAGCTCGGGCAGACACCGCCGTAGGCAACCGGGGATTCGGCGCTGCCGTCGTTATCGATATCGGGGCAGGGCAGCGAGCCCGGCCGGATGCTGTCCGCAACGGCGCGCCCGATCAGGGCGTGCTTGGCCTGTGCAAGCACGGCCGTCACTTCCTGGTCGCGCCGGAGCGTGAGCGCAGTGGTATCGACGGCGCCGAAGATGAGCAGCGCGGCCACGATCCCGATCAGCATGACTGCCAGGAGCGCCGCCTGCCCGCGCTGGGAATGGCGGCGAGCCCATCGTGCCTGGCGCGAAACGAAGAACATCGCGGTCACGGCTTCGCCTGCGCCTCGGGGCGCGGCGCGGCGCCGGGCCGGGCGCTCGCCGTCTCCGCCAGCGCCCGCGAGATGGCGTCTTCAAGACGCTGGGTCTCACGGTCCTCGCGCTCCCGCTCCGCGGCGCGGTCGGGCGCCGAGGGCTTGGCGGACCTGGCGTCCGCTGCCGGCTTGGCCGCGGGCTTGGGCTCGGCCCTGGGGGCGTCGAAGCGGCGCGAGTATGCGTCCTCGACGGCGCCTGACAGCAGCTCGACACTCTGTCCGGGCTTGAGGCTCACGCTGCGTCCCGACTGCGGCACCTGCAGCGTGACGCTGCCGTCCGGCCGCACCCGCCCGACGATCGCGGCGGCGCCCGCGGACTCGCGGTCGTGCACGGGCTGGTTGTTGAGCCAGACGGTGGTCCTGCCGTCGCTGCGGCGCAGGACGCCGCTGTAGGTGATGGTCTGCGCGACCGGTGCGGCTTCCTCGGACTTCTCGGTGGCGAGTGCGGCGCGCGCCCGCTGGCTGCGTGCCACATCGAGCGAGGCGCGCTGCGCAGGGGTGAAAAACAGCCGGCCGAGCCGTTCCTGGGCAGACGCCGGCACCGCCACCGCCGCTGCGGCAAGCGCCGTGCACGCTACAAGGCCGATTTTCCAGTCAAGCGTCACGCTTTACTCGTCACGGTTTCTTCTGCGTTCCGCCGGCGCCCACTCGCACGGTGATCCACGAGAGGTCGCATTCCGCGCTGACATTCGGCTGGTAACGGATCACGCCGCCGGTGTCGATACGCCGCAGCTGGCACTGGTCGATGGTGAAGATACCGGCGCCCTGGCGCGCGAGCGCATCGAAGAATCGCCCCAGGTCCCCTTCGTGCAGCAGCCGGAAGCGGACGCGCATGCCCGATTCGCTCAGCGCGAGCGCCCCCGGGTTGAATTCGGCGGCGAACGCGTAGGGCTTCTGTACCCCGATCTGGTACTCCACTCCGAACAGATCCGCCTGCTGGTTGGCGAGCCGCAGCCCGTCGAGCCAGTTGATGCGCTGCTCGTCGCCCACGAATCCGTCGCGCTCCAGCTGGCGGAAGCCGCCGATATAGCGCACGATGACGTCCTTTTCCTCTCCCGATTTCTGAAGTCGGTTCCGCGCATCCTTGAGCTGGACCTGCTGCTGCGCGAGCTGCTGGCGCGCCGCGATCATCAGGCGCCCGGAATAATAGACGGCCAGCGCGCCGATCACAGCCGCGGCCGCGAGCACGAGGAGCGGATTTCGCAACGCCTGGAGGTCAGCTTGGTTCATCTTCCGGGCGCGAGGACCAGCAGCAGTTTGAATTCGGCGGCGCCGCGCTGTTCCGGATTGTCGAGCGTATTGCCCGAGAGGGACAGCGTGGGGTTGACGTTGAGAGGCAGTTTCATCACCCTCGCCTCGGCGACTTCCGGCTCTTCGCGCAGCCGCTCGGCGAAAGCGTTGATGGTGTCGATGGCGCTGCGGTAATCGCCGCGGAACGGCCGGACCTCGCCGTCGATGAGCGCGCTCTCCTTGCGCTGCCCGGCGAGCCCCGGCGCGGCGGGCGTCCGATCGGGCGCACTCGCCTCCCGGCCCGCCGGTCCCTCGACAGGAATCTCCGCGGTACCGTATTTCCAGCCAAATTCCCGGATGACGATGGCGGGGCTCCTTTCGAGCGCACGGCCCAGAAGCGCCATCACCTTCTGGGGCGAATGGGCGGTCGCCTGGAGCCGCTGTGCGATCTCGACCGTCTTCTTCAGGTTCTCGGCCGAGGTCGGGGCCTGCGGAAACTGGCGCGTGATCTCCTGGTACTGGGCAGCCAGAATCCTGGTCTGGCGCGCGGCGTCCTCCCGGTCCCCATGGAGCCTCACCGTGTTGTAGAGATTCGCGCCGGTCCAGACGGCGGCCGCGGCCGCCAGCGCGCCGCAGCCTGCGTAGATGGCACGCCGCGCCTGATAGCGCTTGTAGCCCACCATCGCGTTTTCCGGCGCGAGGTTGCCGGGCGGCGTCTTCAGCCCGAGCAGGTGGAGGTAGATCGAATAGGGCGAGGCGTCGAGCAGCGCACTGTCGATGCCGAGGCGGCTCGACAACTCGCCGCGGCCGACGTGCACGCATTCCAGGCTCGGATTGTCGCGAGCGATTCCGGCGGCCTCCTCTTTCAGCTCGTCGCCACGGTCGATCAGCAGCACCGTGAGGTGCTCATCGAGCGTCATCGTGCGCAGCGCGTGCAGGTAGAGCCGCGTGTTGGATATTTCTTCGATGAAGTAGCGCGTCCGGTTCTCGGGCTTGCCGCTCTCCCCGCGCGTGAGCCGGCTCAGGCGGAACTGGCGGTCGCGGAAGAAGGTAAGCCGCAGCCCCGTGGCATGCTGCGCGACCAGCAGCAGGTTGGTCGCCTTCACGTCGAGCCGGCCGAGCAGCTCCGCGCTCACCATCGGCAGCAGGTAGATCCCCGCGATCGGCATTCCGCGCGCCGTCACCGCCTGCAGCCAGTCCGCGATCAGGTCCGGGTTGGTAAGCGCGGAGAAGAGATAACGGTCGTCACGGCGCTTGCCGGTGTCGCGGCCGAGCGGCGTAGCGGCCATGTACGCAGTACTGCGGTAGTGCTGCCTGAGCTTGCGGCTGACCATGTCCGCGCGGTCGCGGCCGAACGCGTGCGGGAGGGTCTCGAAGCGGTAATCCTCCTCGACGGCGTCCACCATGAGGTAGACGGGCAAGTCGGCGAGCCGGGCGAGGTACTCCTTGAAGTCCGCCTGGCCGCCTTCGTCATTGGCGAAGGTCAGGCACTCGGCGATTTTCCCGCCGCGCCAGTGCGCGGCCGTAACGACCGGTGCCGAGACGCCGATGAAGAGCTTGTCAGCCATTGAGGGTAGCGTGAGCAGTAAACATCAAATGGTAAGCGGTCGCGCGCTCCGCACCGCGGCACATCGTCACGCCCCGACATTTATCTTTCAAAATCAGCGCCTTATAACTTGATCTTGCCCAGGATATCATACACCGGTCCCAGCACGGCCCACACGACAAAGGCGAGCAACCCCCCCAGCACGACGGTCATTGCCGGACCCAGCATTTTCTGTGCCCTGTCCACGGACTCCCTGACGTCGCGGTTGTAGAAGTAGGTGATATTCATGAGCGCGCTGTCCAGCGCGCCCGTGTTCTCGCCCACCCGTAACATGCGGATGACAAGCGGCGGGAAGACCCCCAGGTTCTGGAAGGTCTCGCTCAGGCTTTCCCCGGAGGTGATCTGTTGACCCGCCCGCACCAGGCCGTCCGAGATGACGCGGTTGTTGACGACGTCTTCGCTCGTCTTGATGGCGTCGAGCACGGTGATGCCCGAACGGTAGAGTAGCGCGAAGACATTCGCGAAGCGCGACAGGATGATCTTGAGAAGCGTCGGCCCGACGAGCGGCAGGCGCAGCTTCGCATAGTCCCAGGTATAGGCGGCCCGCGGGCTGCGCTGGACCGCTATGGCCAGTACCGTGAACACCACGACCGGGAGCCCGAAAACCACGTACCAGTAGTGGGTCATGAAATCCGAGATCGCGATGAGCACGCGGGTCTGCACGGGAAGGGCGAGCCCCATGGTTTTGAACAGCTGCGCGATCTGCGGAACGAGGAAGATCAGGAGAGCGATCAGCACGCCGAGCACAACGATGAGCGTGAGCAGCGGCAGGATCAGCAGCCGGCGCGTCTGTGATATGAGCTCGTCGAGCCACTTGAGGTTGTCGGCCAGATTCTTGAATACCTCCGGCAACTGGCCGGATTGCTCGCCGGCCCGGACCAGGCTGACGAAGACGTTGTCGAACACCGTGGGGTGGTTGGCCATGCATTGCGAAAGCACTTTGCCGCCTTCCATGTCCTCGGTCATCGCGGTCAGCACATCGCGGAAGCGCGGGCTGTCGATCGATTCGCGCATGTCGCGCAGGCCGTCGAGGATCGGAATGCCGGAACGCGCCATCTGCTCCATGTCGAAGCAGAAGTTGATGAGATCCTGGCGCGTGATCTTGCCACCGGCGGCGAATATGCGGGACTGGCGCTCGACCTGCCGGAAGGTGATGAGATCGAGCCCCATGCGCCGCAGGCGCAGCTCGAGGTCCACTTCGTTGACCGCCTCGAGCGCCCCGCGCGCCGGCCGCCCGGTCTTGTCGACCGCCTTGTACTCGTAGGAAGGCATGGTTGCGCGCTAGCGGTAGCGCCCGGTGAGATCGATCTCGCGCGCGACCTCGGTCAAGCTCGTCGTGCCGTCCACCGCCCGCTGCAGGCCCTCGTCCGAAAGCGAGCGGAAGCCCTTGGCCATGGCCGCCGCGCGCAGCTCCTTCGCCGTCGCTCTGCGCGCCACCAGCTCGTCGAGGTCGCTGTCCATGACCAGCAGCTCCATGATGGCGCTGCGGCCCTTGAAGCCCTTGTTGTCGCACTGCTTGCAGCCGACCGGTCGGTGCAGGAAGGAGACCTTTTCCCCCGCGGGCCCGAGCAGCTGGCGCTCCTCCCGGGACGGCGCGTAGGCTTCCTTGCAGTGAGTGCACAGCACGCGCACCAGGCGCTGCGCGATCACCCCGATGATGTTGCCGGCCATGATGTCGGGCTGAATTCCGATGTCAAGCAGGCGCGGGAAGGCCCCGAGCGACGAGTTCGTGTGCAGCGTGGTGAATACCTGATGGCCGGTCATCGCGGCGCGGAACGCCATCTCCGCGGTTTCCTTGTCGCGCACCTCGCCCACCAGGATGATGTCCGGGTCCTGGCGCATGATGGAGCGGATGCCGTCCGCGAAATCCATGCGCGCAACCTCGCCCACGGAGGTCTGCCGCATCAGGGTCAACGGGTATTCGACCGGGTCCTCCAGCGTCATGATGTTGACGGTCTCGTCGTTTACCTGCGCGAGCAGCGAATAGAGCGTCGTGGTCTTGCCGCTGCCGGTCGGGCCGGTCACGATCAGGATGCCCTCGGGGCGCGCGAGCATGAGGTTGATCTTGTCGGTCGCAGGTTTGGCGAGCCGCATGCGCTCGAGGCTGATGATCGATTTCTCGCGGTCGAGCACGCGCAGCACGATGTTCTCGCCATAGATGGTGGGCTGGGTGGACACGCGGAAGTCGATCGGCCGGCCGTTCAACGTGAGCGAGAGCCGCCCGTCCTGCGGCGCACGCGTCTCCGCGATGTTCATCGCGCTCACCACCTTCACCCGCACCGTGATGCCCGGAAGGTAGGTCTTGTGGAGGCTCCTCACGGTCTCCAGCACGCCGTCGATGCGGTAGCGGATGCGCAGGAACGCGTATTCCGGCTCGAAATGGATGTCGGATGCGCCGCGCTTGACCGCGTCCACCAGCAGGGCGTTGACGAGCCGCACCATCGGCTGCGTGTACTCGTCGCCGCCGCCCGCCGCCTGCAGGCTCTCGTAGTCGATCTCACCGGTCTCGATCTCCTTCAGGATGCCGTCGACCGAGAGCTCATAGCCGTAGAAGTGGTCGGTGTAGTCTTCGAGCTGCGCCTCGCTCGCGAGCTGCGTCTTGATCTCGATCTGGGGCCCCAGCATCGCGCGCAGCTGGTCCATCGCCACCACGTTGAAGATCTCGGTAGTGGCGACGGTAAGCACCTGGTCCGCGGGGTCATAGGCGATTGGCAATACTCGGTTGCGACGCGCGAAATCCTGCGACACGAGCCTCAGCGCCTCGGGGTCGGCAACCACCTGCGCCAGGTCGATCGCCTCCTGGCCGATGGTGCGCGCCATGATGTCGCGGATGGCGCTTTCCGTGACGAAGCCGAGCCGCACCAGCAGGCGGCCGATCGGGATGTTGTTGTGACGCTGCTCGGCGAGAACGATCGAGAGCTGATCGGTGGTGATCAGCCCCTGCTGCACCAGAAGTTCGCCGAGACGAAGTTTCTTGCGCTGTTCGGCCATGCGAGGCGGCCCCTTTCCCGGAGCCGGCTATTCTACCTGCGCGACGAGCTTGCCGATGCGCTCCTGGACCTGTGCGAGGTTGAAGTTGGCGCGGCCCCTGACCGCCGCCAGCTGCATCGCGCGCTGGTAGAAACCGAGCGCGAGCTTGGGCTGGCTCACGTGCTCGAGCCCGACCGCGAGGTTGTAGGCGTAATCGGGATTGGCCGGCTCGAGGTGGTGCGCCTGGAAATAGGCTTGCTGCGCCGCCGCCCACTGCGACTGGTCGGCGTACAGGTTGCCCAGCGTGAAATACAGGTGCGCGGAAGGATCGCGCGCGATGAGCTGCTTCAGTTTTGATTCGGCCGCGATCGGGTCCGCGCGACCGAGCAGCGCGATCAGCCCGCTTTGTGCGAACGCGTTCTGGGGCTCGAGCTCCAGCAGGTGCAGGTAGCGCCGCGTGGCCTCGTCGACGTCGCCCTGCCGCACCGCCACCGCGGCGAGCCCGAGCAGCGCATCGACGTTCTTCGGTTCGGCGCCGAGCACGTCACTGTACAGACGCTGCGCCTCGTCGAGCTGTCCTGACTGCAGCGCAGCGTAGGCCCTGGGGAGAGCCGGATTGAGGACTGGCTCGGCACTGCCTGCGCTCACCACGACCGTGTTGCGCGCTGCCGGTTCCTCCGGCGCTGCGGCAGCCGGTGCCGCGGGCTGCGGCTTCGGGCGCCTTGCCGCCGCCTCCGATTCGGTTGCGGCTTCCCTGAGCAGCGGAGCCGTCGGGAGAGGACTGACCGGGGCCGGCGCCTGAACGAGCGGTGCCACCGGCCCCTTGGCAGGGGCGAGCGGCGGCTGTTCGATGAATATTCCGGGATGCGCAATCTGCAGATAGACGTAAATGCCGAAGCCGAGTGCAAACACGCCGGCGATTGTTCCCAGCACGGGCAGCGGGTGCGCGCGCACGTAAGCGCCCACTCCGGGCCTGGCGGGCCGGCTTGTGGCGCTGGCCTGCATAAGGACGCTCGCCTGCGCCTGGGCCTGCTCGCGGGCAGGAGCGGCCGCCGCAACGGGGCGTGGCGCGACTTCCGCCCTCGGCGCTGCGGGCGCGTCCGCGGCAATTGGTTCCAGCGAAAGTTCTTTTGCCGCCGGGTCGGGCGCTGCCGCCTCGACGGCGGCGGGCTCGGCGCGCGCATCCATCCGGTCTTTGGCGGCCTTTTCCAAGGCCTTCATCAACAGGCTCATTGCGCGGCGCTGGTCTTCGCGGGAACGGGTTCCGGTTTGGGCAGGAAGCGCTGGTAGAACTTGAGCTCGTCGCTCTCGAGGGACGGGTTGGCGACGACGATCGGACGCAGGAATATGATCAGCTCGGTCTTGATGACGGCCTCGGCGCGAAAACGCAGCAATTCACCCGCCACCGAAAGCTCGTCGGCTCCTGGAATCTGCTTGCGGGCCCGCTGCGTGCTGTCCTGCATCAGTCCGCCCAGGATCACCGTCTGGCCGCTGCCAACCTGCAACACGGACTCCATTTCTCGCACCTGGACTTGCGGCACGTTGTTGGTGATCGGCGCGATGTTGCAGGTGCCAGTCGGGACCGGGCCGCAGGGATTGGCCAGCGCGGGATTGGGGTCGGGCACGAATGGCGCGTCCGGATTCAGACGAGTCACCGTCGGGCGCACGGTCAAGGAGACCCGGCCGTCATCGTTGACCTGCGGCGTCACGCTCATCACGACGCCGACCGCCACCGTCTTCGCCGTGGTCGAGAAGCTCTGCAACGCGGTCGTTTGAGACTGGGTGGTCGACGAAGCGACCTCGAAATAGACGACGTTGTCGACCACCTTGAGCAGCGCGGTCTGGTTGTTGAGCGCCATCAGCTTGGGGCTCGACATCACCCGCGTGTTGCCGAACTCCTGCAGCATCGTCACCATCGCGCTGATATTGCCGATCCTGGAGGTCGGGTTGACATAGCCGAACTGGAAGAAGTTGGCGGAGCCTCCGCTGAGCCCGGTGCCGAAACCGGGGTTGGTCAGATTCTGTTGCAGCGTTGGCCCGCTCCCGGGACTAACCGGAAACCGGCTCCAGTCAACGCCTCCCTGGTACTTCTCGGAAAGCAGCACTTCAACGATAGTGGCCTCGATCAGTACCTGGCGCTGCATGGCGTTGATGATGCTGTCGATATGCTGCTGCAGCAGCTGGTGCTGCTTCTCGGTCGCGTTGACGGTCACCGTGCCGGAGATGGCGTTCACCACCACGTCGTCGGGAAGGAGCGATGCCTGCTGCTGGGCGCCGCCGGTCGAAGAGACCACGGAAGCCGCAAGTGAAGGCGCGCCCTGGCCGGCACGGCTCGCCGCTTCCATCTGCTTAACGCGCATTTCCTGCTCCTGCTTGATCAGCGCGAGGCGCTCGCTCTTGGCCTCGGCGGTCAGGCTTTGCAGGCGCGTGGAGTTGAGAATGGAGCGGATGTTTTCCCGCAACTGTTCCCAGAAGTCGTTCTTCGTAACGGTGCGAACGACCGTGCTGGAGCCGCTGGTGCCACCCGTCGCGCCAGCGCCGCCACCGCCTGTCCCGGTGCCCCCCGTGACGGTGAGCTCGCCCGAGACGCCAATGGTTGAACTGGCTTCGCGCGCCATGTTCACGTAGTTGACGCGGTAGGTCTTGACGTAGGGAGTATCCGGTGACACGACGATCGTGTTGCCCTCGAGGCGGTAGCGCATGTTGGACTGCTTGCTGACGCGCTCGAGGATCGCCGGCAGGGTCTCGTTGACGGCATTCAGGCTGACGAGCCCGCTGATTCCGGGATGCACGTCGATGTTCTGCCTGGTGTCACGCGCAAGCGCGACCAGCAGGTCCTTTACCGGCACCTCGTTGACGACCACGCTATAGGTTTGAGGCTTGGCGGCCGGTTTGGGTGGTGGCACAAGATCGCTCACCCGGGCGGGCGGCGGGATCGCCTTGTCGGCTTCGGGCTTCGCCTCGGGCCTCATGATGTGGCCTTCGGAGGGCGGTATATTGGGCTTGATGTTGGCGCAGCCGGAAACGGCCAGCGCCGCCGACCAGGCAAAAGCAATGGCGACCCGTGCGGAAAGAGAGCGCGGCCCGGCTACGGTATGCGGCGGAACGGTTTTCGAATCCATCGCTTCTCCCTGCGCAAAGTCCAGTTAGCGCGCCACAGAAACTATGGCGCCGCGCTCAGGACGCCTGCTGCCGCCTGAGTTCGCCGCGGATACCCTCCACTGTGCGCAAGAGCGGCTGGTTGGCCTTGAGGCCCTCCGGCAGTTTCTCTAGCACATCCTGTGCCGAGCGGCGATCGCTGAACGTGCCGTATAGCAACGTCAGCAACGGGCGTCCGTTTGCGCTAGTACGATACACAAAAACCTTATTCATTTCAACGAATTTGGACAGGTCATTGAGGTGCAGCTTTAGCTGTGTTGCGTCCGCCGTCCCAAGCAGCTGGATGCTGTAAAAATGCCCGGATTCCGTCGCAAGCCAGCGCTCGGTGGCGGCCAGCCGGGCTTCGAGCAGGTCGGTTTCCGTTGCCGCCGTGACTTCAGTCACGCCTGCATGCGCCGTCGCAAAGCCCTTGCCCGGGCCCGCGGCAGGAGCGGAGCGGACTGGGGTCTCGACCACCCCAGAGGGCGTCTGAGGACTCGGCCTGACCTGAGATGTCTTAGAAGATTCAGAGGGTTGGACGTCGATTGGAGAGGCGGAGCGGGTCTGTACTTCCGCCCGCGGTGCCGGATTGCTCGTCGCGGCTCCGGTGACTGGAGCAACGGCCAGCTGGGAGGAACTCGGAGAGCCGGGCCCAAATACCATATACCCACCGACACCCAGTAGCGCACCAGCGGCGAATACCGCCGTGCCCCACAGGAAGCGCGGCGCGGCCAGCCGATCCGCGTCGTGGCTGAACTCGCTGTCCCGGATGGCCGCCGCGACGTGCTTGGGGCGAACCGTGTGAGTGTTCTCAGAAAACGCCGCAAGCAGCGCCTTGTCTGCAATCAGGTTGACGCGCCGGGTGAGGCCGAGCGAAGCTCGGGCAACCTGCTTGACCACCGGGTCCGAAAAGAGGTCGGGCCCGTGGTAGCCTGCCGTGCGCATGCGGAACATCAGGTATTCGCGGATCTCTCGCGCCGCGAACGGCTCGAGCCGGAAGCTGTGGGTGATGCGCTCGCGCAGCGGCAACAGCTGCGGCTGGCGCAAGGTCTCGTCGAGCTCGGGCTGGCCGAAGAGCACGATCTGCAGCAGCTTGTCGCTGCGTGTTTCGAGATTCGAGAGCAGCCGGATTTCCTGCAGGGTGGCGAGCGGCATGCTCTGCGACTCCTCGACGAACACCACGACACGCTTTCCCTCGGAATGACGTTTGACCAGGAAATCGTGGAGCACCTGCATGACTTCGAGGCGCGGCGCGCTCCGGTCCACCGCGAGCTGCAGCTCGATCGCGATGGTATGCAGGATTTCCTCCGGCGAGACGCTCGGGTTGGCGATGTAGACGGTCTCGACCTGCGGCGGCAGCCGCGTCGGCAGCATGTGACACAGCATGGTCTTGCCGCTGCCGACCTCGCCGGTCACCTTGATGATGCCCTCGCCGTGGGTGATGGCGTAGATCAGCGCCTCCAGAATCGGCCCGCGGTTGCCGCCGGAGAAAAAGAACTCCGTGTTCGGGGTGATCTTGAACGGCGCCTGGTTCAGTCCGAAATGGCTGTAATACATGGTTATCCCCCCGGTCGCGCTTCGAGGGCGCTGTGATGCGCCGTCGTTGCCGCTATGGACTCTTGGCGGCCGGCCGCGGCGCCTTCGCCGCGTCCTCGGCTTCGCCGTAGCTCTGCATCCTGCTGTAGAGGGTGGTACGATGGATGCCGAGCATCTTTGCCGCCTGCGTGAGGTTGCCCTGCGTGATCATCAGCGCCGCCTCGATGTAGCCGCGCTCCCACTGGGCGAGCGTGCTGTCGAGGCTGAAGTTCTTGTGCAGCTGCAGATGGCGCCTGGCGGCATCCAGCACCACCTTGAAGTCCTGGCCGACCGCGAGCCCGGGCAGCTCGACTTCGAGATTTTCGAGGTCGAGCTCCGGCTGCAGCTCGACCGCGGTCACCCGCCGGCCGGCGTATTTCGTCGTGAGGCGGATCACGATATTGCGCAGCTCCCGCGCGTTGCCCGGAAAACCGTAGTCGAGCCACGACTGCAGCGCGCCGGCATCGAACTCGAACGGGTCCACGTGCGCCTGGCGCGCGTAGAAGTCCCGGTAGTGATCGAGGAGCACCCGCTTGTCCTCGCCCAGCTCGCGCAGCGGCGGCACGTTGATGGTGAATACCGACAGGCGATGGTAGAGATCGGCGCGAAACCGGGCGGAGCGGATTTCCTGGCGCATGTCGCGATTGGTCGCGGCCACTACGCGCGCGTTGGAGACTCGGCTCTGGGTCTCGCCCACGCGCTGATACTCTCCGTTCTCCAGGACCCGCAGGAGTTTCGCCTGCAGCTCCAGGGGCAGCTCTCCGATTTCGTCGAGGAACAACGTGGAATCCTTGGCGTCCTCGAAGTAGCCCGAGCGCGCGCTGGTTGCGCCGGTGAACGAGCCCTTGGCGTAGCCGAAGAGCGTCGGCTCCACCAGGTTCGGCGAGATTGCGGCGCAGTTCAACGCGAGGAAGGGTCGTGCGGCGCGCTGGCTCATGCGGTGGAGAGCAGTCGCGACGAGCTCCTTGCCGCTTCCGGACTCGCCTTCGATCAGCACCGGGAAGGGCGCGTTGGCGAACTGCGAGATCTGCTGGCGCAGCTTCTCGATGAGCAGATGCTTTCCGAGCAGCCCGACTTCCGCGGGCGCGCCGATCTCGGCCTCGCGCACCTCGAGCGCGCGCGTGAGCAGCGCCTTGAGCGTATCCGGCTCGCAGGGCTTGGCGACGAACTCGATCGCGCCAAGGGTGCGGGCGTGGCGGGCATTGGTCTCGTCGTTCTGCCCTGAAAGCACCACGATCTTGATGCCGGGCGAGTAGGCGAGGAGCTCGCTGATCAGCCGGAATCCCTCGTCGGGGCGGTGCGGGGTGGGCGGCAGCCCGAGGTCGACCAGCGCAAGCTGGGGCGCATTGTCAAGCTGGCGCAGCAGGCTTTTTACTCGGCTGCGCGAATCCGCGACATACACGGTGAAGTCGCGGCTCAGGACAAAGTTGAGCGTATCCGTGATCAGCGGATCGTCGTCGACGATCAGCAGATCGGGCTTGGTGGATTCAGCTTGCTTCGCTTGCGACGCCAATCCGTCGGTCCTCTCCCGGACGTTGGGTTGCAGGCCCGCGCCGACTCGCGCGGGATCGCTTAGCGTACCACGTTACGCCTGCTTGCAATTGTATAACAAAGGCTTATTACCGCTCGCCGCCCCCCTCGTCAGTCCCCAATGCAGGCGAGAAACGCGTGCTCCAGGCTCGATTGGCCGGTGCGTCCGGTCAGCTCCGCCGGAGTGCCCGCGAAGCGCAGCTCCCCGGCATGCATCACGGCGAGGCGGTCGCAGAGGTCGGCAACGTCCGCCAGCGTGTGGGAGGTGAAAAAGAGGGTCCGGCCGGAGCGCCGCAGCGCGAGGAGCTCGCGCTTCAGCAGCGCACGGGCCTTGGGGTCGAGACCGCCGGTCGGCTCGTCGAGAACATAGAGGTCCTTGCCGGAGAGCAGGCAGGCGGCAAGGCCGAGCTTCTGCATCATGCCCTTCGAATAGGCGCGTGCCGGGCGGTCGAGCGCCGCAGGCTCGAGGTCGAGCGCAGCGAAGGTGCGCACCGCCTCCGCCTCGTCGTAGCGGGCACGATGGAGGCCCAGCATGTAATGGAGGAAGTCGCGCCCGGTCAGGTAGAACGGCGGATTGAAGCGCTCGGGCAGATAGGCGATCCGGGCGCGCGCCGAGGTGGAGGTGTGCGGCACGCTGAAGATCTCGATGGCGCCGCCATCGGCGTCGCAGAAATCGAGCAGGCACTTGATCAGCGTGGTCTTGCCCGCGCCGTTGACGCCGATCAGCCCGAAGAACTCCCCCCGCTGCACCTCCAGCGAAAAGCCGCTCACCACCGGCGCGCCGACGTAACGCTTCTCGACCTGCGCGAAACGCAGCGCGACTTTGCCCATATCGAACGGCAACTTAGCCCAAAGGACGGGATGCGACAACCTGTCGCTGCAACTTGAGGCAGAACGGCGCAAGCCGCGAGGCGTTTTTCGAGAGCCGCTCGAAGCTGATTGTTGCGCCGTGGTGGGGTGGTTTAAAATCAGCCTGCCTTTGGCACGCCCGCCCCCTTCCGATGGAAAACCTCGTTGAAATCAAGGACGTCAACTTCGCGTACGACGTCCGCCCGGTGTTGAAGGGCATCAACATGACCGTGCCGCGCGGCGGCGTCGTGGCGATCATGGGACTTTCCGGGTGCGGGAAGACTACGCTGCTGCGCATGATCGGGGGCGTGCTGAGGCCCTCGACCGGAACGGTGACGGTGGCCGGCCGCGTCGTGAACCGGCTCGACGAGGAGGAGCGCTACCAGATGCGGCGCAAAATGGGCATGCTCTACCAGTTCGGCGCGCTGTTTACCGACATGTCCGTTTTCGACAACGTTGCGTTCCAGATGCGCGAGCACACCGAACTGCCGGAGGCCATGATCCAGGATCTCGTGCTCATGAAATTGAACGCCGTGGGGCTGCGCGGCGCGCAGCACCTGATGCCTTCCGAACTCTCGGGCGGGATGGCGCGGCGCGTGGCGCTCGCGCGCGCGATCGCACTCGACCCGATGCTCATCATGTACGACGAGCCGTTCACCGGCCTCGACCCGATCGCTATGGGTGTCATCAGCAACCTGGTGCGGCGGCTCGGCGAGGCGCTGGGTGCGACCTCGATCGTGGTCACGCACGATGTCCAGGAATCGCTCAAGATCGTCGATTACGTCTATTTCATGTCCGACGGGGTCGTCGTCGCGCAGGGCACGCCGGACGAGATCCGCAACTCACGCGCGCCGTTCGTGCACCAGTTCGTGTGGGGCGAGATGGACGGCCCGATGCCGTTCCATTACCCCGGCGCGCCGTATGCCGCGGACCTCGCGCTGGAGGCGGCCCGTGGTGCTTGAGCATCTCGCCAAGGGCCTGCGCATCGTCGGCCGCCGGGTGATCAACGGCATCTGGCGGCTCGGCTTCGCGAGCCGCTTCTTCCTGTTCACGCTCGCGCGCTCGGCCACGAGCTTCCGCCGGTTCCGCGGGCTGACGTTCCGGGAAATCTACTTCGCGGGGGTGCTCTCGCTCATCATCATCATCGTGTCGGGCCTGTTCGTGGGCATGGTGCTGGGGCTGCAGGGCTACGAGACGCTCCAGAAATACGGCTCCTCGGAAGCGGTCGGCACGCTGGTCGCGCTCTCGCTCACCCGCGAGCTCGGTCCCGTGGTCTCGGCGCTGCTGTTCGCAAGCCGGGCCGGGTCGGCGATGACCGCCGAGATCGGCTTGATGAAGGCCACCGAGCAGATCTCCGCGATGGAGATGATGGCGGTGGATCCGATCGCGCGCGTGATCGGGCCGCGGTTCTGGGGGGGCGTGATCTCGATGCCGCTCCTCGCCGCGATATTCAGCGCGGTGGGCGTGTTCGGCGGCTACCTCATCACGGTAGTCGTCATCGGCGTGGACGAGGGCGCGTTCTGGTCGCAGATGCAGGGCGCGGTCGATTTCCGGCAGGATATCGTGAACGGCGTGATCAAGAGCGTGGTGTTCGGGGTCGCGGTTACCGCGATCGCGCTTTTCGAGGGCTACGACGCCCCCCCGACCGCCGAAGGCGTGTCGGGCGCGACGACCCGCACGGTCGTCACGTCCTCGCTTGCCATACTGGGGCTCGATTTCGTCCTTACCGCATTCATGTTTACGGGGATCTAGACATATGGACAGGACCGTGCTCGATCTGTGGGTGGGAGTCTTCGTCGCTGGCGGAATCGCGGCGCTCTTTGTGCTCGCTCTCAAGGTGGGCAACGCGAGCGATACGTTCCAGACCGGCGCCACCTATAACATCATCGCCGAGTTCGACAATATCGGCGGGCTCAAGGTGCGCGCGCCGGTGAAAAGCGCGGGCGTCGTGGTGGGCCGGGTGGATGACATCCAGTTTGACAGCAAGAAGTTCGCCGCCCGCGTGACGATGAACATCGACAAACGCTACGAATTCCCGAAGGATACCTCGGTGTCGATCCTTACCTCGGGGCTGCTCGGGGAGCAGTACGTGGGGGTCGAGGCGGGCGGCGACAGCGCGATGCTCAAGGACGGCGACACCGTCAAGCTGACGCAGTCCGCGGTGGTCCTCGAGAAGCTGATCGGCCAATTCCTCTACAACAAAGCGGCCGAAGGCGGGTCCAAGTAGTGTCAAACCGGACGCACTGTGCCGGTTTGACTCCGCGCGATCGAACGGACGGGTGCCCCGCCGCTCATCGCGCGGGAAATCCTGACCATTGACGGGAGATGAGATGGCCAAGCGATTGTTGATCGGTTTGATGGCGGTCTTTTGCTCGGCGGCCGTGCCAGCGGGAGCGCAGAGCATCACGCCCCCGGATGCGCTGGCGAAAAGCGTGACGGACGACGTGCTGACAGTGCTGCGGGCGGACAAGGACATCCAGGCGGGCAACCGGAAGAAGCTGATTGATCTCGTCGAGAAAAAGGTGCTGCCCCATTTCAATTTCGTCCGCATGACGCAGCTCGCCGCGGGCAGGCACTGGCGGCAGGCCAGCCCCGAGCAGCAGAAATCGCTGGTAGAAGAATTCCGGACGCTGCTGGTGCAGACCTACGCCGCGACGTTTACGGCGTACCGCGACCAGCAGGTCGAGTACCGTCCGCTGCGCATGCAGCCCGATGACACCGACGTTGTGGTGAAATCGCTGATCAACCAGCCGGGAGGCAAGCCCGTCACCGTGGACTACAAGATGGAGAAGAGCAACGCCGGGTGGAAGGTGTACGACGTCGTGGTGGCGGATCTGAGCCTGGTGCAGAGCTATCGCGGCACCTTCAATACCGAGGTGCAGAAAGGCGGAATCGACGGCCTGGTCAAGGCGCTCGCCGAGAAGAACAAGGAGCTCGTCGCTCGCCCATGATCGTCTGCAACGAGGACCGCTGCACCATCGAGGGGCCGGTTACCGCCGACAACGTCCTCTCGCTCCTGGCGCAGGGCGCGCAACTCCTCACCGGACCGCGCATGACGGTCGACCTTTCCGGCGTCACCGAAGTGGACTCAACGGCATTGAGTCTCCTCCTCGAATGGAGGCGCGAGGCGATCCGCAACGGCCGCGAGGTGCGCTTTCGCAACCTTCCCGCCAGCATGAAGAGCCTTGCCGAGCTCTACGGCGTCACCGAACTGCTGGGCGAGGATTGAGCCTCGCCGAGTCAAGAGTCATGGGTAATGGGCCAGAAGCGGATTCGGCCAACACCCGTCACTCGTCACTCGTCACCTCCTGAATGGTTCCGGCGATCCAGATCGAGCAGGTCTCCAAGAATTACGGCGGGATACGGGCGCTGGACGCGGTGAGCCTGAGGATCGGGCAGGGAGAGTTCTTCGGCCTCCTCGGCCCTAACGGCGCGGGCAAGACCACGCTGATCAACATCCTCGCCGGCCTCGTCATTGCGTCGAGCGGCTCGGCGCGGGTATTGGGCCACGACGTGGTCGCCGACTACCGCTCGGCGCGGCGCGCGCTGGGCGTGGTGCCGCAGGAGCTGGTGTTCGACCCGTTCTTCACGGTGCACGAAACGCTCGTGTTCCAGTCCGGCTACTTCGGCCTGCGCGATAACCGCGGCTGGATCGAGGAGGTGATGCATAACCTCGACTTGAGCGACCGCGCCTCGACCAACATGCGCGCGCTCTCGGGGGGAATGAAGCGGCGCGTGCTGGTCGCGCAGGCACTGGTGCACAAGCCGCCGGTCATCGTGCTCGACGAGCCCACGGCGGGAGTGGATGTGGAGCTGCGGCAGGCGCTCTGGCAGTTCATCCGGAGGCTCAACCGCCACGGCCACACCATCGTCCTCACCACTCATTACCTGGAGGAGGCGGAAGCCCTGTGCGGCCGCATCGCCATGCTCAAGCAGGGGCGGATCGTTGCGCTCGACTCCACGCAGAACCTGCTGCGCATGCATTCGGGATGTTACCTCGAACTGAGGCTGCAGCCGGACCGCCTGCCGGATTCGCTCGCCGCGCTGGTCACGCTGCGCCGCGAGGGCGGCTACCGGCTCGCGCTGCGCGATTACGCCGAGGTGGAGAGCGTGATCGCCGGGCTGCGTTCCGCAGGGATCGCGATCCAGGAGCTCGAAGTCCTGCAGCCCGACCTGGAAGAGATATTCGTCCAGATCATGCGCCGGACGTGAAGTGTGACGGGTGACGAGCGATGAATCGCGATCCGGACCGGGAAACGGGCGGCATGCCCGTCAGCCATCGTCCCTCGCCCGTCACGGGTTTCTGGACGCTGTTCCGCAAGGAATGGCTCCGCTTCTGGAAAGTCAGCGTGCAGACCATTCTGGCGCCGATCCTGACGGTGTTGCTGTTCCTGGTCGTGTTCGCGCATTCGCTCTCCGGGCGGGTCGAGATCTTTCCCGGCGTGGACTACGCGGCGTTCCTCGTGCCGGGGCTGGCGATGATGGCGGTGCTGCAAAACGCCTTCGCCAACAGCTCGTCCAGCCTGATGCAGTCGAAGATGACCGGCAACATCGTTTTCGTGCTGCTGCCCCCGTTCTCGCACCAGGAGTTCTTCGGCGCCTACCTGCTCGCGGCCATCGCGCGCGGCGTGGTGGTGGGCGCGGGTATCTTCATCGCCACGGTGTGGTTCGTGGACCTGCGGCTGGAACGCCCGCTGTGGTCGGCTGCATTCGCGCTCGCCGGCAGCGGCGTGATGGGAGCGCTCGGCATCGTCGCCGGCATCCATTCGGACAAGGTGGACGAGCTCGCCGCGTTCCAGAACTTCATCATCCTGCCGCTGACCTTCCTTTCCGGGGTGTTCTACTCGATCCAGTCCCTGCCGCCGTTCTGGCAGGCGGCGTCGCACCTGAATCCCTTCTTCTACATGGTCGACGGCTTTCGCTACGGCTTCTTCGGGGCGAGCGATGTCTCGCCGTGGCTGTCGCTGGCGATTGTCGGAGGCAGTTTCTTCGCCTTATCATTTTTCACCCTGTGGCTGCTGCGCTCCGGCTACAAGCTGCGTCACTGATGAAATGTGACTGATAGGGCGTGACGGATGAGACGTGACTGGAACAGCGTGACCGGCGACGCGTGACGGAATCCATGATCAATCCGGAGCAGATCAAGAGCTGGATCCAGGACGGCCTCGTCTGCGAGCACGTGGCGGTGCAGGGCGACGGGCACCATTTCGAGGCGGTGATCGTGAGCCCCGCCTTTCGCGGCCGCACGCGCGTGCAGCAGCACCAGCAGGTATACGCGGCGCTGGGCGCGCGCATGGGCGCGGAGATCCACGCGCTCTCGATGCAGACCTACACGCCCGAAGACTGGGCGGCCAGGACGCGCTAGACCCGATGGACAGGCTTGTCATCGAGGGTGGAGTGCCGCTCGCGGGGGAGATTGCCGTCTCCGGCGCCAAGAATGCGACGCTGCCGATCCTCACCGCCGCGCTCCTCACCACGGAGCCGCTGATTCTCTCCAACGTGCCCCACCTGCGCGACGTGACCACCATGCTCAATCTGCTGGGGCAGATGGGGGTCCGGGTTTCGATCGACGAGAAGCTCGGCGTGGAGCTTTCTTCCGCGCGCATCACGGAGCCCGTCGCGCCCTACGACCTGGTGAAAACCATGCGCGCCTCGGTGCTGGTGCTGGGACCGCTCACGGCGCGCTGCGGGGAGGCGCGCGTGTCGCTGCCCGGCGGCTGCGCCATCGGGCTGCGCCCGGTGGACCAGCACCTGAAGGGACTGCAGGCGATGGGGGCCGAGGTCGCGATCGAGCACGGCTACATCTCGGTGCGCGCGCGGCGCTTGAAGGGGGCGCGCGTCTGCATGGACCTCGTCACGGTCACCGGCACCGAAAACATCATGATGGCCGCCACCCTCGCGAGCGGCACGACCGTGATCGAGAACGCCGCGCGCGAGCCCGAGGTGGTGGACCTTGCCAACTGCCTGAACGTCATGGGCGCGCGGGTGCGCGGAGCGGGCAGCGACGTCATCACGATCGAGGGCGTCGACCGCCTGCACAGCGCGCGCTACAACGTGATGCCGGACCGCATAGAGACCGGCACCTACCTGGCGGCGGCCGCGGCGACCGGCGGCAGCATACGGCTGACCGGGGCACGGCCCGATATCCTCGACGCAGTGCTGGAAAAGCTGCGTGAGGCGGGAGCGCGGATCACCTCCGGTCCGGACTGGGTCGCGCTCGAGACCAACGGTGCGCCGAGCGCTGTCAACGTGCGCACGGCGCCGTACCCGGCGTTTCCCACCGACATGCAGGCGCAGTTCATGGCGCTCGACAGCATCGCGCGCGGGACCGCGCATGTGACCGAGACCGTGTTCGAGAACCGCTTCATGCACGTGCAGGAATTGAAGCGCCTTGGCGCGGACATCGAGGTCGAGGGCAATACCGCGGTGGTGAAGGGGGTTGCCCGCCTCGACGGGGCAACCGTCATGGCGACGGACCTGCGCGCCTCGGCGAGCCTCGTGCTGGGCGGGCTGATCGCGCGCGGCTCCACCACGGTGGAGCGCGTCTATCACATCGACCGCGGCTACGAGCGCATCGAAGAAAAGCTCTCGAAGCTCGGGGCGCGCATCCGGCGCGTGCGCTAGAGCCGGTTGACCGCTCCACCGCGGCCGGTTCGCGATCTCGCTGGCGATCGCTTCCACGCCGCGAGCCTTGCGGCTAATTTATTGTTTTTGCTGTAAAATACCGCCCTCTCTGAAACCATCGGGTTGCGCACGTGATCACCATTGCCCTGTCCAAGGGCCGCATCTACGACGAAACCGCGCCGCTGCTGAAGAGCGCGGGCATCGTCGCGCTCGACGATCCGGAGCGCTCGCGGAAGTTGATCCTGCGTACCGGCCGCAGCGACGTGCGGCTGCTCATCGTGCGCGCGACCGATGTTCCCACCTACGTGCAGCACGGCGCCGCCGATCTCGGCGTTGCCGGCAAGGACGTGCTCGATGAGAACGGCGGGCAGGGGCTCTACCAGCCGCTCGACCTCGGAATCGCGCGCTGCCGGATGGTGGTCGCGGTGCCGGTGGGATTCGATTACCGGCGCGCGGTGCGCCAGGGCGCGCGCCTGCGCGTCGCCACCAAATACGTGCAGACCGCCCGCGAGCACTTCGCCGCGAAAGGCGTGCATGTCGACTTGATCAAGCTCTACGGCTCGATGGAGCTGGCGCCGCTCACGGGCCTGGCGGACGCCATCGTCGATCTCGTGGACACCGGCGGGACGCTCCGCGCCAACCGTTTGAAGGCGGTGGAGGAAATCGCCCCGGTCAGCGCGCGTCTCATCGTCAACCAGGCGGCGTTGAAGTTGAAGCGCGCCGCGATCCAGCCGTTGCTCGAAGCGTTCGCGCGGGCGGCGCGATGATCACGATCCGGCGGCTTGCCACGACGCAGCCCGACTTCGAGGCACGGCTCGCGCAGCTGCTCGCTTTCGAGTCCGTGCAGGACCCGGCGGTGGAGGCCGCGGTCGCGGCCATACTCGCGGACGTGAAGGCGCGCGGTGATGCGGCGGTGCTGGAGTACACGCGGCGGCTCGACCGCGCGCGGGTGGAATCGGTCGCCGAACTCGAGGTGCCGCGCGCCGAGCTGAGGCGAGCCCGCGGCCGGATTCCGAAAGCGAGCCGCGTCGCGCTCGAGACTGCCGTGCGGCGCGTGCGCGCCTATCACAACAAGCAGCTCACCGCGTCCTGGCGCTTTCGCGACCGCGCGGGAACGACGCTCGGCCAGCGCGTGACGGCGCTCGATCGCGTCGGCATCTACGTGCCGGGCGGAAGGGCGGCCTATCCCTCCTCGGTGATCATGAACGCGGTGCCGGCGAAAGTGGCCGGCGTGCGCGAGGTGATCATGGTGGTGCCGGCCCCGGACGGGGAACGCAGCGATCTCGTGCTTGCGGCGGCCGCGATCTGCGGCGTGGACCGCGTGTTCTGCATCGGGGGCGCGCAGGCGGTCGGCGCGCTCGCCTATGGCACCGCGACGATTCCTGCGGTGGACAAGATCGTGGGCCCCGGCAATGCCTATGTCGCTGCCGCCAAGCGGCGGGTGTTTGGCGTCGTCGGCATCGACATGATCGCCGGTCCGTCGGAGGTCGTGGTGGTGTGCGACGGCAGCACGGAGGCCGACTGGGTGGCGATGGATCTCTTCGCCCAGGCCGAGCACGACGAGCTGGCGCAGGCGATCCTCATCTCGCCCGACGCGGGGTTCATCGAGGCGGTCGCCGCCAGCATGGCGCGCCAGCTCGCCGCGTTGCCGCGGAGCGAGGTGATTGCCGCGGCGCTGTCGAAGCGCGGGGCGCTCATCCGCGCGCGCAACCTCGACGAGGCGTGCCGGCTGGTGAATCGCATCGCGCCGGAGCACCTGGAGCTCGCGGTCCGCGATCCGGAGCGGCTGCTGCCGAAGATCCGGCATGCCGGCGCGATCTTCCTCGGCGCCTACAGTTCCGAGGCGCTCGGCGACTACTGCGCGGGCCCGAACCACGTGCTGCCCACCTCGCGCACCGCGCGCTTCTCCTCGCCGCTCGGCGTCTACGACTTCCAGAAGCGCTCGAGCGTGATCCGCGTCTCGCGCGGCGCCGCGGCGAAGCTCGGCGCCGTTGCCGCCGAACTCGCCCGTGGCGAAGGATTGACCGCGCACGCAATGGCGGCCGAATTCCGCGTGAAGGGCGGAAGCGCCTGAGCGCAGGGACGCAAAGGCCGCGCAGCAGGCGGACCGCCGCCGAACGCTTCTTGCCATGCCGAAAACCCCCGAAGACGTCTTCCGCGACGAAGTGAGGGCGCTCAAGGCGTACGCCGTGCCGGACGCGACCGGCATGGTGAAGCTCGACGCCATGGAGAATCCGCACCCCCTGCCGCCGGAGCTGCGCGTCCGCATCGCGCGCCTCGTCGAGCGCGCGGCGTTGAACCGCTATCCGGATCCGTCGGCGCCTGCGCTCAAGGCGCGGTTGCGGCGCGCCTTCGGCGTGCCCGGCGGCATGGAGCTGCTTCTCGGCAACGGCTCGGACGAGCTGATCCAGATGCTGGCGCTCGCTGCCCGCAGGCCGGGCGCTGCGGTCCTCGGAGTCGAGCCGTCGTTCGTGATGTTCCGCCTGATCGCGACCGCGGCCGGTGCCCCTTATGTCGGCGTGGACTTGCGCGACGACTACTCCCTTGACATCGAGAAGGTCCTCGCCGCGGTCGAGCGGCACCGGCCGGGTCTCATCTTCATCGCCTATCCCAACAATCCGACCGGCAACCTGTTCGACGCCGGATTGATCGAGCGGGTCATCGAGGCGGCGCCGGGCCTGGTGGTGATCGACGAGGCGTACCACGGATTCTCCGGAGAGAGCTTCCTCCCCCGCCTTGCCGGCCACCCGAACCTGCTGGTCATGCGCACCCTGTCCAAGCTCGGGCTTGCGGGCATCCGGCTGGGCGTGCTGATGGGCGCGGAGCGCTGGATCCGGCAGCTCGACAAGCTGCGTTTGCCCTATAATGTCAACACGCTCACGCAGCTCATCGCGGCGGTGGTGCTCGAGTACGGTTCGGTGTTGACAGATCAGGCCGCGGCGATCAAGCTTGAGCGCGGTCGCCTGCTGGCCGAGTTGCGGCGGGTGCCGGGAGTAAGGGCGTATCCGAGCGACGCCAACTTCATACTGTTCAGAATCAGCGAAGCGGAGCGCATCTTCGACGGATTGAAACGACGCGGAGTACTGATCAAGAGTCTCCACGGTTCTCATCGCCTGCTTGCGGACTGCCTGCGGGTGACGGTCGGCACACCAGATGAGAACACCGCCTTTCTTACCGCTTTGACCCAGACCCTCAACGCTTGAAATCCACGCCTGTTTCGCGCGCGGTGCGCCCGTACCGCTGCCAGCACGGCCATGCGTAAAGCCGAAGTCACGCGCAGCACCAACGAGACCCGGATCGGCGTCAAGCTGAACCTCGACGGCTCCGGCAGATCGAGCATCGCGACCGGGGTGCCGTTTCTCGATCACATGCTCGAGCAGGTCGCGCGCCACGGCGTGTTCGACCTCGAGGTAACGGCGAACGGCGACCTGAAGATCGACGCGCACCACACCGTCGAGGACGTGGGCATCACGCTCGGCCAGGCGTTCGCCAGGGCGATCGGCGACAAGAAGGGCGTGCGCCGCTACGGGCACGCCTACGTGCCGCTCGACGAGGCGCTGTCGCGCGCGGTGGTGGACCTCTCGGGACGTCCCGGCCTCGAGTACCACATCGAGTTCGCCCGCGCGCGCATCGGCGAATTCGACGTCGACCTCATCCACGAGTTCTTCCAGGGCTTTGTCAATCACGCGCAGGTGACGCTGCATGTGGACAACTTGAAGGGCACGAACGCCCACCACCAGGCGGAAACGGCGTTCAAGGCGTTCGCGCGCGCGCTGCGAACGGCGGTCGAGGCCGATGCACGCGTGAAGGACGTGCCTTCCACCAAGGGCATGCTCTAGAGCGGGCGCCGTCATGATCGACGTTGCCGTCGTTGATTACGGCATGGGCAACCTGCGCTCGGTGGCCAAGGCCATCGAACACGTCGCGCCGCGACTCCGGGTCGAGGTGACGAGCGATGCGCGGCAGGTGCTGGGCGCGGCGCGCGTGGTGTTCCCCGGCCAAGGCGCGATGCCGGATTGCATGCGCGAGATGGAGACGCGCGGACTGCGCCACGCGGTGCTGGAGGCCGCGGGCGCGAAGCCTTTCCTCGGCATCTGCATCGGCCTGCAGATGCTGTTCGAGGCGAGCGAGGAAGGCGACACCCCGGGGCTTGCGCTGCTGCCGGGACAGGTGCGGCGCTTCCCGGCGGAGGGCATGACGGACGAGCGCGGCTTGCGTCTCAAGGTGCCGCACATGGGGTGGAACCAGGTGCGGCAAACGATCGAGCATCCCCTGTGGCGGGGGATCCCGCAGGCGAGCCGCTTCTACTTCGTGCACAGCTATTACCCGGTGCCCGGCCGCGGCGAGCTGACCGCCGGTGAGAGCGCCTATGGCGTGCGGTTCACCTGCGCGGTGGCGCGCGGCAATGTCTTCGCCGTGCAGTTCCACCCGGAAAAGAGCGCCGAGGCCGGCCTGCGGCTGCTTGCCAATTTCGTGGAGTGGCAACCTGCTGCGCAGCGCCCGGCGCGGAGCACCGCGACGTCGCCGGCCGCGTGACATCATGCTGCTGATTCCCGCGATCGACCTCAAGGACGGCAAGTGCGTGCGCCTGAGGCAGGGCGCGATGGACAAGTCCACCGTCTTCTCCGACGACCCGGCGGCGATGGCCGTGCGGTGGCTGAAGCTCGGCGCGCGCCGGTTGCACGTCGTCGATCTCAACGGCGCGGCCGCCGGCCGCCCCAGGAACGAGCCGGCGATCAGGGCGATTGCGGCCGCCGTGGGCGAAAAGCTGCCGATCCAGCTGGGCGGGGGCATCCGCGATCTCGACACCGTGGAGCAGCTGCTCGATTCGGGCGCGAGCTACGTCATCATCGGCACCGCGGCGGTGAAGACGCCCGGTTTCCTGCACGACGCGTGCACGGCGTTTCCCGGGCACGTGCTGGTCGCGCTCGACGCGAAGGACGGCAAGGTCGCCGTCGACGGCTGGTCGAAGCTGACCGGTCACGAGGTGCTCGATCTCGCGAAGAAGTTCCAGGACTACGGCGTGGAGGCCATCATCTACACCGATATCGGGCGCGATGGCATGCTGACCGGCGTCAACATCGCCGCCACCGTGACGCTGGCGAAAGCGCTCACGGTGCCGGTGATTGCGAGCGGCGGCATCTCGAGCCTCGACGATATCAAGTCCCTGTGCGCGGTCGAGCACGAGGGCATCACCGGCGCCATCACCGGGCGCGCCATCTACGAGGGCAAGCTCGATTTCGTCAAGGCGCAGAAGCTGGCCGACGAGCTCTCCAAGAAAGGAGAGGCGTGAGGCGATAGGAGAGAGGCGTCAAGGCGGGTGTTGCCCCCTCTCCCCTCTCTCCTCTCTCCTTTCTCCTCTCTCGCCCGATGGGCCTGGCGACGCGCATCATTCCCTGTCTCGACGTCACCTCCGGGCGCGTGGTGAAGGGCGTCAGATTCGTCGGCCTGCGCGACGCGGGCGATCCGGTCGAAATCGCGCGGCGCTACGACGAGCAGGGCGCCGACGAGCTCGCGTTCCTCGACATCACCGCGTCGAGCGACGGGCGCGACCTGATCGTGAGCATGGTCGAGGCGGTCGCGGCGCAGGTCTTCATCCCGCTGACGGTGGGCGGCGGCGTGCGCTCGGTGGAAGACGTGCGGCGGCTGCTCAATGCGGGCGCCGACAAGGTCAGCATCAATACCGCGGCAGTGCAGCGGCCGCGGCTGGTGGAGGAGGCCGCCGGCCGCTACGGCTCGCAGTGCATCGTGGTGGCGGTGGACGCGAAGCGCGTGCCGGGCGGGGGCGCGCGGCACTGGGAGGTTTACACGCACGGCGGCCGCGCCGCAACGGGGCTTGACGCGCTGGAATGGGGCCGCCGGATGGAGGCGGCCGGCGCCGGGGAGATCCTGCTTACCAGCATGGACCGCGACGGCACCCGCAATGGCTTCGACCTCGAGCTGATCCGCGCCTTCTCCGACGCGTTGACGGTCCCGGTGATCGCGAGCGGGGGTGTCGGCAACCTCGATCATCTCGTTGAGGGCGTGCTCGAAGGGCACGCCGACGCGGTGCTCGCGGCGAGCGTGTTCCACTACGGGGAGTACACCGTGCGCCAGGCCAAGGAGCACCTGGCGCAGCGGGGAATCGAGGTCCGGCTGTGAAGCGAGAGGAGAGAGGAGAGAGGAGAGAGGGGAGAGGTGTAGAATCGCGACGTTGAAGGACCTGCTGTTGATTTGACGCCTCTCTCCTCTCATCTCTCTTCTTTCGGCGACGCCATGGGCGACGATTGGCTCGACAAGATCAACTGGGCGCAGGACGGGCTGGTGCCGGCGGTGGCGCAGGAGTCCGGCAGCGGCAAGGTCCTCACGGTGGCGTGGATGAACCGCGAGGCGCTCGGCAGGACGGCGCAGAGCGGCGAGGCCCACTATTGGTCGCGCTCGCGCGGGAAGCTGTGGCGCAAGGGCGAGACCTCGGGACACGTGCAGAAGGTGAAATCCATCCGCCTCGACTGCGACGAGGACGTGATTCTGCTGGAAGTGGAACAGAAGGGCGGCATCGCCTGTCATACCGGCCGGCACAGCTGCTTTTTCCAGCGGCTCGAGGCCGACCGGTGGGTGGTGACCGAGCCCGTGCTCAAGGATCCCCGGGATATCTACAAGCGATGATCGACGAAAACCTGCTCCACCGGCTGGGAAAGGTGATCGCGGATCGCAAGCAGGGCGATCCGTCCGCCTCCTACGTCGCGAGCCTGTTCGCGAAAGGCGAGGACGCGATCCTGAGGAAGGTCGCGGAGGAGGCCGCCGAGACGGTGCTCGCGGCCAAGGGCGGTGATAAACTGAATATCGTGCGCGAAACCGCGGACCTGTGGTTTCACAGCCTGGTGCTGCTGGCATGGCATGGCCTCGCGCCCGAGGACGTGCTGGCCGAGCTGCGCCGCCGCGAAGGAATTTCAGGAATCGAGGAAAAAGCCTCCCGCAAATGAGATTTTGCGGTTCGCGCTTCAGGCGCGGCGGTAGTGGGCGGGAGGCTTTTCGGCGTAGACTAACCTTTAGGTTATGTCGGAGCCAAACGAAGTCCCGCGGTTGAGCGGGATTTCCTGAGGAGAACGGCCATGGGATCGCTGAGCATCTGGCACTGGCTGATCGTGCTGCTGGTGGTGGTGTTGATCTTCGGCACCAAGAAGCTGCGCAATATCGGCGCCGATCTCGGCGGCGCGGTGAAGGGTTTCAAGGACGGCTTGAAGTCGGGGGACGATAAGTCGGAGCAGGCCAAGGCGGAACTCCCGCCCGCTGCCGGGCACACCATCGAAGGCCAGGCCAAGAAGGAAACGCCCAAGACGTAGTCCGGGAAGCGAGAGGTGAAAGAAGAGAGGAGTTAGACGTCAACCCGCCGGGGCTCCCGCCCCGACTACCGTGACGCCTCTCCACTCTCCCCTCTCGCCTCTCTCGCCGTCGTATGTTTGATATCGGTTTCTCCGAGCTGCTCCTCATCGCGATCGTGGCGCTCATCGTGATCGGTCCCGAGCGCCTGCCGAAGGTGGCGCGCACCCTCGGCCACCTCTTCGGCCGCATGCAGCGCTACGTCAACGACGTCAAGGCCGACATCTCGCGCGAGATGGAGCTCGACGAGCTGAAGAAGATGCAGTCGAGCATGGAAGACGCGGCGCGCTCGTTCCAGAGCTCCGTAAGCCAGGGCATAGGCGAGGCCGAGCGCGAGATGAACAGGCTCGCGCAGGACACGCAGTCGGCAGTGGACGCATATGCCGGAGCGCAGGCTCCGGCCGAGCCGCCCGCTTCAGCGGCTCCGGAGCAGCGCGAGCTGGCGCTGGATTCGGGCGAGAAGGCTCCGGCGCAGAAACAGGCCTGACGCCGGGTAATGACGGAAGACACCTTCATCTCCCACCTGGTCGAGCTGCGCGACCGTCTGCTGCGCATGCTGATCGCGGTGGGCGTGGTATTCGTGATCCTCTTCCCGTTCGCCTCCGAGCTCTACGATCTCCTCGCGCATCCGATGATGCGCGCGCTGCCGGAGGGCTCGAAGATGATCGCAACCGGGGTAGTCACCCCGTTCCTCATACCGGTCAAGGTCGCCGCGATGGTGGCGTTCGCGGTGGCGCTGCCCTACGTGCTCTATCAGGTCTGGGCGTTCGTCGCGCCCGGCCTCTACGCCCACGAGCGGCGTCTGGTGGTGCCGCTGGTGATCGCGAGCACCGTGCTGTTCTTCGTGGGGGTGGCGTTCTGCTTTTTCTTCGTGTTCGGCGTGGTGTTCGATTTTGTCTACAAGATCGCCCCCAAGAGCATCTCGGTCGCGCCCGACATCGAGAACTATCTCAATTTCGTGATCACGATGTTTCTCGCGTTCGGCGTGACCTTCGAGGTGCCGATCGCGGTGCTGATCCTGGTGCGCATGGGGGCGGTCACGATCGAGCAGCTGACGAACATCCGTCCCTATTTCATCGTGGGCTCGTTCGTGATCGCCGCGATCGTGACGCCCCCCGACGTGCTCTCGCAGCTGCTGCTCGCGATCCCGATGTGCGTGCTCTACGAGGTCGGAATCGTCGCGGCGCGGGCGTTCGGCCGGTCGCGGCAGGGCGGGGACGACGGCGAAAAGCTCCCCGAGGCCGAGGGCGAGCGCCGGCCCTGAATCAGCGCTGCTCTTTCCGTTGCCGAGGCGCCGGCCGCCGGCCGATGGTGACGGCGAGCTCGGTTTCCGCCTGATTGCGCGTCAGCTTGAGGGCGGCTTCCTGGCCCGGCGGCAGCGCTGCAACCAGGTTGAGCATGGTGGTGGTGTCGGCGACCGGCCGGCCGTTCACCGTAAGCAGAACGTCGCCGGGCTTGATACCGGCTTTGTCGGCGGGACTGCCGCGCTCGACCTGCGTGATCAGCACGCCACGCGACGTGGGCAGGTTGAACGATTGCGCCAGCTCCGGCGTGATGTCCTGCACGCCTACCCCGATCCAGCCGCGCGTGACCGAGCCTTTCTGGACGATCTGCTCCATCACCTGCCGGGCGATGGAGACCGGGATCGCGTAGCCGATGCCCATCGAGCCTCCGGTCTGCGAGTAGATCGCGGTATTGATGCCCACCAGATTGCCGCCCGCGTCCACCAGCGCCCCGCCCGAGTTGCCGGGATTGATCGCCGCGTCGGTCTGGATGAAGTTCTCGAAAGTCGTGATGCCGAGCTGGCTGCGCCCGAGCCCGCTCACGATCCCCAGCGTGACGGTCTGGCCCACGCCGAAGGGATTGCCGATGGCGAGCACGATGTCGCCCACGCGCAGCTGCTCCGGCTGGGCGAAGGTGATGGAGGGCAGCTTCTCCATCTCGATCTTGAGCACCGCCAGGTCGGTCTCCGGATCGGTCCCGACCACGCGTGCCCGGACCTTGCGCGAGTCGGCGAGCGCGATCTCGATCTCGTCGACCAACTCGATCACGTGGTGATTGGTGAGGATGTAACCATCCGCGCTCACGATCACGCCGGAGCCGAGGCCCTCGCGACGCTGCGGGCCCGCGTCCTGCGGATCGCCGAAGAAGAAGCGGAAGAGCGGATCGTTCATGAACGGCGGGCGCGGCCGCTTCACTTCCTGGCTGGTGAAGATGTTCACGACCGCCGGCATCGCCTGGCGCGCGGCGTCCCGGAACGACGCGACCGCGCGGCCCGGTGTCTCCTCTACCCGCGGGGCCGTCAGGGTCACGACGGCCCCGCGCGAATTCCAGGAGAGAAGATCGGGCCGCAGCGTCGATACGACAAACAGAGCCGCGAGGCAGACCGTCGCGGTTTGCGCGAATATGAGCCAGAACTTCCGCATCGGGCGAGAGAGGAGGGGGCGGCTGACGAAGCGCGATTCCTGCTGGCACGGAATCATAGCAAATCGCGACTGCGGACTTGTGACTGCATTGCCCGAGGCGATCTTGGAGTCGCGAGCGGGCGGTGCGCGGGGCTCAAGTGGAGTTTGGCCCCCTCGCGGCGCGTTTCCGCCGCGCGCATCCCGGATCGAGGCCCCCTCCGCAACCCGTTGATCGAAAGATGTTTTCTCATGTTTCGCTTCAAATCTCCTGCGCGCTTTGTGTAGAATGGCGGCTTTTCGGGGGCGGGGAATAATCGTATGGCAGACAAAGAGTTGGATGCGGGCAAGCGGCGTTTTCTGGTCGCTGCGACGAGCGTGGCGGGCGGGCTTGCCGGCGCCGCAACCGCGGTGCCCTTCGTCGCGAGCATGCTGCCCTCGGAACGCGCGAAGGCCGCGGGCGCGCCGGTCGAGGCCGACATCGGCAATCTCGCCCCCGGCGAGATGACGCGCGTCGAATGGCGCGGCAAGCCGGTGTGGATCGTGAGGCGCACGCCGGAAATGCTGGAGTCGGTCAAGGAAAGCGACAGCAAGGTCGCCGACCCCGAAAGCCAGCGCAAGAAGGAGCTCACCCCCGAGTACGCGCGCAACGAGTTCCGCTCGATCAAGCCGGAGTATCTCGTCGTCGTCGGCATCTGCACCCATCTCGGCTGCTCGCCGGTGGACAAGTTCAAGGCCCAGCCCGAGGCGTTCGACGCGGGCTGGAAAGGCGGCTTCTACTGTCCCTGCCACGGATCGCTGTTCGATCTGGCGGGCCGCGTCTACAAGAACAAGCCGGCCCCGGATAACCTCGAGGTCCCGCCGCACACCTATCTCTCCGACAACCGCATCCTGATCGGCGTGGATCAGAAGGGAGCGTAATGAGCGTCGAAAGAATTCCGGGCGACGCTCAACCCTCACCCCCGCCCCTCTCCCGAGCGGAGAGGGGAGTTTCGAGGCGCAGATGCCTAGTCGGGCATTTGCGCAGGGATCGATAGGGCATGGCGGCCGCGGAAAAGCAGCCGGTCGCGATAACCTGGGCCGGCCCGCTCAACGGCGCGTTGAGCGGCTTACTCACCTGGATCGACCAGCGCTTCCCGCTGATGTCGCTGTGGCGGGATCACCTCGCCGAGTACTACGCACCCAAGAACTTCAATTTCTGGTACTACTTCGGCTCGCTGGCGATGTTCGTGCTGGTGCTGCAGATCGTGACCGGAATATTTCTCACGATGCACTACAAGCCGGACGCCGCCCAGGCGTTCGCCTCGGTGGAGTACATCATGCGCGACGTGCCGGCCGGGTGGCTGATTCGCTACCTGCACTCGACCGGCGCCTCCTTCTTCTTCATCGTGGTTTACCTCCACATGTTCCGCGGGCTCATGTACGGCTCCTATCGCAAGCCGCGCGAACTGGTGTGGATCATCGGCATGGCGATCTATCTCTGCCTCATGGCGGAGGCCTTCTTCGGCTATCTCCTGCCGTGGGGCCAGATGTCGTACTGGGGCGCGCAAGTGATCGTCAATCTGTTCGACGCGATTCCCTGGGTGGGGCCGACGCTCGCGATCTGGATCCGCGGCGATTACGTGGTGGCGGACGCGACCCTCAACCGCTTCTTCGCGTTCCACGTCATCGCGATTCCGCTCCTGCTCCTCGCGCTGGTCGCGGCGCACATCATGGCCCTGCACGAGGTGGGCTCGAACAACCCCGACGGCGTCGAGATCAAGAAGGTGAAGGACCCGAAGACCGGGCACCCGTTGGACGGCATTCCGTTCCATCCGTATTACACGGTGAAGGATACGCTCGGCGTAGTGGTCTTCCTGATCGTGTTCGGCGTGATCCTGTTCTTCATGCCAGAATTCGGCGGCTATTTCCTGGAGTACAACAACTTCATCCCGGCCGATCCGCTCAAGACTCCTCCGCACATCGCGCCGGTGTGGTACTTCACGCCCTTCTATTCGATCCTGCGCGCGACCACCGAAGATTTCATGATCTATCTGGCGCTCGGTGTCGCGGCGTACGTCGTCCTGATCTGGCGGACCGTCGCCGATCTGCGGGTCCGGACGGCGGCCGCCGCCGTGGGGGCCGTGCTCATCTTCTTCATGAAGGGACCGGAAGGGCTCGCCCTTGATCCCAAGGTGTGGGGCGTGGCGCTGATGGGTGTCGGGACGCTGATTTACTTCCTGCTGCCATGGCTCGATCGGAGCCCGGTCAAGTCCATCCGCTACAAGGGGCCGATCACGAAAACCGCGCTGGCGCTCTTCGTCGTCTCCTTTTTCGTGCTCGGCTATCTGGGCACCCTCTCGGTCACCGAGGGCCGCACCCTGGCGGCCCAGGTCTTCACGTTCATCTATTTCGCGTTCTTCCTGCTGATGCCCTGGTACACGCGGGCCGACAAGACCCGGCCCGAGCCCGAACGGGTGACCTGGTGAAGGGCGCGACCTTGGGGCTGGCAGGAATGCTGGCGTGCCTGCTGCTCACCGCGCCACTCGTGGCGGTCGCGGCGGAAGGCGTCAAGCTCGATCGGCTGCCCGCCGACGTGAGCCCGCACGACGCGATCTCGCTGCAGCGCGGGGCGCACGTCTACGTGAACTACTGCCTGGGCTGCCACAGCGCCGCCTACATGCGCTACGAGCGGCTGCGGGATTTCGGCCTGACGGAGAGCCAGATCAGGGACAACCTGATTTTCACCGGCGCCAAGGTCGGCGATCTCATGAAGATCGCGATGGATCCGAAGGAGTCCAAGGAGTGGTTCGGCGCGCCGCCGCCGGACTTGACCTTGATCGCGCGCTCGCGCGCCTCGGGCGCCGGCAGCGGCGCGGACTGGCTCTACAGCTACCTGCGCGGCTTCTATCGGGATCCGTCCCGCCCCACCGGCTGGAACAATACGGTGTTCCCCAACGTGGCCATGCCCCACGTGCTGTGGCAGCTGCAGGGCGAGCAGGTCCTCAGGACCGAGGTGCGAGCGATCCCGCGCGGGAGCAAGGGCGAGGTGGAGAAGCACGAGTTGCAGCGGCTCGTGCTGGAGAAGCCGGGCTCGATGAGCGCCGCCGAGTACGACCGGATGGTGGCCGACCTGGTGAATTTCCTGGTCTACATGGGCGAGCCGTCCCGTCAGTTCCGCATCGAACTCGGCATCTACGTGCTGATGTTCCTCGGCGTGATGTTCGTGTTCGCCTATCTGCTCAAGAAGGAATACTGGAAGGACGTGCACTGAGACATGATGACCCTGTACTCCGGCACGACCTGCCCGTTCAGCCAGCGCTGCCGCATCGTGCTCTACGAGAAGGGCATGGACTTTCAGATCGTGGATGTCGATCTCTTCAACAAGCCGGAAGACCTGGCGGTGATGAATCCCTACAACCAGGTGCCGGTGCTGGTCGAGCGCGATCTCATCCTCTACGAGTCGAACATCATCAACGAGTACATCGACGACCGCTTCCCGCACCCGCAGCTGATGCCCGCCGACCCGGTGATGCGCGCCCGCGCGCGCCTGTTCCTGTTCCGCTTCGAGCGCGAGCTGTTCAGCAACATCGAGACCATCGAAAAGGGCACGCAGAAGCAGGCCGACAAGAGCCGCGCGATCATCCGCGACAACCTGACCCAGATCGCGCCGGTGTTCGTCAAGCAGAAGTTCATGCTGGGCGAGGAGTTCACCATGCTCGACGTGGCGATCGCGCCGCTCCTGTGGCGGCTCGACCATTACGGCGTCTCGATGCCCAAGACCGGCGCGCCGCTCATGAAGTACGCGGAGCGCCTGTTCAGCCGGCCCGCGTTCATCGACGCGCTCACCGCGTCCGAGAAGGTGATGAGAAAATAAGGCAGGATTCAGGATACGGGATCCGGGATTCAGAGCATGCCTTGCTATACTCCGGTGACGCAGCACTGAGCCGATGGCGGAAAAGTCCACCAAGCCGTATCTCATCCGCGCGGTCCACGAGTGGTGCTCGGACAGCGGGCTGACGCCCTATCTCTCGGTGAAGGTCGACGCCGCCACGCGGGTGCCGGCGGAACACGTCAAGAACGGCGAGATCGTCCTCAACATCGGCAACGACGCCACGCACCGCCTGACCATCGGCAACGAGCGCATCCAGTTCGCCGCGCGCTTCGGCGGCGTTTCGCGCGAGTGCTCGATCCCGATCGAGGCAGTGACCGGCATCTTCGCCAAGGAGAACGGGCAGGGGCTGTTCTTTCAGCGCGAGGCCGCGCAGGAAACGGCCGCGAGCTCGCCCGCTCCCGAGACGCCGCCGCCCGCTGCCCCCACCAACGGCGGCAAGCCCAAGCTGCAGATCATCAAGTAGCCGGGACCGGCCCGGGTGTCGCCGGGGGCATCGGGCGCCGCCGACCTGCCGCGCTGCAAGACCGCAGGGCGATCAAGGACTTGTCCCGCGGAACGGGAAACCCAGGTGCCGACGTCTTTACACCGCTCGAGTCGCAACGGAGAATGGCCGCGCGCACATCCGAAAGAATTCACGCCGCGGCGGAGTCCGGAGCCGCGGGCGCGCAAGCTCAGCGGTTGATCAACGGAGGACATCATGCTTACCCCAGAGGAACTGGAACAGTGCCTGCCCGCGGAGCAGCACGCGTTCCGCTCGCCGATTCCCACGCAGAGCGTCTCGAGCGATGAATTCATGCCCGGGCCGCAGTCCGAGAAGCAGCGCGAGTTCGAAGGCCGCCTGAAGCAGTACGGAAGCGAGCTCGCGCGCAAGCACGGCGTCAGCCGCCGCAGGTTTTTCCAGAGCGCGGCGGGCATGGCGGCGGCGTTCGTCGCGATGAACGACACCTACGGGCCGCTGTTCGGCGTGTCGCGCGCCGAAGCCCAGACGCCCGGAGCGGCCGATGAGCGCCTGAAGAAGCTCAAGGGCCAGTTCATCATGGACATGCACACCCACTTCCTGCGCGAAGGCACGCCGGTCAAGGTGTTCATCGGCGCGCGCGAGACGGTGGGCAAGGCGGGCTGGAATCCGATGCTACAGGGCAAGCCGCAGACGATCGACGATCTCATGTTCCCGAATTACTTCAAGGAGGTCTTCCTCGACAGCGACACCAAGGTCGCGTGCATCAGCGGCTCCTATTCGCACGACGAGAAGTGGTCGTTCCTCACCAACGACCAGAAGTATGCCGCGCGGGAGAAGATCAACAAGGAGGCAGGGACCAAGCGCATGTTCTCGCACGCCATCTTCACGCCGGGCTGGGACGGATGGATGGAGAAGGTCGACCAGGCGATCGAGGTGCTGAAGCCCGATTCGTTCAAGGCCTACACCATCGGCGACAACACCAACAAGCACCTCTCGAAGCACCCGTTCCGGCTGGACGACGAGAAGCTCCTCTATCCTTTCTACGAGAAGGTCGTGAAGGCGAGCAAGAACAGTCCGGGGCTCATCAACATCTGCATCCACAAGGGCCTGTTCCCGCCGGTGATCGAGAAGAAATTCCCGCATCTGCTCTTCTCTGCCAAGGTGGACGACGTGGGCAAGGCCGCCAAGGACTGGCCGCAGCTGAACTTCGTCATCTACCACTCCGCCTTCCGCTACGTGGCGCCGGCGGTGCCGGAGCAGGGGTGGGAGCAGTTCCAGAAGACCGGGCGCGTGGACTGGGTGACCGATCTTGCCGAGATTCCCGGGAAATACGGCGTGACGAACGTCTACGCCGATCTCGGGCAGATCTTCGCGCAGTCGATCATGTCCTACCCGCAGCTGTGCGCCGCGATGATGGGCCAGATGGTGCAGGGCCTCGGGGCGGACCACGTGTGCTGGGGCACCGACGCGATCTGGACCGGCGGGCCGCAGTGGCAGATCGAGGCGCTGCGCCGGCTCGAGATCCCGGAGGACATGCAGAAGAAGTACGGCTTCAAGCCGCTCGGCCCCGCCGACGGGCCGGTGAAGACCGCGATCTTCGGCGGCAACAACGCGCGGATCTACAAGTTCACGCCGCAGCAGCGCTCGGCGCTGGAAAACGACCGCTTCGCGCAGGCGAAGGCGATCTACGACAAGCACGGCGGCGACCGCAGCAACCTGTATTACGGCTACATCCGCAAGCCGGCGGCGTAGGCAGCGGACGTCTCTCGATCAGACCGGCGCCGCCGCGAGGCGGCGCCTTTTCCGGTCACGAGTCACAGCGTCGGCATTTCCCGTCCCGATACCCACGCAATGCGTATCGAGCGACGGGTAGTTGCCGTGCCTGTTGGCCGTGCGACGGCATCAGGCCCCCGGACATCGCGGACGGCCGATCTCATATTTGCCAGGAGTTACCCGCTATGAAAATCGTCGACACTCGGCTGGATCAACGAACCGGCGAAGACGGCGGCAGCGGCCGTTCCAGGTATCGCTTCCTGCTGTTGCCGCCATACCGGCTGCCAGCGGACTCAAAGTGGGGTTTTCAGACGAACGTCGTGCCGACGGAACGCCCGCGGGAAGAGCGGCTCAAGAACTACGAATTGGTGGCGCCCTATTTGCGGGATGTCAGCTGGGACCTGCATCCCGGAGCGGTGCCGCTCTACGGCGACTGGCCGGTTGAAACGCGGGAGGAGTTCGCGTATGCGGCGGCCTCAAGGCTGAAGGATGTGCGGGACGCCTGCGAAACCGGAAAATATAACGCCATCGTGTTGCTGGGCGGGGGCGATCCGGGATACCTCGAATCGCGCGAGATCTGCCGCAACTACGGAATCGTCTGTACGGCAAACGGGTACTCGCAAATGATCGTCGCCACGATGCTTGGCGCAAGGTTTTCGGTCATCGATATCGCCGGGGTCCACAACGTCTACTATCGTGATGTCATCTCCAGATACGGCCTGCAGGATCGCTGTGCATCGATACGCAACATCGGATTCCGCCTGCCTCGTCCGGGACTGGCAGGCGAGATGCTGATCAATGACGAGCTGGAGAAGGCGCGGAGGGGAGCGCGCTCGGCCGCGGTCGACAATGCCATTGAGCAGGCCGAGGCGGCGCTGCGCGAGGATGGCGCGGAGGTGATAACGCTCGGCTGCTCGGGGGTCTTCTGGCTGCAGCCGTACATCAAGAAGGGTCTGGAGGAGCGCGGCTGGGACGTCCCCGTCCTGGAGGGCTATAGCGCGTCGATAGAGCACGCGAAGCTGCTGGTGAATCTGGGCCTGACGGCGAGCGGCATCACGTTCATGCCGGATCACCCGAAACGGCTGCCGACAATGATCATACCCTGACGGCTCACGCTCTCCGCGTCATGCTGCGGCGCGACCGCGGCTGGCGCGGGCCGTGCGAGGCTGTCCTGCCGCGTGCCTGGAGTTGTATAACAAGAGGGATGGAATGACACGTTTGCGGGGCAAGGCGGCGATTGTCACGGGAGCGGCGGGCGGGATCGGCGGCGCGGTGTGCCGGAATTTCGCGAGGGAGGGCGCCGCCCTCGTGTGCGTCGACATCGATTCCGACGGTTTGGAGCGCACGGCCGGAGCGGTGCGCGCCCTGGGCGGTCAGGTCGTTACGCTGACTGCCGATGTCGCCGATGAGGCAACGGCCAGGGCGAGCGTCGCCAGCGCGGTCGGCAGGTTCGGGCGCCTCGACGTGCTGGTGAGCAACGCGATCTCCGACCTGCCGCTCGGACCGCTGACCGGGATCTCGCTCGCCGACTGGCGGCGCAGCATGTCCGTCAATCTCGACAGCGCCTTCCTGCTGGCAAAGCACGCCATCCCGGCGATGGTCGATTCGGGCGGCGGCAGCATCATATTGGTTGCCTCCGAGCTCGGCCGCGTGGCGAAGCCGGGGCGCACCTGGTACTGCGCGCAAAAAGCCGCGCTCGTCAATCTGGCGAAGGCCATTGCGGTCGACCACGCGCACCAGGGGATCCGGGCGAACAGCCTGTCGCCGGGGCCGACCGAGACCGCACGTTTCGTGCGCAAGTTCGATTCGCTTGAAAAAGCCCGCGCCTCCGGCGAGACCCTGTTCAACCGTCTCGCCGATCCGGACGAAATCGCTGCCGGAGCGGTATTTCTCGCAAGCGACGAGTCGTCGTTCGTGACGGGCACCGATCTGTTGATCGATGGCGGCCGCACTGCGGTCTAGATCGGCGGTACCGGATAGGACTTCCTGTTGTCAGGACGAGCGTTCAGCCGCGTGCGGCGGTCGGTGTGTCGGCGCCGAGCCACGCGATCGCCGTTGCCGAGACGCGGACGCCGGCCACCGGGGCGGGCCAGGGTGTTTCAATCACGGTCAGGGCGGGCCGCCACTGCCCGAAGCCGCGGGCCAACACCGGCTCTATGGTCCGGAACGCATCGATGCTGTCGACAAACAGTGTGAGCTGCGCCACGCGCTCCAGACCGTGCCCGGCTGCCGCCAGGCGCGTCGCGAGTTCCGCGAGAATCGCGTCAATCTGAAGCGCCACAGGATCGCGTGCAGCGGCAGGCTGCCCGGCAACCGTGCGGCGCTGCGCCGCAGGCAGCTCGCGCATGGACCGGATCGGCGCGCCTGAGGCGTCGAGCCCGACGATGCCCGACAGGAACGCCAGACCCCCGGCATCCACAAGCGGACTCATGTGCGCCCGAGCCGTCCATCCCTTCGGAGCATGCACCCGGCGCGCGATGCCCTTGCCCGGCAGGATCGCCGTCGACTCGATCTCGATCAGGGTGCCCTTGTGGCCGACCTCGCCGACCTCGACGACGGTCAGCGCCGGAGGCGAGGACGGAAAGAACCGCTCGTGCACGCGGTGGAACGTCGGAAAATCGCGCATGTCCTGCAGGTAGACCGTGAGGTTCAGGATCTCGCCGAGCGAGGAGCCCTCGGCTTCAAGGTGCCGCCGAATCAGGTCGTAGGTGAACCACGACTGCGCCGCGATCGGGCCGTTGCGCGCGTCCTCGTGACTGCGCCCGACCCTGAGGAACCGGCCTTCCTCTGGAATGTCTTCGTAGTTGCGGATGAGCGGCGCGCCCGGCTGCGAGGTGTCGATGGGAATCTGCCCCGCGATAAACAGATATGGACCGGCTCCGATCACGTGGGAAAAATGCGCCGCGGCCGCGTGCCTGCTCGAGCCGGGAAGCACCGAACGTGCACCGAGCGTGCCCGCTGCCTCGGGACGCAGCGCGATGGCATCAACGCACAGGCGCGCCTTGTCGGCGGGCTCGAAGCGCCCGACGCCGACCGCGGTGCTGGCAGGCGGCGCCGTCTCATAATTCCGGCGAATGCGGTCAAACACCGGAAAGAAGCGCTTGTCGCGCTGCAGGATGTGGTAGCGAACCAGGTTCGCGAATTCCGCGCCTTCGGCGGCGAGAAGGCTGCGGTAGCGCTCATAGATCGCGATCGCCTGGGCACCGACGGGCCCCTCCATTCGGTTGACCCATGGGAACCTGCTCGGCGCGCCGGGTCCGAGACCGGCGACGTCGTCGAAGCTGGCGCAGAGCTGTTGCGCCCCGGGCTTGACGCCGTATTGCCCGCTGAATAAAAGCAGCGGCCCGGCGGCGACGTACGCGGGCCAGCCCCGGCCCGCCTCCTGCCTGTTGCGTACCATGAATCGTCTCCCTTCCGCGATTATCGGCGCCGGCCTACCCTGGAATCTCGATGCTGTAGCTCAAGCCCTCGCCCTTGTAGTAAGCCTGTGAGAACATCAGCGGCGCGCCGCGCTTGCCCCACACGCGCGTTTCGACGTAGAGCACGGGCGCGCCTACCGCGATGCCGAGCTGGCGCGCGATCGTCGGATCGGCGGTGGTTGCCTCGATCGCCTGCCGGATCGGCCCCAGCGGAATCCTCAGCCGTTTGCGCAGCATATCCATCATCGTAAGCGCGTGAAAATCCTTCCTGCGCATGCGTCGAGCCAGGGCGACGGGCACGAAGTTGACGATGTAGTTGAACCTCGAACCGGCGCGGGAACGGGATCGCACGAAGCGCGTGAGCCGTGCCCCGTCCGGCGGCTCGAAAAAGCGCGCGGGCTCTCCGGCCGGCACGACCTCCCTTACCGACAGCATGTGGTGTTCCGTTCCCTCCGCGGCCCAGCCGATGATGCCGGTCAGCCGCAGCACCTCGGGCCGGTTCACGTTTTCAGCGACGAACGTGCCGCGCCCGTGACGACGCTGTATCAGGCCCTCGCGGTCGAGGATGGCCAGGGCGTGGCGCACCGGGATGCGGCTGACTCCCAGCTGGCGGGCAAGGTCGAGCTCCTTGGGCAGCTTCTCTCCGGCGGCAAGCTCCCCGTCCCTGATGCGTTGCCGCAGGAAGCTTGCCACCTGTGAATAGATCGGCGGCACCCCCTCTGCTCTGCTCAATCGGACGCGCATGATTGATTCCGGATGGGCGCGGCAGTTGCGCTAGAGGTCATAACATTATAACCTTTCATGAGCCGGGCATGGCCGCGCGGGCGCGGGGAGGCAGCCCATGATCAAGCGCAGGTTCCTGCAACCCAAGGACATGTGGGCGCGAGTCGAGAAGGGCAATCTGCTCTACGTGCCCGTCGTCGTGATCGAGACTGCCGGTCACGCGCATGTTTATCTGTCCGGGCAGGTCGCGCGCGAGCCCGACGGCACGATCATCGGCAAGGGCGACATGCGCGCGCAGGTCCGCAAGACGTGCGAAAACATCGGCAGGGGCCTCGCCCACGTCGGCGCGCAGTTTGACGACGTGGTGCGCGCCACCACCTACGTCACGGACATCGAAGAATATTACCGCTGCTCGGACGAGCGCTTCAGGTTTTTCAGGAACAACCGCCCGGCAAGCACTCTGATCCAGATTTCGCGCCTTGGTCACCCGGACGCGATGATCGAAATCGAGTGTGAGGCGATCATCGAGCCGGAGCGGCTGAGGGCCTGAGCCGGCGGCCGCTCCCACCGGATGCTCGGGGAAGAGTTCGATGTCGAGAAAGGCGAGCGTTGCGAAGACGAAGGGCGCCTACCGGGCCGGCCGCTCCGGCAGGCACGTATTTGATCTGTACAAGCTGAAGCGCGTGCCCGCCGGCGGCAGGGTGGGCAGCGGCGATCATTACGCGAATACCCGCGCCGTCGTCGTCGAGGGCGCGCGGATGCAGGTCGGGCTCGCGTTCGAGCAGGCGGGCTGCGGCGCGCGCCCCCATACCCATCCCAACGAGCAATTCAATTTCGTGGTCAAGGGCACCCTGATGGCCGACATTGCGGGAAAGCGTACGATGAGGGTTCCTGCCGGCTCGGTGGTCTATTTTCCGGCGAATGTCGTGCATCGTACCTACGCTACGCCCGACGAGGATGTGATCTTCTACGTCGTGAAGGATCTGTCCCACGGCATTGCGGGCCGGCCGGTAGACCGGAGCCGAAGGGGCGCGCATTACGTCTCGCGCAGTCCGGCAAGAGTGAAAGCCAAGCGTCGCGGCTGATTTTTGACGAGAGGAGATTCGCCATGTTTTCGATCGCCCGTATCGCGCTGGGCGCGATGGTTGCATGCACGTTTCTAGCCGCGGAAACCGGCGCCCAGAGCTATCCCAGTCGCCCGATCCGCTTCGTCCTGCCTTACAGCCCTGGCGGGTCCTATGACGCAGTGGCGCGGCTCATCGGCCAGGCGCTGACCGAGCGGTGGGGCCAGCAGGTCATCATTGAAAACCGACCGGGAGCGGCGGGACGCATCGGCATGGATATCGTGATCAAAGCGACGCCCGATGGCTACAGCCTTGCCATGCTCGGCAACAACCAGACCATCACCCCGAGCGTGTACCGCACGGTAGGCTACGACCTTGCCCGTGACATCGACCCGGTCGGCATGGTGGCCACCATCACCAACGTCCTGGTGCTGCATCCGAGCGTGCCGGCGCACTCGGTGGCGCAGTTGATCGCTCTCGCCAAGGAAAAGCCCGGCACGATCAACTTCGGCTCCGGCGGCACCGGGGGCATCACGCATCTCGCCGGCGAGCTGTTCAAATCGATGACCGGGGTCAATATCGTGCACGTGCCGTTCAAGGGCGGCGCCTTCGCCGTGATCGGGATCGTGGGCGGGCAGACGCAGATGATGCTGCTCAACACGCTGAACGCCGTGCCACACGTCAGGGCGAACCGGCTTCGCGGGCTGGCCGTGACGAGCCTCAAGCGCTCCGGATACATTCCCGAGCTGCCCACTCTCGACGAGAGCGGGCTCAAAGGTTTCGAGATCGTCGAGTGGTATGCCGTCGCAGTGCCGACGGGGACGCCCAAACAGATTATCGGAAAGCTCAGCGGCGAAATCGCCGGCATCATGAGTTCCTCGGACATGAAAGAGAAGCTCGCACGGCAGAACGCGGATCCGGCGCCGGGCAAGCCCGAGGAGCTGCGCGCCTTCCTGAAAGCCGATCTCGCGAAGTACGCCCGTATCGTGCACGACGCCGGCATCAAGCCCGAGTGATCCGGCGGGAGCGTGCAATGGCCGCGGAGAATACAGAGGCGCTCAAGAAGAAGCTTCTCGCGATGGTCGACCGCGAAGAGCTCGTCAGAATCGCGAGCGATCTCGTCAACATTCCGTCTCCTACCGGGGGAGAAAAGGCCTGCGCCGATTACATCATCGGCCGTTACGAGAAAGCGGGGATCAAGGTACTGCCGCAGGTGTTCGAGGACACGCGCTCGAACGCAATCGGCGTGATCAAAGGCAGAGGAGACGGCGCTGTCCTCATGTTGAACGGCCACATGGACACGTCCTACACCGGCGAAGAGCAGTATCTTCCCGATCGGCCCGGCTACAAGCCGAAGGCGGTCATTGACGGCGACTGGATCTACGGGCTGGGCATCTACAACATGAAGGGCTCGCTCGCCTGCTTCATTCATGCCGCCGAAATCCTCAGGCGTGCGAAGGTGGAACTTGCGGGCGATGTGATCATCGCCTGCGTCGCGGGCGAAATCGAGAAATCCCAGGTCGATCGTTACCAGGGGCCGCTCTATCGCGGCGGCGCCTGCGGAACCTGGTATGCGATCACGCACGGCGCGATCGCGGATTTCTGCGTGGTCGGCGAGCCCACCGGAATGACGCTGATGCACGCCCATGGCGGCTATGTGTGGACCCGGATCACGCTGGTCGGCGATCCGATGCATACCATTTTCGGCCACAAGCGCAACAACACGATCAACAACATGATGAAAGTCATGCATGCGATCCAGGCGTGGGGCGACGACTACGAAACGCGTCGCGCGAAGTACGGAATGCCCGCCCACGTCACGCTATCGGCGATCGAGGGCGGGTGGCCCTATCGCTGTTCGCGCGTGCCGGTCTATTGCACGCTCTACGTGGACACGCGCCTCATGCCCGGCCAGCAGCCGATCGAAGTGCAACGCGAGATCGAGGCGGTGGTAGCGCGGCTGCGCGCGGTGGATCCCGATCTGGCCCAGCTGCAGGTCGAGACGAACGTATTCATGAACCAGTGGGGGTCGGAGTGTCCGGCCGATGAGCTCATCTACAGTGCCGTGGCGGGAGCGCACCAGGAGGTGCACGCCAAGCCGGTCGAGATCACGGCGGTGCCGTTTGCCTCCGATGCCTGCGAGCTCGTGTGTCACGGCATTCCGAGCCTGAACTACGGCGCGACGGGCCGCACCCGCACTCTCTCGGACGTGCACCACCATGGCGAGGGGCAAAGCGACTGGAACCCGAAACAGGGCGAGCACGTGGCGATCGCGGACATGGTCTCGACCACCAAGGTCTATCTGACGCTGATACTCAATCTTTGCACCAGGACGCGGGACGCGCTGGGAATCAAGCCACGTGATCCGCATTCACATTGAGATAGGGCGGGTACTTCATTGCCGTGTCGTCCGTTCGACCATTCCAAACCCATAGGAGACCTTATGACGGCCAAGCATGATGTCAGTCACAAGCGGCGGTCGCTGCTGAAAGGCATCGGCGCCGGCGCCCTCGTGCTGGGCGGAGCTCGCAGCGCGCGCCTGCAAGCGCAAGCGAAGCTGCGCAGGATGGAAATCTTCATCGGCACCACGCCCCATTTCGGCAACGTGATCGTCGGCGCCGAAAAAGGGTTCTACGAAAAGGAGGGTCTGCCGGTGACGATCACCAACTTTGCCAGCGGCTCGGTCGCGGCCGACGCCTTCCGGGCGGGGAAAGGCCAGCTCGTGGTGACCGGCGATCTGCCCGCGATGCGGCTGTGGAACCAGGGCAACATCGGCATCTGCCCGCAGGCCAATTACGGCGACCTTTCGATCATCGTCGCCCGCAGCCATATCAAGTCCGCGGCCGACATGCGCGGGCGCAAGGTTGGCGTGTTGATCGGCTCGACCTCGGAATTTTTCGCCCAGATCTACCTCGCCCGCGGCAACGTCAAGATCAACGAGGTCGATCTGATCAACCTGCGTCCGGCCGAAATGGTGACCGGACTCGCGCGCGGCGATATCGATGCTTTCGTGATCTGGCAGCCGTTCGGCTGGCGCGCGCTCGCTGCGGTGAAGGACGCGCACATCCTCACCACCGGGCACGGCTATTTCCACGAATGGGAGGCGGTTACGACGACGCGCGAGTACGCCAACTCCCACGCGGCCGAGATCGGCGCGTTCCTCAGGGGACTCGACGCCGCCGGCAAGTGGATCCCCGGCAATCTCGATGAAGCGGCCAAACTGGTCGCAGCCCAGATCCGGCTCGACGATCCGCGGCTCGCGCGCGACATGATGGAGAAGATCGACTGGAACATCGCCTACAGCAAGAAGTTCCGGCAGGACATGGAGTTCATGAGCAAGTTCATCAAGATCAAGCTCGATTGGAATACCATGTTTGACAAGCGCTTTCTCGCCAAGCTCGGCTCCGGCTATGTCGAATAGCGCGCCCGCCGCGCCGGGCGCGCGCCGGCAACCGCGTCATTTCGCGGCGCTGCGCTAGGACTCGTCTGTCGGCTGCGCCGGCAATGCCCGCACGTCCGCACCCTGCGGTCGCGCCCGCGATCCCGCCCTGGACCTGGTTGCGCCTGGAGGCCGTCACCAAGGTGTTCCGCGACACGCGCGGAGGCGAGTACACGGCGGCCCGCGACATTTCGATCGCGATCGATCGCGGCGATTTCTACTGCCTGCTGGGGCCGAGCGGCTGCGGTAAAACGACGCTGCTCAATCTGATCGCCGGTTTCGAGCAGGTGACCGCGGGCGCGATCGCGTTCGCCGGGGAGGGGCGCGGCAAGCCGTGGCGGCGGACGATCCAGGGCCCCGGGGTGGAGCGCGCCATGATCTTCCAGGACGTGGGCGAGGCGCTGTTTCCCTGGCTCAACGTCGAGGAGAACATCCTGTTCGGGCCCCGCATGGCCGGCGTGCGGCGCGAGGACTGCCTCGCCAAGCTGGACCGGTATCTCCGCATGGTCGGTCTCCGGGAGGACGCGCACAAGTTTCCTTTCGAGCTCTCCGGCGGCATGAAACAGCGCGTGCAGATCGCGCGCGCGCTCATCATGGAGCCCGAAGTGCTGCTGATGGACGAGCCTTTCGCCGCCCTGGACGCCATCACCAAGCGCCTGCTGCAGCAGGAGCTCTCGCGCATCTGGCAGGAGACGCGCAGGACCATCGTTTACATCACGCACGATCTGATCGAGGCGCTGCTGCTCGGCACGCGGGTGGCGGTGATGACGGCGGGTCCTGCCGCCACGATCAAGTGCGAGTTTCGCGTCGATTTGCCGCGGCCGCGCAGCGCTACCGCTCCCGATTTCGTCGAACTCACGCGTCGCCTGGAGACGCTGCTGCACGAGGAGGTGTCTGCGGCGCGCAAGGCGATGGCCGAGGCGAGATGATGCGCGCCGAGCCTCCGACCCCCGTCGCCCGACAACCCGCGCCACGGGCAATTCGCGACGAAAGGGCGGGGCGCATCCTGCGCCAGATCGCGATGGCGGCAATCGCGCTTTGCGGCTTGCTCGTCTTGTGGCACTTCTCGGTCGGCAATGTGTTCAACCCGGCACTGGTGCCCACGCCCGGGGCGACGTTCGCCAAGGCCTGGACGATGATGAAAAGCGGCGAGTTGTTCATGCACGTCGGGGTGAGCCTGAAGCGGGTGCTGGTCGGTTACGTGATCGGCTGCGCGTCGGGCATCGCCATCGGCGCCATCATCGGGCGATTCTGGCTCGCGCGCGAGCTTGCGGATCCGGTGCTGGAGCTCATCCGGCCGATTTCGCCGGTGGCGATGGTGCCCCTTGCGATGCTCTGGTTCGGGATCGGCGAGATGTCGAAATACTTCATCATCGTTTACGCCACGCTCATCATCGTGCTGCTCAATACCGCCGCCGGTGTCTCCCGCACGCCGGTCACCCGCATTCGCGCCGCGCGCTGCCTCGGTGCCGTGGAGCACCAGGTCTTCCTGAAGGTGATCCTGCCGTCTGCCGTGCCTTATATCCTGACCGGCATGCGGGTGGCGCTCGGCTTTTCGTTCATGGGCATCGTCGCCGCCGAATTGATCGGCGCTCGGGAGGGCATCGGCTTCCTGATCATGAACTCGCAGCTTCTCCTGCAGACCGACCAGTTGTTCGTGGGACTGCTGACGCTGGGCGTCGTGGGCCTCATTGTCGACCGCATCTTCCGCATTCTGCTCGCGCGCAGCATGCGCCGTTACATGCAGTTTCACTATGAGGTCTGATGCTGCCTTGATCGGAGCGACGGAAACATGGGAACCATACTGACCAAGCCCGTTACCGGGGCGGTAGCGTGGAAAGGCGCGGAGCTTGCGCATACGGAATCGTGGATCTACCGCCTGTCGCCGCGCACAGTGGATGAGATCGAAGCGGCGCTGCGTGCGGTCGAGCGCGAAGCCTTGCCGGTATCCGAGGTGACCAGGGCAAATTTCCCGCTGCCCCGCTTTGGCGGCGAACTCAGGGAGATCTCCGAAGAACTGGAGTCAGGGCGCGGCTTCGTGCAGATCAAGGGACTGCCGATCGAGCGCTATACGCTGCAGCAGGCGAAGCTCATCTACTGGGGCATCGGCACCTACCTGGGACAGGCGATTTCGCAGAACGCGAAAGGGGATCTCCTCGGCGACGTGCGCGACGAGGGCGTGGACATCCGCGCCGCCGGGGTCCGCGGGTATCAGACGAGGACCGCTTCCCCGTTTCACGTCGACGAGACCGACGTGGTGGGTTTGCTGTGCTGGCGGCCGGCGAAGGCGGGCGGGGAAAGCCTGATCGTGAGTTCCATGGCGCTCTACAACGAGCTCCTCGAGCGTCACCCGTGGTACGTGGGCGTGCTCTACAATCGATTCAGCTACGACTGGCGCGGCGAGCAGCCGAAAGGCCGGCCGCCGATCTACCGCTGGCCGGTATTCGAGTTCTACCAGGGCAAGCTATCGTGCCGCTACTCCCGGCGCATGATCGAGTTTGCACAGAAGACGACGGGCGTCGCGCTGAGCGACATGGAAAGGGAGGCCTTTGACGTCATGGACGGGCTGATCGGCGAACTCCAGCTCAAGATCGATTTTGAGCCCGGGGACATTCAGTTCCTGAACAACTACGTCATCCTTCACAGCCGCACCGCCTTCGAGGATTACCCGGAGCCGGATAGAAGGCGCCATCTCCTGCGCCTGTGGCTGACCGTCCCCGGCTGGAACCGGCTGTCGCCGGAGACGCTGCGTGAGCGCGACGTGCGCCTCGGAGTACCGGTGGGGGAGCGGGTAGCGAGCTGACACGCCTCCCGCCTGCGGCCGGGTAGTTCGGGCCGGCCCCCTGCGCTTCAGCTGCCGGTGCGGCGGCGGATTTCGCGGATCACCGCGCTGTTGTCAAGCTCGCCTTCGCCCGCGGCGACGCAGCCCTGAATCAGCCCGGTGTAGGTCTCCGCGAGCGGCAGGCGCTGCCCGAGACGGCGCGCCTGCCCGGCCATCAGCGCGAAATCCTTGAGCGACTGCGTGACGAAGCCCTGTGGCGCGAAGTCCCCGCTCACCATCTTGGCGCCCTTGATGTCCATGACCTGGGAGTAGGCCGCCGATTCGCGGGCGACGGCGAGAAACGCCGCGGGGTCGAGCCCCATGCGCTCGGCGAATACCAGCCCCTCGGCGAGGGCAGCGCGGTTCACGCCGAGGATCAGGTTGATGGCGAGCTTGGCGCGCGCGCCGTTGCCGGCCGGGCCGACATGATGGCGGCGCGGGCAGATCGCGTCGAGCACATCGGTTGCCCCGTCCGCCGCCGCGCGCTCGCCGCCGATCAGGCCCAGCGCCTCGCCGCGCGCCGTCTGCTCGCTGGTGCCGGATACGGGCGCCTCGACGAAGCGCAGCGGCCCGCCGGAGAGCCGCGCCGCGAGCGCGGCGATGCGGTCGGGATCGCAGGTGCTCATGCAGATCACCGTGAGGGGAGGGGCGTCCCGCGGCCGTGACGCCACGAGTCCGAGCGGGCCCTCGATCGTTTCCTCCACCTGCTCGGTGCTGAACACGGCGAGCACGACCCGGTCACAGGCGCCGGCGATTTCTGAGGGAGAGCGGGCGGCGCGGCCGCCCAGCGCCGCCAGGCCGGCAAGCTTGGCCGCGTCGACGTCGTAGCCGATCACGTCGAACCCGGCCGCAAGCAGCCGCTTTGCGCAGGCCGTTCCCATCAATCCTGTGCCGATCACGCCGACCGGCTTACGTTGCTCCGCCATGATGGCCTCCCCGTCCGACGCATTTGCTGGAGGGGATTCTATCCTTCATCCCTTGTCCCTCATCCCTCATCGCTTATAATGTCGCCCCGTGCCGGCATAGCTCAGTGGTAGAGCAACCGCCTTGTAAGCGGTAGGTCGTCTGTTCGAGTCAGACTGCCGGCACCGCAGCACCACGCGGTGCCGGTGGCGCACGGGAACCTTTGAAAAACTCCCGGTCCAATAGCGCGGGAGCGAGGGGAGATCCGGCGGCCCCTTTGAAAACCGCACGGCCGGACATAGATAGGGGTGGAGAAAAACGGGGCGGCGCCGTCTGGTGACCGCTGGCGGAGGTTGCATGATCGAAATCGAGAACCTGGTGAAGGCCTTCGGCCCGAAGCTCGCGGTGAACGACGTCTCGTTCACGGTCGAGCGCGGCGAGGTCCTGGGCTTCCTCGGCCCCAACGGCGCCGGCAAGTCCACCACCATGCGCATGATCACGGGATTCATCCCGCCGACCTCGGGACGGATCACCATCGGCGGCCACGACATGCTGGAGGACCCGCTGCCGGCGAAGCGCCTGATCGGCTACCTGCCCGAGAATGCCCCGGGCTACGCCGAGATGACGGTCCACGGGTTCCTCAACTTTGCCGCCGAGCTGCGCGGGCTGCAGGGCGAGGCGCGCAAGCAGGCGGTCGGCCGCGCGGTCGAGCTGTGCTTCCTCCAAAATGTCATCCACCAGACCCTCGACACGCTCTCCAAGGGCTACAAGCACCGCACCGGCCTCGCGCAGGCGCTGATCCACGACCCCGAGGTCCTGATCATGGACGAGCCGACCGACGGGCTCGATCCCAACCAGAAGCACGAGGTGCGGGGGTTGATCAAGCGCATGGGCGAGAACAAGGCGATCATCTTCTCGACCCACATCCTGGAAGAGGTCGAGGCCGCGTGCACCCGCGTCATCATCATCGACCGCGGCCGGATCGTCGCGAACGGAACGCCGGCGGAACTGAAGGCGCGCTCGCCGGAGGGCCGCCTCGACGACGTGTTCCGAGCGATCACGCTCCCCGACACCGTCAAAGGGCACTGAAGCATGAATTCCTGGGGCAACATCAAGGCGATCGTGAAGCGCGAGCTGGGCGGCTACTTCGCCTCCCCCATTGCCTACGTATTCCTGGTGATCTTTCTCCTGCTCGCCGGCTTCTTCACCTTCACGGTCGGCAGTTTCTTCGAGCGCGGCGAGGCCTCGCTGGTGTCGTTCTTCACCTGGCATCCCTGGCTCTATCTGTTCCTCGTGCCCGCCGTCGGGATGCGGCTGTGGTCGGAGGAGCGCCGGCTCGGCACCATGGAACTGCTGCTCACGATGCCGGTGACGACCTGGCAGGCGATCGTCGGCAAGTTTGCCGCCTCATGGCTGTTCCTGACGCTGGCGCTCGCGCTCACCTTCCCGGTCATCGTCACGGTCAACTGGCTCGGCGACCCGGACAACGGGGTGATCTTTGCAGGCTATGTGGGAAGCGCGCTGCTCGCCGGCTCCTACCTCGCGGTGGCGTGCATGACCTCGGCCATGACGCGCAACCAGGTGATCAGCTTCATCCTGTCGGTGCTGATCTGTCTGTTCCTGATCCTCGCGGGCTACGAGCCCGTGACCGGGCTGCTGTCGCGCTTCGCCAGCCCGCGGGTGGTGGAGGTCGTCGCCGCGTTCTCGGTGATGACGCACTTCGAGGGCTTCCAGCGCGGCGTGCTCGACACGCGCGACATCGCCTTCTTCGCCTCGGTGATGGGTTTCGCGCTCTTCGCCACGGGCGTCGTCATCCGCAACCAGCGCGCGGGGTAGGGCGATGACGGGCAAGCGCTTTGAAACCCTGCTCTACTCGACCGGCGGCGTGATCGCGTTGCTCGCGGTGCTGATCGCCGCCAATTTCATCGTGAGCGCGTTCAACGTGCGCGCCGATCTTACCGAGGGCGACGTCTACACGCTGTCGCACGGCACGCGCAAGGTGCTCTCCCGGCTCGAGGCGCCGGTCAAGCTGCGTCTCTACTACTCGCAGGGCAGCGAGGCGGTGCCGGTGGGACTCAAGACCTTCGCCCAGCGGGTAGAAGACCTGCTGAGCGAGTACAAGGCGGCGGGCCGCGGCAAGGTGGTGATCGAGAAGTTCAACCCGGAGCCGGATTCGGATGCCGAGGATTCCGCGCAGCTCGACGGGATCGAGGGCCAGCTCACCAATACCGGCGAGAGGTTCTACCTGGGGCTCTCGATCGCCTTCCTAGACCAGAAGGCGGCGATCCCGGTGCTCGCGCCGGACCGCGAGCGTCTGCTCGAGTACGACATCACGCGGGGCATCGCGCAGGTCGGCGAGACCAAGAAGCCGGTGGTGGGCGTGATGAGCGCGCTGCCGGTGCTGGGGCGATCGCTCGATCCGATCAGGAAGCAGCAGCCCACCGAAGCGTGGGTGCTGATCCAGGAGCTGAAGAAGATCTTCGACGTGAAGGAGGTCGGGCTCGACGCGGCGAGGATAGACGACGACGTCAAGGTGCTGCTCGTGATCCATCCGCGGAACCTCTCGGAGGAAACCGAGTACGCGATCGACCAGTACGTGTTGCGCGGCGGGAAGCTCATCGCCTTTGTCGATCCCTACGCCTACTTCGACCAGCAGCCCGACTTCCAGAACCCGTTCGGGGGATCGCAGGCGGGGCAGTCCACCTTCTACAACCTGTTCAAGGCGTGGGGCATCGACGTCGACATGGGCAAGGTGATCGCCGACCTGACCTACGCGAGCGGCTCGGGGCCGCGTCTGCTGCCGACGCTGCTCTCGCTCAATACGCAGGCGCTCAATCAGAACGACGTGGTGACGAGCCAGGTCGGCACGCTGCTCTACGTTTTTGGCGGCACGTTCAAGGGCAAGCCGGCGGAGGGCCTCACGCAGACCGTGCTCGCGCGCACCTCGAAGAACGCGATGCCGGTCGACCTCATCATCGCGACGCTCTCGGGCGAGCCCTCCACGCGCGGCTTCCAGCCCGCCAACGAGGAGCTGCCGCTCGCGATCCGCCTGACCGGCAAGTTCCACACCGCCTTCCCGCAAGGCAAGCCTCAGCCCTTCATGCCGCGCGCGGACCGGAAGAAGGGCCAGGACGAGAAGAAGAAAGCCGAGGACAAGGCCGAGCCGCAGCTCAAGGAATCGAAGGAAGAAAACTCGGTAGTGCTGGTCGCCGACGCGGACCTGCTCTCCGACGGAGCCGCGGTTGAAATCCAGGAGGTGTTCGGCCAGCGCGTTGCCATTCCGCGCAACGGCAACCTCGCGCTCGCGCTGGGCCTGGTCGAGCAGTTCTCCGGCGACAGCGCGCTGATCAGCCTGAGGAGCCGCGCCGCCTTCAGCAAGCCGCTGACGGTGATCCGCGAGATGGAGGCGCAGGCGCAGCAGCAGTACCTCGGCAAGATCAAGGAGCTCGAGGACAGCCTGAACCAGACGCAGGAAAACCTGCAGAAGCTGCAGAAGTCGAAGGCCGGCGCCACCAGCACCATCCTGACCGCAGAGCAGCAGGCCGAGCTCGACAACTTCCGCAAGAAGGCCGCCGAGGCCCGGCTCGCCTTGAAGGAGCTGAGAAAGCGGCTGCGCGTCGAGACCGACCGGCTCGAGTTCTGGACCAAGGTCGTCAATATCGGGCTCGTGCCGCTGCTGGTCGCGCTTGCCGGACTCGCCCTCGCGCTCGCCCGGCGCCGCAGGTTGAAGCAGGCTGCATGAGTCGCAGGCACTTCCTTTACCTCGTCATCGCGCTGGTGGTCCTGGGGGCCGCGGGTTTCGCGCTCTTCTGGCAGGACATCGCCGCCTATCGCGCGAGCGGCGCGAAGATCGGCGCCAAGCTGCTGCCCGGGCTCAAGATTGCCGATGTCGCCGAGATCCGGCTGCAAAGCCCGAAGCACCAGGTCACGCTCGCGCGCAAGGAGAAGCTATGGGCAGTCCAGGAGCGCGGCGGCTATCCCGCCAGCTTCGGGGAGATCAGCGATCTCATGATCAAGCTGGTCGAGCTCAAGGTGACGCAGTCCGAGCAGATCGGGGCGTCGCTTCTCCCGCGAGTCGAGCTCGCGGACCCGGGGATCGGCGAGGGCGGCGGCACGTTGATCGAGTTCCGGGATGGCGCGGGCAAGGTGCTGGCAGGCCTCGTCCTCGGCAAGAAGGTGCTGAAGAAGGACCCGCTCAATCCGTTGCCGGCGGCGAAGGACGGCGTGCCCGCGGGGCGCTACGTGCGCATCGTCGGCGCCAAGGACACCGTGGCGGTCGTGTCGGATCCGCTGGCCAAGGCGGAGGCCGACCCCGGCAAGTGGCTCGACAAGGATTTCTTCAAGGCCGAGCGCATCCGGACGCTTGCCGCCGGGCCGGACGGCGCCTTCCCGCACTGGAAGATCGCGCGCGCCGAGGAATGGGGCGAGTGGAAGTTCGCGGCGGGCGGCGGGAAGCTCAACGCGAGCGCCGCGGTCGCCGCCACCAACAGGCTCGCCTCGCTGTCGTTCGATGACGTTGCGCTCGATGCCGCGAAGGAGGCCGGCGGCAAGCCTTTCCTCCTCGTCGCCGAGACCTTCGACAATCTCGTGTACGCGGTGAAGCTCGTGCGAAAGGGCAAGGGCGACGAGCATTACCTCAGCTTCACCGTGAAGGGCGAGCCGCCGAAGAGCCGCGCGCCGGAAAAGGGCGAGAAGCCGGAGGACAAGGAGCGGCGCGACAAGGAATTTGCCGAGAGCCGCAAGAAGCTCGAGGAGCGCATTGCCGCGGAACAAGCGCTTTCGAAGTGGACGTACGTGATCGGCGGACGCGAGCTCGAGCCGCTGCTGAAGTCGCGCGGCGACATGGAAGCGCCGCCGCGCGACCGGAAATGATTCTGTGCTAGGATGAATTCCGCCACAGGGTGGCGGTTACCCGACCCGGACGAAGCCATGCGCACCTTTCCGGTCCTCCTGCTCTGCCTGACGCTCGCGGCCTGCAGTTCGACGACCGTCAGGATGTACGGCAACCAGTCGACGAGCGGCGGAACGACCGTTACAACCACGTCGAGCCAGGTCAGCGGCTCGGCTCAGGGGTCGAATTTCAGATTTTCCTTTTCATCGGGCGGGCGCCCAGTGTCGCCCACGGCGCCCGGCGGCCACGTCTCGGCGAGCGGAAGCTCGGCGTACGTGCTGATCGGCATTGTCGTGCTCGCCGACCTCTGGAACTACTTCCTGGGCGCGCCCCAGGCGAAGCCGCTTCCCCCCGGCACCCGGATCGCCGACACCTGCTCCTGCTACAAGAAGGAATGAAGCTTCGCGAAATCCTCAAGTCGCCGGTGCTCCCGCTCGGCAAGAAGTGGGAAATCCGGAAGCGGACGCACGGCTACGAGTCCGACGTCACGGCTCTCGTGCGCGCCATGCTCGAGGACGAGGCGATACGCGAGGACCAGCGCTGGGCGTGGGAGCGCTGGCGCAACGACGCCGACGCCCTGAAGAAGTGATGGCCGACGAGCAACGGCCGGGGCATCGGCCGCAGGCGTTAGCTGCGTGACCGCGTAGTTGTTGCGGGCGCGCCGCCGGTCACTCATCACCCATTACCGCGTTGCTTTCGCCAGGCTGGGACCCGGAGAGCCGGGGATGCCGCGGCATTTTGCAGCGTGGGCGTGCGGTAAAATCGAAAATCAAAATGCCGCGCGATCCCGAACCGGCCGCAATCCCGGTGTCTGTCCGAGACACCGGCCCGTATCAAGTGCCTGCTGTCCCCCGGCTGTCGAGACGCCGCTCGGCGCGCGCGCACAACGGAGCGTGACGCATGTCGATCGGCACCGTGCTCCTGATCGTGCTGTGCAACATGTCGAGCTTCCGCGCGAGCAAGGTACTGGTCACGCTGTTCGGAATCGAGCTCGGGGCATCCCAGATCACGATCGGGGTCATCGTCGCGACGTATTCGCTGCTCCCGGCGCTGCTCGCCGTGTACGCCGGCAGGCTCTCCGACCGGCTCGGGGTGCGCTGGCCCATGCTCGCAGGCTCGCTCGGCGTCGCCGCAGGGCTGCTGCTGCCGTGGCTCGCTCCGGGGCTGCCCGCGCTCTACGCCTCCGCCGCGCTGATCGGCGCGTCGCACATGTTCTACAACGTTTCCGTCCAGAACCTGATCGGCTCGCTGGGCAGCGCGGAGGAGCGCACGCGCAACTTCAGCAACTACGCGCTCGCCATGGCGATCGGCTCGTTCCTCGGTCCGCTCGCCGCGGGTTTCTCCATCGACACCGTCGGGCATGCCGCGGGCTACCTCGGTATCGCCGCGCTGCCCCTGGTGCCGGCCCTGATCATGGCCTTCGCGCGCAAGGTGGGCCGCGGCCCGCGGCTGAAGACCGAGGACGAGCAGGCGGTGCTGTTGTCGAGCTTGCTCGCCCTCCCGCAGCTGCGGCGCACGCTGATCGCAAGCGCGGTGGCGGTGACGGCGCAGGATCTGTTCCAGTTCTACATGCCGATCTTTGGGCACGCGGTCGGAATCTCGGCTTCCGCGATCGGCGTGATCCTGGCGATGTCCGGCATCGCGGCCTTCGTGGTGCGCATCGGGCTGCCCGTGCTGGTACGGCGCTGGGGGCCGGACGCGATATTCAACGGATCGCTTTTCATTTCGGCCGTAAGCTTCCTGCTGTTTCCGCTGTTCAGCAGCGCGCCCGCGCTGGCGGCAATCGCGCTCGTGCTCGGGCTCGGCATGGGCTGCGCGCAGCCGGTCACGCTGATGCTCATCTTCAGCCGCGCGCCCGAGGGCCGCTCGGGGGAGGCGCTGGGGCTGCGCGTCACGATCAACCAGATCACGCACATCGCGGTGCCCATCGTGTTCGGCACCATCGGCTCGGTGTTCGGCGTCGCGCCGGTCTTCGTCACCAACGCGCTGATCCTGGCGGGCGGCGGGCTGCTGAACCGCGCGCGCGAGAGGCATTAGAATGACGCCTTCGATTGATTCCAGGGGGAAATCCATGAAGGTCGCAATACTCGACGACTACCAGGACGTGTTCCGCACGCTCAAGTGCTATCCGCGGCTGAAGGGCCACGACGTCGCGGTCTATCACGATTCGGTGAAGGAGCCCGCGACGCTGGCGGAGCGGCTGAACGGCGCGGACGCCGTCGTCTTCCTGCAGCAGCGGACACCTTTCCCGCGCGCCGCGGCGGAAAAGGTCACGACGCTGAAGCTGATCAGCCAGACCGGCCGCAACGTGGGTCACATCGATCTCGAGGCCTGCACCGCGAAGGGGATCGTGGTGTGCGGGTCCGGGGGCGGCATGCCCAACCACACGGCCGAACTCACCTGGGGCCTCATCTTTTCGGCGCTGCGCCACATCCCGGAGGAAGTGCAGCGCCTGAAGGCGGGCAGGTGGCAGACCACGGTCGGCACGATGGTGGCGGGAAGGACGCTCGGGGTCTACGCGTACGGGCGCATCGGCAGCATCGTCGCCAGGGTGGGCCGCGCATTCGAGATGAAGGTGATCTGCTGGGGGCGCGAAGGCTCGACGGCAAAAGCCCGCGCCGACGGCTTCGAGGTCGCTCCGAGCCGCGAGGCGTTCTTCGAGGCTTCCGACATCGTGACCCTGCACGTCCCGCTCAACAAGGAGACGCGCGGCATCGTGAAATACGCCGACCTCGCGCGCATGAAGCCGACGGCGCTGATCGTCAACACCAGCCGCGGGCCGATCATCGAGGAGGGCGCGCTGGTGCGGGCGCTCAAGGAAGGGCGGCCGGGATCCGGCGCGGTGGACGTCTACGACGACGAGCCGGTGCTGAACGGCAACCACCCGCTGCTCAAGATGGACAACGTGGTGTGCACGCCGCACCTGGGCTACGTGGAACGGGAGACCTACGAGAAGTATTACGGCGCGGCGGTGGACAACATTCTCGCCTTCGCCGCAGGCAAGCCGGTCAACGTGCTCAATCCCGAAGCGCTCGACAGGAAATAGGGGAGAGGTCATGGCGAAGATGCGATGCGGCGTCGCCGCGGTGGAAGCGCTGCGCGCGGCGGGCGTATCCCGGGTGTTCGGGCTGATGGGATCCTCCACGCTCGAGATCTACGACGCGCTCTACGACGCGAAGGACATGCTCTACGTCGGCGCGCGCCACGAGAACTGCGGCGTGCACATGGCGGACGCCTACGGGCGCGTGACGCAGACCCCGGGCCTCTTCATCTGCGGGCAGGCGGGTCCGGGCGTCGCCAACATGATGCTGGGACTTACCGCGGCGAAGCTCGCGTATTCCCCGGTCGTCGTGATCGCGGGACTCCCGTCCACCGCCGACCTCGGGAAGGACACTTTCCAGGAGATCGACCAGCACACGCTGTTCCTGCCGGTGACGAAGCGCGTGATGACGGTGACGCGCCCGGAGCGCGTGCCCGAGTTCCTGCTCGAGGCGTTTCGCGTCGCCAACTCCGGGCGGCGCGGCCCGGTGGTGGTACAGATCCCGCGCGACCTGCTCAACCACGAGGTGGACGTCGCGATCCCCGCGAAGGGCGGCCAGGCGGACGTGGCGGTCGGCGCGCCCGATCGCACGACGCTCGAGCGGGTGAAGGCGCTGATTCTCGAATCGAAGGCACCGGTAATCCACGCCGGCGCCGGCATCAAGTGGGGGCGCGGCACCGCGGCCCTCGTGCGGCTCGCCGAAAAGCTGCAGCTCCCGATCACCAATTCCGCCGGCCACACGGATGTCGCACCGGTGGAGCATCCCCTCTACGCGGGGGGCGTGGGCCCGCGCGGCAACCCGGTTGCGACCGGCCTCCTGCGCGAGTCCGATCTCATCCTCGCGCTCGGCACGCGCCTCGGATTCAACACCACGCGCTTTACCAGCGAGATCGTGACGCCGCGCGCGAGAATCGTGCAGGTAGACATCGATCCGCTCGCGATCGGGCGCTATTTTCCGGTCGCGCTCGGGATCGTCGGGGACGCGGGGGCAGTGGCCGGCGCGCTCGCGGACCTCGCGGACACGGTACCCGCAACGCGCGCCGCATGGCGGGCACGCAACGAGAAATTCACCAGGGACCGCCAGGAGCTGCTGCGGGGGCGCGAGGAGATTGCGGGCAAGGGAGCGAAGCTGCTCCACCCCGAGTCCATCTACGCAGAGCTACGCAAAGTTTCGCCGCGCGATGCGCTCTTCACGATCGATGCCGGCACGACCTGCCTCCAGGCCACCGACCGGCTGCCCTGCCACACGATGCCGTCGCTGATTGCGCCGCTCGACTGCGGCAACATCGGCTTCTCCTACGCCGCGGGGCTCGGCGCCAAGGTCGCCGCGCCGGAGCGCACGGTGATCTCGCTGATGGGCGACGGCGGCTTCGGCATGACCATGGGCGAAATGACGACCGCGGTGCAGAGCCAGATCAACACGATAACGGTGGTGATGGACAACGGCACCTGGGGCGCGGAGATCGCCTACCAGCGCGATTTCTACAACCGGCGCTACATCGGCGCCCACGTGCTGTCGCCGCGCTTCGACGAAGTGATGAAGCTCTGCGGCGGCACGGGATACTACGTGACCGGGGCGGGCGAGACTGCCGACGCCGTCAATCAGGCGATGAAGGCGGGTAAACCCGCCGTAATTCACGCCAAGGTGGACCCGGACGCGGTGCTGAGCTTCCGCACCGATTCGATCGTCAAGCGCACCTAGCGGTGCGCTCTCGTCTAGTGCAGGTGCTTGCCCCGCGGATGTAGAGGAATAACGGTAGAAGAGCCGGTCGCGTGCTCGCCGGTGACCTTGCGCGCCGCCCAGTCCTGCTCGAAGAGCTGGTTGACGAGCGCCGCGACCTGGTCCACGTCGGCCTTGCCGAGATGGCGGGCGAGCATGGCCGAGACGTCCTCGGCCACGCACTGGCGGCGGAATTCGTGGATCGCCTCGGGCGTGGGGCCGACGAAGAGCTGGTAGAACTCGTCCTCGCCGTTCTCCGGGTAGTAGGTGGCTTCGACCTCGGAGGCGTACTCGGTCAACGGCCCGAGGTTCTGGAACGCTTCCGTCAGGCGCGCATGGAAGCTGCGGCCGACTTCCCCGGTCCAGCAGATATTCAACGTGCGCTCGCGCGTCTCGAACTGGATGCCCGGCTCCTCGCGCTCGATGCTGTGCGCCTCGGCGATCGTGTCCACGTCGAGGTACTCGAGCCACGGCCGCAGCGCGTGCTCGACCTGCGACAGGCGCACGCCGCGCCCGAGGAAAACGTTGCCGTGGACATGAACTTCCATTCTCATCGCAGTTTCTGTCCCTTGCGCCAGATCGGGGGCGATAAGAATAGCACAAGTCACTCCTTCAGAAGGCCCCGCTCCGCGAACACCTCCACGGCGAGGCGCACGGCGCCATTGGAGGCCGGGAAGCCGCAGTAGCCGGCGGCGTGCACGAACACCTCGACGATCTCCTCCGGGGTCGCGCCGTTATTGAGCGCGCCGGCGATGTGCCCCTTGATTTCGTCCGGGCGATTCAGCGCCGTCAGCATGGCGAGCGTGACGAGGCTGCGCACCTTGAGCGGCAGGCCGGGCCGCGACCAGATCCTGCCCCACGCCAGTTCGGTGACGAGCTCATTCTGCTGCTTCGTGAACCGGTCGGGGCTCGCGCCCCGCTTCGCGACGTGCTTGTCGCCCAGCACCTTGCGGCGCAACGCCGCCCCCTTCTCGTATGTTGCCTGGTCCATCGTTGCCTCCTTACTGAAAAAGCAGTCCCAGTTCCCGTAGCACCGTTGCCATTTCCCCGCGTTCGCGCGCGAGCTGCTCGCGCAGGGCGCCGCCGGCAACGTGCAGGGGGGTCCAGTAATGGCTCGCGAGCGCGGCTTGCCACTCCTCAGTCGCAACGGCGCCGGCGAGAACCCATTCCCAGAAGCCGGTCTGTGCCGGAGTGATCGCACGTGCGCCGGTAACGCCGCGCCACGCGCCGATCACGCAGTCCACCGACTGCTCGAGCCAGGTTGGCGTCTGCGCGTAGAGTCCGGCCAGGCGTTGCGGCGAAGATACCGCGAGCGGACGCATCCTTCCCGCCCTGATCTCCTTGACCGCGCTCGCCGCGGTTACGGCGCAAATGTGGGCGTTGCCCGCCACCACGTCGGCAACGGCATCGAGCGCCGAATCGAACACGCGGATCTTCGGGGCTTTCACATCTCCGCCGGCGTGGCTGATCACCTTCGCGAGCGCAATGTGGTTGGGATTGCCGAGGGAAGTCGAGAGCGCGACCGTGACCGACGCCGTGTCTTTCGCGAAACGGTCGATAAGGTCGGCGCCGTCCTTCAAGGCCGCATCGGAACGCGCGACGAAGGCGATGTATTCGGTGTAGAGAATGGCAAGCGGGGTGAACGAGTCCTCGTGATCGAAAGCGGTCGCCCCGAGCAGGCGATCGGTGGCGAGGTTGGAGGAGCTGATGCATAGCACGTGGGGGTCGCCAGGCTTGCGGTCGAGATAAGCCCACGCCTTGCGCCCGCCGTCGCTGGCGACGTTGTTGATGGTAATGAGCACATCGAGAAGCCGCTTCGACTCGATGGCCTTCACGAGCGCGCGCGCCGAGCGATCCAGCCCGCCGCCGGGCGGCGTGCCCGCGACGATCTCGACCTCGCGCTGCGGGTGCCAGACGCTCACTTCGCGACCGCCAGGATCAGGCGGATCCAGATCACGGCGAGGACGATGTTGCTCGCCGCGTAGACCGCCAGGCGGTGGAGTACCTTGTTGTAGGTCAAATGTACCAGGCTGTGCGCCGTCCTCAGCGCGACGAAGGCCCAGGCAAGGGCCAGCGATCCGCCGTCGACGGTGCGGGTGACGTACAACGCCAGGCAGGCCACGTAGAACAGCATGGGCATTTCGAGCAGGTTCATCAGGTTGCGGTTCGGGATGCTCACGTCAGGTGGCACGTTGGCCGATTCGCCGTACTTGAAGTCTTCGGCCGTCACGCGCCCGCCGAACCCGGCTTTGAAGCGCCGGTAGGGAATGACGAGCAGCACGGCAAACGTCAGGGCGGCCAGCGCGGCCATCGGGTAGAGAATGCTGGCCTGATCCATTGCGCTGACGCCGAACGGCGGGTGTGGCGCGGCCTATGCCTCGCGGAACAGCCGCCCCGCGCCGGGAACCGCGCGGGAATCGCGCAGCAGGCGGAGCATCTTCCACATCGAGGCCTGGTTGCTCGCGACGATCGGTTTCCCGAGCTTGCGTTCCATCGACTCGATGATTCCGAGCGTGGGGAAGTTCGAGCAGCTGACGAAGATCGCCTGCGTCTGCGGCCGGTCGACTTCAGTGATCAGCGCCTCGATCCGCTCCGTCGTGACCGCCGAATGGTTCTGCGTGTCGAGGCCCTGCATGGCCATCACCTCGAAGCCGGCGGCGGTCAAATACTGGCGCAGCCGCTCGTTCAGCCACGGCGCGTAGGGGGAGGCCAGGCTCACGCGCGTCGCGCCGAGCGCGCGCAGCGCCTCCGCCACCGCGGCCGATGAAACCGCAACCGGGATTCCCGTTTCCTTCGCAATTTTCTCGCCGAGCGCGCGGTCCTCGACCGGGCCCTTGAGGAAGCCCCCGGCCGCGCAGCCGTAGCAGATCACGTCCACCTTGGCGTGCGCGAGCAGGCCCGCCGCCGCGGGCGCCTGCGTTCCCAGCCACAGCAGCTTCTCCTCGGTGTCGGCGGTGTGCGGGATGCGCATCGAGTGCACAGACATCGCGCCGCCCGCCATGCGCTGGACCTCGCCTTCCATGACGGTGTTCCACGAGGGGACGATCAGTCCCAGCTTGTGCTCCCAGGTCTTCATGGCCCTGTCGCTTTCCCTGCGATGATCCCACGGCGGGATCGTTCGAGCATAATACCGAAAGGAGGCATTCCATGAAGATCAATCTTGCAGGCAAGGCGCTGGCGATGCTGGGTCTCCTCGCAGTCGTGCCGGGAGCGGGGCAGGAAGCACTCGGGCAGGCGTACCCGACGAAGGCGATCCGCATCATCGTGCCGTTCCCCGCAGGCGGCACTTCCGACATCCTGTCGCGCGCCGTCGGCCAGAAGCTGACCGAGCAGTGGAAGCAGCCCGTGATCGTGGACAATCGCCCCGGCGCGAGCGCCAACATCGGCGCCGAGCTCCTGGTGAAGTCGCCCCCCGACGGCTACACCCTCTTCTGCGCCTCCACCATCCACACCATCAATCCGAGCCTCTACAGCAAGCTCTCGTACGACCCGGTCCGGGACTTCACGCCGATCACGCTGCTCGCCGCAACGTCCCAGGTACTGGCCGTGCACCCGTCGGTGCCGGTGAAGACGGTGAAAGAGTTGATCACCTACGCGAAGAAGCGGCCCGGCGAGTTGAACTACAGCTCGGCGGGCAACGGCAGCCAGCCGCACCTCACCGCGGAGATGTTCAAAGCCCGCACCGGCATCGACATCGTGCACGTCCCCTACAAGGGGGCGCCCCCGCAGATCGCGGACTTGCTGGCCGGGCATGTGGCGCTCACCTTCGGTACTTCGCCCACCGCGGTGCCGCACGTCAAGTCGGGCAAGTTGCGCGCGCTTGGAGTGAGTACGTTGAAGCGTATCGCAGCGCTGCCGGATGTGCCGACCATAGACGAAGCCGGCGTTCCCGGCTTCGAGGCGAGCGGCGCGAACGGCCTGGTGGGGCCGGCCAACATGCCGGCCGCGATCGTGGAGCAACTGAACGTCGCGGTGGTGCGAATCGTGAAAGAGCCCGCGATGAGCAAGTTCCTGAGCGACCAGGGCGCCGAGCCCTGGACCACCACGCCTTCAGAATATGGCGCCTACCTCAAGTCCGAGGTCGCGAAGTGGGCGAAGGCGGTGAAGGACTCGGGAGCGCGGATAGACTGAGGCAGAAGTCAGAAGGAAGAAGTCAGAAGGCGGACTAGGTCATCCTTCATCCTTCACGCGGCCGCGGCTTTCGCCGGCGCCCGCCTCTCGTCGGGCATGAAGACGATCAGCAGGTTGGCGAAGAGTATGGTGCCGGCGAGGAAGTAGAACGCGGTGTAGAGATCGTAGGCGTCGGCGATCATCCCGAAGAGCGCCGGCGCGATGCTCGCTCCGATGTGCTGGATGCCGAATTGCAGCCCCACGCCGCTGCCCGCAAGCTGCCGCGGGGTCGCTTCCACCGCCCACGCCTGCAGCACCGGGCGCATCGCGTAAAGGAAGAAACCGACCAGCGCGATGAACAGCACGAACGTCACGCTCTTTCCGGCAAGCGCCATGAACACGATCATCACGCAGGTGAGCACCATGCTCGACATGACGATGCGCTTGCGTCCCATCCTGTCGGACAGGTGGCCGCCGATCGGGCTCGCGGCGAATCCGGCGACCTGCATCGCCGACATGCAGACGCCGACCAGGAACGGGGAGTAGTCGAGCTCGTAGGCGAGATAGACCGGGAGAAAGGTGAGGAGCCCGGTCTGCGTCATGGTGCGGAACGCCGAGCCGATCGACACCAGCATCAGGGCGCGGTTGTGGAGCAGGCTCACGACGTCTTTCAGGTAGTCCCGCACGCTGCGTGAATCGCCGCGAGCGTTCACGTGATCGTGCGACGATCCCATCGTGAACGCGCCCAGCATGATGAGGATCATCGCCGCCATCACGAGACCCGGCACGACGTTGATGACGACGACCGAGCGCCAGGTGAACCAGGCGAGGAGCGCACCGACCACGAGCGGTGCCAGGCCGTCCGCGATGTTGCCGCCCATCCCGTGGACCGAGATCACCAGCCCCTTGCGGTCGGGATAGCGGTAGGCGAGAGTCGTGATCGCGGCGGGATGCCACAGGTTGTTGCCGATGCCGACCAGCGTCACGCACACGAGGAGCATCCAGTAGTTGTGCGTCAGGCTCATCAGCGCGTAGGGAAAGCCCACCCAGAAGAGCGAGGTCGCCATCAGGTAGCCTTTCTTGCCGACCATGTCTACCACCATCCCGCCCGGCAGGTTGGAAAGGGCGCCGACGAGATGCTGCGTCGTCATGATCAGCCCGATTTCGGTAAAGGAGAGGCCGAGTTCCCTGCCGATCAGCGGGAGCAGCAGGTAGAACGTCGCGGTGTACCAGTGCGTGAATAGGTGCCCCGCGGAGATCAGCCACACGTCCTTGAACGTACGCGGTGCGGCAGCGGCGCTGGCGACGGTGTTCACAATGCGGTCCCGGGTTTTTTCGCGGCACGCGCATGATAGCACCCATGCACGGTCCGCCCAAGGGCGTGCATCGTATAATTTCCGCCAAATCCAGACGCTTTGCGCTGGTTTGGCTCCGCACGTTCGAACTGACGAATGGATCGCCGTTCAACGCGCGGGTTCCACGATAAGAACTTTCCGGGCAGCGCGGCCATGCGCACCGACCTCGAGCGATTCTTCAATCCGCGTTCGATCGCGATCATCGGCGCGTCGCGCGACCTCGACACCATCAGCGGCCAGCCGCTGAAATTCCTGAAGAGCCACGGCTACCGGGGAAAGCTCTACCCGGTGAACCCGCGCTACCAGGAAGTCGCGGGCGTCAAGTGCTATTCCTCGATCGCGGACCTGCCGGAAGTCCCGGACCTCGCGCTGATCCTGGTCAATGCCGCACGCGTTGCCGACATCCTGCGCGAGTGCGGGGTGAAGGGCGTGCCGTACGTGATCATCTTCACCTCGGGGTTCTCCGAGATGGGCGGCGAGGGCGTCAGGCTGCAGCGGCAGCTTGCCCACATCGCCCAGGACCACGGCATCGGCGTGATCGGCCCCAACTGCCAGGGCATGATCAACGTCGCGGACAGCGTGTTCGCTGGCTTCGGTTCGGTGTTCAACGCCGATTACGAGGCGGGCACGGTCAGCATGGTCTCGCAGAGCGGCGGCTTCGGATTTTCCGTGATGAACCTCTCGTCGAAGGACGGCGGATTGCCGTTCCGCCAGATGGTCACGACCGGCAATGAAATCGGGGTTTCCACGCTCGATTTCATCGATCATTACGTCGATGACCCGAAGACCCGGATCATCGTCGGCTACATCGAGGGGTTGAAGGACGCGGGGCGCCTGGTCGAGGTTGGCAACCGGGCGCTGGATGCGGGGAAGCCGGTCCTCATGTGGAAGGTCGGCAATACCGAGCAGGGGCAGCTCGCCGCGCGCTCGCACACCGCGAACCTCGGCGGCGAGATGGCGCTCTACAAGGCCGCCTTCAGGCAGTCCGGGATCATCCAGGTCGAGGACATCCAGGACGTCGTGGACTATGGCCGTGCCTTCGGCGGCGGCCGCCTTCCCGGGGGCAACCGCCTTGCCATCATCACCATATCCGGCGGCGCCGGAATCCTCATGACCGACGAGTGCATCGCGCGCGGCATGCGGATCCCGCAGCTCGCGCCGGAGACGAGGGAGAAGCTGCGCGGCTTCGTGCCCGCCTACGGCTCGCTGCTGAATCCGGTGGACGTCACCGCCGCGATCTTCAACAACACCGAGCTGATCGGCCAGACGCTCCAGGCGATCGTGGACGACCCCAACGTGGACTGCGTGGCGATGATCAATGCCTCGCTGCAGGGCGAGCTCGCGGCGAGGATCGGCGCGCAGATCGTCGCGGGCGCCGCGCGCACCACGAAGCCGGTCTTCATATGCTGGAGCGCCCGGGAAGAAGTCGCGCCCGAGGCGTATGCCGCGCTCGACGCCGCGCGCATACCGCGCTACAAGTCGCCGGTGCGCTGCGGGCGCGCCATCGCGGCGCTGTCGTGGTACGCGGAGGCGCGCAGGCGGCGCGAACGCCAGAGAGAGGAGAAAGCGCCGAGGCTGACCAGCGCCGCCGCCCGGCACACTCTCGAGGGACGAACCGGCGAAGTTTCCGAGCACATTGCAAAGCGCATCCTGGTCGACTACGGGATACCCGTCACGCGCGAAGCGCTGGCGCCGAACCGGGACGGCGCGCTCGCGATCGCACGCTCCATCGGCTATCCGGTGGTGCTCAAGGTGCAGTCGCCCGCCATCTCGCACAAGACCGAAGCGGGCGCGGCGCGGCTTGGCATCGCCTCCGACGCGGAGCTCATGGCAGCCTATGACGAGGTGATCACGAACGCGCGCACCCACCAGAGGGGCGCGCGGATCGAAGGGGTTCTGGTGCAGGAAATGGCGCAGGACGGCGTCGAGGCCATCCTCGGGGTCGTGAACGACCCCCTGTTCGGGCCGGCGGTGATGTTCGGGATCGGCGGCATCTTCGCGGAGGTGCTGAGGGACGTCTCGTTCCGGCTCGCGCCCGTGACGGCCTCGGTGGCGCGCGAGATGGTCGAGGAGATCGCCGGCTACCCGGTGCTGGCGGGTGTGCGGGGCCGGCCGCGCGCCGACCTGGACGCGCTGGTGGATGCCATCGTACGCCTCTCCGCGCTGGCGGTAGACTTGAAGGATCACATCTGCGAGCTCGACATCAATCCGCTCTTCGTCTTCGCCGAGGGCAAGGGCGTGAAGGCGGCGGATGCGCTTATCAGGCCCAAACAGTGACGAGATATTGGTGACGAGATACGGGTGACGAATGATGGTGACGCAGAGCCTGTCCCCGGATGTGAAGCGTCTGTGCGAGGAGATTCGACGCTTCGTCGAGAAGGAGGTGGATCCGCGCGCGCGCTGGATCGAGGAGCACGACGCGATTCCCGCTGAGCTCGTGCGAATGGCGCGCGAGATGGGCCTCTTCGGCATCACCATTCCCGAGCAGTACGGCGGCATCGGGCTCGACCTCGCGGGCAAGTGCGCGATCGAGGAGGTGATGGGGCGGACTTCCTACGCCTTCGCCACTTTTCTCGGCAACCACACCGGCATCGGCACCGCGGGCATCGTCGCGCTGGGCACGGAAGCCCAGAAGAAGCAGTACCTCCCGCGCATGGCGAGCGGGGAGTGGCTCGGCTGCTTCGCGCTGACCGAGCCGCAGGCCGGGTCCGACCCCGCGGCGATGCGCGCGACCGCGGTGCGCAAGGGCGACCGCTATCTCCTCAACGGCGAGAAGATCTTCATCACCAACGGCGGCGTCGCGCAGGTCTTCACGGTCATGGCGATCACCGACAAGTCCAAGGGCATCAAGGGCATCTCGGCCTTCATCCTGGAGCGCGGTTTCGCGGGGTTCACCATCGGGCGCAACGAGCACAAGATGGGCATGCACGGGGTGACGACGGTGCCGCTTGCGTTCAATAATTGCGAGATTCCCGCCGCGAACCTCCTCGGCCCGGAGGGCATGGGCTACGTGCAGGCGCTGAAGACGCTGACGATGGGACGCGTCACGATCGCGGCGCGCTGCTGCGGCATGATGGACCGGCTGATCGAGCGCTGCGTCGAATACATGAAGACGCGCGTGCAGGGGGGCAAGAAGATCGCCGAGCATCAGGGCCTGCAGTGGATGCTCGCCGACATGGGTGTCGCGCGGGACGCCGCGCGGCTGCTCACCTGGCGCGCGGTCGAGACGATGCTCGGCGGCGCGCGCGGCACGCTGGAGGCCTCGGCCGCGAAGCTCTTCGCGACCGAGGCGCTGGCCAAGGTCGTGGACTGCGCGGTGCAGATCCACGGCGGCATGGGCTACATGCGCGAGGCGGGGATCGAGGCCGCGTACCGCGACGCGCGCATCACCCGCATCTACGAGGGCAGCTCGGAGATCCAGCGCAACATCATCGCCGCGCAGCTTCTCAAGGACGAGTGACATATGGCAAGCGTAAAGGAGCTTTTCAATCTCCAAGGCAGGGTAAGCGTGGTGACCGGCGGGGCAACCGGGCTCGGCCTGCAGATGGCCACCGGCCTGGCGGAAGCCGGGTCGAACATCGTCATCTGCTCGCGCAAGCGGGAGAACTGCGAGCAGGCCGCCGCCGGCATCGAGAAGCTCGGCGTGAAGGCGCTTGGAATGGCCGCCGACGTGACCCGGCCGGACCAGGTCGAGGCGGTGAAGGAGGCGACACTGAAAAAATTCGGGCGCGTGGACGTGCTCGTCAACAACGCAGGCAAGGCCTGGGTCGCGCCGGCCGAGACGATGCCGCTCGAGCGCTGGCAGCAGATCATGGACTTGAACATCACCGCCGCCTTCATCTGCGCGCAGATCTTCGGCCGCGAGATGATCAAGGCAAGGCGCGGCAGGATCATCAACATCGCCTCGATCGCCGGGCTCCAGGGCCGCGACCCCGAGGCCTACGACTCGATCGTCTACAACACGAGCAAGGGCGCGCTCGTGAATTTCACCCGCGACCTCGCCATCAAGTGGGCGCGCCACAACATCCACGTGAACTGCATCTGCCCGGGATTTTTTGTCACGCCGATCAATCGGAAGCTGTTCGAGGGCGGCGGCGGCCAGCACATCCTGCGCGAGATCCCGCTCGGGCGCACCGGCGGGCGGGACGACTTGAAGGGCATTGCCGTGCTGCTCGCGTCGGACGCCTCCAACTTCATGACCGGCGCGATCATCCCGGTGGACGGAGGCAGCGTCGCCTGGTGATGACTGCTATAGTGGCGCGGTGGCGGACGAGGTTGACCATTTCTTGTAAAGGAGGATGCCATGAACAAGAGAACGCTGGCGGGCCTGGTGCTGCCGCTTTGCATGGCGGTTTTGCAACTGGGGATTTCCGGAGCGGCGTCCGGGCAGGAAGGCAAGGGGCTGCGGGTCGTCTCCGACCAGACAGTCGGGGGCTTTGCGTTTCCCGAGTCGGTCGCCTACGACCCCAGGGCCAAGGTGCTGTACATGGGCCAGTTCGGATCCGAGCTGAAGCCCGCCGAGAAGGACGGCAAGGGCAAGATCAGCAAGCTTTCGCTGGACGGGAAGGTCCTGGAGGACCGGTTTCTTCCCGCGCACGGCGAGACGCTCCACAAGCCCAAGGGGATCTGGGTGAGGGGCGAGCGGCTATGGGTCACCGACATCGACGCGGTGTGGGTCTTCGATCTGAAATCCCGCAAGGGAAGGAAGCTCGATCTGCCCGGGATGGGCTTCGCCAACGACCCGGCGGTCCAGGGCGGCGCGCTTTTCATCAGCGACAACCGGAACGACCTGCTCTACCGCGTGGAGCCCGCCGACTTCCTGAACTATGACGGCAGGCCGCTGATCGCGGTCGTCTTCGCGGGGAAATCCATCAACCCCAACGGACTCTATCCGGCGCGCGACGGTTCGCTGCTGGCAGTCGGTTTCCTCTCCCCGAAGCAGGCCCGCGGCATCTACGCGGTGGGGAAGGACGGAGACATCAAGACGCTGGCGAAGGATATCGGGCGGCTCGACGGCGTGTACCAGATGCGCGACGGCGGCCTGCTCGTCACCGACTGGGACTCGGGGTCGCTCTTCCATTGGACCCCCAAGACGGGCGTGCGGGCGCTCGCCAAGGGATTCAAGGGGCCGGCCGACTTCTGCGTCATTCCCGACGACAAGGGGCTCACGGTCGTCGTGCCCGACCTGGTGCAGAGCCAGCTGAGGATCATCCGGCTCGCTTACTGAAAAATATTCCATTGGAATACAATGGCTTCCTGCGGGCGGCCGGCTCCGGCCGCCCGCCTATTCGATTTGCTGTGTACTTTTCGCTCACTGTTTGCTATCGTAGAGAGCGCGGAAGAGGGTTGCCGGCTTCCGCATCCTGTTCAACTACGACGGGGGAGCACTCATGGATAAAGTCAGAACGGTAATCGGCCAGCTCGTTGACATTGGTCTGGCGCTTATTGCGGTTGCGATTGTTGCAACGGTCTTGTTCGGTTCGACTCTTCCATTCTTCGGCGGTGTAGTGGGCAACTTGATCGGGGTCGTGGACAGCCTGGGCAAGAACGGCCTGGTGGGGCTGATTGCGCTCGGCATCATCGTGTGGCTGTTCTCCAAGCGCTCGCCCGGTTGAGCCGCTGAGGCAAAAAATGTGACAGGAATGAGGGCGCTGCCAAGCGCCCTTTTTTTGCGCTCGTTAGGAGGAGCCCATGAGCGAAATCCTGGACAAGGCGAAGAAGATCTTGTGGCATATCGTCGAAATATTGTTCGCGTTTCTCCTGGTCGTGATCCTGGTCGGCCTGATCCTCGGCAAGGACGCCGGGGGCTTCGTTCTGTCCGTGATGCAGAACACCGCCGGGTTCGTCAATTCGATCGGATCCGGCAACCTGGTCGGAATCGCCGTGGTGCTGGCGCTGCTCTACCTCGCGAAGCGGAGGTGGGGTCCGTAGTCCGGCCTTCCCGATGTGAGCGTCATCCATCCCTGGTATCAACTGGGCTACGTCATTCCCCATCTCTACACGGACATGGACGCATACCAGTTCTATCGCGTCGCGCCCGAGGGCATGATGCTGGTGGCGACCGGTCTCGACCTGAAGGATTACACGCTCGCGGCAGTCGAGCAGGAGCTGCCCGCCCTTTGGCAGCGTTTCGAACTGCTTGCGGCGAGGAGGGTGGACCGGATAGCGCTCTCCGGTGTCCCGGTTGCCTCGGCGCTCGGGCGGAAGAGGATGCGCGAGATCCTCGCCGAAGGCGAGTCCCGGACCGGGCTGCGGTGCGACACCGACCTCGAGGCGCACATCGCCGTACTGCAGCACTTCGGCGCAACCCGCATTGCGCTGGCGACGCGCTGGCCGGAGCCCGTGAACGCGGCGCTGATCCGCTACCTCGCCGATGCCGGAATCGAAGTCATCGCCCGCCGCTCGCGCGCCCGCACGCTGGAGGAGAACAAGAACGCGGGCGCCGCAGCCGACCACCTGCTGGCGCTCGAGCTGGGCGGCGGGGTTCTGCGCGAGGCGCCGGACGCGCAAGCGCTCCTGATGCCGGGCGGGCTGTGGCATGCCATCCACGCCGTGCCGCTGCTCGAAGCCGAGCACGGCCGGCCGGTGCTGCTCAACATCCTCTCCACGATCTGGACGGCGCTCCGGCCTGCGGGTCGCGTCGCGCACCGACCCGGTCCGCGCTGGGGCAGAGTGCTGGCAAGCATCTAGATACCGGGACTTCGCTTCCGCGAGATCGTGGGAGTGTCTCCGGAATGCTAAGATTCGACCTCCCCGGTTGACTCCCGACAGACGCCGAGATGGCAAGCAAAGGCCGCCAGCTGAAGGAGCTGATCCATTCGCCGAAGATACTCGTCACGCCCGGGGTCTACGACGGCTACAGCGCGCGGCTGGTGGAGAAGGCGGGCTTCAAGTCCGGCTCGATCACCGGCGCCGGAACTTCCGAGAGCCGCCTCGGCTGGGCCGACCGCGGCGTGATGGGGCTCGACGAGAACGTCGCCAACGCGCGGCGGCTCGCCGATTGCTGCAATCTCCTGCTGCGCGCCGATGCCGACACCGGCTACGGCAATGCCATGAGCGTCTATTTCGCGACGCGCGCGTTCGAGAAGGCGGGGGTCGCCGCGGTCATGTTCGAGGACCAGGTCTGGCCCAAGCGCTGCGGTCACATGGCGGGGAAAAGCGTGATCCCGGCGAACGAGATGGTGCAGAAGGTGAAGGCCGCGTGCGATGCGCGCCTCGATCCCGACTTCAGCATCATCGCGCGCACCGACGCCGCCGGCACGCACGGCGTGGACGAAGCGATCCGGCGGCTGAATCTCTATGCGGAAGCCGGCGCGGACTGCATGTATGCCGACGCGCTGCTCTCGCGCGAGGACATCGCCAAGGTCGCGAAAGGCGTGCCCAAGCCCCTCATCGTCAACATGGGCCTCGGGATGCGCACGCGCAAGACGACGCCGCTCATGACGCCGAAGGAACTCGAAGCGCTCGGCGTCGCCGTGGTGAGCTACCCGCGGCTGCTCACGACCGCGGCGCTGCGGGGCATGATGAACGCCATGAAGGTGTTCAAGGAAGAGGTGATGGAGAAGGAAAAGCTCGTCGCGCGCGACGACCTCCAGGTCTCGTTCGAGGAGCTGAACGACTTGATGGGCATGGCGGAGCTCGACGCATTGGAGCGCCGCTACACCGGCGGCTGAAGTCACGGGGTTCGATATGGGAATGACGATTGCCGAGAAGATACTGGCGAAGAAAGGCGGCCAGCAGAAAGTGTCCCCGGGCGACCTGGTCACGGTCGAGGTGGACACCGTGGTGATGATCGACAACAGCTTCATCGCGAGCCGCTGGCGCGAAATCCAGAAGGTCTGCGATCCCGCCCGCATCGTCGTCGTGTTCGATCACCGCGCGCCCGCCTCGACGGAGGACGCCGCCGCCGCGCACCGCACCGGCCGGCGGTTCGTCGCGAAGTTCGGCATCAAACGCTTCCACGATGTCGGCTACGACCAGGGCATCAGCCACCAGCTGGTGGCGGACCACGGCTACGCGCTCCCCGGCA
>Ga0187892_10000793_pt1 | contig 79281 bp, 62 predicted proteins | sample MA1701073metaG_FD_139345 | JGI IMG/M metagenome (GOLD analysis project Ga0187892, IMG submission 139345) | Bio-ooze microbial communities from a basaltic lava cave in the Kipuka Kanohina Cave System on the Island of Hawaii, USA - MA170107-3 metaG ... | reverse complement strand
GACAAGGAGAAGAAGCGCGGCGTCACGAGCATCTTCAGCGCGCAGTCGTTCGGCGAGGTGCGCGAGCTGACGCTCGAGAAGCTCGCGAGGGTCTCGGGGAAGTTCTCGTGCAAGGAGCTCGGCACGCCGCCGCCGTGGACGAACGTCTACGTCTACGCGCAACCCGGGGACGCGCGCGTCCTGCAGTGCGACTCGAGGGAGGCGGAGTTCTCGTTCCTGCTGCCGCTCGGCGACTACAGGATCCACATGTACGGCAGCGACGTGAAGGACCTCAGGGAGCAGATTCTCCTCGAGGAGGACAAGGACTTCGGCACGATCGACCTAGGGGCGACGAACCTCGCGAAGCTCTACGGCAAGCCTGCGCCCTCGATCAACGTCACGGCCGCGCGCGGCGTGAAGCCGGAGGTCCAGTTCAAGGACTTCAAGGGGCGCTACCTGCTCGTCGAGTTCTGGGGATTCTGGTGAGGCCCCTGCACCCACGGCAGTCTGCCGGGGCTCATGGCGCTCTACGACGAGTTCAAGGACCGCCGCAAGGACTTCGAGATCCTCGCGTTCCACGACACGCGGGCCTCGAGCCTCGAGGACCTCGACGGCAAGATCACGAAGGTCAAGGCCGAAGTCTGGGGCGGCCGCGACCTGCCCTTCCCGATCCTCCTCGACACGACCGGCGAGACCATCCGGACGTTCGACGTGGACGCCTTCCCGACGGTGATCGCGATCGATCCGAAGGGCAACATCGTGCGCGGCGGCGGCGAGCACTCGCTGCGCGAGTACCTGCTCGAGACCGATCCCGCCGTCCAGAAGATGCTCAAGAAGCTCGCGGCGGCCAAGGGGCCGGCGTTCGCGAAGGCGGCGGAGGAGGTCGCGAACGAGGGGCCGCGCGCCGGGTTCGCGCTCTTCCGCACCGCGAAGGGCGCGAAGCCGGAACAGGTCGCCGCGATCCGCGCGGCGCTCGCGAAGGTCCAGGGCCCCTACGCGGTGTCGTTCTTCTTCGGCGAGCACGGCCTCGTGTCCGAGGACCGCAGCGCGCGCCTCGAGGCGGCCAAGGTCCTCGGCGAGATCGCGGAGTCGGGCTCGCTCTACGGCCTCGTGCAGTGCCTCAACGCCGAGAAGGACGATGAGGTGAAGAAGGCGATGGTCGCGGCGGTGGAGGCGATCCAGGCCCGGGGCCATTGAGAGAGGGGGCCGCGGGGGCCGCCCTCACGCGTGCCCGATCCGGTCGGGGAGGAGCAGGCCGGCGCGGCGCAGCTTCGCGCGCTTCAGCTCGACCACGATCAGGAGGCTCACGATCACGAGCAGGTACCAGCTCGACAGCTTCTGGAGGTAGACCGGCCGCCAGCCGTGGTGCTGGCTCGGGTAGCGCCACGCGGAGAGGAGGGTCCCGAGGTTCTCCGCGAGCCAGATGAAGAACGCGATGAGGCCGAACGCGACGAGGATCGGCATCCGACGCCGGATGCGGTGCGGCGTGTACTCGACCCACGTCCGCCGGAACGCGAGGACGAGCGCGGCGAGGATCGCCCACCGCACGTCGGGAAGGAAGAGGTTCGTGTAGAAGTTCAGGTAGATCGCCGCGGCGATCGCGACCGCGACGTTTTGGCGCGGCCAACGGACCATCACGAGGTCGAGCCGGCGCCATGCCTGGCACATGAAGCTCGCGACGCTCGCGTACATGAACCCCGAGAAGAGCGGCACGCCGCCGATCCGCGCGTGCCCGGCATCGGGGTAATTCCAGGAGCCGTAGCGGACCTTGACGATCTCCATGGAGAGGCCGAGCAGGTGGAAGAGGCAGATGACCTTCAGCTCGTCCACGGTCTCGATCCGGCGCCAGACGACGAAGGCCTGGAAGCCGAGGCAGAGGAGCAGCATCAGGTCGTAGCGCGCGAGCCCCGGGATCTCGAACCGCTTGGTCAGGCCGAGCCAGAGGAAGATCCACGCGGCGAACGCGCAGCTTGCCGCGTGATGCCAGGTGAAGAAGAAGGCCTCGCGGACCTCGGACTTCCACCCTGTCCAGCGGCGGTGCGGCACGGGGACCGCGGCGGCAACGGCGTCTTCCATCCGGAGTCCAGTGTAGGAATGCCCCCCGTCAGGGCCGGCGGAGGATCGCGAGCCTCTCCCGCCCGCGACGCAGCTCGACCGAGCTCTTCGGGGTCTCGAGGTGCAAAAGCTCCATCCCCGCGCCGAGCACGCCCGTGATCTCGCTCTCGTCCACGCCGAAAGGCGGCCCCTCCGGACGGCGCTCGACCGGGAAGAGCAGCGCGACGAGCAGCCCGCCCGGCCTGAGCGCCGCGAAGAGGGACGCCGCGTACTCCGCGCGCCGCCTGGGGTCGATCGCGCAGTAGCAGGTGTACTCGACCACCGCGTCGAACCCGCCGGGATACCGCCGCCCGAGCTCGAACACGTCGAGATCGACGACCGGCACCCCCTCCGGCCGGGTGGCGAAATCGAACCCGAGCGCGTCGTACCCGTGCTCCCGGAAGAGCCGCACGTCGTGGCCCATCCCGCAGCCGGGGAACGCCACCCTCCCCTTCGGCGGCGCCCGTGGCGAGCCCAGCAGCTCGACGAACACCGGGCACGGCCCCCGCAGATCCCAGCCCGCCTCGCCCGCCCGGTAGCGGTCCTTCCAGTAGCTGGCGCCCGAGACGTCCACGCTACAATTGCACCATCCCGGTCCCGGGGTGCACGATGCGGCTTCTCCTCCCCCTCCTCCTCGCGGCCGCGCTGGCCGTCGCGGAGGACCTCGCGCAGGTGACGACCCAGCTCCAGGCCGCGCTCGACGGGGAGTCGCCCGCCGACGCGCAGAAGGCGCTCTCGCTCGTCCCCGGGCTCTACGGCACGGGCACCGAGGAGCAGCAGAAGGCGGCGGTCGAGGCCGTCGGCAAGGCCGCGAAGTCCGACGACCTCATGGTCCGCCACGGCGCCTTCGCGGCGCTCGGCACGATGAAGGCCAAGGGCTCGAGCAAATACCTCGTGAAGTGGCTCGCCCCGCCGAAGCGGTTCAAGGGCGAGATCCCGCCCTCCTACGCGGAGGCCATCCGCGCGGCGGGCCAGATCGCCGATCCCACGACGCTCGCCGCCCTCCAGGAGCTCGCCGACCACAACGACCTGCCGATCGCCGAGGTGGCGACGCAGGCGCTCGGCGGGTTCAAGGACCTTCCCACGAAGCGCCGGAAGGCGCTCGCGATCGACCTCGTGGACCGGCTCGACCAGCTGTCCGCGCAGCCGCGCCGGAGGTTCAACGCGGAGTTCTTCACGCGGCAGACCACGCTCGCGGCCGCGACGACGGCGGCCCTGCAGGGGCTCACCGGGAAGGACTACCAGACCCTCGACGGCTGGAAGAGCTGGAAGGAGAGGGCCGAGAAGGAAGCCGACCCCTTCGGTTCCTGACCGGGGTGGGATGGGGCGCGGGGAAGGGCGGGGTCTAACGCCCGGCCCGCGACGCCCGGGATGGGGTTGCCGGCCCGGGGGCGGTTTCCTAGACTGTCCGCGCTTTGCCCAAGGTCTCGATCAAGGCAGGCCCGGATTCGGGGAGAGTCTACGAGGTCGCGCAGGCCGCGATCCTCGGACGTCTCGACACGAACGACATCCCCGTGAAGGACGTGAAGGCCTCGCGCGAGCACGCGAAGATCTACAAGCAGGGCGAGCAGTACGCGATCGTCGATCTCAACTCGAGCAACGGCACCTTCGTCAACGGCGAGAAGATCACGAAGCGGATCCTCAAGAGCGGCGACGAGATCGAGATCGGGACGGTCCGCCTCCTCTTCGAGCTGCCCGAGCCGCAGGAGAAGAAGCCGCCCGCGCGCAAGGGGCTCGAGGCCTTCGACATCGCGAAGAAGGGCGACGGGAAGCCCGCTCCGGCGGCAGCGGCGGCCGCGGGCGCCAAGCCCTCGGACGTGATCCTCAAGAGCCACCAGCCGATCCAGGTCCACCGGATCAAGGCCGGCTCCCCGCTCCTCGGCATCGATCTCGACCAGCTCTCCGACGTCGGCAAGATCATCGTCTACGTCGGCCTCGTGGCGGTCTGCGCGGGCCTCATGTACCTCGCGTACATGCTGGTCGCCGGTTGAGATTGAGAGCTTGTGAAACCCCGGCGTCGGCCCGAGGCCGAGCGAGGCGGCGTCAGGCGAGGAAGGCCGACGAGCCGTATGCGCGGAGCGATGCGGCGAGGATGCCTGACGAAGCATCACGCCGCCGCAGCCGGCCGAGGCCAGCAGGGATTTGTTCACAAGCTCTGAGCCCGAGGGCAGGGCGGCGTCACGGGCGAACGGTCTCGATCACCTCGGCGAGTCGCGCCGCCGCCCTCTCCCAGGTGAAGCTCAAGGCATGCTCCCGCGCGGCCACGAGGTGCGCGGGCGCCGCCGCGACCGCCTGCGCCGCCGCGGCCCCCCAGCCCCCCTCGCCCACGTAGAACGGGAAGCCGAGAAGCACTTCCCGGAACGCCGGAAGGTCCGGGACGACCACCGGCCGGCCGAGGGCCATCGCCTCGAGCGCGACCATCCCGAACCCCTCGGCGCGCGACGGCACGAGGACCGCCGCCGCGCGAGCCATCTCGTCGAAGAGCCGCTCCTGCGGGATCCACGCGCGCCCGCGGCCGACCTCCTTCACCTCGCGGCCGAAGGGGCCCTCGCACGCGCCCTTGGACGGATCGACGACCAGGAGATGCTCGCCCGGCGGCGGCACGCGCGCGGGCAGGGCGACGCCGTTCGGCACGATCGCGGCCTCGACGCCCCACGCGCGCCGGACGGTCTCGCTCACCGCGACGACCGCCGCCGCGCGCGCAAGGTGGCGCCGGATGAGCGCGCGGCGAAGGGGCCTGCCGCAGTCGTGGAGCGTCACGATCGTCCGCGGGTGGTCGAGGGCCGGGTAGTGGTCGGTGAGCAGGAGGTCGCCCTCGCGCGGGAGCCTCAAGGAGAGCCACCGGCGGAGCGGGGAACGGGCGCGCACGGGCAGACGTCGCGTCTCCGCGCCGGGCGGGACGATGTCACGAGGCGTGTCCTCCGCGAGCAGGAACAGGAGATCGTGGCCCCTGAGCGCGCCGAAGAGGTGGCGGGCGCGCAACCCCGCGCCGCCCGGCGGGTCGCCGTAGGAGGTGGCGTTAACCGCCAAGCGCACGCTGGAAGACCTCGAGGTACCCGCGCGCCGTCCGCTCCGGCGTGAACTCCATCGCGCGCGCGGGGCCCTTCACGGCGATCCTCTGCCGGTGCTCGGGGGTCGCCGCCGCCCGGAGCGCCGCGTTGATCTCCTCCCGGCTGCCCGGATCGACGGCGATCGCCGCCTCGCCACCGACCTCGGCGGCGCCGGTCCCCTTCGCGACGACGACCGGGACGCCGCGCGCGAGCCCCTCGAGGACCGGGAAGCCGAACCCCTCGGACGCGCTCAGGAGCCCGACCACGCACGCGCGGCAGTAGAGGTCGTCGAGCGCGATCGCGTCCACGACGCCGAGGAACCGGACCCGGTCGAGGACGCCCGCGCGCGCGGCGACCTCCTCGATCGCGCGCCGGCGCCGCTCGGGCTGCTCGCCCGCGAGCCGGATCTCGCCATGCACGGCCCCCGAGGCCCCCTCCAGCAACGCCTCGACGCACTTCCGCTTGTCGAGCCGGCCCACGAAGAGCAGCGAGCCGTCGTGGCCGTGCGAGGTCCTCTCGACCGGAGGCGCGGGGTGCGGAACGACGCGGGCGATCCGCGGCGCCGCGGGGTGGGCGACCCGGAGCTGCGAGAGCGTGGCCTCGGTCGGCGCCACGAGGGCGCGGCACCGGGACATCGCGCGGGCGAGCCAGAACTCCTGCACGAGCGCGCGCAGCTGCCCCTCGAGGCGGAAGTTCTCGACGAAGGGCAGCTCGTGCACGGTCGCCGTCACCGGCACGGGGGAGTCCGGGAACGCGGTCACGGGGGAGTGGAAGAGGTCGAGGCCACTGAGGTGGCGGCGCAGCTGCCGCGAACGGCGCCAGAAGAGGGGGCGCCGGGGGCCGCCGGTCGCGACGCAGCGCACGCCGCGCGGCGTCTCGACCGGTTCCGGCGCGAACGCCATGAGCTCCACGTCCGGCGCGCAGTTCCGGAGCGCGTCGAGGAGGAGGTAGACCGCCGTGCGCACGCCCCCCACGGCGCCCGCGCGCAGCTCCGTCGCGTCGATGCCGAGTCTCACGTGAGCGCCGCCTCGTAGGCGCGCCGCGTCGCCGCGGCGCACCGGGCCCAAGTGTAGCCGCGCGCCCGGGCGGGGCCGCCGCGCGGCGGGGCCTCGACGACCCGGCGGATGCCGTCCGCGATCGCCTCCTCGTCCAGGGGGTCCACGAGGATCGCCGCGTCGCCGGCGAGGCTCTTGAGCGGCTCCCGGTCGGAGGTGAGCACCGGCTTCCCGGCGGCCATCGCCTCGAGGACGGGCAGCCCGAACCCTTCGAGGAGGGACGGGTAGAGGAACGCGGTCGCGCCCGCGAGGAGCCGCTTCAGCTCGTCGTCCGGCACGTGGCCGAGGAGCCGCGTCCGCGGCGCCGCGCGAGCCGCCTCGAGCACGTCGCCGAAGAGCCACCCTCGCCGGCCCGCGATCCGGAGCTCGAGGTCGACGCCGGAACGCGCGTGGGCGCGGATCAGCCGCGCGAAGTTCTTGCGCGGCTCGAGGGTGCCGACGGCCAGCACGTAGGGACGGGAGGGGGCCTCGGGGGCCAGCGCGAAGAACTCCTCGTCCACGCCGAGCGGGGTCACGAAGACGCGATCCGTACGCAGACGCTCGCGGCAGTCGCGCGCGGTGGCCTCGCTCGGGACGAGGAGCGCGGCGCACCGGGCGGCCGCCTCGCGGACGATGCCCGCGAGCGTAGAGGCCGCGCGCGGGAGGTGGAACCCGGGGTCGCGCAGGAAGGCGAGGTCGTGGACCGTCATCACCTGCGGCGTCTTCCCGTTGACCTCCGTGAGGACGTAGTCGGTGTGGTGGAAGACGTCGCAGCCCCCGAGCGCGCGGTCGGCGGGCAGGATGCCGCATCGGCCGAGGGCGTTCATCACGCGGGCGGGGAAGCGCCAGGCGACGAGCCTCGTCCCGGGCGGCGGGCGCCGTTTCGACTTGCGGTTGCCGCGGAGGAAGACCGCGTACAGCCGCACGTCGGCCCCGTCTCTCGCCAAGGCCCCCGCGAGCCCCCTCACATAGCGCCCGATCCCCGTCATCGGGGCCATCGCGGGCCGGAAGTCCATGCCGACGCGCACGACGCGTGATCGTACGCACCCTCGGCAGGATCTTCCTCCGGACGGCCGTTCCGTGTCTGCTATGGCGCCCATGGCAGGCTTCGAGCTCAGCGGCAGGAACCTCTCGTTGGACGCGGTCCGGGCGCTGCTTTCCGACCCGCCGCCGAGGCTCGGGCTCGCCCCGGGGGTGCAGGGGCGCGTCGAGCGGGCGGCGCGGTTCGTGGCGGAGCTCGCCCGCGGCGACCGGGCGGTCTACGGGATCACGACCGGGTTCGGGCGGCTCGCGCACGTGCGGATCGCGCCGAAGGACCTCGCCCGGCTCCAGGAGCGGCTGATCGTGTCGCATGCCGCGGGCGTCGGGCCGTTGCTGCCGATCGAGGACGCCCGGCTCGCGGTCGCGGTTCGCGCGGCGACGCTCGCGAGCGGGTACTCCGGGGTACGCCCCTCGACCCTCAAGGCGCTGGTCGCGCTCTGGAACCGCGGCGTGACGCCGGTCGTGCCATCGCAGGGGTCGGTGTGCGCCTCGGGCGACCTGGCGCCGCTTGCGCACATCGCGCTCGCGCTCCTCGGCCGCGGCGACGTCTTCGCGCGGGGGCGCCGCGTGCGGGCCTCGGCGGCGCTCGCGCGCGCGGGGATTCGGCCGCTGAAGCTCGCGCCCAAGGAGGGGCTCGCGCTCATCAACGGCACGTCGGTCGCGACCGCGGTCCTCGCGCGCGTGCTGGTCGAAGCGCAGGACCTCGTACGGCTCGCGGACGTCGCCGCGGCCGCGAGCATCGAGGCGCTGCTCGGGACGGACAGGCCCTTCGACGCGCGGGTGCAGGCGCTGCGGCCCCATCCGGGCCAGGCGGCGACCGCGTCGAACGTCCGGAAGCTCCTGCGGGGGAGCCGCATCGTCCCGTCCCACCGCCACTCGGATCACAAGGTGCAGGATCCCTATTCGCTCCGGTGCGTCCCGCAGGTCCACGGGGCCGCGCGCGACGGGCTCGCCTTCGCGAAGTCGGTGTGCGAGCGCGAGCTGAACGCGGTCACGGACAACCCGATCCTCTTCGCAAGGGACGGCGACGTGGTGAGCGCGGGCAACTTCCACGGCCAGCACGTGGCCATCGCCGCGGACACGGCGTCGATGGCGCTCGCGGAGCTGGGCGCGATCAGCGAGCGACGGATCGAGCAGATGGTGAACCCGGACCTCTCCAACCTGCCGGCGTTCCTCGCCGACGAGCCGGGTCTCAACTCCGGGTTCATGATGGCGCAGACGACCGCCGCGGCGCTGGTCTCGGAGAACAAGACCCTCGCGCACCCGGCGTCGGTGGACTCGATCCCGACATCGGCGAACCAGGAGGACCACGTCAGCATGGCGATGTGGGCCGCGCGCAAGTGCCGGATGATCCTCGAGAACGTCCGGAACGTCCTCGCGATCGAGTTCCTCGCCGCGGCGCAGGCGCTCGACTTCCAGAAGCTCGTTCCGGGACGCGGCGTCGAGGCCGCGCGGCGCGCGCTCCGCCGGGAGATCCCCCACCTCGCGAAGGACCGCTACCTCGCGAAGGACATCGAGCGCGCGGCGCTGCTGCTCGGGGACGGCACGCTGCTCGCCGCCGCCGAGCGCGCCTCCGGCTCCCTTGCGTCGTACTAGTCTAGCTTCCAGTGGATGCAACTCATTATCCCACAGCGGCTTGCGCCATGCGGCCCTGAGGTCCGCGGAGGCCGATGGGTCGCACGCATGAGGTCCGCGTCCGGCGCCGGTTCGACGCCCCGCTCCGCCGCGTGTTCGGGGCCTGGTCCGACGCCGAGCAGCTCGCACGTTGGGCGTGGGGCAGCATCGGCCGCTCGACGCGCGCGGAGGTGGACCTCAAGGTCGGCGGGTCCCTGCGCGTCGAGACACGCCGCCCGGACGGGGCGACATGGTCCTTCTCGGGCACCTACACCGAGGTCGTGCCCGGCTCGCGGATCGTGCACACGCTCGAGTGGCAGGCGCCGATGGGCTACCCGGCGTCGCCCGAGCGGCTCGCGGCCGAGTTCGCGCGGGGCGGCGGCTGCTGCACGGTCGAGCTGATCCACACGAAGGTGCCCGACGCGAAGTCGGCCGGGGTTCACCGATGGATCGACGTGCTGAAGACGCTCGCGGCCCAAGTCGAGCGGTGACGGGGCCTCGGGGGCCGCGGCCTCCGGAGCCTCCCGCGATCATTGGCTTTTCACGGACGTCGGCGCGAAGCCGTACTCCTCGCCCCCGCCGAAACCGATCCCGAAGACGACGAACACCGTTGCTCGGGGCGGCGCAGCGCGACGCGGGCCGCGGCGTGTCGTTCTGACGGCGGCGCGCCTAGAATGTGCGGCCGTGAACCACGGCGAGATCGTCAGCTTCCTCTGGGGCGTCGCGGACCTCATCCGCGACACGTTCAAGCGGGGCAAGTACCAGGACGTCATCCTGCCGCTGACCGTCCTGCGGCGCCTCGACTGCGTCCTCGCGGACCGGAAGCCCAAGGTCCTCGAGACCCAGGCGAAGCTGAAGGGGAAGATCGAGGATCTCGGCGGCCAGCTCCGCAAGGCGTCGGGCTTCGCCTTCTACAACACGTCGCGGTACGACTTCGAGAAGCTCCTCGCCGACGCGCCGCACCTCGCCGCCAACCTGCGCAACTATATCGCCGGCTTCAGCGCGAACATGCGCGAGGTCCTCGAGAAGTTCGACTTCGACAACACGATCAGCAAGCTCGACGAGGCGAGCCTCCTCTTCCAGGTGCTCGAGCGATTCAGGAACGTGGACCTGCACCCGGACCGGATCGACAACCCGACCATGGGCACGATCTTCGAGGAGCTGATCCGGAAGTTCAACGAGGCGCTCAACGAGAACCCCGGCGAGCACTTCACGCCCCGCGACGTCGTGCACCTGATGGTCGATCTCATGCTTGCCGGCGACGAGCAGGCGATCCGCTCGCGGAGGGCGATCCGCACGGTCTACGACCCCTGCTGCGGCTCGGGCGGGATGCTGATGATCACGAAGGAGCACATCACGGTCGGCCTCCGGAAGAACGGGGACATCCTCCGCCCGTCGATCAGCGGGGAGGCGGAGATCCACCTCTTCGGCCAGGAGGTCAATCCGGAGACCTGGGCGGTCTCCAAGGCCGACCTCTTCATGAAGGACCCGACCGGCCTCGACGCGGACCACCTCGCGTACGGGAGCACGCTCTCGAACGACCGCCACGCCGGCAGGGCGTTCGACTACCTGATCGCGAACCCGCCCTACGGCAAGGACTGGAAGCGCGACGAGGACGCGGTGCGCACGGAGCATGGGCGTGGCCCGGCCGGGCGGTTCGCCCCGGGCCTCCCGCGCATCAGCGACGGCCAGCTGCTGTTCCTGCTCCACATGCTGGCGCACGCGAAGGCGCCGAAGGAGGGCGGGTCGCGCATCGCGATCATCATGAACGGCTCGCCGCTCTTCACCGGCGACGCGGGCAGCGGCGAGAGCGAGATCCGCCGGTACGTGCTCGAGAACGACCTCCTGGAGGCGCTGATCGCGCTGCCGGAGCAGCTCTTCTACAACACCGGCATCGCGACCTACGTCTGGGTGGTCACGAACCGGAAGGCAAGGTGGCGCGGGGGCAGGGTGCAGCTGATCGACGCATCCCAATTCGACCAGGACACGAAGACGGGCCTCTTCTGCACTCCCATGCGGAAGAGCCTCGGCGACAAGCGCCGCGAGATCCCGCTCGACCGCGCGCAGGACATCCTCAAGATCCTCGCCGACTTCAAGGACGGCGACACGCGCAAGGTGACGAAGGACGGCAAGAAGGAGGAGGTCGTCGTCAGCCGCGTCTTCCCGACGACGCACTTCGGCTTCCGCAAGATCACGGTCGAACGGCCGCTGAAGCTGAACTTCCAGCCCCTTGCGGAGCGCATCGCGCGTCTCGAGGAGGAGCGGGGATTCCAGGCGCTCGCGCAGCCCAGGAAGAAGGGGGCCGCGGGGGCGAAGGAAGTGGCCGAGGGCCGCGCGATGCAGGAGTCGATCCGGAACCTCTTGCGGGGGCTTCCGGCGGCGCCGTGCAGGGATCGCGACGAGTTCGAGCGGCGGCTCGACGCGGCGGCGGCGAAGGCCAAGCTGAAGCTCCCGGCGGGCGCGAGGAAGGCGATCCTCTCGGCGCTCTCGGAGCGCGACGAGACGGCCGCAATGTGCCGCGACGCGGACGGCAATCCCGAGCCCGACGCGGAGCTGCGCGACACGGAGAGCGTGCCGCTCGGCGAGAGCGTGGAGAAGTACTTCGACCGCGAGGTGAGGCCCCACGTCCCGGGGGCCTGGATCGACGCGACGAAGCGCGACCCGAAGGACGGCGAGGTCGGCCTCGTGGGCTACGAGATCAACTTCAACCGGTACTTCTACCGGTACGTGCCCCCGCGCCCCCTGGAAGACATCGAGAGAGACATCCGCGCGATCGAGGCCGATATCGTGCGGATGCTCGCCGAGGTGACGGGCTCAGGGAAGCGGTAGTCCCCCGGGGTATTCGCAAAATGTCGGCACTTACTACGTATATGCCGATGTATTGAGATAATATCTCGATCATGCGCGAAGCCCCTGCCGCCCCCCCTTCTCGCAAGCTGCCCGGCCTTCTACGGGCCTCCGATCTTGAGGCCCGTGGGATTCCCCGAGCGCGCCTCAGGGGGATGGTGCGCCGGGGCGAGGTCCGGCGCGTCGGGCGGGGCATCTACCGTCGGAGCGACGCGCCGATCACGGAGCTCGAGACCGTGGCTGCCGTGAGCAAGCGGATCCCGGAGGGGATCGTCTGCCTGCTCACGGCGCTGCACGTCCACGGGATCGGCACGGAGGCGCCCCGGGACGTTTGGGTCGCCATCGACCGGAAGGCGCGCAAGCCCCGGGAGGCTGGCCTGCCCCTGCGGGTCGTGAGCTTCTCGGGGCCGATGCTCCGGTACTCGATCGAGACCCGCGACGTGCTGGACGTTCCCGTGCGCATCACCTCGCCGGCGCGCACGGTGGTCGATTGTTTCCGCTACCGCAGGAAGATCGGACTCGACGTGGCCGTGGAGGCGCTGCGCGACGTGCTCCGCACGCGCAAGGCGACGATCGACGAGGTCGCCAGGGCGGCGGAGGTCTGCCGGATCCGGTCCGTGCTCCGCCCCTATCTGGACGCGGTCGTCCCGTGAACGAAGTCCCCAAGAGCGTCGCCCAGTCCGTGCACGCGCGCCTCTACAACGGCGCCGAGCAGCGCCGGGAGGACTTCAACCTCACGCTCCAGCGTTACGTCGCGGAGCGGTTCCTCTACCGGCTCGGCGTGTCCGATCACCGGGACCGTTTCGTGCTCAAGGGCGCGATGCTCTTTGCGCTGTGGAGCAGGTCTCTGTATCGTGCCACGAGGGATCTCGACCTGGCCGGGCACGCGAAGGACGACGCCGCAGCGCTCATCGCGATCATGAAGGACATCTGCTCCGTGCCGTGCCCCGGCGACGGCCTCGCCTTCGAGGCCTCGACGATGCGGGCCGAGCCGATCCTCGACCGGACCGAGTATCGGGGCACGCGCGTGAGGCTCGTGGCCCTGCTGGGGACGGCGCGCGTCCCGCTTCAGATCGACGTCGGCCTCGGCGACGCGATCGATCCGCCCGCGCGCATCGAGGAGTACCCCGTCCTTCTGGACGGCCCGGCCCCGCGCATCCGTGCGTACCCGCGCGAGGCGGCCATCGCGGAGAAGGCCCACGCCATGGTCACGTTCGGGATCGCCAACAGCCGCCACAAGGACTTCTACGACGTATTCGTCCTCGCGACGCACTTCGAGTGCTCGGGCGCCGTCGTGGCGCGGGCGCTCGCCTCGACTTTCGGGCGGCGCGCGACCCCGATCACGGGCGTGCTCCCGGTCGCGTTCACGGCGCCCTTCTACGCCGAGCCGGCCCGGGCGGCGGAGTGGCGACGGTACCTGTCTCGCATGTCGCTCGAGGGCGCCCCGGCCGATTTCGCCGCGGTCGGCGAGCGGATCGCCGCCTTCCTCGCGGAACCCTGGCGCGCAATCGCCGACGGCGACCCGTTCCCCGCGAAGTGGCCCGCCGCGGGCCCCTGGACCACGGCCAGGACCGGCGAGGAGCAGTGACCGTGACGAGGCGCGCGGCGCAGCGATTCAAGCCGTACCCGGACTACAAGGACTCCGGCCTGGACTGGTTGGGCGAGATCCCGGGGCACTGGACAGTGCGGCGGCTCAAGTACCTGGCCCTCCTGAACGCCGAGTCCCTTCCGGAGAACACCGATCCGGCGAGAGAAATGGTCTATGTGGACATCGGCAACGTTGACGGCCTTGGCCGGGTCTTGGAGCATGAGCACCTGACGTTCGCCGCAGCGCCGTCGCGCGCGCGGCGGCTCGTCCGCGACGGCGACGTAATCGTATCGACTGTCCGGACCTATCTGCGTGCGATTGCCGCGCTGCCTGACCCTGACCCGAACATGGTCGTATCGACAGGATTCGCGGTCGTCCGACCGACGAAGGAGCTCACCACCGGTTTCGCCGCGTACGCGCTCCGTGCACCATATTTCGTCGAGCGCGTCGTAGCGAACTCGAAGGGCGTTAGCTTCCCGGCCATCAACGAGAGCGAGATGTCGAACTTCGAGTTGGCCGCCCCGCCTCAGCACGAGCAACGGGCGATCGCCGCGTTCCTCGACCGCGAGACGGCGAAGATCGACGCGCTGGTGGCGAAGAAGGAGCGGCTGATCGAGCTGCTCCAGGAGAAGCGCGCTGCCCTAATCGCACGCGCCGTCACCAAGGGTCTCGACCCGACCGTCCCCATGAAGGACTCCGGCGCCGACTGGCTGGGGGAAGTACCGGCGCATTGGGAGGTGAGACGACTCTCGCAGGTTGTGTCGGGGATCATGGACTTTCGAGGGCGGACGCCGGCGAAACTCGGAATGGACTGGGGCGGCGAGATCCCGGCGCTCTCCGCAATAAACGTGCGCGACGGCAACATCGACTTGGAGCGAGGAACAAACTACGGGTCAGACGCACTTCACGATCGGTGGATGACGCAGGGGCCGACATTGAAGAGGGATGTGCTGTTCACCACGGAAGCACCGCTCGGCAACACCGCGCTGATTCCCGATAGCCGGCGCTACATACTTAGCCAGCGGGTTGTCCTGCTGCGCCCGCAACGCTCATCGCTCGATGGTCACTACCTTCAGCGCTTCCTGAGCTGCTCCGCTTTCCGGCGAGGCGTCGAGGGCATGTCGACCGGGAGCACCGCGGAAGGCATCAAGCGAAGACACCTGATAGCGATGTGTGCAATCCTGCCGCCAATCGAGGAACAGCGCAGGATCGCAGCAGTTGTGGATGAGGAAACAGTTCGGGCCGACGCGCTTGTTTCGAGGATCAGCGACGCCATCGAACGGCTCAAGGAGATCCGCACCGCCCTCATCTCCGCGGCGGTATCGGGGAAGATCGATGTCCAGGGGGAGGTCGCGTGAGCCCCGATGTCTCCGAGCGGTCGTTCGAGGATGCGATCGAGTGCGGGCTCCTTCGGCATGGGCCCGATGCGTGCGCCGGCGAGGAGGCCGCCGTCCGGGAGACGTCGCCTGCCTACGGGGACGGGCGCGCCGGAGGCTATCGCAGGCGGCGGGCCGAGGACTACGACCGCGCCCTCTGCCTCCTCACGCGCGACGCGCTCGACTTCGTCCTTGCGACCCAGCCCAGCGAGTGGAAAAAGCTCGCCCAGCACCACGGCGCCTCCGTCGAGGAACAGTTCACGAAGCGGCTCGCCTCCGAGATCGAACAACGCGGCGCCCTCGACGTGCTCCGGAACGGCCTCAGGGACTCCGGCTGCAAGTTCAGGCTCGCCTGCTTCCGCCCCGCCAGCGGCCTCAACGAGGAGACGCGGCGGCTCCACGCCGCGAACCTCTTCGCGGTCGTCCGCCAGCTCCGCTACGCGACAGGGCACGAGAAGAGCCTCGACCTCGTCCTCTTCCTGAACGGCATCCCGATCTTCACCGCGGAGCTCAAGAACGCGCTCAGCGGCCAGACCGTCGAGGACGCGATCCGGCAGTACAAGACCGACCGCGACCCCCGAGACCCCCTCCTTTCCTACGGCCGCTGCCTCGCGCACTTCACCGTGGACACGGACCTCGTCTACGTCACGACCAGCCTCGCCGGCACAAAGACTCGCTTCCTCCCGTTCAACCAGGGGAAGTACGGCGGCGCCGGGAACCCGCCCGTCCCGCCCACGCGCAAGGGCTACGCCACGCAATACCTCTGGGAGGACACGTGGGCCAAGGACAGCGTGCTCGACCTCGTCCGGCAGTTCATCCACGAGGTGGAAGACGAGGACGAGAAGGGCAGGAAGACCGGCAGGCGATTCCTGATCTTCCCGCGCTACCAGCAGCTCGACTGCGTGCGGCGGCTCGTCGCGGACGCTCGCTCGACCGGCGCGGGGCAGCGCTACCTGATCCAGCACTCCGCCGGCAGCGGCAAGAGCTTCACGATCGCCTGGCTCGCCCACCAGCTCTCGACGCTCCACGACGGGAGCGACCGGCGCGTCTTCGACTCCATCGTCGTCATCACCGACCGGCGCGTCCTCGACCGCCAGCTCCAGGCGACGATGCGCCAGTTCGAACAGACGCTCGGCGTGGTCGAGAACATCGACACGACGAGCCGCCAGCTCAAGGAGGCGCTCGAGTCGGGGAAGACGATCATCGTGACGACGCTCCAGAAGTTCCCGGTGATCGCCAAGGAGATCGGCGACCTGCCCGGCAAGCGGTTTGCCCTGATCGTGGACGAGGCGCACTCGTCGCAGTCGGGCGAGAGCACGAAGAGCCTCAAGGCCGTCCTCTCGTCCGGCTCCCTGGAGGAGGCGGCGGCCGAGGAGGAGCTCGCGGGGACGCCCGAGGAGGAGCTCGAGGACGCGGTGCTGGCCGAGATGGAGAAGCGCGGCCGGCTCACGAACCTCTCCACGTTCGCGTTCACCGCGACGCCCAAGCCGAAGACGGTCGAGCTCTTCGGCACGAAGCGCCCCGACGGGCGGTTCGCGCCGTTCCACCTCTACACGATGCGCCAGGCGATCGAGGAGGGCTTCATCCTCGACGTCCTCGCGAGCTACGCGACCTACCGCGCGTACTGGCGCCTGCTCAAGAAGGTCGAAGACGACCCGCGCTACGACCGCCGGAAGGCGGAGTACCTGCTCAAGTCGTTCGTCGAGCTGCACCCGCACGCCATCGGCGAGAAGGTCCGCATCTGCATCGACCACTTCGCGACCAACGTGCAGGGCGAGATCGGCGGCAAGGCGAAAGCGATGATCGTCACGCGCTCGCGCCTGCACGCGGTCCGGTACAAGCTCGCGGTGGACAGGCACCTCGCGGAGCGCGGCCACCCGTTCAAGGCGCTCGTCGCCTTCTCCGGCCGCGTGGAGGACGGCGGCCGGTCCTGCACCGAGGCCAACATGAACGGCTTTCCCGAAGGGCAGACGAAGGCCGCATTCGAGCGCCCCGAGTTCCGCTTGCTGATCGTCGCGAACAAGTTCCAGACGGGCTTCGACCAGCCGCTGCTCCACACGATGTACGTGGACAAGAAGCTCGGCGGCGTCAACGCCGTGCAGACGCTCTCGCGCCTCAACCGGACGCATCCGGAGAAGAACGGCACCCTGGTGCTCGACTTCGCGAACGAGTCCGACGAGATCAAGGCGGCCTTCGAGCCCTACTACGAGACGACGCTCCTCTCCGAGGCCACCGACCCGAACCTCCTCTACGAGATCCAGACGCGCCTCGCGGCCTTCCCGGTCTACACGGAGGCCGACGTGGGGGCATTCGCGAAGGTCTACTTCGACCCGAAGGCGACGCAGGACCGGCTCTACGCCGCGCTCAAGCCCGCGGTCGAACGGTGCCTCGCGCTCGCGGAGGACGAGCAAGCGGGCTTCCGGGGGCAGCTCACCGACTACGTGCGGCTCTACGCGTTCCTCTCCCAGGTGCTGACGTTCGCCGACCCGGACCTCGAGAAGAACTACGTCTTCGCGCGCCACCTGCGGCGCCTGCTGCCCGCCGACCGCGCCGAGCTGCCGCGCGACGTGCAGAGAAACATCGACATGGAGTCCTACCGCATCCAGAAGACCGGCGCGGGGAAGATCGCGCTCGAGCGGAAGCCCGGCGTGCTCGATCCGGCCGGAACCAAGGGGGCGCGGGGGACGGCGCCGGAAGAGATCGAGGCGCTCTCCCTCATCATCGCGGAGCTGAACGAGCGGTTCGGGCTCGATCTCGGCCCCGAGCACAAGGTGACGATCGGCCAGATGATGGCGCGGCTCGACGGCGACGACGCCCTCGACGCCGCCGCGCGCGCGAACACCCGCGAGAACGTGCGCCTCACGTTCGACCAGAAGGTGGAGCGCGTGATCCAGGAGATCGTCGAGTCGAACTTCGACCTCTACAAGCGCATCACGGACGACCGCGCGTTCGGCGAGGTCCTGAGGAACTTCCTCTTCGACCAGTACCTGCGCGCGCACCGGAACGCCGAGGAGCTGGTGAAGCGCGGCGAGTCGAAGACGCTCGAGTTCAAGTCAACGCTCCGGTGGAGCCTCAAGGAGGGCCGGCAGGACGACAAGGGGGTCACGCACGCGGTGCTGAAGACGATCGCCGCGTTCCTGAACACCGAGGGGGGGGATCTGCTGATCGGCGTGGGCGACGACGGCGTGGTCGTGGGGATCGAGCGGGACCAGCTCGAGAGCGACGACAAGTTCATGCGCCATCTCGCGCAGGTGGTGCGGAACGGGCTCGGCGACCGGGCCGGAACGTGCATCGACCCGAAGGTCCAGGTCGTGGAGGGGAAGACGGTGTGCGTCGTGAGCTGCCAGCGCAGCCCGGAGCCCGTGCTCCTCAAGTGGAAGGGGCTGGAGGCGACGCCGGACGGGGACTTCTACGTCCGCAGCGGGCCCGGCAGCGTGAGGCTGCCGCCGGAGAGCGCCAAGGAGTACGTCCGGACCCGCTTTGGTCCGCCGAAGCCGTCGGCCTGAGCCGCACCGCGTCGGCGGCTCGACTCGCACCCATCCGCAGTGCTGACGCCGCGAGGCGCCTCACTGGCTCTTCAAGGACGTCGGCGCGAAGCCATGCTCCTCGCCGCCGAAGCCGATGCCGAACACTACGAAGATCTGCGCCACCGGCGAATCGTCGGTGAGCCCGAAGAGCGGCACGATGTCGACGTGCGTGCTCGGCGTCGGACGCCACTGGAAGCTCGGGCCGAGAAGGATCTCCATGTCCGGCGCGCCGTCCGGCCCGCCCGCGGTGATGCGGTTGATCTTCGTTTCCGCGCCCACGTAGAACTTGTCGTTGCGAAGCGTGTAGCTCACGGCAAGCGAGACCGCGATCTCCGTCTCCTCGTCCCCGCTGTCCTGTGCCTCGTAGATCAGGTTGCCGGCGCCGCGCCAACGGGGCGCGATGTCGTCGGACATGAGCAGCTTCAGCTCGTACACGTCCGCACCCTCGGTCACGAACTTCCACTCGCCGTACAGCGTCGGGTTCCAGAAGATCTTGTCCCAGTCGGCGAGCGCCCAGCGGAGCTCCACCTGCGCGCCGTTCCACTCGATCTCCGCGCCCGAGGGATCCTCGAAGTTGATGTACATGTCGAGCTGGAACCGGTACGGGAGCCCGACGCCGAGCTCGCCCTGGATGCGCTCCTTGGGCTGGCTGTCCTCGGGCCAAGTGCCGCGCCACCACGCCTCGAGCTCGATCTGGCCCTCAGGGAGGACGTAGGCGCGCGTCGTTGCGAACCTCCGGTGCGTCGTCCACCCCGGCTGGTTGTAGGGGCCCACGGGCTCGTCGTCGTGGAACCGGCGCGCGACCACCTTCACCGGCGGGATCTCCCCGCCCTCGCCGGCCGCGGGCAGCAAGGACGCGAGCGGCGTGACCGGGCCGGCCCCGACCTGCGCGAGGTAGGCCTCGACATCGGCCTCGAGGCCGGACCGGGCGGTCGCGGCCCGCGACCTAGGCGGCGCGGGCCGGGCCGACGGCGCGCCCTCCGTGGCAGGCCGGGAGGCGGCGCACCCCCACGCAAGCGCAGGCACAAGGTGCAGCAACGCGAGTTTCAACAATCCCTCCTTCGAGATGCGCCCCTTCTGGCAACCCGCGTGCCACGGCCGCGCCGGCCCCGCGACCGTCGCCCGCCAACCCCGGCTGTGTACGGAAGTGCCAGCGCGTGACGCCCGCGTGGGCTAACTTGGAGTCATGCGTTCCTGCCTAGTCGCGATGGCCCTCGGCGCGATCGGCTGCGCCGCGGCCCCCCACGCCCCCTACGACTCCATCGCCGCGCGGTTCCGCTACAAGCTGGACTTCGAGCGCGGCAAGGAGGAATCCACCCCCAAGGACCGCGTCGATGTGCTTGAGCTCTGGGGCACCCGCCCGGAGATCGAGATCGGCGGCGAGTACCTGGTCGTCGGCCGCTACACGCTCGGCTCCGAGGAGCAGGGGCGCGTGTACTTCTACATGACCGGAAACAACTGGGACAACTCGGGGCCGACGTTGGATCTCCAAGTAGCGGAGGTGCGCCGCGGAACCGGGACCTTCGTCCTCCTGCACAGGATGGACGGCCCGGGCTGGTTCCACGTGAACCTGTACGGCGCGAACCGGGAAGTCGCGGACCTCTACTTCGGCAAGGGCGACACGCTCTACGTGGCGGATCCAGAGGGGGCCGGGGGGCCGCCCACGGTCTCCGGCCGCGCGCGCTAGTCAGACGCGCCTGTGTCCACCGGCCGCGCGTTGAGCGGCCGCCGTCCGCCACGGTCCTCACTTGCAGCGCGTTGAGCGGCCGCCGTCCGCGGCGGCCCGCTCCAACGCGCCAAACGCCCTCACTCGCTCTTCTTGGGCTTCGCGACCATCGCGAGCATGAACATCGCGCCGAGCGCCGTCACGAGCAGGAGCACGCGCGACGTGGCGCCGCTCATGTTGAGCAGCCGGATGACATCCTTGTCGAAGAACCCGGCCGCCGCCCAGTTGAGCGCGCCGAAGACGGTGACGAGGCCGCAGACCTTGGCGATCGTGCCCATGATCGAATCCCTCCGCGGGCCCTATTTCCTCTTCGCCTTGGCAAGGCCCAGCACCTCCACTTCGGCCAGAGTCGCGGGCTCCTTGACCGTGAGCCTGATCTTCCTTGCAGCCACCGGGTCGAACGAGACTTCCACGAAAAGGGGGGCCTCGGGAGGGTCCTTCGCGGGACCCGGCGGCCGGACGGCGATGGCACGTAAGTCCTTCACTGACAACCACTTGGATCCGTTCGTCGTCTCAACGGTCCACGTCGCCGGCAGGGGTCCGGTCCCCGGGAAAAGGGTGACGGCGGCGATGTCGTTCGCCGCCGCCCTCAAGCTCAAGATGAGACCGTCCGCGGGCACCAAAAGGCCCGGCTGGGCGCGGTTCCCGTCCACGAGCGTCTCGAACCCCTTCGGCGCCTCGGGGGGCTTCGGCAGGGCCCAGAACGTCGCGTGCTGGAACCGCGGGGGCGAGAGCGGCTGCTCGCCGCCGAGCATCGCCGAAAGCGGCGCCTCGCCCTCGATCCGGATCGGGTGCCATCCTTTTGTAAGGGACACGGCCACGGCCGGCTTCCCGGTCACGACCAGCTCGTAGAACCCGTCGCGTTCCGCCTCGAACCACCCCTCGAGGACCGCCTTCCCCTTCGGGAGGTGGTCGAGGTCGCTCACCGCGATCGGCTGCCCGTCGATCGTGCCCGCGAGTCCGGGCTTTGTGGGCCGGTCCGGGGAGGAAGGGGGGGCCGGGGGGGAAGGAGGGACGACGAAGCGGAGCGGTTCGCTGCGCGCGGCGCCGTCCTCGAACTCCGCGATCGCATAAAGCTCGACGGGCCCCGGCCCGACCGCCGGCGCCGTGAAGGTCCCGTCCGGGGATGTCGCGACGACCCGCGCGCCGTCCATCAGCCGGAACGCCTTCGCGCCCGCGCACTTCGCCACCACGCCCCCCGGGCCCCCCTGGATCGCGACCGAGCGGCCTTGGTTCCTCACGACCGCGTCGAGCTTGGCGTAGGAGCGGGTGGCCACATCGCCCGCGTCCACGCAGACGACGCGGACGTCGTGCCAGCCGTCGTCGAGCTGCGCCGTGTCGAGTTCGAAGCCGCCCGCGCGCCGGCCGTCCACCCAGAGCTCGGTGCCGCCCTTGACCGTCACGACGCCGCTCCACGGCATGGACGGCGCGTCGATCCGGACCTTCTCGAATCTCGCGAACGGCCTCGCGAGGCCGTCGCCCGCGACCATGAGCTGGTACGGGCCGGAGACACTCTGGAAGAACGCCTCCGCAAGCGAGCAGCCGTCCGCGTAGAAGACGTGGACAAGGGGATTCGGGAACTTCTGGTGAAGCGCGTAGGGCTCGACGACCGCGCCGCTCGTGCCGGCGACGCCGTGGCGGACGAGCTCGCTGATCTTCGTCTGGCCGCCGTGGGCGAAGTCCGCCCCGTGGCTCGTCAGGTGCTCGACGATCGCGCCGGGGAGGATGCGGCTCTTCGACGACGCCCACGAGAAGCCCGCGGTGCCGAGGATCGCGCCGATCACGTCGTCCTTGCCGTCGGGCAGCACGCCCTCGACCAACTGCGCCTTCCGGCCGCGCCGCCGGAGCCCCTCCTTGAGCGCGGGCCAGTAGGGTTCGCGCGTCGTCGAGCGGATGTCGCCGTTCTTGCAGAAGTAGACGGTGCCGTCGGGCGCCGTGCCGTCTGCCGCGACGGACGCCTTGAGCGCCGCGAGGACCTCGGGCACGGAGTTCCCGAAGCGACCCGTGTAGCCGAGCTGGGTCGAGAGGAAACCGCCCTCGCGTGCGTGGTACTCGCGCGAGGGCCTCGACGTTCCCTGCATGCGCTTGATCTGCGCGTCGAACGCGGGCATGTCGCGCAGCGGGGCGAGATCGGGATCCTGGGCCGCGTGCGCGGGCTCCCGGTAGCCGTGGTCGACCGCCTTGACGAGCGCATCGAGCGCGGCCTCCCTCTTCCCGAGGCGCGCACGGCAGCAGGCAAGGTCGTACCAGGAGCCGGCATGGGTCTCGTAGGTCTTCAGCAAGCCCTCGTACGCCGTCGCGGCCTCCGCCCAGCGCTGCGCCTTGATCGCCGTCATCGCGCGCATGAGGAACCCCCGTTCCTCCGCCGTCGCCGGGCGCGGCGGACCGTGCTTGGCCCCCTCGCCGAGAGCGTAGTAGTCGTTGGCGTCGAGCAGCCAGAACGGCTCGTCGACCTCGACCTTGCGGATGAGGAAGGTGAGCCCCGTGAGGGACGCGCGGCCGCCGTAGGGCTGCCCCTTGTCGCCGAAATCGACGCCGAAGGGGAAGTCCACCGAGTAGACGACGAGGTCGATCTGGCCCCCGAGCCCCCCCTCCTTCATGTGCGCATCGACGGGCTTCCAGACGCGCTCGCGGAAGAAGTCGAGCGGGACGATCCCCTGGAGGGGGACGCCCTCGAGGAAGACCACGTGGGTGCGCGGGATGTCACGGAGCGCCGCGTACTCGTTGCCGACGAGGCGCGACATCGGCGAGTCGGCGTTGACGACGAGGAGCGTCGTCTCCGGGCCGCCCCCGGCGGACGCCGCGGCACTCAGGAGAACGCCCAGAAAGAGCGGACGCACGCGGCCAAGATACCCGTCCCACCGCGGGACGCGCCCGCGCCGGGCGGCCCGATCCGGCAGGCTTCGATTCGAGGCTATACTTTTGACGGGTTCTCTTCGAAGAGATGGTCATGAAGCACTTTCTGACGCTCGGCCTGCTGCTCGCGGGGGCGTGCGGGGGCGGCGGCTCCTCGGGGCCTGCTCTCGCGCCCGACTTCCTGCTGCAGGACGTGAACCCGAACTCGACGACGTCCGGCCTGGACGTGTCCCCGCGGGACTACCTGGGGAACACCTCGGCCTACTACTTCGGGGCGGCGACGTGAGGCTACTGCAGTAGCCAGTTCGGCTACCTCAACCAGGTGCAGGACGAGCTTGTCACGGAGAACCCCGGGACGATCATCCGCATCGTCGGGTGCAACCAGATCGGCGCGGAGGCGGGGAACCCGGCGATCTGCGCGGGCAGGGACCTCCCGTGGACGCAGGACACGCTCGCCGACAACGTGTGGGTGGAATGGAACGTGACCTACCGCGACGTGGTCGTCCTCGACGTCGACAACGTCCCGGTCGCGGTCTACAACCTCACGTCGCACGACCTCGCGAACCCGGTCTACTACGCGGAGCTGAAGCAGATCCTCAAGGACGCCGCGGGCGAGTAGCGCCCCCGAGGCCCCCTCAGCGCGGCACGTAGCGGAGCATCGACGCCGGGCCCTGGCGGCCCGTGTTGAAGAGCCAGATGTGCTCGCGCGCCTCGCCGTCGAGCTGGTAGGTGGCCTTGACCCAGAACGTCGTGAGCGGCTTCAACGGCGCCCGCGGGATCGCGCAGATCGACATCCGGTTGTCCGGCCGCTTCTCGTTCGCGGGGACCTCCGGCGACGAGAGGTAGACCGGGAGCAGCGCGCCCTTCTCGTCCTTCAGCCGGAGCTCCACCCGCGCGGCGGTGACCCTGCCCTTGTCGAACGTCAGCGTGATCGGGAAGCCCGCGGGCGGCGCGCCCTCGGGGAGCGGGTTCGGCGCCTCGTGCGCGAAGTGCGTCAGGTGGCCGAACGAGTTGGGCGCGGGCACGATCACCGGGTAGATCCACTCGCGCCGGTCACGGCGCGTGAGCCCGTCCACCGCGGCGTAGCGCGCCGACGCGCCGACGCCGATCGACCTCGTGCCCGGGAGGACGAGCGGCAGCCGGTGGTAGAAGGTCGCGTAGAAGAGGTGGACGCTCTCGACCGGCCCCTCCTCGCCGATGCACGACCGCTTGCCCGCCTCCGCGCCCTCGGGCGTGTACCCCTCCTTCTCGCGGTCCTCGTCGTGCGTCAGCTCGCTGTGGGTCTCCATGTACGCGCAGTGCCGGTTGCACGCGTCGCAAAGCTGCTGGTCGATCGTGACCGCGGGCAGCCCGTTCATGACCCGCCACAGGTTGAACTGGACGAGCACCTGCTTCTGCCCGTCGCTGATCGGGAGCGGGTCGCGCCGGAACGAGACCGCGGACCCGTCCGGCTCGACCTTCCAGAGGAACTCCGACGCGCCGATGATCGTCTTCTCCTCGAGCGGCAGCAGGAACGGCATGTTGTTCATGATCAGGCCGTCCACGCCGAGGTCGTCGAACTTCCCGTTCCCGTCCACGTCGAAGAAGAAGAAGTCCGACTTCTCGACCATGCCTCGCCGCACGTCGGGTTTCTCGGCCGCGACCACGCCGTCCGGCAGCACGTAGTTGCGCCGCACCCGGTAGACGGGCGCCTTCTTGACCAGCTTGACCGTGCCCGGCAGGTCGCCCTCGGCCCCCGCGCCCCCCCAAAGCAGCAGCAGGAGCAGACCCCTCCGCATCGCCAAAGTCTAGAATGCGCCGGTGCGCGCCGTCGAGCCCCCCAAGGGATCGAAGCTCCGCTGCCTCCACTGGGGCGCGGAGGCGATGTACCGGATGCTCCAGCACAACGTGAGCAAGGGCGTCGCGGAGAGTCCCGAGGAGCTGATCGTCTACGGCGGCACCGGCAAGGCCGCGCGTGACTGGAAGAGCTTCGAGAAGATCCTTGAGACGCTCGAGCGCCTGCGGGAGGACGAGACGCTCCTCGTGCAGTCCGGCAAGCCCGTGGGCGTCTTCCGGACGCACAAGGACGCGCCGCGCGGCCTGCTCGTGAACTCCCAGATCGTGCCCCACTGGGCGACGTGGGAGAAGTTCCGCGAGTACGAGCGGATGGGCCTCACGATGTACGGCCAGATGACCGCGGGCTCGTGGATCTACATCGGGACGCAGGGAATCCTCCAGGGGACGTACGAGACGTTCGCCGCGGTCGCGCGCACGCACTACGACGGGACGCTCAAGGGCCGGCTTCTGATCACAGGGGGCTGCGGGGGCATGGGGGGCGCGCAGCCGCTCGCGGCGACGATGAACGAGGCGACGTGCATCGTCGCCGACGTGGATCGCGCGCGGCTCGAGCGGCGCGTGGAGACGCGCTATCTCGACGTCATCGCGCCGTCGCTCGACGCCGCGCTCCAGATGGCGGAGAAGCGCGGCGCGCGCTCGATCGGCTACGAGGGGAACATCGTGGACCTGCTCCGCGCCCTCGTGAAACGCGGGATCACGCCCGACGTGCTCACGGACCAGACGTCGGCGCACGACCCGCTCAACGGCTACGTGCCCGTCGATCTCCCGTACGCGAAGGCGCTCGAGCTGCGCCGCACGAAGCCGGAGGAGTACGTGCGCCGGTCCCTCGCCACGATGGTCGAGCACGTGAAGCTCATGAACAGGCTCATGGACCGTGGCGCGGTGACGTTCGACTACGGGAACAACCTGCGCGGCCACGCGAAGGAGGCGGGGCTCAAGGAGGCCTTCCGGTTCCCGGGCTTCGTGCCGGCCTACATCCGGCCGCTCTTCTGCCTCGGCAAGGGGCCGTTCCGCTGGGTCGCGCTCTCGGGCGATCCGAATGACATCCGCCGCACCGACCAGCTCGTCCTCGAGCTCTTCCCCAAGGACGAGGCGCTCGCGCGCTGGATCCGTCTCGCGGGCGAGCGGGTCGCGTTCCAGGGATACCCGTCGCGGATCTGCTGGCTCGGCTACGGCGAGCGGGCGCGGTTCGGGCTTGCGCTCAACGACCTCGTGAAGCGGGGCGAGCTCAAGGCGCCGATCGTGATCGGCCGCGACCACCTGGACTGCGGCTCGGTCGCGTCGCCCTACCGCGAGACCGAGGCGATGAAGGACGGGTCGGACGCGATCGCGGACTGGCCGCTCCTGAACGCGCTCGTGAACACCGCCGCGGGCGCGACCTGGGTCTCGATCCACCACGGCGGCGGCGTCGGCATCGGCTACTCGATCCACGCGGGGATGGTCGTGGTCGCGGACGGGACGCCGGATGCCGGGCGCCGTCTGGAGCGCGTGCTGACGACCGACCCCGGCACCGGCGTCATGCGGCACGCGGACGCGGGCTACGAGGAGGCGATCCTGACGGCCCGCCGTGAGAAGATCGACATCCCGATGGCCTAGGCCCTTCCCCTCCCCGTGCCCCACCCCATCCCATGGCCGACCTGCTGATCGCGAACGCGACGCAGATCCTCACCTGCGCACGTCCGGGCGCGGCGCCGCCCTACGGCGGCAGCGCGCAGGCGCACCTGGGGATCGTCGAGGGCGGGGTCGCGATCGAGGACGGCCGGATCGTCGAGGTCGGGCCCGACGCGCTGAAGATGAAGGCGGAGCGCACGATCGACGCGAAGGGCGGCGTCGTGATGCCCGGCTTCGTGGACTGCCACACGCACGCGGTCTTCGTCGGGTCGCGCGCGGACGAGTTCGAGGACCGGGCGAAGGGGGTCTCCTACGCGGAGATCGCGCGGCGCGGCGGCGGCATCGCCGCGAGCATGCGGATCCTGCGCGAGGCGTCGGACGACCAGCTCGAGGCGGCGGTGAAGCGCAACCTCGACGGCTTTCTCACGCTCGGCACCACGACGATCGAGGCCAAGTCGGGCTACGGGCTGTCGCTCGACGACGAACTGAGGTCGCTCCATGCGCTCGGCGTCCCGCACGACGTCGAGGTCGTGCGGACATGCCTCGCGGCGCACACGGTGCCGCCGGAGTTCGCCGAGAACCGCGAGGGGTACGTGAAGCTCGTCTGCGAGGAGATCTTCCCCGCGGTCCTGCGCGAGGGGGTCGCGGAGTACTGCGACGTCTTCCTCGAGAAGGGGGTCTTCTCGTTCGCGGAGGCGCAACAGGTGCTCGGGGCGGGGAAGGACGCGGGGCTGCGGCCGCGGGTGCACGCCGACCAGTTCAGCCATTGCGGCGGCGCGCGGCTCGCGTGCCGCGTCGGCGCGATCACCGCGGATCACCTCGAGTTCTGCACGCGCGAGGACGCGCTCGCGATGAAGAAGGCGGGCGTGATCGCGGTGCTGCTCCCGTGCGCGAACTACGTCCTCGACCAGGAGCAGCGCCCCCCGGCGCGCGCGATGATCTCGCTCGGCTGCCCGGTCGCGCTCGCGACCGACTTCAACCCCGGCTCGTCGCCGACGCAGTCGATGTTCCTCGCGATGAACATGGCGTGCGTCCGGTTCGCGATGTCGATCGCCGAGTCGATCGTCGCGGCGACGATCAACGCCGCGTGCGCCGCCGGCGTCCAGAAGAAGGTCGGCTCGATCCAGGTCGGCAAGCAGGCTGACGTGATCGTCTGCGAGCCCAGCGACCACCGCGACCTCGCCTACTGTTTCGGCGGGAATCCGGTCCGCGCCGTGGTGAAGCGGGGTCGCCAGGTCGGCGCCCAGACGGCCTAGCCAGGCCGGAGAGCGGGACGCCGGCGCACGCCCGCGCGGGACGGCGCCACACGGCGAGCCGGAGATCCTCGCGCGGCCCGCACGATGTCCAGGTTTCCGGACTTCGGCCCGCCGGGGGCCGCGAATCCAACCCTCTTTTCCCCTTGCCGCCGGGCCAGAAAGTGGCGTCCGCGGCACTGCCGGTTTCTGTATCATGCCCGGTTGCGCACAGGCGCCATGATCGGAGGCCCCATGCCGTGCCGCGTTCTTGTCGCATCGCTTCTCGGGTTGATCGCGCCCGCCTTCGCGGACGAGGTTGCGGAGCAGTCCAACACGCCTGCGGGTGCTACGACGGGCCACTCGCTCCCCGGCGGGGTAGGCTCGATCTTCCAGAGCTTCGTCCCCTCCCACAGCCCGATCTCCGCCGTGGAGCTGCGCATGCGGACAGGGGGAGGTTTCCCGGCGGGCGGCAGGACGACGACGCTGCGGATCCGCGCGGGCTCGTTCGACGGTCCCATCCTGGGCAGCGCCGACGTCACGGTGCCGGGGCCGCTCGGCACCGGTGTCTTGCTCCCTGTGACATGGACCTTCGCTGTGCCGATCGAAGTCGATCCGGGAGCTACGCATGTGATCGAGTGCATCGACCTCGAACCGACGATCCTCCAGTGGCTCGGGCAGGGTGGCGGCAGCACCTACCCTCTCGGCACGTTCATCGGACCCTCGGGCATCGCGTCTCCCGACATCGACCTCAGCTTCATCACGTACCGCCCGCAGATCGTCCAGTGGCTCGAGTCCGAGGGAGGCAACGGCCACTACTACGAGTTCGTGCGCCTCGCGGCGCCGGGAGGCATCCGCTGGGACACGGCGCGAGCCGACGCCGAGGCCCGCATGTTCCTCGGGGCGAGCGGCCACCTCGCCTCGGTCGCGAGCGGGGCGGAGAACGCGTTCCTGCGCTCGCTGCGAGGCCCCTTCGACCTGAGGGCCTGGATCGGGTTCACGGACGACCCCGCGCAGGTCGCCGGCGCGTCCGAGGGGAACTTCCGCTGGACCACGGGCGAGCCGGTCACGTACACGAACTGGAACGGCGGCGAGCCGAGCAACGCCTTTGGCCTCGAGCACTACGTCGAGATGTTCGCGTCGGGCGTCTGGAACGACAACCGGATCATCGACCTCGTCTTCCCGGTCAACGGCTACCTTGTGGAGTACGAGGTAGCGGAGGCTCCGGAGGCCCCCGAGGCCCCCGTATTCCTGTCACCGCTGCCGCCGCTCCGCGACGGCACGTTCACGTGGGCGGCCGGCAAGATGCTCGCGTTCGACCTCATCGCGTCCGACGCGAACGCGGCCGATGTCGTGACGCTCTCCGCGAGCGGGCTCCCGCCGGGCGCCACGGTGGCGCCCGCGCTGCCCGCCATGGGCAACCCCGCCACCGCGTTCTTCTCGTGGACCCCCACAGAGGCTGACGTCGGCACGTACGTGATCGAGTTCGTCGCGAGCGACGGCGGGCTCAGCGACACCTTCTCCATGACGATCACCGTCGTCTTCGACGGCGACGGCGACGGCCTGTCGGATCTCTGGGAGATGGAGGGCTACACGCTCGACGGCACCTTCGTCGACCTGCCGGCAATGGGCGCGGACCCGCTGAGAAAGGACGTCTTCGTCGAGGTCGACTACATGATGGACGCGACCCACAACGAGCAGCCGATGCAGAGCGGCCTCGACAAGGTCATCGCGATGTTCGCGAACGCGCCGGTCGGCAACCCGGACGGGAGCACCGGGATCACGCTCCACGTCCACGTGGACGACGCGATCCCCTGGATCGAGACGCTCGGAACGACCGGGGCCATGGGCTACGACTGGTCCGCCTTCGACGCGCTCAAGATGGCGCACTTCGAGCAGGCGCTCGCGCTCTCGACGCACTACTGCATCTTCGCGCACAACCTGCCGGACGCGATCTCCGGCCTCTCGCGCGGCAACGGTGCGAGCGACTTCATCGTGTCGCTCGGCTCCCTCCCCATGACCTTCAACCGCGAGTGGGCGGAGGCCGGCACGTTCGCGCACGAGGCGGGCCACAACCTGGGGCTGCGGCACGGCGGGGGCGACGACGTCACGAAGAAGCCCAACTACCTGAGCGTCATGAACCTCCCGTTCCAGCTCCGCGGCATGCGCCGGAACGGCCAGGACGGATTCTTCGACTACTCGCGGGAGGCGCTCCCGAACCTTAACGAGATGGTCCTCGACGAGGTCGTCGGGCTCTCGCCCTCGACGGCCGGCCTGCACACGACGTACTGGGCCGCCACCCAGAAGTGGTCGGGCGCGCTCCCGGGCTCGGTCGACTGGAACGGCAACGGGGTGATCGCCGCGGGGGCGGCCGCCGACCTCAACAACGACTTCGTGGGCACAGTGCTCACGGGCTGGAACGACTGGGCCAACCTCAACTACACGGGGGGGACGCTGGGAGCCGGAGTCGTGATCGAGCAGCCGGCGGAGACGCCCTTCGAGGAGGAGCTCGACGCGACCGAGGCGGTCGAGATCAAGCCCGGGGCACCCGCGGGGGTCACGGCGCGGGCCGGAGTGGGCTCGATCCGCGTGGCCTGGAACACCTGCGGCCTCGGGCTCACCTACAACGTCTACCGGTGGGTCGGCGCCGGCACGCCCGCGATTATCGGCTCCGCAAGCCAAGCCCTCTTCACGGATACCGCCGTGACCAAGGGGGTTACGTACAAGTACGCCGTCACCGTGGTCAACGGGGTCGAGAGTGACCTCTCGGCGACCGCCACGGCGACGGCTCGCTGAGCGAAAAACACGCGAGCTTCCGTCCGCCGGACGCCCGGGCGGCGCAGGAAACCGCTCCCTGCGGTCAAGAGGTCCCTTGTCCCCTGGGGGAGCGCCGGCCTACACTGTGCGCGCGGGTACTGCTCTGGAGGGTTCTCAATGGCACAGCCTTGCCGCGTTTCCATCGCGGTCCGTTCCCTTCTCGTCGTGCTTCTGGGCGCAGGCCTCGCGCCCGCCGGGGAGCCGACCATCGTCAAGGACATCGTGCCGGGGGCCTTGAGCTCCTATCCCGCCTATCCGATGGCCCTCGGCGACAGGCTGCTGTTCTGGACACAGTACGGCCCCACCCAGACGTTGGACTACGCGCTCTGGAGCAGCGACGGCACGGGAGCGGGCACGGTGCTCCTCGAGGACTTCGCCGACGCGACCTATGTCTACTACGGCCGGCCCTACTACCAGACGCTCCTCGGGAACGTGATGATCTTCTGGACCTACGATCTGGCGACGGGCTACGTCCTCTGGCGGACCGACGGCACCGAGGCGGGCACGTACTTCCTCAAGGACCTGGATCCGACGGGGCCCTACGGCTATCCGCAGAGCACCTTCACGACCTTCGGGAACAACGTCGTGTTCAGTGTCTACTCCGGGACAGGCTACGAGCTGTGGACGACCGACGGCACCGTTGCCGGGACGGCCAAGATCGGTGCCAGCGGCTCGTACTACTACTACTACCAGACGCTTCTCGGCAACGTCCTCCTCTACTGGGCCTACGACACGACGAACGGCTACGTGCTCTGGAGGACCGACGGCACCGCAGCGGGGACGTTCGCCCTCGCCGACGCGGATCCCACGGGCCTCTACGGGTATCCGCAGAGCACGTTCACGCTCGCGGGCAATGCGGTGCTCTTCTACGTGTACCAATCGAACGGCTACCGCGCTCTTTGGCGATCCGACGGCACCGTGGCCGGAACGTCCATGCTCAAGGACCGAGTCTACAACTCCTACGAGGTGGTGTCCGCGAACCTCCATCTCTTCTGGGTCAACGACACGACGAGCGGCTACGTCCTCTGGAGGACCGACGGCACGGCTGCGGGTACGTTCGCCCTCGCGGACACCGACCCCTCCGGCGTCAACGGATACCCGGTGTCGAACTTCACGCCTCTGGGCAACGCCATCGCCTTCACCGTATACACCGCGAGCGGGTACGCGCTCTGGAGGACCGACGGCACCGTGGCCGGAACCGTCAAGCTCAGCTCGAGCGGCGCCTACTACTACAACCAGACGCTTCTCGGCAACGTCCTCCTCTACTGGGCCTACGACACGACGAACGGCTACGTGCTCTGGAGGACCGACGGCACGGCAGCGGGCACGTTCCTCGTGAAGGACATGGATCCGACGGGCCTCAACGGATACCCACAGGGGAACTTCATACCCTTCGGCAACATCCTCGTCTTCTCGATCTACAAGGGGACCGGTTACGAACTGTGGAGGACCGACGGCACCACGGTCGGCACGTTCAGGCTCGCGCCGACGGCCACCGCCTACTACAACTACTACTCTGCCGTCGCGGGCAACACGCTCTTCTTCTGGACGTATCAAACGACCAACGGTTACGTGCTCTGGAGGACCGACGGTACCGAGGCAGGCACCTTCGCCCTCAAGGATTTCGATCCGACCGGGCTGTACGGGTACCCGGGGATCATCGTGTCCGCGGGCAACCTGCTCCTGTTCTCGGTCTACATCCCTGCGATCGGCTATGAAGCATGGATGAGCGACGGCACTGTCGCCGGGACGGTCCGGCTCAAGGAGGGCAACTCGTACCTGACCGGCGGCGTGGCCGTCGGCGCGGGCCGCTTCTTCTCCGTCTATGACTATGCTTCTGGCAGCTACGAGACCTGGCTGACCGACGGCACCATCGCCGGCACGGGTCGCCTAGACGTCGGTTACTTCTACGCGGGCGCAGCGGTCGGTGGACGCTACCTCTTCTCGACCTACGATACGAGCGGCAACTCCAGCTTCTGGCTGACGGACGGCACCAGGGTCGGGACGGTGCGCATCGGGGCGGGCCAAGCCGTCGTGCCGGTGCCGACGATGCTCGGCGGCGCCCTCCTCTTCATGCGCTACGACGCCACGACCGGCCTCTACGAGCTCTGGCGGACTGACGGGACGGTGGCCGGGACCTATCGACTGGCGCAAGGTACGACCTACTATTACTACTATTACTATTACTACGGGTACAACTACTACAGCTACCTCGCAGGCGACACGCTCACGTTCTCGACGTACGACGCGGCGAACGGCTGGACCCTCCTGAGGACCGACGGCTCGGCGGCAGGAACCGCGCTGCTGAAGAGCGGCTATAACGGCGTGCCTACCTACTTCACGCCCGTCGGCGACATCGTCTTCTTCGTCGCCTCCCAGCCCGCGACCGGCTACGAGCTCTGGCGGACCGACGGCGAGGTCGCCGCGCAGCAGGCGCCTGAGCCCCCCGCGCCCCCCTCCTTCACGTCCCCGACGGAACCCGCGTCCGGCAGCAGCTTCACCTGGGCCGCGGGGAAGACGCTCACCCTCGAGCTCTCCGCTTTCGACCCGAACGAGGACGACGACGTCACCCTGCGCGCCCTGAGCCTTCCTCCCGGCGCGACGCTCACGCCGTCGCTCCCGACGGTCGGAAACCCCGCCTCCTCGACGTTCTCCTGGACGCCCATGCCCTCCGACACGGGGGCGCACGTGATCGAGTTCGCCGCGAGCGACGGCGCGGAGGAGGTGACTTGGAAGATCACCGTGACCGTCAACTTCGACAGCGACGGCGACGGGCTCCCGGACCTCTGGGAGACGCCGCCGCCCCTGGGCGACGGCGGCTACACGCTGAATGGCGTCTTCATCGACCTCGTGGCGATGGGCGCCAAGCCGCGCCGCAAGGACGTCTTCGTCGAGATCGACTACATGGCGGACGCCACGCGCAGCCAGAAGCCGCTCCAGACCGCGGTGGACCGGATCGTCGCGATGTTCGCCAACGCCCCGGTCGCGAACCCGGACGGGAGCACCGGGATCTCGCTCCACGTCCACTGTGACGACGCGGTCCCGTGGAGCGACACGCTCGGGACGTCGACCGCGGCGGGCTACGACTGGTCCGCCTTCGACACGATCAAGGGGAGCTACTTCGAGGAGGCGCTCGCGCTTTCGACGCACTACTGCCTCTTTGCCAACCGGCTGCCGAACGGCATCTCCGGCCTCTCCCGCGGGAACGGCGCGGCGGACTTCATCGTCTCGCTGGGCGGGCTGCCCGCCACCTTCAACCGCGAGTGGGCCGAGGCCGGCACCTTCGCCCACGAGCTCGGCCACAACATGGGGCTCATGCACGGGGGCATGGACGACATCCGCCAGAAACCCAACTACCTGAGCGTGATGAACCTCCCGTTCCAGCTCCGGGGGCTCCGCCGCAACGGCCAGGACGGCTTCTTCGACTACTCCCGCGAGGCGCTCCCCAATCTCAACGAGATGAGCCTCGACGAGACGAGCCCGCTCGCCCCCTCGACCTCGGGACTCCAGACGACCTACTGGGTCGGCACACAGCGCTGGACGGGCGTGCTGCCTAGCGCCATCGACTGGAACGGCAACGGCACGACCACCGCCGGCGCCGTCGCCGACGTGAACAACGACTTCACGGGCTCGGTCCTCAGGGGCTGGAACGACTGGGCCAACCTCAACTACACCGGGGGGTCGCTCGGCGCCGGCGTCGTCCTGCCCGAGCCGGAGGCGACCGAGATCGAGCAGGAGCTCGACGAGGTCGAGGCGCAGGAGATCAGGCCCGCCGCGCCGACGGGCGTGACCGCCCGCGCCAACCCCGGGTCGATCCGCGTCGCGTGGAACACGTGCGGCGTGGGCAGCTCGTACTGCGTCTACCGCTGCGTGGGGAACGAGGCCCCCGCGAAGATCGGCACTACGGGCCAAGCCCTCTACACCGACACCGCGGTCACCAAGGGGGTGACCTACAAATACTACGTCACCGTGATCAACGGGGCAGAGAGCGACCCCTCCGCCACGGCGACCGCCACGGCGAGGTAGGCAGGCGCCAATGACGACCAAGAAGCGCCGCGTGAGGCCGCTCCTCCTCGTCCTCCTCTGGGTCTGGGCGGCCTGCGTGTTCGTGACGCTCGACCTCTTCCTGAACGTGCCCGAGTTCGACCGCCTCCGGCCGAGGGCCCGCCTCTACGAGGCGATGCGGTGGAGCGGGCACGAGATCACGGGCGAGCCCTACGAGGTCGGGCTGGAATCAGGAGGGGGCGCGGGGGCCGCCTTCACGGCGTCTCGCGAGGAGGACGAAGAGACCGCGATCGAGCCCGGGACGAGGCGCGTCGAGCCCGTGCTCTGCCGGCACGGCGACGTGAGCGCCGCGGCGAGGGACGGCGGCTTCACGGAGTGGAACGACCCGGGAGGCACGCCGGGGCGGGGCGAGTACGTCGATGGCCGGCGCCACGGCATGTGGGCATGGAACTGGCCCGACGGCTCGAAGCGCGAAACGCGCGAGTACAAGAACGGCGTCCTCCACGGAAAGGTCGCGAGCTGGTACCAGGGCGGCCAACAGCAGGTCGCCGAAGAGTACGCGGACGGCAAGCGCCACGGGGAGTGGCGCAGCTGGTACCCGAGCGGCAAGCCCGCCTCCGAGGAGCATTACGACAACGGACGGATACAGGGCACGCTGGTCCAGTGGCACGAGAACGGCCAGAAGGCCGGCGAGGCGGAGTTCGTCGCCGGGAGCTCGGTCGGGCCTTTCGTCCGCTGGCACGCGAACGGGGCGAAGGCGGAGGAGGGGTTCTTCCTCGACGGCCGGAAGGAAGGCCCTTGGGTCGCCTGGGACGAAGGCGGGAACCCCACGAGCCACGAGGTCTACGTAGGGGGGAAAGTGCGGGCGCCGGGCCCCGCGGCGCCCGGTCCGCGCTGATTCGCGCGCTCTCGCCGCCACGGCGACGAGCTGGCGCCGCACGCTCCTTCCGGAACCTCAGCGGCGGCGACGCCGCGCGGCGATGCCGGCGACGGCGAGCGCCGAGAAGAGGGCGAGCCCGACCGGCTCCGGCACCGTGACGTTGTCGACGAGGAGAGCGGAATCCACCGACCCGTCCAACTCGTCGCCGACACGGAAGCTCAGCGTGTAGCTCCCTGCCCCGACCGAGAACCAGTACGAGTTCCAGCCGGTCTGCTCGAGGTAGACCGAGCCGTCCGGCGCCTCGATGCCGAGATCGTCGATGACGGAGAAGCCGAGCATCGTGTGGAGGAGGCCCTGATTCGTCAGGAACGTGACCATGCCGCCGACGTCGCCGGAGATCAGGACGAACGTGGGGCCGCCGGCGCGCGTGAGGACGACCTGGAAGGTGTCGAGGAAGGGGCTTGTGGGATCCCCCGTGAACTCCGACGTGAGGAAGTTCCAGTCGAAGTAGAGCGTCGCGGGGTCAAGGATCACGAACGACCGCTCGAGGACGCCGGTGTCGGGAACATCATCGAGACCGATGTCGCCCGGGCCGCTCCCGACCACGCCGAAGTAGCTTCCCTCCGTGGGAAGAATCACCGGACCGGACACGCCGTCCAGCGAAGGAACGACGAGGCTGGTGGTGTCCCCGACGTCGTTCCATCCCGCGAGATCCCCGCTTTCGAAACCCGCTTTGACCACCGGATCCGCCCAAGACAACGCCCCCAGAAGGAGCAACGCTCCGATCAACCTTCCCATGGTGCCTTCCTCCTCAGCCCGGCCGGCGGCCTGCCCGGTGATGTACGTACCCTACGTCCAAGGAATGCTACGGTCGGGCGTTCTCCGCGGTCAAGGCCGGAAAAAAAACTTGCAGGGGCCTTGCAGGGGGCCGGGGGCGCGGCGTAGTGTGCCTTGGACGTCTGCGGATAGCGGGTTCTGTCCCGGGAGGTATTGCACCATGCGCCATGGCATCGCGGTGGTCCTGGTCTTCATGCTCGTATCTTCGGCGGCGTGGGCGGACACGATCGTCACGTTCAACTTCGAGGGAGAGGCGGCAGGCCCTCTCGCCCAAGGGACGACCTTCACCGATGCAACCACGGGGCTCAGGATCTCGATCTCGCGCCTGACCACCTTCCCGGTCCTCCAGGAGGCTCCGTTCAGCCTCTTCGACCTCACGCCGTTCGGGGTGCCGTTCGGGATGTCGCTGAGCCCGTTCGACAACCCGGCGCTTGCCATCCCCTTCGTCATCAGCATCGATACGTCCGGCCTGCTCGGCCTATTCGCCGGCCAGATCGTGAACCAGATCAGCTGGACGATGGGCGACTTCGTCCCCTCGGACCTCGACCGGATCACGGTCTTCACGATGGCGGGCGGTATCCCCTTCAGTGCGACGATCGGGATCCCGTTCAACATGAGCCTCGGCTTCTTCGGTACCGCCACCGGCTCCGCGCAGCGCACCGAGCCCGGAGGGATCACGGAGCTCCGGCTCCTCGGCGGCAGCGAGCCGAGGTTCCCGAACTCGCTCTACTACGGCGGCTTCTCGTTCACGCTCAGCAGCGTGGCGGCCGGCTCCGACCTTCCGGAGAGCAGCGCGGGCGGCGACCCGCCGACCGACGACACGGACGGCGCGGGCGCCCCGCCCGTGCCCGAGCCCGCAGGTCTCGCCGTCCTGGGTCTCGCGGTGGCCCTCCTCGCGCGGAGGCGGCGCGGTTAGGGCGAAGCGCGCTCTCGTCAGGGCGTCAGCGCACGCAGCACCGCAAGGCTCTCGCGGATCGCGGGATCGGAGTGCGAGTCCGACAGGTTGAGCAGGCGTGCCAGTTCCAGCGCGTCCCGAGCGAGGTTCCTCGCGAGCTCCGGCTCGCCGCGTTGCCGGGCGAGCCTCGCGAGCGACGCCTTGAAGATGAAGTACCAGGGGCTCCGGTTCGCGCGCATCTCGTCGTACATCGCGATGCCGTCGGAGAGGGCCCTCCACGCCTCGTCCATCTGTCCCAGCGCGCCGTGCAGCTCGCCGCGCTGGCACATGTTCCGGGCGACGAGGAGCCGGTCGCCGATGTCGCGCGCGATCTTCTCGGCGTCCCAGTGGCACTTGAGCGCCGCGTCCCCGTCCCCGCGCCGCGCGAGCAGCGAGGCGCGCTTTCGGAGGATGAGGGCGATGTGGCGCAGGTCGCCCAGCTCGCGCGCCACCTCCTCCGCCTCCCGGAAGCACCCGAGCGCCTCGTCCAGCTCCCCGCGCGACGCGTGCACGCTCCCGCGGTTGCCGACGATCTCGACGATCCGCTGCTTCGCCCCCAGCTCGCGCGCGATCGCCTCCGCCTCGCGGTAGCAATCGAGGCTTGCCCCGAAGTTCCCCCTCTGCGCGTGGACGTTGGCCTGATTGCCCAAGTGGACCGCCGCGCGCAGGCGGTTGCCGATCCGACGGGAGATGTCCTCGGCCTCCCGGTGGTAGGCCAGCGCCTGCTCCGCCTGGCCGCGCGACTCGCACACGACGCCTTTGTTCCCTACGCTCATAGCCAAGTTGACGTAGTCGCCGACCGCGCGCGCATGCGATTCCGCCGACCCGAAGCACTCCCACGCCGCGTCCACCTGTCCCTGGTTGAAGAGGACGATGCCACGGCTTCCCAGCGCGGCCCCGAGGACGCGCCGGTCCGCGAGCTCCCGGGCGGGAGCCTCGCTCTCGGCGTAGCAGCCGAGCGCGCCGGGGAAGTCGCCGCGGTTCCGCCGCATCTCCCCCTGCTGCAGGAGGGCGTGCATGAGCACGCTCCGATCACCGGCAGAACGCGCGAGCACCGCGGCCGCGTCGGCCTCGGCGACCGCCCGGTCCCAGTCGCCGCACTGCTGGCACGCGCCCGAGAGGTGGATCTTGAGACGGATCCGCTCCGCGCTCGCATCCTCCGGCAGCGCGGCGAGCGCGCGCTCGAGGGCGGGAAGGAGCTGACGGCCGGGCCGCCGGACCTTCATCGTCTCCGCCATGGCGAGGGCGATCCGGGCGGCAAGGCCGCCGTCCTTGCGCTCGAGCGCCCACTCCTCCGCCCGCGCCAGGTTGCCCGCCTCGAGGTCGATGCGCTCGAGCGCCTCCTCGCTGTCCCTGCCGAAGACACGCCCGTTCCACTCCTCGGCATAGGCGGCGTAGTGCTCGGCGTGGCGCCCCGCCAGCTCGCCCTGCTGCGCCGGCTCCGCGGTCTCGGACCACTTGCGCTCGCCGAACTCGCGGATGCCGCGGTACATGCCGAGCCGGCGCTCGAACCTCGTGTCGTACGCGGTGAGCAGGCTCTTGTCGCGAAGGCTCTGCGCGACGTCCATCGGGTCGGGGGCGTCGTCGAAGGCGGAGAGGTCGATCACGGCCTCCGCCGCCTCGAGCGAGAACCCGTCACGGAAGCGGCTTGCCTGGAGGAACGCCGCCCTCTCCCAGTCGTTGAGCAGCTGGAAGCTCCAGTCGATGGCGTCGTCGAGCGTCCGCTGGCGGTTGGCGACGTCCCGGCGCGAGCTCCGGAGCAGGTTGCGCTTCTGCCCGAGCTTCCGGGCGATCTGGGACGGCTGCATGATCGCGACGCGCGCCGCGGCCAGCTCGATCGCGAGGGGCATGCCGTCCAGCTCGGCGCAGATCCGGGCGATGTCGGTGGCGTTCTCCGCGTCGAGGGCGAAGCCGGACTTCGCCTCGCGGGCGCGCTCCACGAAGAGCTTCACCGCGGCGTGCCCGCGGGCTGCCTCGAGGTTTTGGGCCGCGTCGAGGATCGAGGGGGTGGCGAGCGGGGCCAGCTCGTAGGGCCGCTCGCCGGCGATGCCGAGCAAGGCGCGACTCGTCACGACGTAGCGCACGTGGGGCGCCCGCCGCACCCACAGGCCGACGGTCGCCTTGGCCTGGCCGAGCACCTGCTCGAAGTTGTCGAGGACGAGGAGGAGCGGCTTCCGGTACTGGAGCACGCCTGCCACGAACTCCGCCGGGTCCGGCGCACCCGACGGCTGGACGCCCAGCGCCTGGACGACCGCGTGCGCGATGCCCTCGGCGCTCTTCACCTCGCTCAGGTCCGCGAACCAGCATCCGCCCTCGAAACGGCTGATGAGCCGCCGGCAGAGCTGTCTCGAGAGGCGCGTCTTGCCGATCCCGCCGGGGCCGGTCAGCGTCACGATCGGGGAGTCCACGAGCATCCCCGAGACGGCCTCCACGTCCGCCTCGCGCCCCACGAAGGAGCTCGCCGGCGGCCCGAGGTTGGTCGGCCGCTCGTTCGGGACGGCGACGCGTCCGATGCTGGAGTCGGCCGCGACGATGCGGTCCAGCTCGTCCACGATCGCAGCCGCCGTGGGGCGGTCCGCGGCGGCCTTGGAGAGGCAGCGCGCGAGCAGCGCCTTCAGCGCCTCCGGCCCCTCGAACTCGAGAGGGTCGGGCTCGGCGCGGCGGATCCGCTCGCTGAGCTCCGCGAACGTGAGCGCGGGGAACGGCACCCGCCCCGAGAGGACCTGGTAGAAGAGGACCGCCGCGCTCCAGACGTCGGAGGCCATGCCCGCCGCTTCGCCCCCGATCACCTCGGGGGCCATGTAGTGGGGCGTGCCGATGACCTGGCCGTGGAGTTCGAAGGCGGTGTCCGCCCCCTCGAGCATCCGCCCGAGGCCGAAGTCGGCGAGCTTGACCAGCTCCCCCTGGCCGAAGAGGACGTTCGCCGGCTTGATGTCGCCGTGGATGACGCGAGCGCCGTGGGCCGCCTTGAGCGCGAGGCAGACGCCGCGGAAGACGCGGACCGCCTGCTCCAGCGGGAGCGTCTTCCGGTCCGCGATCCGGTCGCCGAGGGAGCCCCCCTCGACGTACTCCATCTCCTGCATCCACCCGCCGTCCTCGGTGGCGTGGAGGCGGTAGAGGGTGACGATGTTGGGGCTGTTGATCCCGCCGACGAGGCGCCCCTCGGCGAGGACCTGTTCCCGCACCGAGTCCTGGACGCCGCCGTCCTCGCCGCTGATGATCTTGAGCGCCACCCTGCGCCCGAGGAGCGTGTCGCGGGCGCGGTAGACGACACCGTAGGCACCGCGCCCCAGCACCGCCTCGATGCGGAGGCCGCCGACCTGCGTTCCCTCCTGGATGTCCATCGGTACCCGCGACGGGTAACTATGGTACGCGCGGGGAAGCCCGCGACGCCAACGCCGCTGTCGGCCGCCGCGAGGAGAATGGCCCCGTGGACTTCATGGAACGCGCGGCCCGCCTCGCCGGGGAAGGCGTCGAGAAGGGCGAAGGCGGGCCCTTCGGCGCCGTGGTCGTCCACAAGGGCAAGATCGTCGGCGAGAGCTGCAACCGCGTCCTCGCGACCAACGACCCGACCGCGCACGCCGAGGTCCTCGCGATCCGCGCCGCCGCGAGGAAGCTCGGCCGGTTCCACCTGACCGGCTGCGAGATCTTCACCACCTGCGAGCCCTGCCCCATGTGCCTCGCGGCGATCCACTGGGCCCACCTCGACCGCGTCCACTACGCGATGACCCGCCACGATGCCGCCGCGATCGGCTTCGACGACGCGGCGATCTACGCCGCGATGACGGTCCCGGAGGCCCCCCTCCTTCACACGCCGAACGCCTCCGCAAAGGCCGCATTCGCCGCCTGGCAGGCGAAGACCGACCGCGTCCAGTACTGACCCCCCCGCCCGTTAGAAGAAGGGGTCCGTGAACCGTACCCGCTTTCTGCACACCGCCGACTGGCAGCTCGGCCTGAGGCGCCACTTCCTCTCCGAGGAGGCGCTGCCGCGCTACCGCCATGCGCGCATCGAGGCGATCCGCACGATGGCCGCGCTCGCGCGGGACTGCGAGTTCGCGGTGGTCGCGGGCGACGCGTTCGAGTCGAACCAGATCGACGCGCAGACGCTCGCGCGCTCGCTCGAGGCGCTCGCGGCGTTCCCGTGCCCGGTCTTCCTCCTGCCCGGCAACCACGACCCGCTCGAGGCGGGCTCCGTCCACGAGCGGATCCGCGACCACCCGCGCGCGCGCGTGCTCGTCAGCCGCGAGGCCGTGCGGCCCGGGCTCGAGGTGGTCGGCGCGCCGTGGCAGACGAAGCGGCCGGGAAGCGACCTCGTCGCGGCCGCGTGCGCGGGGCTCGAGCCCACGCCGCCGGGGACCTTGCGCGTCCTCGTCGGGCACGGAAACGGGGGGGCGGCGGGGGACCACGGCGACCCCGCGCTCATCGACGTCGAGGCCGCCGAGCGCGCGATCGTGGAGCGGAGGATCCACTACCTGGCCCTCGGCGACCGCCACTCGACGATGCGGCTCAAAGACCGCGTCTGGTACAGCGGGACGCCGGAGCCCACCGCCTTCCGGGAGACCGACCCGGGCCACGCGCTCCTTGTCGATCTCGACGAGGCGACGTGCAGGGTGGCGCAGCGTCCCGTCGGGCGCTGGCGCTTCCTCAAGCGGCGGTGGGCGCTCGCGGGGCAGGCCGACGTGGACGCGCTCGGGCTCTGGCTCGACGAGCTGCCCGACAAGGACTGCACGGTCTTGAAGCTGCGGCTCGACGGGAGCCTCGGCCTTGCCGAGCGCGCGGCGCTCGACCGGGTCCTGGCGGAGGCGCGCGAGGTCTTCGCCGGCCTCCAGCGGCGCGGGGACCCGGGCGTCACCCCCCGCGACGAGGACCTCGCGGCGCTCCGGCTCGGGGGCTTCGCGCGGGTGGCGCTCGACGAGCTCGTGGCGAGGAAGGATGAGGCCTCCGGCGACGCGCTCGCGCTCCTCTACCGGCTCGCGGGAGGCGCACGGTGAGGATCCACCGGATCCGCGTCCGGAACTTCCGCGGGATCGCCGACGGGCGGGTCGACCTCGCGCCGAGGGGCGTGACGGTCGTCGAGGGAAGAAACGAGGCGGGCAAGTCGTCGTTCCTCGAGGCCTTCCGTCTCCTCTTCCGCGAACTCGACTCGACGCAGAAGCGCGACGTCCTCGACGTGCGGCCGGTGGACCGCGACCTGGGCACCGAGATCGAGGCGGACGTCGAGAGCGGCCCCTACCGGTTCACCTACATGAAGCGGTTTTTCCGGTCGCCCGCGACCGAGCTTCGGGTCACCGCGCCGAAGGCGGAGCAGCACACCGGCCGGCTCGCGCACGACTGCGCGCTCCATCTGCTCGAGAAGACGATGGACTCCGACCTCTTCGAGGCTCTGGCCGTCACGCAGGGCGGGGCCCCGGAGCAGGCGGACCTCGGGGCGTCGACCTCGCTGCTCCAGGCGCTCGACGAGGCGGCGGGCCGCGCGGTCGCGGGCGAGCGCGAGGTCGCGCTGTTCGAAGCGGTCAAGGAGGAGTACGTCCGGCACTTCACGCCGGAGCGCGGCGAGCCGAGAAAGCCGCTCCGGGACGCGAAGCGCGCGGAGGATGCGGCGGCGGCGCGCGTCGAGGACGTCGAACACGAGCTGAAAGCGCTCGAGTCCGACGTCGAACGGAGCGCCCAGCTCGACCGCGATATCCGCGAGGCTGCCACCCTCGAGGCGAAGGCCAAGGCGGACCTCGATCGCCGGGACCGCGAGGTGGCGGAGATCGAGAGGCGCGAGCGCGCCGTCGAGCAATTCAAGACGAGGCTCGCGCTCAAGGAGACGACCGCGATCGTCGCGCGCAAGAACCTCGCCGACCGGCAGCAGCTCGTTGCCAAGGCCCGGGATGCCGCCGGGCGCCGCGCGCGCGTCGAGGCGGGCGCGGCGAAGGCCCGGCCGAAGCTGCTCGACGCCGAGGAGGCCGCGCGCGGGGCCGAGGCGGAGCGCGCGGACGCCGAGGCAGCCGCGCACGACGCGCTCGCGCTGTTCCGGCTCCGCGACAACGACTTCAAGTGCGAGCGGGCGCGGCTCGACCTCGAGCAGCTCGGCGAGCGCCGTGGCCGCGTCGTCGAGGCCCGTCGCGCCGCCGCGGAGGCGCGCGCGGCGCTCGCGGCGATCCGCGTCACGGACAACCTGGTGCGGAAGCTCCATCAGGCGCACCTGCGCCACGAGACCCAGACCGCTCGCGTCGACGCGGAGCTCCCGCAGGTCAAGGTGCGCGCGCTCGCCCCGCTCGCTGCCGAGATCGACGGCAGGCCGCGCCCGCTCGTCGCCGGCGAGACGGTAAAGGCGCGCGTCGCGGGCGAGACGACGGTCCTCGTCCCCGGCGTGGTGGAGGTGACCGTCCGCGCGGCGAAGGATGTCACCGAGGCGCTCGTCGCCGCGCGCACGGAACTGCGGCGGCTGCTCGCCGAGGCGGGGGCGGATTCGATCGAGGCCGCCGCGACCGCGAACGAGCGCCGCCGCGACGCCGAGCGCACGCTCAAGGACACGGAGCGGATCGAGCGCGAGAACCTCCGCGACCTCACGCTCGAACTGATGGACGAGAAGATCCGGTCGCTCCAGTGGGTCCACGTGTACCCGGCCGAGCGGCCCCCGCAGCCCCCTCTGGCAAACGGCTACGAGGCCGCCAACCAGGCGAAGGGCGAGGCGGACCGTCTCCACCAGGAGGCGGCGGCCCGCCTCGACGCGTCACGCCTTCGGGCCCTCTCGACGGCCGGCAGGGCGGACGAGCTGCGCGCCGAGATGGCGGAGACCGACGTGCAGCTGCGCGTCGCCGCGGAGGCCGAGCGCGCCGCCCGCCGCGAATGGGAGGGGGCGCGGGGGACCGAGGGGGAGCTCTCGGACGCGGCCGTCAAGGCCGAGGAGGAGCTGCGCGACGCGCGGGCGGCCCACGACGCCGAGCGCGAGGCGCTCGCCGCGGCGGACCCGTCGCGCGTCCGAGGCGCGGCGCAGGTCGCGCGCGCGCTCGTCACCGAGGCCGCTCGCCGGCTCCGGGCGGCGCAGGACGCGATGCTCGGCGTCACGGCGCGGCTCGAGAAGGGGAACGAGCGCGGCCTCTTCGAGCAGCTGCAGGAGGCGAAGACGGCGCGCCGCCACGCCGCGGAGGAGCGCCGACAGCTCGCGCGCGAGGCGACGGCCGCGAAGCTCCTCTACGAGACGATGCTCGAGAAGCGCGAGGAGGCGCGTCGCGCCTACGCCGCCCCGCTGCGCGGGAAGATCGTGGAGCTCGGCCGGACGGTCTTCGGCGAGACGTTCGCGGTGGAGATGGACGACGACCTCCGGATCGACCGCCGCACGCTGGACGGGAAGACGCTCCCGTTCCGGAGCCTCTCGGTCGGCGCACGCGAGCAGCTCGCGCTCCTCGCGCGGCTCGCGTGCGCGCTGCTCGTCGATCCCGAGGAGGGCGTCCCGCTGCTCTTCGACGACACGCTGGGCCACAGCGACCCGTCACGCCTCGCCGCGATGCGCGAGGTCCTCGCGCTCGCGGGCGCGCGCTGCCAGGTCGTGATCCTGACCTGCGCGCCCGACCGCTTCGGCGGCATCGCCGGCGCCCGCGTCGTGCGCCTCGGCGCGGCGGAGCCCGCGCCGAACCGGATCGGGCTGCTCGCGCAGCCGTAGGCCGCCGCTTCACGCCCCCGCGAGCGCGGAGGCGGGCGCGGCGAGGCCCGCACGCATCCGCGCGTGGCTCGCGGCGTCGAGGCCGAACCAGGCGCTTACGAGAGCGTCGAGGTCGGGTTCGAGGCACAAGCGGCCGTCGCACGCGACCTCGCGGGCAATCCGGAAGAGGCCAGGCGGCGCGTCCTCGGCGCGCGGGAGGGGGAGGTCACGCAGGTGCTTCAGCTTCACCTGCGGGAAGGAGATCTGCGATGCCTCTCGCACCGCCGCGACGTGGTAATGCGCGACCGCGCTCGAGTTGAGCCACGCGACCGCGACGGCGTGCGGGAGGCCGGGAAGCCCGAGGCACGCGAGCACGCTGTTCCGGAAGTAGGTCGCGTCGGCGTGGAGCGCGGCGACCGGGCGCGACGCGGTCTGGCGCAGCACGATCGGCACCTCGCGGTAGCGCGCGAGCGGCGCGGCGCGGAAGTAGTCGCCGGGCCCGACGCGCGCCTTCGGGTCGAAGCGCTTCCTCGGCCGCGCGACACGGTAGGCGTGGACATCGCGCCCCTCGCGGATCGCGTCGCCGCGGGTGCGCAGGAGCTTCGACGCGCAGTTCCCGGTGTGCACGCCGATGTCCGCGAACGCGTCGGGCGGCGGACGCCGGAAGTCCAAGAACCGCACGGTCTCCGCCGCCGTCACGAGGAACGGCGACGCGCCGCCCCCGCACCCCCCCTCCTTCCTCACGAGGAAGAGCGCGCAGCACGGCTGCGTGATCCCCTCGAAGCCGCGCTCGCCGCAGTCGAGGACGCCCTCCACCCGGCAGTGCGCGCGGACGATCGCGCGCACGGCGCCGTACCCGTCGAGGTCGAGCACCTGCGCGGGCAGGAGCAGCGCGATGCGCCCGCGCGACAGCCGGACCGCGAGCTCGAGGAAGGGCCCGTGGAGCGAGGGCCATCCGCGGAAGCTCTCGTACCGGCGGAGCGTGCGACGGAGCGACGGGGAGAGGCCCTCCGCGTGGCGTCCCGAGAAGCTCGCCCACGGCGGGTTGCCGAGGACCGCGTCGAACCGCCTTCCTCCCCAGTCCATCGCGAGCGCGTCGCCTTGGACGATCTCCGCGTCCGGCAGCTCGCGCCGCGCGCGCGCGACGGCCGCGGGGTCGACGTCGACGCCGAAGAGGCAGCGCTCCGCCTCGCGCGTTCGCATCCCGCGCTCCACGAGGAACCGCCGCGCCTCGACCAGGAACGCACCCTCGCCGCACGCGGGGTCGCAGATCCGCGGCGCGGCGCAGAGCGTCCCGAGCGCCTGCTCGACCACCCGCGCGGCGAGCACCGGCGGCGTGTACACCCTCCCGAGCACAGCAAGATCGTGCCACCCGTGACGTACACTTCTCGGCGATGTCACCTCCTTCGTTCCTCGACCGGCTGGCCGCGCCGACGCCTTCGCCCGGCGGGGGGAGCGCCGCGGCCTACGCGGGCGCCATGGGCGCCGCGCTGGTCTCGATGTGCACGGGGCTCTCGGGGCTCGCGGAGGCGCACGCCCGGGCCGAGGAGCTGCGGCGGGACCTCGAGGGGCTCGTCGAGGAGGACGCGGCGGCCTTCTCCGCCTACCTCGCGACCAAGAGCGAGGAGGCGCTCAAGCGGGCGACCCTCGCCCCGCTGCTCATCGCGGAGAAGAGCGCCGAGGTGCTCCTGCTGGCTCAGGGGGCGGCGCCGAAGGTCCTGAAGGCCGCTCTGCCGGACCTGAAAGGGGCCATGCGGTTCGCAGGCGCGGCCTCGGAGCACGCGGCGGCGACGGCGAAGTACAACCTGAAGGACATCGCCGATCGCGACTTCGTGGAGGACGCTCGGCTCCGCCTCTTGAGAATTCCCTGAACCGCTGCGCTCTGCCGATTATTCTTGTAGAGGGTCCGGAAGGACCCGACCGGGTCGCGCCGACGGGCGCGACGGGCGAAAGCCGGCGGCGGCCGAATGGACTTCGGGCCGACGCCGGGAGGCCCATCAAAAAGGAGGTGATCCGTGGGAAGTCCGAATAGGAGGCCGTCCTCCTAACGGAGGACCGACGGGTCTCCCGACGGGAGACGGCTTTCCAGAGGCGGCTCCACGGAGCCGCCTCCTTTTTTTTGCCGCCCCCCCTCCTCAATAGACGCATCCAAGGGCCTGCGAGGATGCACGCTCCCTTCCCGCGCGCCAGGCCCGCGGGCGATCCCGTTTGCGCTCGGATTGCGGTTCCCATCGGGCCCCGGCGCTGCTAGCATCGATGTTGGCGACTGATCAGGAGTCTGTGCCTCGCGGTTGGGCACAGGCTGACGGAGATTCACATGCGCAAGGCAGCGTGGGTGATGCCGTTGTTGCTTCTCGTGGGTTCATGCGGGGGTGGCGGAGGAGGCGACGCCGGCGGCACATTCTTCCTCGTGGAGTTCCTCGAGTCCGGGGTAAACGCCGTCCCGCGCAACCGGACCTTGGAGTTCCGGTTCTCCGCGCCGGTCGCGGCCTCCCAGGACTTCTTCGAGCGGCTCAAGATCGCGAACGTCGGGCCGGAGAACTTCTCGGTAGGCGTCGGCACGTACGTCGTCAGCGGCGACGTGGTCACGTTCATGCCGCGCCTGCCCGAGAGGGCGGACCGCGGCGACGGCGGGTTCCGCGCGGATGCGACCTACCACGTCTTCCTCAAGGGCGGCCCGGACGCGCTCCAGTCGGTCGGAGGCGACCGCATCGCGCGGCCACAAGAGTTGACGTTCGAGACGAGCGAGTTCTTCGAGGATCCGGTACCGACCGAGCCGCCGCGCGCGATGAGGCTGCTCGCCCGGGATCTGACGTCCGACGCGGCCATCGATCTGTCGCGCGTCGATCCGCGGCCGGGGGAGCTCGCGCTGCTCGACAGCAACGAGTTGCTTCAGCAGGGACGCGCGCTCGATCCCGGCGCCGGAGGCGCACCGAACTACGGCACTCCCTGGGTGTTCGAGCTGCACGTGAGCGAACCCCTCGATCCCGCCACCGTGACGCCGGACAGGGTCCAGCTCCTGGAGATCCGCCGGAACGCCTTGACCGGCGCGACCACGGCGGACCCCGGCCACGTCGGGGATCCGGTCAGCTTCAAGGTCCCGATCCTGGTGGACGTGATCCAGCGGCCGGACTCGGCCGGCGACCTGCAGCTCTTCGTCCGCGTGCGGGCGGTCCAGACGCTCGTGGACGACGCGCGCTACCGCCTCACCTTCTCGGGGACGATCCTCGGCATCGACTTCCGCAAGGCGTACATCGGCGAAAACGGCGTCACCGGCGACGGCCAGACCCCGCTCAGCGGCGGCGGCTACCCGGAGCCCGGCGGCCTCGGGTACACGACCGAGTTCCTGGTGTACGACCGGCCGGCGATCAGCGCCTCGCGGACGGTCACCTACGATCCATTGGCCGACGGGATCGAGCCCGAGACCGGACAGACGACGATGGACGAGGACCTCCACAACGCGGCCCTCTACAATCCGTCCTTCGCTCCGGGCACCGCGGTCGGCAAGGTGAGCGACTTCGGGGACGGCAGCGACGGCAACCTCTCCGTGAGCGGGGGCGCGACCGCAACGCTCGACACGGGGGACACGCCGAACAGCCCCTCGGGCATCTCGGTCATCGTGACGGACCTCGACTTCATGGACAGCTACAGCAACCAGGGAATGCCCGCGGCGGGGCAGCGAACCGTGGCGGGCCTGACGCCGCTGGAGCTCCAGCTCGAGAACGTCACCGTTTCCTCCTCCTCGACGCTGCGGATCGTCGGCGTCAACCCGTGCCGCCTGCTCGTGCGAGGACTCGTCCAGGTCACCGGGACCATCGACGCCGGCGGGTTCGCGGGGGCGAACGGGTCCTCGACGATCAGCCAGCCGGGGGCCGGGGGGCCCGGCGGCTACGCCGGAGGCATCAGCCCGAGGGGCGACAAGAGCTGCGCGCTCTACGGCGGGAACGACTGCTCCAGCTTCAACGGCTTCCTGAACGTGTGCGCACCGGCGAAGGCGAAGTTCCCGTTCGCGCGCAAGGGAGAGGGCCCCGGACGGGGCAACCAGGGCGGGGACTCGCATCCCTACTGGGCGCAGTTGAACAGCGGCGGGAACGTGACGGCCCGCGACAACACGGGGTCAGGGGGCGGCGGGGGCAGCCATGGCACGAGCGGCTCCATAGGCGAGGACCGGATCAACGCCGGGGGCGCGGTGGGCACCGCGGGCCCGTCCTGCTCCACATACGGGAACCCGAACTCGAGCGTCATCGGGGCTCGCGGCATGCCGGGGCCCCTCTACGGGGACCGGACAGCCAGGGACTGGATGGGCGGCTCCGGCGGCGGCGGCGGCGGAAGCGTCGGCGAACACTCGGGCGCCATCGGCGCGTTCGGCACCAGCGGCGGCGCGGGCGGCGGCGGCGGCGGGTTCTTCGAGATCGTCTCGGCCGGCGCGATCCAGGTGACCGGCGGGGGCAGGATCTCCGTGGCCGGGGGACCTGGAGGCGCGGGCTTCATCGAGCCCAACGTCAGTCCCCAGTACGGGACGACGTACCAGACCAGCTGGAACACCGTGACGGGGGGCGGCGGGGGCGGCGCCGGCGGCACCATCAGCCTCGTCTCCGGCGGCGACATCACCGTCGTCGGCGGCCTCCTGGACGCCCGGGGCGGCGTCGGGGGAGCACGGGGTTCCCACGCCCTCGTGAGCAACACCAACGGCTGCAACGCAGGCGGCGACGGGGGCAAGGGCTTCATCTTCCTGATGGATATCGACGGTTCCGTGGTGGGGCTGCCCGGCACGGTTCCCGCAGGCGAGTACGACACGTTCCAGTACGGCGTCCTGACGGTCTCGCAGTTCAGCCTGGACCGCTTCGGCGGCATCAGCGCGATCACGGAGATGTTCGGGATGCCGGCCGCGGACCCGGACTACCAGCCGATCGAGGAGCTCGACATCCTCGCGAACGTCGGCGCCGGCCAGAGCGTCCGGATCTTCGTCAGCTCCGCCAAGGCGAGTCCGGACAACCCGCTGCTGCCCAACATCCTGACGGAGACCCCGTTGTTCGAGGTCGCCGTGGTGCAGTTCGTCGGGGGCGCGGCCTCCGTCGACATCACCGGCGACATGAGCAACCTCAATCCCGCCGGAGGAGCGCCCGCCCGCGACGCGTTCACGCGCGTCTACGCGGGCTTCGAGTACAACAACGAGATCGACGCCGCGACCGGACCGTTCGCCTCCGTGGACGAGGTCACGGTGCGGTTCTCGTTCAACGGCTAGCGAAACGAAACCCGGCCGCGGCGCACACCGCCGCGGCCGGCCCGCTTCCCGGGAGAGCCTACGCGCGGATCACGCGGCACGGGGTGCCGGCGAACGGCAGCGGCGAGAGCGCGCTCACGAGCACGTGGATCCCGGCCCCGACGGCGTCCACGAGCGGCTGGATGTCCTCGTCCTCCGGCCAGCGGGCGACGCACAGGACATCGGGGTCGAGCGCGAGCGCCATGTCGACGGCGGGCACGCAGGCGGCGACCTCGGGCACGGGCAGGTCCACCGAGACGCACTTCACCCGCGCCGGGTCGAAGGCCCCGAGCGCCGAACGCAGCACCGCGTCCGCGTCGGCATGGCGACCGCCGGTCACGAGGAGCAGTCCCGCGCGGCCCTCCCGCCAGGCGCGCGCCTCGGCCGGCTCCGGACCGGGCTCGGCCGACAGCCACGCGACCGCGGCGAGTCCCTCGTGCGTGGGCGCGATCGACACGCGCACGAGGCGGTTGCGCCAGAGGAACGAGCCCTCCCCCGCGACCCCCTCGATCCCTGCCCGGCGGGCGAGCGCCCCGGCGAGGCCCGTCGCGTCCGCCTCGAACCCGTCCGAAAGGCGCCCTCCGGCCCTGAGCCGCACCCGGTCGGGCGGCTCGAGGTGGATGGCCCGCGCGTCGCCCGCGTTCGCGAGAAGCCCGTCGATCTCGCCCTGCGGCAGCGCGCGCGGCTCGAGGACGAGCCCCTCAAGCCCCGCGGCCGCGTTGCGGGCCGCGGCGCCGAGCTCGCCGCGCTGCTCGCCCGAGCGCATGATGCCGACGATCTCGGGCCCGAACGCGTCGCCGCGTCGCGCCATCGCGTCCGCGAGGCTCGACCCGCGGAAGAGGTCCTCGACGACCTCCGCGACCGCGGACTGGAGCGCGTCGCCCGCCTCGGCGCCCGCGATCTCGAGGGCCTCCGTCAGGGGCACGCCCGAATCGTAAAGATGCGCGAACTTCCGCAGCAGGACGATCTGTCCCTGACGCAGGTCCATCCGCAGCAGATTATCCACCCCGGGGGGTTAGACTTCAGCCCAGATGGTCGCGGCTGTCCTCTGCCAGGGGCTGAAGAAGCGCTACGGCCCCCACGAGGCGCTGCGCGGCCTCGACCTCGAGGTGCCCGAGGGCGCGCTCTTCGGCTTCCTCGGCCCGAACGGCGCCGGAAAGTCCACGACGCTGCGCATCCTCGCGGGCCTCGTGCGCGCCGATGCCGGCCGCGCCGAGCTCCACGGCACCGACGTCCGGCGCCACGTCGCGGCCTCCGCGCGAACGACGTTCCTCATCGAGAACGCCGTCTTCCCGCCCCACCTGACGGCCCGCGAGACCCTTCGGCGCGCCGCGTCCTTCCTGCGCGTGCCCGCGGACGAGACGCAGCTCGACCGGGTCGGCCTCGGTCACGCGCGCGACCGGCGCACCGGCGGGTTCTCCCACGGCATGCGGCAGCGGCTCGGCCTCGCCTGCGCGCTGGTGGGCAGGCCGGACCTCCTCGTCCTCGACGAGCCGCAGAACGGCCTCGACCCGCAGGGCCTGCGCACGATCCGCGACCTCCTGCGCGAGGAGAACTCGCGGGGCGCGACCGTCCTCGTCTCCGTCCACCGGCTCGCCGAGGTCGAGGGGCTCTGCACGCACGCGGCGCTGATCGTCGCCGGCCGCGCGGTGCGCGCGGGCCCGGTTGACCGTCTCCTCGAAGGCGGGGAGCCGCGCTACCGGATCTCCGTCAGCGACCCGCGCCGCGCGCAGGAGGCGATGGGGATACCGTGCGAAGCGAGCGACGGCACGCTCGTCATCAACGCCGACCGCGAGCGCGCGGCCGCCGCCGCCGCCGCGTGCGTCCGCGCCGGCGTGAAGGTCTTCTCGCTCGAGCCCCTGCGGCGGACGCTCGACGAGCTCTACCTCGAGGAAGTCGGGGGGGCAGGGGGGCCGTGACGGGGTTTCTAGCGACGCTTCGCGCCGAAGTGCGCGACCTCTTCCGCCACCCGCTCGCGTGGGCGGGGATCGCCGCGTCCGCCGCGGCGGCGTTCATCTTCGCCCGCTACGCGCCGCACCGCGACAACGGCTACACGGTCTACGGCGCGGCGCTCCACGCCGGCGCGCAGATCGCGGGCTTCTTCCTGCTCGGCCTCTCCGCGATCGCGGTCTCGGGCGAGCGGTCGCGCGGCACGGTGCGCTTCGTCCTCCCGCGCCCGATCGCGCGCTCCGCGTTCGTGTTTGGCAAGGCGACCGCGCTCGCGGCGCTCGCGCTCGCCTTCCTCCTCTTCACGGCAGGCACCGCCTGGGCCGGCGCTCGCGGCCATGGGTTCGGCGACGTGAAGGCCGAGGCGCCGGCCGGCGAGGACGACGATGGCTTCCACTACGTCGACGAGGAGGTCGTCGACCCCGCGTTCCTCGAGGCCGCAATGCGCCGCCGCGTGCTGCTCGCGACGCTCCTCGTCCTCCCGGCGCTCCTCACGGCGACCGGGCTCGGCGTCCTCGTGTCATCGCTTCTCGCGTCGCCCGCCGCCGCGGTCCTCGTGGCGATCGCGGTCGCGCTCCCGCTCAACTACCTGCCCGAGGTCATGGGCCTCGCCCCCGACGCGGCCCGCGCGCTGCCCTTCCGCGCGGCCTCCGACAGCCTCTCGGGTCTCGTGGACTTCGGCCGCCACCTCTCGACGTCGGACTGGCCCGCCTACGGGGCCGTCCACCTGCTCGGCGCGCTTCTCGCCGCGGTCGGCTTGCCTCTTCTTGGCGCGGCCTTTTTCAGCCGGGCCGATCTGACCGACTAAAGGCTATAGCCTGCAGGTTGTAGGCTGTAGGCCCGGAGCCTCAAGCCTCGAGCCCAAGCCGTGCTGCTTCCCCTCCTCCTCCTCGCCGGGATCTCGCTCTCCCCCATCGAGATCGAGGGCCCTGTCCTCGACGCCCGCGTTGTGGACGTGGACGGCGACGGCAAGGAGGACATCGTCGCGCTGACCGCGAAGGAGCTGATCCTGCTCCCCGGCGGGAAGCTGCCCGCGATCCGGAAGCCGGCGCCGCCGCTCTCGGTTCTCGGCAAGGGGCTCCTCGGCGTCGTCCGCGACGGCCGCTACCGGACGGTCGACGAGCCGTTCGGCGCGTGGACGGAGGGGGCGCCGGGGGCCGCGTCGCTCCTCGCGCTCCTCGGTCGCGGCGCGCCCGCGCTCCTCCTCTCGCCCGGCGACCTCGATGGCGACGGCCGCGACGATCCCGTGCTCTGCGGGCCCCTCGGGTTCGAGACTCCCGGGGGCCTCGTCCCGCTCGCGCCTGCGGCGTCGCTCCAGATCGAGCGGAACGAGGCCTTCGCGGTCGAGTACCGGATCCCGCTGCCGGTCGTCGGGAGCTGGACCGGCGCCCCGCGGGAGCTCGTCCTCTTCGACGACGAGGCCGTGCGCGTCTTCCGCGGCGCGGAGGAGACCGAGCCGACCCCGCTGCCCCTCCCCAAGAAGAGCGAGGCCGCCGCGGCGATGCGCCGCAACCAGGTCTTCGTGCGCGACGTGGACGCCGACGGCAGGCTGGATTTGCTCGTCGTGGTCGCGTCGGGCGAGACACAGCTCTTCGCGAAGTTCGAGGCGACCGCACGGCTCTTCCGCGGCGGCCGCGTCTACGACCCCGCCCAGAAGAGCTTCTTCCGCCCTGCGTCGTTCCTGAAGGTCGCGGGCGTCCTCCTCGAGACCGCGCTCGTGGACGTGGACGGCGACAAGGATCTCGATCTTGTCCTCTGCACGATCGACATCTCGATCTTCGCCGCGGCGGCCGCGACCGCGCCGGCCGCGTACCACGTCTTCCGCTGGGGGCCCGACGGCTACGAGCGGAAACCGGCGTGGACCCACGAGGACGAGATCCCGCTCGCGGCGTTCCAGGCCGAGCCCGAGGCGCCGGTCCGGTTCCTGCCCGACTTCGACGGGGACGGAATCCCCACCGCGGTCTCCGTCGGCGAGGAGGTGTGCCTCCTGCTCTTCGACGGCGAGAGCTTCGTCCCGGGTCCCGCGGTCCGCGCGCCCGGTGCCCGCCTCCCGGCCGTGGGCAGGGAGCGGGCGGCGGTCCCCTACGAGAAGGGCGTGATCGTCGTCGAGGGGGGCCGATGAGACGCCTCGGGATCGGGCTCCTCCTCGCGTGCGCCGCATCCGCGGCGCCCGAGGTCCTTGAGCTCTCCTGCCCGCCGCGGGTCTCGTACCGCGTCTACCGGGACCTCGACCATGACGGCTGCGACGACCTGATCGCCGTCGGCGAGCGCGAGGCGTGGGTGTGGCACGGGGGCATCCTCATCCCCACGCTCCCCGACGCCAAGCTCGCGCTCCCCGAGGGCGCGGCCCTTTTCGACGTGGGGCCGGCCGAGGCGAAGGAGCAGACCCTCGTCGTCCGCACGGCGGGCGGGTACTTCGCCCTCCGCGGGGGCGAGACTCCCGAGCCGCTCCCCCACCCGTCGGGTCCGGGGCTCCCGCCGTCGCCCGGCAACGTCTTGTGGCGAGCCTTCTTCGGCGACTTCGACCGCGACGGCAGGACCGACTTCCTCGACGTCTCGCTGGCGGGCTACACGATCGCGTTCGCGGCGGGCGGAGAGGTGCGGCTCCCGCCGCTCCTCCTCGAGACGGCGGCGACGCGAGCGGTCGCGGCCTCGGGCAAGCTCGTCGCGCGGTATGCGCTCGGGGAGTGGGCCAACGGGGACTTCGACGGTGACGGACGGCCGGACTTCGCGGTGCTCAAGCCCGACGGCCTCTGCGTCTACCCGGGCGACGACCGCGGGCGATTCGACCCGGCGCGCGCGAGCGACGTCCCGCTGCCCGACGCGCAGGGGGCCGACCTCTGGTTCCGCGATTTCAACGGCGACGGCTTCACGGACGTCCTCGCGGTGAAGCGCCACGAGGGCCAGGCCTCGGTGATCCTCGCCAGCGCGGAGAAGGGGCTCGCCGCGGCCACGCGGCTCGGCTTCACGGTACCGGGAGAGCTGCGCTCGCCGGTCCTTGCCGACCTCGACGGCGACCGGAAGATCGACCTCGCGCTGCCCTTCACGGCGCGCCCGTCGATCGAGGCGGCGGTCCGAGCCATCGCGCGCGGCGAGGCGATGGTGAAGGTGCCCGTCTTCCTCAACCGGGGCGGGCGCGCCTGCTTCGCTCCCCGCGCGGACGCGCAGTTCTCGTTCCCGGCGCGGCTGCGCATCTCCGCCGACTCCGCCAGTCGCATCCGGATCGGCGGTCTCATCATCGTCGAGTACGGCGGGGACGTGGACGGCGACGGGCGCACGGACCTCGTCGTCTCGCTCGGCCCGAGCCGTCTCGGGATCTTCCGGGGCGTCCCGGAGGGGCTCTTCGAGAAGGAGCCGTCCAGCACGGTCGAGATCCCGGACTGCTCGGACTACGAGGCCGTCTACACGGCGGCGGCGAGTCTCAACGGCGACGGAACCTCGGATATCATCCTCCATTACGCGGGGGCCGGCCGGCGTCCGGATCGCCTCTTCCTGGTCCTGAGCCGGGAGGAGTAGGCCGGAAGAAACCGGAGGGCCCGCGCGTCGGAAAGAAGATGCGCCGCCCCCTCCCCCGTGCCCCCACCCATCGCCGTCGCCAACGGGGCGTCGCCCTCGTCCTCGTTCTCGTCCTCCTCCCGCTTGTCGCGATCCTCATGACCCAGCTTTCCTTCGAGACGACGATCGGGGATCGGCTCGCGCGCAACGCGCTCGCGAACGAGCAGTTCAAGGTGGCGATCCTCGCGCGCGAGCGGCAGTTGAGGCTCCGGCTCGTGCGCGACCTCAAGGAGGACGACAAGAGCGCGTCGCAGGGGGGCGCGTTCGACTACTACGGCGACCCGTGGGGTCCCGACTCCGAGGGCGGCGGCATGGCCGTGATGGTCACGAAGGGCGAGGCGGACCGGGGCGACGACATCTCGCTCTACACCGAGATCACGGACGAGCAGGGGAAGTTCAACCTGAACCTGCTGCTCCACAAGGACCCGCAGAGGGCCGCGCGCGCGCTCGAGGCTTTCAAGAACCTGCTCAACTTCTTCCGCGACACCCGGTTCGGGGACGTCGTGGAGGAGCACGACTACGACCTCGACGAGCAGCAGGCGCGCGAGGTCGGCGACGCCGTCTCGAAGTTCCTGAAGAACGAGGAGCGGGACGCGCGCGTGCGCAGGCCCGACCTGCCGGATCCGCCCGGGGACATGAAGCAGGGCGTCCTCGCGGTGCGCGAGCTCCTCTTCGCGCACGCGTTCTTCCAGCAGAAGCGGATGCTCGACAAGTTCACGGACGTCAAGTCGGGCCAGGTGCTTCCGAGCCTCGAGGAGTTCGTGACGGTCTACGGCGACGGGAGGGTGAACGCCAACACCGCGCCCATCCAGGTGCTGCGCGCGATGTTCAAGGAGGAGCAGGGGCAGCGCGACGTCGCGGAGGAGATCCTCCACGGCCGGGGCGGGTTCCTCGAGAACAGCGACGAGGACCAGGAGAAGCGCGAGGAGACGCTCGAGGATCGGCGGAAGGCGAAGGAGGAGGGGATCGAGGAGGACGAGGAGCAGGCCGCCGCCTACAAGACGATGAACGACCTCTCGAAGGTCGAGGGAATGGGCGACGGCACGTTCCTCCGGCGGAACGACGTCGACGTCGGCCGCGACTTCACCGTCCGCACGAACTTCTTCCGCGCCGTCGTCACCGCGCGCCGGGAGAACTTCCTCCGCCGGCAGATCTTCGTGTTCGAGCGCCACACGGAGGGTTGCCTCACCCTGTCGACCGAGGTGCGCCTCACCGATCTGGGCGATCTGCCGGAGGACGCGATGCGGTCAGGGACGCAGGACACGGCCTCCGCGCCGTAGACGTCGAGGGGGCCTCGGGGGCCGCGGCACGCCGTAGCGGGGAAGTCGGCTAGGATGCGGGGCGTGGCCGAGCAGTGGCAGGATGTCGGGGCGGCGGAGGCGCTGAAGACGACGCCGGTCCGGGAGGTCCGGGTCGGCAGCGGCGTCGTCGCCCTCACCTGCAAGGACGGGGAGTTCGGCGCGATCTCGGGCACGTGCATCCACGTGGGCGGGCCGCTCGGACAGGGGACGCTCGAGGGGGACAACGTCGTCTGCCCGTGGCACTACTGGAAGTTCCACCGGGTGACCGGCGAGTCCCCCTACGCCGGCAACCGCGTCGGGCGCCACGACGTCAAGGTGGAGAACGGCAGGGTGCTCGTCGCGGTCGAGCCTGCCACGAGGCCCGGGCGGACAAAGCACGAGCCCCATCCACTGGCGCGGGAACCCGAACGCGCTCCCGGCCCGGTGCGCGTGCTCGGCATCTCCACGACCGTCATCGATCCGCGCCATCCCCGGTACTCGACATCCGAGTCGCTGCTGGAGTCGGGGCTCCTCGCGGCGAGGGAGCGCGGAGCGGAGACGCGGCTCCTCCGCCTCGCGTCGCTCGACTTCCGCCACTGCGAGGGGTTCTACTCGAAGAGCACGCGGGCGTGCACCTGGCCCTGCTCGATCACGATCATGGACCCGAAGGACCAGATGGAGCAGGTCTACGAGGGGATGGTCCACTGGGCCGACGTGATCGTCGTCGCGACGCCCATCCGGTGGGGCGCGCCGAGCTCGCTCTACTTCAAGATGGCGGAGCGGATGAACTGCATCCAGAACCAGATCACGATCCGGAACCGCGTGCTCCTGCGGAACAAGGTCGGGTGCTTCGTCATCACCGGCGGCCAGGACAACGTGCAGGCGGTCGCGGGCCAGATGCTCATGTTCTTCGGGGAACTGGGATGCGTCTTCCCGCCGTTCCCGTTCGTCGCGCACACGCGCGGCTGGCCCGCGGAGGACATGGAGAACAACGTCCGGCACGTGCAGGAGAGCGCCGACCTCCGGGAAGGGGCCGCGGAGCTCGTCTGCCGCGCCGTGGGAATGGCCGAAGTTCTCCTCAAGACGGACGTCTCCCGCGCGACCGTCGCCCGCGGCGGTCGAAAGGCCAACTGACGGCGCTCTCGCGCATAACCAAAGCTACGACAAGTACTTATGGACTGTCGGTAGGGACTCCTGGTCCGTGCGCGCGGTCGTCGGCCCGGGGCTTCCTGCGCCCCCCCTGCCCCCTTGGCCCCCTGACCCCTAAACCCGCTCCGCGCAGGTGCCGAATGGGAGGCGGGGACTTCTCCCCTCGGAGGGGAAGGGTCTGCCCGCATGCCCATGGCTAGGGTGGTCAACACGGACGAGTTGGCTCGGCAGCTTGCCCAGCGGCTCGGCGTCCGCGAAGCGGAAGCCAAGCACATGCTGGGCGAGGTCTGTTCGTGCCTGCGCGACTCCCTGTCCGCGGGGCGGCCCGTCGAGCTGGGGGATCTCGTGAGCCTCACCGTCGAGGGCCGCCCGGAGCTGCGCGAGGACGAGTCCGGCGGGTTCTCCGCCTACGCGCCCACCCGGCGCGCGCTCTCGGCTGCGCCGGTCGGCGCGCTCAAGACGGAGCTCGAGAAGTCGACCCAGGCGGCGATCTACTACGTCGCGCGCGGCGAGGGGACGTTCAAGGACCTCCTCGCGGAGCACTTCGGCAGGCGCGGCTGGAAGCTCGTGCACGCGAAGGACGGCCACGAGGCGGTGGGCCGGCTCGACCGCGCGCCCCCCGCGGCGCTCATCTGCGAGTGCAGCGCCGACGGGTGGCGGGAACTGGTGCGGGAGGTCAAGGGGAACCCGGACACGAACTGGATCCCGGTCGTCGGCATCCGGACGCGCGGCTCGGAGGACGAGGTCGTGCGGCACCTGACCGTGCTGCCGGACCTGATCGTGCAGGAGCCGTTCCCGTTCGCTGACTTCGTCCGCACGGCCGGCGCGGAGGTGGCCGAGCGGGTGACGGCGCCGCAGCACGACCTGCGGGAGCTGGCCGTGGAGCTGCCCGGCACGCAGACCTGCCGCCGCGAGGCGTGCGACCTGATCGAGGAGGCCCTCTTCCGGTGCTCGCTGCCCGAGGAGTTCTGCCGCGCGGCGAGGGGGGCGCTCGGCGAGGCGCTCGACAACGCGGCGCGCCACGGCCACCGCCAGGTCGAGTGCTGCACGATCGAGCTGCGGATGATCCTCGACCCGCGGCGGCTCGTCCTCGCGGTGCGCGACAGCGGGGAGGGGTTCAACCACGCGGCCGCGCTCTCCGCCGTGCGCGGCGTCGCGAACCGCGCGAGCCACGACCCGCTCGCCCGCGCGGCCGCCGCCCTCAGGAGTCGCCGCGGCGACGCGAAGGAAGGCGGCCTCGGCCGGATGCTCAAGCTTGTGGACCGCGTCGAGTTCAATCGCGCGGGGAACGAGGTCGTGCTGACGAAGTTCCTGCCGGTCCGCGACGCGGACACGTCCACGAACCCGCGCGCGGACGCGGCCCTAGCCTCCGAATAGCTCCCGGAACCGCGCCGCGAGCCGCGGCCCCGCGCCCGCGTCCTCGTGCTTGAAGAAGACGTGGACCTCCTCCCACGGCTGCGTGCGCACGCGCTCCGCCCATCCCTCGAGCTCCCCGTCGCCGTAGTCCTGCCGGCGCAGCCGCAGGTAACCGAACGCCGCCGTGGCGACAAGGGGCGCTGCCTTCTCCTCGTCCTCCGCGATCACGAGCGCCGCCGCACGCCCCCGCAGGATCCCGTAGATCTCCTCGTCGAACCACGAGTCGTGGCGGAACTCGAACGCCGCCGGGAACCCCTCGGGCAGGAGCGCCAGGAAGTCGCGCAGCCGGTCCGCGCCCTTCTTCAAGTAGGGCGGCAGCTGGAAGAGGGACGGCCCGAGCTTCGCCCCCAGCTCGCGGGCGCTGGTCACGAAGAACGCCGTGTCCTCCTGCGCGTCCGCAAGCCTCTTGTGATGCGTGATCCGCTGCGGCGCCTTCAGGCAGAACCGGAACGTCTCCGGCGTCTGCTCCGCCCACTTCCGCACGGTCTCGGGCTTCGGCATCCGGTAGAAGGTGTTGTTGATCTCGCACGCGTCGAGCCGCTCCGCGTAGTACGCGAGCATGCCCGCCTCCTTCATGTCCTCGGGATAGAAGGGCCCCTTCCACTCCTTGTATTGGAAGCCGCTCGTCCCGACGAGGAGGCGCATCGCGGAGAAAGTTATCACGAGGGGGCGCGGGGGCCGTCCGCCTCAGTCGAGGAAGTGTGCCCCTTCCAGCGCCACGGTGGTGCCGCCGGGGCCGACGGTCACGTCCGCGAGGCCGCCTTGGTTGGCGCCGACGTACCCGTCGATCACGGTCGTTGCGCCGGCCGAACGGAGCTCCAGGGGTCCTTCGCGCCGCACCCGGAACGAGCGGGATTGGGCCTCACCGACAGGGATCGCGTGGAAGACCGCGTACACGTGATCCGGGCCGACGACCTCGAGACCGGTCAGCGGCGCCGGCGTCTCGTTGCGGACGACGACGGTGAATGTACCCTTCCGTGCGGAGACGTCGCACACGATGAGACCCGCGGCGGGGAGGTTGGTGACCAGCAGAGCGGCGCAAGCGAACGTCGAGAGCCAGAACCTGCGCGGGAGCTCGGGGGCCCGGAATGCGAGCCAAACGTACCGGGCCAGCGCGAGGACCCCGACGCCGAAGGCCACGCAGCCGAGGAAGAGGACGAAGAGGCCTGCGATTTCAAGCCAATCCGCCGACGTCGCGAGCCAGAGAACGTAGATCGAGACGCCCGTGAGGAGGGGGGCCGCACCGCACACGAGCGCGACCCGGTACGCTCCCTTCACGCGCAAAGGCTAGCATGGCTCGCGATGGAGCTCCGGCGGATGCGCCGCGACGAGGTGGAGGCCGTCGTCCGCCTCTGGCGGCGGGCGCGCGACGCCTCGCAGCCGTGGCTCGAGGCGCGGATGGGCCACACGCCCGACGACGACCTGCGCTTCTTCGAGGACACGATCGCGCGCGAAAACGACGTCTGGGTCGCTGTCGACGGCGAGGTCCTGGGCTTTCTCGCGATCTCCGGCGAGCGGCTCGGGTGGCTCTACGTCGATCCCGCGGCCCAGCGGAGAGGCGTCGGGACCGCGCTCCTCGACCGGGCCAAGGCCCTCTCGCCGGAGGGCCTCACGCTCTTCACCCACCAGCGGAACGAGGGTGCGCGGGCGTTCTACGAGCGCCGCGGCTTCCTCGCCGTGCGGTTCGGCGTGAGCCCGCCGCCCGAGAGCGAGCCCGACGTCCTTTACCGGTGGGACGTCCCCCGTCCCCCCGCGCCCCCTCCCACCCCCTAGCCGAACACGCCGTCGAGCGCGCCGTCGATCCCCTTGTCGAACTCCTTGCGTTCGATCTTCTCGTCGGGGGATCCGGTCGCGCCCGGGCGGGCGTAGAGGCCCTCGAGCCGGCGGATCACGTCGAGCGCGTACGTGCGGACGAGCGAGTCGGAGGAGACGTCGGCGAACGTGACGGCAAGCAGCGCGTGGTCGCCCGCGCGGAGGATCATGAGGTTGCGGCCGTCGCCGCAGGGGACGATGCTCGAGAACTCGCGCGCCCCGAGCATCTGGGCCATCGCCTGCGACGCCGCGAACGTGCCCGCGACGAGCGCGGTGATCGTGTCCTCGCTCGCGGGCGACGTGTGGCCCTGGCGCGCGACCAGGTGCCCGGCGGAGTCCACGAGAAGCACCGTCTCCGCGCGGCTCTTCTGGAGGAACTTCCCCAGCACGAGCGTGATCTGGTGCACGTCCTTCGCGAAGAAGACGGTCGGCTTCTCCTCGCGCACGTCGGGCCTCACAGGATGCGCGCCTCCGCCAGCGCGTTGTAGTGCTCGGCGAGACGCGTGGCCGCGGTCTCGGTCCAGCGCACCACGAGCGCGGGGGCCGCGTGGTCGCGGTAGACGATGCAGAGGAGCGCGCGCGAGGCGACGGGCACGACGAGCACGGCCTCGTGGTCCCCCTCGTGGATCAGCGTGCGGCCGCCGTCCGAGCCGTAGAAGCCCGCCAGCCGGCGCGCCGCGGCGAAGCCGCTCGCGACGATCGTCGCGAAGTCGGTCGAGCTGAACATCGAATCCTCGCCGCGCTTGGCGATGAAGTCGCCGTGGCTGTCGAGCAGGAGGACGGTCTTCGCGTCCGTGAGGAAGAGGAGCTCGTCGAGGACCTTGCCGACGCGGTCGAGCGTGGCCTGGTACGCGCGCAGCTTGTCGGAGGAGAGCGCGACGGGGCCGCGGCCCGACACGCCGAAGGCGTCGCCCCGGTTGCTCGCGGCGTAGAGGACGTTGCCGATCGCCTGGAGGCCGCGGACGTCGGCCTCCTCGAACGGGTAGCCGTCGGGGAGGTAGAGGGTGATCGAGCCGAAGGCCTTCCCGCGGGCGATGAGCGGGAAGGCGAAGGTCTCCGAGGTCTGGAGCTCGCGCGCGAGGAAGTTCACGATCTCCTCGCCGCCCTCGAGGTCGAGAGCGGTCCGGAGCACGCCGTCGTTGCGCACGGCCTCGGCGAGCATGGCGTCGATCGTGTCGAAGCGCGCGCGGTTCGCGGGGTCGAGGCCCTGCACGGACTTGTCGGGGTCGGCGGCCGCGGCGGCCCGGGACTCCTTGCCGACGTGGACGCGGCATGCCCGGGCGTGGTAATGGGCAGCAAGCCCCTCGACGAGCTCGTCGAGGAAGCGTTCGTAGGGAACGTCCGTCGCCCGCGCCGTAAGCTCGAACACGAGGCGGTAGACGTCGCCGGCCTCACCGCGTCCCATGGTCCATTTCCGACCTAACCTCGGTCCCAATACGGTCTTACGTACTATCGGAAAGCGGCTTTCTGGAGGTGAGAACCGACCTAACCCAAGGCGCACCAAGAGGTTAAAGGTCCGTTACGATGAGGGTGTGCGCGGCATCGCCGCCCTCCTGCTCGTCGCCCTTCCGCTGGCCGCCCAGGCGGCACGGGAGTACGGCAAGACCCACCGCCTGAAGATCGAGGTCGGCGGCGAGGAGCGCAAGGTCGCCCTCTTCATCCCCGACAACGTGAAAAAGGGCGAGGCCTTCCCGCTCCTCGTCGCCCTGCCGGGCGGCCAGACGGGGGAGGACAGCGCGAAGGCCTTCCTCGAGATCGGGCAGTGGCAGCAGCCGGCGTTCGACAAGCGGTTCTGCGTCCTGAGCGTCGACCTCCTGACGAGCACGCCCCGGGGATGGCACCCGAAGGAACAGCTCGAGATGCAGCGGGACGTGGAGGCGGTGGTCGAGGCGCTGAAGCTCGCGCGCGAGACGGCGAAGAACGAGGGCGTCATGCTCGACGACTCGGCCACGGTGCTCACGGGCTGGAGCGGCGCCACCTACGCCACGCTCTGGCTCGGGGTCCGGCGGTCCGACCTGTTCATGGCGGTCTGCGGGCGCGGCTGCGTGTTCCACAAGGAGGCCCTTGAGTTCTCGCAGTTCGACAAGGTGGCTCCCAACAAGTCGATGCCGATCTTCCTCTACCACGGCGAGGTGGACAACCCGCGCGTGAAGAAGGAGACGGAGCTCGCGAAGAAGACGCTCCAAGCAGCCGGGTTCTCGAACGTCACGCTCCAGGTCGTCGCCGGCATGGCGCACGAGTCGAAGCCCGAGGTCTTCCTCGAGTGGTACGCGAAGGTCCTCAAGGAGACCGAGAAGCCGCGCAAGGAGGGGGCGAAGATCCGCGTCGAGGTGGACAAGCTCCGCGCGGAGATCGGCGCGAACAAGGCCGGTGCCTGCGGCAAGCTGCTCAAGCTCGTCGAGCAGGAGCGGAAGGCGAACGCGCAGGGCGGCGCCGCGACGCTGCTCGCCGAGATCGTCGCTCTCGCGAAGAAGAAGTGGGACGCGGCTGCGAATCTCGAGGCCGACCAGCAGCTCGTCGAGGCGGCGGACGCGTTCTTGAAGATCGAGAGGGAGTACATGCCCCTGGACATCGCAAAGGAGGCTCGCGAGAAGCGCCAGAAGATCCTCCAGAGCGACGCCATGAAGGCGATGGAGATGCTCGCGCGCGCGAAGGAGCTGATCGAGAAGGACGCGCGGGAGAAGGCGATCCCGATCCTCGAGAAGATCGTCGCGCAGTACAGCGAGACGCCGTCCGCCGACGAGGCCCGCCTCCTCCTCTCCGGGTAGCGGCTTGGACGCGATCTACACGAGCGAGATCAACCGCGGCGTCGCGCCCGCCGCGCCCGGCGAGTTCCCCGCGCTCCGCGTGGGCCCGCTCGAGGTGTGGCCGCCCGTCGTGCTGGCTCCGATGGCGGGGGTCACGAACTATCCCTTCCGGAGCCTCTGCCGCCGCTACGGGGCGGGCCTCTACGTGAGCGAGATGATCACCGCGAAGGCGCTCGTCCTCGGCAACGAGAAGACGCAGCGCCTCGCCGGCTTCGGGCCGGACGAGAGCCCGCGGAGCCTCCAGCTCTACGGCGTCGAGCCCGTCTCGCTCGGCGAGGCGACGCGGAGGCTCGTCGGCGAAGGGCGCGTGGATCACCTGGACCTCAACTTCGGCTGCCCGGTGAAGAAGGTCACGGCGAAGGGCGGCGGGGCGGCGATCCCGCTCAAGCCTCGCCTTCTCGCGCGCCTCGTGCGTGCCGTCGTAGGGGGCGCGGGGGCCGTGCCGGTCACGATGAAGTTCCGCAAGGGCGTGGACGACGCGCGGCCCACGTACCTCGAGGCGGGCCGCGTCGGCGAGGAGGAGGGATGCGTCGCGGTCGGGCTCCACGCGCGCACGGCCGCGCAGCTCTACGACGGCGAGGCGGACTGGGATGCGATCGCCGACCTGAAGACGCACGTCAGGATCCCCGTGCTGGGCAACGGCGACATCTGGGAGGGCGAGGACGCGCTGCGGATGATGCGACAGACGGGCTGCGACGCCGTGATCGTCGGCCGCGGCTGCCTCGGGAAGCCCTGGCTCTTCCGCGACCTCGCCGACCTCTTCGACGGGCGCGCGCCGCGCAACCCGCCGCTCCTGGGCGAGGTCGTCAGCGTCATGCTCGAGCACGCGCGCCTCCTCTGCGACTGGGCCGGCGAGATGCGCGGCATCCTCATGATGCGCAAGTTCGCGACGTGGTACACGAAGGCGTTCCCGCACGGCGCGCCGCTGCGCGAACGGCTCACGCGCGTGACGTCCCTCGAGGAGCTCGGCCTCGTGTCCGCGGAGATCGACGGCTCGCTGCCCTTCCCGCCCGCCGGGATGCGCGCGAAGCGCGGCAAGCGGAACGGGAGGCAGAAGGTCTCGCTCCCCGTGGGCTACCTCGACCGGCTCGACGACGACACGCCCCCCTGCGCGGCCGCCGAGGACGCGGACTCCGGGGGCTGATCCGGCCCCCGACGCCCCCTCCTTTTGACCCGGGCCATGGGCCGCGCCGCTTAGAATGCAAATGATGCGCGCCGCGGCGGCCCTTCTCCTCGTGGCGCTCGCGTCGTCGCACGCCGATGCGGCGCCGGAACCCGAGTGGGTCGTGACCCTCGCCAACGGCGACGTCCTCCATTGCGACCTGAAGGCGATCGAGGGCGGCCGTCTGGTCGTCTCGTGGGCGGTCGCGCCGGACGAGCCGCTGCGGCTTGACCTGAAGGCCGTCGCGGACGTCGTCCGCGGGGGCGTGGACCAGGACGCCACGGAGCCGCCGACGAACCTGGACGTGCTCCGGCTCCTCGACGATTCGATCCTCTACGGGCGCGCCACGTCGATCGCGCCCACGGGCGTGGAGTTCGAGGTGCCGCCGGTGGGTCGGCTTCTCGTGCCGGCGGGCGACATCCTCGACCTCCGGCGGGGCCGGGTGGAGACGCAGATCCCCGACGCGAAGGACGGGGAGTTCGCGCTGGCGATGCGGAGCGGGGTCGCGCTCACGGGGAAGCTCCGCACCGACGACCGCGGCCGGCTCGTGCTCGAGGGCAATGGCCTCACGGCGACGATCGAGTCCGAGTCGCTGGCGGCGATCGTCTTCCCTCGCGCGGAGCCTCGCGAAGAGAACGCGGAGACGCAGCCCGCCGCGGGCGTCGAGGTGAAGCTGCGGAACGGCTCGGTGATCGGCGGTCGCGATCCGGCGTTCGAGGGCGCGATCCTGCGGCTCAGGTCCGGCGGCGTCGACGCTCGCGTGCCGACCGCGGACATCGTCGCGATCTCCTTCCGCGAGTACGGGCTCCCGGCGGGCCGGGCGGGCCTCCGCACGATCCTCGCCTGGGGGCGCTGGTCGGACGCGGCCGAGGAGTTCCAGCGGACGATCGAGATCGTCAAGGCGGAGACGCTCCTGCGCTGGAGGGTCGTCGAGAACACGACGGACCGGTACGACGACGCGTTCCGCCGCGAGCTGTTCGCCGCGCGGACCCTGCTCATCCCCGAGATGGAGAAGCTCCAGGCGGCGCCGACGGACGCTGCCGCGATGAAGCCGCTCCTCGAGGCGTTCCTCCGCTCGGGCGGGAACGTCGTGGTCTGCGGCGCCCAGGGGACCCACCTCCAGTGGCTCGCGGACGCGGGACTCGTGGAGCTCGAGGGGGCCGGCCAGGTGGACGGCGCGGAAATCACGCTCACCCCGAAGGGCGCCGCGGTCGGCAAGGGGATCAAGAGCTTCCAGGCGATGAACGCGACCAACGCTTACGTCGTCCGGAGCGCGGACGCCGTCACGCTCGCGGAGACCGGGGGGAAGGCGGTCGCCGTGGGCCGGCGCGTGGGCCGCGGCTGGGTGATCGTGATCGGTTTCGACTACTACACGACCAACGAGGGCTCGTCGAAGCTCCTCGGCAACGCGGTCCAGCTCCGGTGATGCGCTCTCTCGCCCTCGCACTCGTGCTCCTCGCGACCGCGGCGCGCGCCGAGGAGGAGGAGGAGTGGGCCTTCTCCTTCGGGAACGGCGACCGCGTGCGCGGCGCCTTCTCCGGGATGCGCAACGGCTCGGTCCTCGTGGGAGTCCCCGCCACGCCGAGCGCGGTCGCGGTGCCCTTCGCGGAGATCGCGAAGGCCGAGCCTCTTCCGGCCGATCCCGAAGCGCCGCCGCGGCGGGCCGCGCAGCTGCTTCGCCTCCGCGACGGCGGCGCGCTCCTAGGCCGCTGCCGCGCCATCCGCCAGGGGAAGCTCGAATTCGAGGTGGAGTCGCTGGGCCGGATCACGATCCCCGGCCGCGACGTGGAGGAGCTGTTGCCCGCCGAGGATGCCGTGCGCGCCTACCACCGGTCGATGACGGACCCGAGCGATCCCCTGGCGGCGCTCCCGCCGGAGCGGTTCGACGCGCTCTGGGCCTACCTCGGCCGCCCGGACGGGAACGTCGCGTGGCAAGCGCACCGCGACCTCGTCCGCGCGGCGGGCGCGGCCGTGCCGCTGCTCGACGCGCGGCTGCGGATCCAGCCCGACGCCCCCGCGATGGTCGACGCGTGGATCCGCTCGCTCGACGCGGACTCGGCGGACGTGCGCCTGCTCGCGCACGGCCGTCTCCGCGCGCTCGGCGCCGCTGCCGCACCGCGGCTCCGCGTCGCCGCCCGCGGGGCCGTCTCGGCGGAGGCGCGCCAGCGGCTGGCCGCGCTGCTCGCCGCCCTCGCCGCCGCGGATCCCGGCAGCCCGGCCGAGCCGGACCCCGAGGTGGTGCGCTTCCTCCGCGCGATCCGCATCCTCGAGGAGATCGGCACCCCGGACGCGCAGTCGATCCTCGAGCGCCTGGCGAAGGCGGCCCCCGAGGCCCCCACCGGTCGCGAGGCCCAAGCGGCCCTCGAACGGCTTCGCCGCGTGCGCTGAAGGGAGGGGGCGTCGGGGGATGCGTCCGGTCAGGGCATCTCGGGGGAAAGCGGCGGCGCGTCGATGCTCACGGTCCCGCTCGTCGGCACGACGACATCGAAGTAGACGGACGCCGCGTACTCGCCGCCGGCACGCTGGAACCGCATCCGCCACGCGCCCGGCGGGAGGACGGCGCGGAAGCGCCCGGGGCCTTCCTTCGCCACGCGCGCATCGGCCTTGCCGTCCGGTTGCTCCGCGGCCTCGAACACGCCCTCGAGCTCGCCGTCGAACGGCGTGCCTTCGTGCTTCTTCACATGGAGGAGCACGTTCGGTTCCCGGACGCGCTGGAGGAAGATGAGGTGCGTGCCGGTCGGCGTGCCCGTCGCCTCGAAGTAGCCGTCGGCCTCGACGACGAGTTTCCACCGCACGAGGTCTCCCGTGAGACTCGGCAGGTCGGTGCTGCCTCGAGCCAGGAGCTCCTCGGGCAGCCGCTCGAGACGTTTCGCGAGCTCTTCCGCGGGGAGGTCAGGGGGGTCGGGGGGGATCTGCTCCGGGTGCCGGGCGCGGTAGGCGAGTCGCCCGCCGTGGCCCTCGATCCGGGCATGGGCCTCGCCGGACCGGTCGAACACGGTCGCCCTGAACTTCGCGAGCGGGCCGCCGCCTTCGATGTCGTTCACCTCGACGACGAAGTAGAGGAGCCGTTCGACGGGCACCGCGACCCCTGTGTCGCCGGGCGCGAGGAACACGGGCCTCACGAGCCCCCACTCGTAGCTGTCGACGGCGAGCCGGTAGGTGGTCGAAGGGTCGAGACCCGTGAACGAGAACGTGCCACACGCCTCCGCGATGATCTTCGGGGCCTGCCTGAGCTCCCCCACCGGGGTCCAGCCGCCCGTGGACGCGGGGTAGTCCTCGACAGGGATCGCGAAGAGGGTGACGGATCCCTGACCCACGGGTCCCTGCATGCGGCCGGAGGCTCCGGCGCTCTTGCCGAACACGAAGTCCTCGGTGACCTCGGCGTCGGGCTCGACGCGCAGCGCGCGCCTCATCGGCGCGAGGTTCGTCCAGGTCTCCGGCCTCGCCTCGAGGACGAGCGCGATCCCTGCCGGCACCTCGACCCGGTAGCGCCCCTCGAAGTCGCTGACGCACTCCGCGGTCTGCCTGCCATCGACGAGGAGATGCACGTGGACACCGAGGATTGTGCCGTACCTCCCCATCACGCGGCCGCTCACAAAGCCGGCCCCCGTCGGCTGTGCGACAGCTACCTCCTTCGCGACGGGCGGCGGCGTCCCCGACTCGGGGCGCCGACGGAGAACCACCACGAGAACGAGGCCAAGAGCCCCGACCGCGAGCAGGGCGAGTGCGAGCCGGGTCACGCGCACAACAACTATCCTACCCCGCTCGACCGCGACCGGCTGCGGCAGCTCTGCCGCACCCCGCCGGCCGCAACCCGTTGCCGCGCCGTGACTTGCGCCTGCATAGAGGTGTGAGTGTCAAACCTACTCCTCCGGGGGGCCGGAGGCGCGGGCGAGCTGGTCGGCTTTGACCTTCGAGGGGTCGAACTTCGCGAGCCCCTTTTCCATCTTGTCCAGGGTGTCGTCGAAGTCCGCGGGTTTCTTGTCGCGCTGGAACCGGAGCGGGTTCACGCGCGCGATCACGTACGCCTTCAGGTACGGGCTCTCGAAGCCGCGGTCCTTGAGCGCCTTCACCGCCTTCGCGACCCCCTCGTCCAACGCCATCAGCCGGTCCCGGCGCCCCTCGCGCTTGCCGAGCGCCGCGGACACCTTCGCCGCGAGGAACTCCTCCGTGCGCTTCAGGACCGGGGCGTACGCGCCCCCCGAGAACCGCCCGTTCTTCTCGTAGCAGAGGCCGAGCGTGAGGAACGACGGCTCCTCGAACACCGCCGCGTACTCCTTCTCCGGCCGGTCGTCGATCTTCGCCAGCTCCCGGGCCATCCGGATCGCCTCGAGCGACCGTTCCCGGACGTTGTGGGCTTTCTCCACGTTGAGCGCGAGGATCTTGAACGCCATCTCGGGCTCCGGGATCACGAGCGCGACGACCGACCGCGCCCCGAGGAGCCGCATCGTCTCCGTCCGGTGGCGCCCGTTGGGCGTCTCGTACCAGCCGTCCGACGTCCGGACGGCGATCACCGGGTCCAGGAACCGCCCCACGTCCTCGAGCGCCTTCGTGAGCCGCTTCACGTGGGCGTCGGAGAGGTCCCGCTGGAACGGCGTCGGCCGCACCTTCTCGATCGGGAGCGCCGCGAGCACCTGCCACGCCTCGCCGAGCGGGTCCCTGTAGGTGGCGAGCACGGCCCCCCCGTCCCCCCCGATCTCCTCCGCGAGCGCCTTCACCTTGGCGGGCGGCGCGCCCGCCCCGACCTCCTTCGCCGGAAGCCCTCGGGAAGATGCTTCAACCTTTCTCTTGCGTCGAGCCGCCATGGGCAACATCCTAGAGGGCCTCTCCACAGCATGCGCGTCTATCTCGTCCAGCACGCCGACGCGGTCCCGAAGGACCAGGATCCCGAGCAGCCCCTGACGCCGGCAGGCCGCGAGACCGCCCGCCGCGTCGCCCGATGGCTCGCCGCAACCGGCCGCGCGCGCCCGGCGGAGATCCTCCACTCGGCGAAGCCCCGCGCGAAGCAGACCGCGGAGGTCTTCGCGCGTGCGCTCGCCACGCCGCCGCTCCGCGAGGTGGACGGCCTCGGCCCGGACGACGACGTCGGCCCCGCGGCCGAGGCGGTGAAGAGCTCCGCGGGCGACCTGATGCTCGTCGGGCACCTCCCCCACCTGAACCGGCTCGCCTCGTTCCTCGTGAGCGGGGACGCGGCGGCGGACGTCGTCCGGTTCCGGCGCGCCGGGGTGATCTGCATCGAGCGGGAGGGGGGCGCCTGGGCGATCCTGTGGGCGGTCATCCCGGAGCTGGTCACCGACAGCATGTGAGAGAGGGGGCCTCGGGGGCCGCGCGCCGTGCTAGAATGCGCGTCCCGCCGCCCGCGTGCCTTTCCGGAGACCCGACGTGGAGTACCGGATTCGCACCGACCTCTTCCGCCCCTTCGCCGCTCTCGCGCTCGCGGGCGCCGTGAGCCTCGTGGTCAGCGTGGCCGTCGCCGCGAGCGCCTACCGCGGTCGCGCGCTGGACGCGGTGCGCGAGGGGCGGACGCTCATCGTGAAGGGGCTCGCGGTGAAGCGAGTGCGAAGCGACGTCGGGACGTGGTCGGTCGGCATCCGAGGCGAGGCGGCGGGGCTCAAGCAGGCGTACGAGATGCTGGACGGCGGGTTCCAGCGCGTGCGCGCGTTCCTCGCGGAGCGCGGGTTCCCGGATGCGGAGATCGACGTCGGCGCGATCCGCACCGACACGCACTACCGGCGCGACGAGAAGGGGGTGGAGACGTGCGAGGTCGCGGGCTACTCGCTCCAGCGCGGGATCACGGTGACGACCGGCGCGCTCGACCGGCTGGGCGCGGCCGCCGGCGAGGTGACACGGTTCATCGGCGAGGGCTTCCTCGTCTTCTCCGCCGAGCCGGAGTACCACTACTCGGGGCTCGCCGGCCTCAAGGTCGAGCTGATGGGGCTCGCGTCGCGGGACGCGCGGACGCGGGCGGACCAGATCGTCGGGAACGCCGGCGGCCGGATCGGCGACCTCGTGGACGCGCAGATGGGCGTCCTCCAGATCACGCGGCCGCTCTCGACGGAGACGAGCAGTGGCGGCATCTACGACACGGACACGATCGAGAAGGACGTCCGCGCGGTCGTGACGGTCACGTTCCGCGTCGATTCCTGAGCACGAGGACGGCGCTGCCGGCTTCCGGGCGCGAGAGCGGCCTCCGGAGGTCGTATTCGCGGCCGAAGACGCCCGCGACGTCGAACGAGCCTACCGCGTCGAGGAGCGACCGCACGTCCGCCCAGGAGTAGACGCGCAGCGGCTGGAAGTCGTCGATCCGTTCGGAGCGCCCCTCGCGGCGGATCTCGATCCGCACGCGCATGGTCTCGATGCGCCCGGCGCGGTCGCCGAGGCAGCGCACCTCGCCCTCCACGCGCACGCCGCCGCGCTCGCACGCCCAACCGTCTCGGGAGACGTCGCACAAGAGGTCGCCCGTGACGTCGAATCCGAGCACGTAGACCCCGCCCGGCGCGAGCGCGCGGGCGACGCCGCGCAGGTGGGCCCGGGCCGCCTCCTCGCTCTCGAGGTGGCGGAAGGAATCGATGAGGCAGTAGGCGAGGTCGAAGCTCCCGGGGCGCACCGCGAACGAGGCCGCGTCCGCGCGGAAGACCCGCGAGCCGCGCCCGCGCGCGTACCGGACCATGTGCGGGTTCCGGTCGAGGCCGACCGCGAACCCGGGCATGACCCGCAGCAGCCGGCCGCTCCCGCAGAAGGGCTCGAGGATCCGGCGCGGCGCGCCGACGCCGTACCGCTCGCTCGCGCCGAGGACGAAGTCGCGCTCCTGCGCCGGGTCCCAGCCGCAGAGGATGTCGTAGATCTCGGCGCGGTCGTACCACTCCACGGCGCGGTATTATCACCGGGTGCGCCTCGCGCTTCTCTGGTTCCTCGTCGCGCAGGAGGCGCCCGAGCCGGGCCTCCTGCCGGCGGCGTTCCTGTCCCCGGAGCCCCTGGTGATCGCGCCCACGTCGGGCGACGCGCTCGCGGCCTTCCGCGACGCGCACGAGAAGCACAAGCGCGGCGACGCGGACGGGGCGCTTCAGGGATACCTGGCCTTCCTCGGCAACCCGGCGCGCGTCGATCTCCCGCCGCGCTATGTCGCGACCGCCGAGGCGCGGGTGAAGCCGCTGCTCGAGGCCGTGCGCGCGCGGTACGACGCCGCGGTCGCGAAGTACCTGAAGGATCGCGGGGGCGGCCTCGCCGACTTGCGGGCGCTCGGGGAGCGGTACCCGTGGCTCCCGGAGGGACGCGCGGCGACCGCGTGGGCAGAGAGCGACGCGCTGCGCGCGGCGATCGACGCGGCGAAGTCCGACAAGAAGGCGAAGGAGCTCGAGGCGGCGATCCGCGCGAACCCCGAGGGGCTCTTCCAGTACGAGGCGAAGTCGCTGCTCGTCGAGCTGGGAGGGCCGGACCTCTTCGAGCCGGGCGAGCGCGTCGGCGGGAAGAAGGAGGAGGGGCGCGGGGAGGAGGAGAGACCCAAGAAGAAGGACGAATCGGGCATCGAGGTGAGCGAGGACTGAGGCATGCGCGCGTGCGAAGGCGGATCCGTGCCGCTTTGGTTGCTGTGCCTTGCCATCGTCACTGTGCTTGCGTGTCCAGGCGCCGGTGAGTCTCCGCAGTTGCCGACGCCCCTTGAGTCGCGACTGGACGAGGCGGGGGCTGTCGTCGTGGGAGAGGTGAGGGTCGCTCCAAAGGACCGTGGAGCCGCGTTTGTCGTCAGCGTTGAGGAGCGACTCAAAGGAGGCATGGACGAGGGCACCCGCATCCGAGTACGGTCAGCCGTCAAGGTGCAGGTCGGTGATCACCTGCTTGTCATGCTACCGCGAGTGCAGGGCGACGATGGTCCGGTGCTTGCGACGAATGTCATCAACCTCGACACGCTCGAGGACTTCCGGCCAGGTTCTGGTCTCGGAGTCGTGCGAGCCGCTCGCCTCCTTCAGGCGCTGGCGAGCGAGACCGAGAACGCCACGGCAGTATGGGTAGGCGCAATACACGACAACGACGCGACCGTCCGCCTCATGTTCCTTGACCGGGTGAGCGGGGAGGGCTACTACGAGAATGCGCCTCCGGAACTCGTCACGAAACTGGTCGAGGCACGGAAGAGCGCCGCGCGAGATCTGGCTGGCGCCGCTTTGGATGCCATCGGACGGCACGATCCGGAGACAATCACGAGGGGGGCGAGAGCGCTGGTTGCCCTAGCGCCCGCTCTCCGGCACGGTAAGACCCGGGACGACGTTACCGACCGTGCTACGGCCATGGTGGACGATGGCGCCGAGCAATTCGCGTGCTCGGGGGTGCAGATCCTCGCTGCGCTTGGAGACGAGCGAGTTATGAGTTCGTGGAAGCGAGTCATGGCCAGAGCCCGGCTCGTCGAAGTACGAGCGAGTCTGTTGAAGGCCCTCGTGGCTTTGGGGCAATCGGTCGAGTATCGCCGTCGACTCAGGGACGACGAAGACGTGTTGGGAGAGCTTGTCCGGGCGTTGGGCGACGCGGCCATCCGGTCGGCGGCAGTTGAAGCACTGGATCTCATCGTACTTGATCAGCCGTCAGGCAGGCGATGGTCAGGCAGGCGACCGTCAGACAGGGATGTCGCCGCCGCTGCTGAGGAGTGGCGGGCGTGGTGGAACGCACGGATGGCTTCGCAGCGAGGCGAGGGGCGATAGCGCGGGGGACGCGCCACGTCCCTGGGTTCATCGATCTAGGCCGATCTCCGCGACGGTCAGGCGACCCACGTCGATCTGGACCGTGACCGTCTTCGGGCCCAGCGTCGAGTCGAGCGGCTTCACGCGGATCGCGTAGTTCCCCGGCGCGAGGGGCTCCATGGCCTCGGCGGGACCCGCCGCCCCGGGAAGCCCTCCCGTGCTCATGCTGGTCCCTCCTCCCTCGAACTTCGCGAAGCCGGCCTCGACCGCGCGGCCGTCCGGCCCGATGACCTCGCAGCCGGCGGCGATGTTGGTGTGTCCCTCGGGATCGCGCACGAGGATGCGCAGCCGGCCGCCGGGAGCCAGCGGCAGGCTCAAGCGCGTGGTCTCACCCGCCTTCAGCGTCACATCGGTCACGGCTTTCCGATAGAAGCTCTGGTCCCTCTGCGACATGGACCCCGGCCACACCTCGAGGCGGAACGTGCCCTCGTCGAGGTCCTTTAGCGCGATCTCCGAGTTGCGAAGGCTGGTGTGGCGGTAGGCGTAGTCCTCCCGCGCATCGCCTGGCCGAAAGAGGTAGACGGAGAAGGCGGTGGGCAGCGCCGGAAGCGGCCCGTCGCCCTGCGGCTCCAGCGTCATGACGAGGGTGGCCTTCTCGGGTGCCGGCACGAGCTCGATCCGGTGCGTCTCCCGCAGGCCGGCCGCCGGGGCCGTGACCTCCACCGTCCGTGGCTCGTAGCCTTCGGCGAGCGCACGGATGCGCAGCTGCCCGCCGGGCGTCACGATGAGTTCCTTGCTCAGCGTCTCCCCGACGGGGTAATCGTCCTGGATCGACAGGACGCCGGTCACGGCGGCGATCTCGAACCGCGCTTCACGGGGCCGACCCATGCTGGGAGCCACTACGATCTCTACGGTCGCGATCGCGACCTCGAAGTCGACGCCCTCTGTGGACGGACGTACGTCCCTCTTCAGCTCCGAGCGTATCCAAGCGTGGTCGTCCAGCTCGTCTCGTTCGCCCGACAGGAGTTTCAGCGCGTCCAGAGCGCCGCCACCCTGCGTTAGCCCCGGATGGCCCCCTTCCACGCCGAGGAGGACCACCTGATACGAACCAGGACGCAGGCCGCGGATCTCATAGCGGCCATCGTCGTCCGCGACCCCGTCGACAAAGCGCCATTCGGCCCGGCCGTCGCACCACGCGATCGCCATGTCCCTTCGGGGGATCCTGAGCCGGGACGATCCCTGCGCGCGGAGAACGGCGCGCACCTTCGCCCTCCGCGCAGGCGCGCCGCCGGTCACGGTCACGCGGCCCGCCACCTTCTCGCCTCCTCCCAACTGCATCGGCGGGAGTTCGGTGACGTCGCCGAGCCGCGCCTCGGCCATGAGACTCCCCGGCCGCGTCCCCGGACTCATGGCGACAACCGCGTACTTGCCGTCCGTGCCCACGAGAAGCTCGAACCTCCCCTGCGCGTCGCAATCGGTGACGTCCACCGCCGTCTCCTCCAGAGAGCCTCTCCGTGCCGTGAAGGCGGCGACCGTGGCTTCCGGCGAGGGCGCGCCGTCCGGATCCACAACCTGGCCGTGCAGTGTCGCGGCGCGCGCGAGCGTGAGCTCGACAGGGGGGACGCGCGGCTCGCGGGTGCGAGCGTCCAGAAGGACCACCGTGCGGGCTTCCGCGGGAACGTGACCGGAGCACCTTGCGCGAACGAAGAGCGCCAAGGGAGGATCCTGCGGGTCCAGTGCGGGGATCTCGAACGGCTCCTCCGTGGGGACCGTCGCCCGCGCGATCACGTCGCCGGGTGTTTCCCTTGTGGTTTCGGGGCGAATCTCGATCAGCGCGTCCTTTGCCTCGGCGTGGACGATCCCGCCAACGAGGAGCCTCGGCGCGAAGTCCGCGGAGACCGGGCTGTCGGGCGGGGATGCCTGCGGAACCTCGCCCGCCTCCGCCTTGCCCAAGGGGGGCGCGGCAGCGACATGCGGCGAGCCGGCCGTGCGGGATGGTTCCTGGACCCGATGCCATGAGACAAGGTAGACCGCGGCGCCGAGGAGAACGACGCCGAGGACCAGGATCACCTTTGCTTTCACGAATGCCCCTCCTCCCAAGGCCAGCGCGGTCCGGGATGCCGGTCGCCAGGACAGTGCCGCGACCGGCGCGAGCGCGAGGAGCATGGCGCCACGGTCCCTGCCGAACGGCTCCTCGAGTCGGACGCGAAGCTGCGCCAGCGCGCGCTTCAGGCGCGTCCGGACGGTCTGCAGCGGGACCCCGAGGCGGGCGGCGATCTCGGGCGGGCTCAGGTCGTCGAAGTAGCGGTGCACGATCGTGAGGCGGTAGGGCTCGTCGAGGCCCATGACCGCTTCGACGACGCGCCGCTGCGTCTCGAGTCGTTGCACTGCTTCCTCGGGTCCGGACACGGGCTCCGGCCGCGCCGCGACCAGCTCGCGCGCGTGGCGGCTCCGCTCCGCGCGCCAGCGGGAGATCGCGAGGTTGCGCGCGACCCGGGCGAGCCAAGAGCGGCTCCCGGAGGTCCGCGGCGGATGCCGGAGCGCCTGCAGGAAGGTCCCCTGCACGATCTCCTCCGCCGCATCCTCGTCGGAGAGGATGCCGCGGGCGACGCGCCGCACGAAGCTCGCGTGCTCGATCAGGAGTCGGGCGTCCGGTACTCCGCTCATCGCCTATAGGGAGGGACGCACCCGCGCCCCTGCGGGGTCCAAGCTACCCAATGCGCGCGCTCCCGACCCGTGACCCCGCCCGCGGCCTACCTCGCCGTGAGCGTCACTTCGGCGGCACCGCCTCGCAGGACGCCGCAGGAGCTCGGAGCCGCTTCCACGCCGACCCGCTCCGCTGTCACGCGATAGTCGCGGGCAAGGAGGCGGCTCGTGAACCGGCCGTCGTCGTCGGTCCGCGCCAACGCCTCCGTATCGTCGCCCTCGACCGGCGTGAACCTGAGCCGCAATCCCTTGAGCGGAGACCCCGAGGCGGCATCCACGAGGCGCCCGGTCGTGACCGTGCCGCGAAGGAGCGTGATCGTGACGCCGCTCGTCCCGGTCGGAACCCTGCGCAGGTGCGCGGCGAAGTCCTTGTGGGCCGCGCGCACGCGCGCCTCGACCCCTTCGGGGACGCCGACGATGCGGAACCTGCCGTGCGCGTCGGTCTTCGCGGCCCTCGAGACTTCGCCCGCCGTCGCGCCCACCCAGACGTCGGCGAGCAGCGCGCCCTCCTCGTCGCGGACCACACCCTCGATCGGCGCGCCCTCGTGCAGGCGCAGGGCGACGCCCGTGTCGCCGCCGGTCACCGATTCGCCGCCCTCGAGCAGGAGGCCCTCGAACCGCTCGTCGCGATCGACCTCGACCTGGTACTCCCCCTGGCCGGCCCCCTCGAACGAGAACATCCCGGCCGCGTCGGTGAACGCGACGCTGTCCGTCCAGCGCCCGCCCTCGACGAGGCGGAGGCGCACGCCGGCGAAGGGCTTCCCTGCGCCATCGACGAGCGTCCCCGACACGGTGGCGAACGTGTCGTCCACATCGATCACGACGTCGCTCGACCCCGCGACGAAGTGCTCGCGGGTGATCTGACGGCGCGCGTTCCCCCTCTGAACGTCCAACCAGATGGAGTACAAGCCCGCTTCAAGGCCCGTGATCACGAAGCCACCGTCCGGCGCCGTCCTGTCGGAGCGCCGCGAGTCGCCGACCATCTCCTTCCCTTCGATGCGCGCCATCACGTAGACGTCCTCGAGACCCTGACCCTTCGTGCCGACGACGCGGCCCTGGATCGAGAGACCGGGCTCCACGACCAGCTCGAGGTCGGTCGAACCGGCCGGGATCCCGGCGAACGCCTTGCTCACAACGTTCGGCCCCCCGGAGCCCCCTCCGACGTTGATCCGGTAGTCGCCCCTCCTCAAGCCGCCGAGCCGGAACTCGCCGCGCTCGTTCGCGCACAGATTGTGGATCCGATGCAGGTCGTGACGCCACCAGGCGTCGCCCCAGTTGCCCTCCATCGGCAGGGGCAGCTGGATCGTGACGTGAATGCTCCCGACGGGCTTCCCGTCGCGCGTGACGACGCGACCCCCAATCTCGAGCGCGCGGACGAGCGCGATCCGCATCGGTTCCGCCGCGGGCACCGCGACCTCGCCGCAGGAGTCGCTGAGGCCCGGGGCCCACACTCGCCACCAGAAGCGTCCCGCCGCAAGGCCACGCGCCTCGAAGGTGCCGTCCGCGCCGGTCACCGCGACCACGGGCGCGTTCGCGTGCGGGTCCCGGAACTGGTCGCGCATCACGTCCTCGCGCGGCGGGAACAGCGAGACGCAGGCGCCCGGGACCGCCTTGCCGTCGTCGCCGACGACGACCCCGGCGACGCAGTGGGAGGGCCCGAGGAACAGGTCCGCTTCGTAGCGGGCGGGTCCCGCGAGCTGGACTCGAACGGGCTCCGAGAGGCCCTCCCCGATGTCGCCCGCGCGCAGGGAGACCGCCGTGAGCTCCGGCCAGCCCCACTCGTTGAGCGCCACGCGGAAGGTCCCGTCCGGCGCGGCCGCGTGCCGCGTCGGTTCGTTGCCGCTCGAGATCTTCCGCTCGCGGATGTCGGTCACGAGCACGTATGGCTCGCGCAGCGCCACGCCGTCGGCGGGGTGGATTCGCCCGACGACTTCCCGGGCGACCGCCGGCTCCACGCGTAGCAGCACGTCCCCGGTCGTCTCGTAGGGCCTGAGCGTGACGAACGAGATGCCGGTGAGTCGAAAGCCCTCGAGGCCCGCCGAGACGAAGACGCGTTCGCCGGGCCGACACCCCTCGAGCCGGAAGGAGCCCGACGGGCCGGACTCCGTCTTCGCGCCAGCGGCCGCCACGGTCGCACGCGCGAGCCCGCGTCCGGTCGAATCCTCGACGCGCCCCTCAATCACCGCCGTGTTCTGCTCGAGCGCGAAGGAGCGCTCGACGTCGCCGCCGCTCGGCACGAGGACCAGCTGGTCGCTGCTCCCCGGCTGGAAAGACTCGAATGGATTCAGCGGGTCCCCGGCGGACCCTGGCTCGTGGAGACGGAAGGTGTCGACGCGAACCAAGTAGCGCGCCGGCGGGAGGTTCCCGATCCCGTAGGCGCCGTGCTCGTCCGTCCGCGCGGTGAACGCCGGCAGCTCGTGGTACATGACCATGCACACCGCCTCGACGAGGAGGCCCGCGATCGGACCGTCCGGGCCGCGGACGGTGCCGTGCATCGCGCCCGTCGGCACGAGTTCGATGTCGAGGACCGTGGCGGCGCCCGGGAGGAGCTGCGGCCGGATCCACGACGCGGGCGCCTCCGGCAACTCCTGGGCGTGGCCGGGGCCGGAGACGTGGACGGCCCCGACCTGCCCGGACGGAAGTGACGCGATCGCGTAGACGCCCCGGGCGTCGGTGACCGCGCTGCCGAAGGCCGGGGGGTCGCGGTCGATCTTCGCCCGCACGTCGAAGCCCGGCAGCGGGCGTCCGGTTCCCCTCTCGGTCACCTTGCCCGTGAGCGTCGCGGCGGGATCGAGGACGATGTCGAACGCGTCGACGTCCGGCACGCGGACCGTCGCGAAGAAGGAGGGGATGCCTCCCGGGTGCGCGGCCCAGAGGGAGAGGGTCCTTGCGGATGTCCCACAGGTCCCGCGAGGTCGGGGGCCCGAAGAAGCGGTGCGCGGCCCCCTCCTTCCAGCCGTAGAACGCGAGCTCGAAGCACCCGAGGTAGTCCTTCCGCGTCAGG
>Ga0187892_10000792_pt1 | contig 79313 bp, 65 predicted proteins | sample MA1701073metaG_FD_139345 | JGI IMG/M metagenome (GOLD analysis project Ga0187892, IMG submission 139345) | Bio-ooze microbial communities from a basaltic lava cave in the Kipuka Kanohina Cave System on the Island of Hawaii, USA - MA170107-3 metaG ... | reverse complement strand
GGCCAAACAAAGCTGGGAGGGCCTCAAACAGTTAAAACTGTAGTGAAGACTTTTGGAAGACCGTGACTGAAAACAAACTACTTGGCCATCCAAAACTCCACCAACTGCGAAAGTTGGGTTAGACCAACCTGGCCACATCGGGCTCCACCTGAGAAGGCCAATGAGCTGAGGACCGCGCGAACTATCAGTTTATGGCCTGCCGGGACTGGCTTTGAGCTGGCGAACCATCGGTTTCAGGTTGAAAGCGACTTAAGAATCAGATCGGGAATCCGCTCTCTCCTCCAGTGACCTGCGGCCCGTGTTGATGCTTGTAAGTTGTTGGTCTGCCTTACTCGACTTTCCGCGCCGATTGCAGATCGATGCCCAGCTGTTGACACTTCTTGTACAGGTGGCTCCGCTCCAAACCGAGAGTTCTGGCCGTGGCCGCCATCTGGTAGCCCTGCCGCTTCAACTCTGCCAACAGCACCTGCTTCTCGAAGGATTCGACTCGTTCGGCCAGAGTCCCTCGAATCGGAGTTCCATCGACCAGATCCGCCCCTGGGTTCGGCAGCGCCAGCCGCACTGTATCTAGATCTACTTCCTGATCGCTCAGCAGGATCAACCGCTCCACGACGTTGCGAAGCTCACGAATGTTTCCGGGCCAGTGGTAGCGCTGGAGTTCTTGAATGGCAGGCAGCATAAACGTCTTAGGCTTCCACCCGTTTTGCTGCGCAATCTGGCGAGAGAAGTGTTCGATCAGCAGTGGCACATCTTCAATTCGTTCGCGCAGCGGTGGAAGCTGTAGGGGAAAAACGTAAATGCGGTGGTACAGGTCCTGGCGGAACCCGCCCTGCTTGACCAGTTCCTCCAGGTTGCGGTGTGTGGCCACAATGACGCGGACATCCACGGCTGTCGCCCGACCTCCCCCCACGCGCTCAATCTCGCCTTCCTCGAGAACTCGGAGCAGCTTGGCCTGCATCACCAAAGGCATGTCGCCGATCTCATCCAGGAAAAAAGTCCCCTGGTGAGCCTGCTCGAACTTTCCCAGTTGGCGGGTTGCGGCTCCTGTAAAAGCGCCCTTCTCGTGTCCGAACAGCTCTGACTCGATCAGATCCGCCGGGACCGCGGCACAATTGAGCGCTACAAAGGGGCCGTTGCGCCTCGAACTGCCGTCATGCAGCGCACGAGCGACGAGTTCCTTGCCGGTGCCTGTTTCGCCGAGAATGCAAACTCGTGTTTCGCTGGCTGCCACACGCTCCAACTGAGACACGACGCGGCGCATGGGTTCACTTTGCCAGACAAGCTCCTGTTTGCCGATGCGCAGGCGCAGCTGACGGTTTTCTTCTTCAAGTCTGGAAAGCCGCAGAACATTTTCCACGGTGAGCAGCAGCTTTTCAGTGGAAAGTGGCTTTTCCAGAAAATCGACAGCGCCGAGGCGAGTTGCCCGCACGGCCATCTCGACATTGGCCTGGCCAGACATCATGACGACCGGTGCCAAAGGCCCCAACCCTTTCAAGTCCTCCAGCAGCGCGATGCCATCCTTGCCGGGCATGACCACGTCCGAAAAGATCAGGTCGCAGCGCTGGCTCTTGATCAGCTCCATAGCCCTCAAAGCGCTGTCACACACGGTGGCTTCGTGTCCTGCCAGTCTGAAGGCGCGAGCCAGGGACGCCAGCGTGTTCGAGTCGTCGTCAACTATCAGAAGATGGGCCATAAGAATAGGTCCAGCGCTCGAACTTCAAAGCTCAAGTCAGCTTGGACCTGGGAATCTGGACCGTGGACTCGGAGCTCTTCGGCAATTCGATCCGAAAGGTTGTGCCTTTTCCAGGTTCACTCTCGACGCTAATTTTCCCCCCATGGTCACTCACGACGGATTGCACGATGGCCAGACCCAATCCCGTGCCATGCCGCTTGGTTGTGTAGTAGGGCGTGAACAACCGATCTCGCTCCTCGGGGGTCAAGCCGCTTCCGCTGTCGGACACTTCGAGGTAAACGGCGCGGTCACTTCTGGCGGTGCGGAGTTTCAATATGCCGCCGTCTGGCATGGCGTCCAGAGCATTGAGCACCAAGTTCTGCAAAGCTCTCTTGATTTGCTCCGGATCGGCCGGAATGGGCTCCAGGGCTTCGTCGAGTGAAACCTCTGAATGAACGGGAGCTCCAGTCTGAATCTGGGCGTCAAACAGTCGCAACACTTGCCTTGCCACTTCGTTCAGGTTGACCGGTTCGGTTTGAGGCGGCGGCATCCTTGAAAAATCACTGAAACGGCCGATGATGATCTTCAGGTTGGAGAGTTCAGTCGTCAGCGTAGCGGTGCCTTCACGAAAGACTTCGTCGAATTGCTCCGAGTGATGTTTCCGGGCCCGTTGCATGTTCTCGATGGTGAGTTGCAGGGGGAAGAGAGGGTTTTTGAGTTCGTGAGCCAGACGGCGCGCCAGTTCCCGCCAGGCAGCGACCCGCTCGGTCTGAACCAGCTTCTCTCGCTGTTCGATCAATTGATGAGTCATGCGGTTGAACGCCGAGGCCAGTTGCCCGATTTCGTCCTGAGACGCCACTTCTACACGGGTCTTCCACTCACCTGATGCCACCCGGCCAGCGCCCGCCGCCAACTGAGCGACCGAATGAGTCAGGTGCCGAGTGAACCACCAACTCACCAGCAGACTTAAAAGAATTCCCAAGGCAACGGCTCCCACGCCTAACCCTCGGATGAAGCCGGTGAGGAGCACGAGCTCGCGCCTGGAACTTCCGAGCAACAGCACGGCCAGAAGATTTTGATTGTGTCCGAGAAGCGGCAGCGCATGAAACGCCTCCGGGCTCCGGCTCTTTGGCCAGACTATCGTCTCCGTCGTCTGGCGGTTCTGTCGCCTCACCTGCTCGACGAGCGGGGCAAGGATGGTTGCCTCCTCGAAGGGACCTGCGACGCTGGTGAGATTCTGTGCAGAGAAGGCAGACGTCAGGTTGGAGTATAGCAAGGCACGCATCCCCTCCGGCAGTGACAGAGTTGCCAGGAAGTCCTTATCCATGCGTCTCCCACCGATGACCCAAAGCGTCTTCTCCCCTGTTCGCACCGTCTGCGCGGCCAGCAGCCCAAGAGCAACACCTTCCGGCAAATCCACTTGCTGCAGGAACGCGCCTTCCCGTTGCCAGTCTGAGCGCTGAGGGACCCACGCTAGTTTGTAGCCAAAACGGGCGGGCCAGTGGGCAGAAGAGATGATGCTTCCATCTTCGTTGACCAATTCCAGAAAATCGAGAGCCTGCGCTGAGGCCTGCTCCTGTGCGGCGTCCACGAACATGGCGGCATCGGCACTCGTCCTGCCCAAGTCGATCGACATTCGCCGCATCGCCTCGGTCCCGGCGATCCGCTCTACCTTCTGCACGATCTCTTTGCCGCGAGTCGCAAGTTGGAAACGAAACTGGGACACCAACGCCTGCGTGCGTTGAGCCTCAATCTCTTCGAACACCCGCTCAGTGGAGGCGAAGATTAACCATGTGACAGCGCCGACGGCAATTGAAACCGTAACCGCAAAGGCCAGCCAGAGCTTGATCCGAAAAGTCATGGCTTTCCTCGCGGCACGTTTGACCGGATCCAGAACTCATGCAGCGGCCATCTGCCCAAGGTCCGATCCCTTGTCTCTGCGGGTTGCCAAGAAACACCCCTTACGTGCTGCGCCAGCCCGAAGGTGACCGGCAGATGAAATAGCGGTATCACCCAGGACCCCTCAAGAAGATCCTGCTCGGCACTAAAAAGGCTTTCAGCCGAATCGGCGACAGACCCAATCGGCAAGAGTCCCAGGTCATTTGCCAACTCGGCCAGCGCGTCGCTGCCGCGTACGGAGGCGATCGGGACACGCAGCAACCTCAGGTCGGCAACTCCAGACGCCTGCCCTTCAACCACCGGCTTAATCAGCAATCCGGCTTCCCGGGCGTTCACAGCAACGCGCTCGGCGATGCTTCGTTCCAGAGTGTCGACAGAGTTGTAGGACAAGATCAGTGAGCGGCCTGTCAACCCGGCGAGCATGGATCTGGCCCGCGCCAGGTTGTGGACTGCTGGGAACAGGAATGCATATCCACTCAGCCACTGTGGCAAAAGGCCACCCGACGCCTCGCCTTGCTTGTGCAGCAGAACTGCGTGAGCCGAAGCTCGGTCGATGGAAAGCATCAGAGCCTCTCTGAGCCGGGCATCCTTAACGCCTGGACTATCGCGTCGGAAAACGAGCGCCCATAGTTCAACAGCAGCAGAGGACCAGATTGGAAAGTCTCGCTGACCCAGGTTTCTGACTTGGTTCGGAGCGACTTCGATGACATCAGCCTTGCCAAGTTCGAGATCCACCAGTTGATCTCGCAAGGGACGTCCCATTTCAATTTCTACGACGTCGAGAAAAGGTCGTCCTGTCCGATACTCGTCATGAGCCGTCAACCTTGCAAGCCGACCGGGCTGCCACTCTGCAATGCGAAAGGGACCTGTGCCAAGCAGCCTTCCATCTGCAGTTCGCAGCAAGATCGAATGCTTTGACCGTGCCAGCTGCCGCGGCAGCTCGGGAACCGGATCCTCGCTCTGAATCCAGACCACATCGCCTGAAGCCTTGGCATGCATGCCGCTGAGAGTTGCATTTATAGCGTTGGCAGCAGCGCTCGACGTTAGCGGCGAGCCATCGTGGAGTTTGACGCCGGGCTGAAGCCGAAAAGACCAATTCTTGAAATCCGAGTCGTGGTCCCAGGACGCTGAAAGCCAGGGCTTGGCCACGCCGGATTCGTCAAGTCGAGCGAGATTCTCCAAGATCAAAGAGGCTAATCGCGTTTTTGCAGCGCGTTCGAGAGCAGTGGCCGGCCATTCCAGTGGGTCGAGAGAACGGATAGCCGCCGACATCTCGACTCTCAGTGTCCCGCCATACCGAGGGCGCGTCGCCGCGTTGACGGCTGAAATCAGCAAGAGAAGCAGGATGGGGAGAAGCGACAGGCAGTGGGATCGCAGTGTCGCTGGTCTGGTTAATTCCCAGGCAGTTGCCAGATCGCCAGGACTGGAGACAGGGACATGGCTACCTGGTTGGGGCCTGCCTCTCACAAGATATGTCCACACCATAAGCTGCATAACGTCCATTTGCCACATCGTGCACCACTGCCTTTGCCGTGCCATTCGCTGCCGGCCAGAGTGCCGTGACTAGGCCTGGGAACTCCAGGGGAGCACTCACTGCTTCGAGCCGGTGTTTGACGACTGCGTGCGCCCGGATCACATCCGGCCCAGCGTCGCCCGTTCCGGTGCAAAGGACAAAGCTGCGCGACAGACAGCCACTGTTAACGACAACGATATCGCTCCCCCAACCGGGGATCGGTTCCAGCTGGCCGGCGTCCTTCGGGTCCAGCACCGCTGGTCTATCCTGCCCCAGCTCCGTCTCAGGAAACTGGTCATAAACGTAAGCCTGGCCATCGGGACGCGCGACAAACCAGACCTCTTTCCCTTCCGAAGGCACAACAGCTGCGGAATAGAAGGGAGCAATATGCTTGCGCGTTGAACCTCCCAGCGTGACGATGCCACTGAAAAGGTTGCTGCCTGGTTCAAAGCTGGCACGAAGCGATACGGAGCCCAAGCGCAGGGGCCATTGAGTCTGAGCCTCCTCGCAGAGTACCTGGGGGGGCACTCCCTGGACGCGACACGAGATGCCCGGCAGATAAGCAACGAGCACCCCATCCTCTCGCTCCAAGAGACCGCGCTTGTCGCGAGGCCAAGGCCGCGAGTGAGTCAACAGAAGCCTCTGCCCGGACACCCATTGTCCGTCCCGCCGCGTGTAGAGGGACAGGGCATCGGCTTCGAGCACCCACAGCTCACTTTCTGTCCACTCCACATCGAGAATTTGAGATTCCTGCTCCCAAATCAGCGTCTTCTCGATGCGGATCATCTGGCCCGAGGGTTCTGGTGTGAACTCGAAGGGACTCATTACAACGCGAATCTCCTCACCGCGCCGGACCTTCGCCACCAGCAGGAAGCCCCGAGCATCTTCAGAGATCGTGATGCTGATCTCGCCCGAAGCCGTCTTGTCCGCCAGGCCGACCCCGTGGGCTCGCAAGGCGGCATCCAATGCGGCCCGCAGAAGGGCTTCGGCAGGCGCCCGCCTCTCCTGCAGCCTGCTCGTGATTGAAAGAAGGAATGAGTCCTTGGAAGTTGTCTGCGCCTTGATCTTCGCTGCGATCTGCTGGGCGGCTGTCTCCAACGAGTCCGCCGCTTCAGCGCGCTCTCGTCCAGCCAGCAGTGCAGCCAGAAGAAACAGCAATAGAATTGCTCTCCTCACGAGCCGGGATTATAGCAGACAGGAGACAGGTTACCGGTTGCTGGAACAGCGAATGGAGAACTGGAACCTCCAAAAGATGACTTCGACGCTGCGTTGCGATGGGTACGAAGAGTGGGTCTTACGGCTCATTCGTCATCTATTCATTGCTCCTGTTGTTCCCTGTCCGCTGTAGCCTGTCCCCTGTCACCTCTCCTCTGAACACCGCCTCCCAATCGAGTCTGCCAGTAAACTGCATGACGATGAACAGCGTCAGGACACACAGGATAGTGATGGCCAAACCCGTGTAACCGACAAACAAGAAGGTATACGAAAACAGAACAAGGTAGATGAATTGGGCCAGCCCGACCTCCACGAAAGCAAGGCGCGCGCCTGCCACCAGCCGCATATACGACACGACGAGAGTGATCGACACCGCTGAACTGATGAGGAACGCTAGTGAGATGGAGACGTGGTCTACCAGGTAAGCAAGCAGGAGATGAAAACTGAAGAAACCAGTCCCGAGAAAGAAGTAATTCATCGGGTGGATCCGGAGGTTGCGTCGCGTCGTGAAGATCAAAAGAAGGAAGAAGAAAAGAAAAAGCGAGATTGGCGCCGAGAACGTTACCTCGCTGACCCAGGGGCCAGGATTAAGCTTGTGAGGCAGTTCCATGCCAATTCTGACACCGCTCAGCAGATTCGTGTACCTCCATGTTAACTGCCAACCGCCTCCAGCGAGCGGCACTCTTTCTGTCGGCGAAATACTGTTTGCCGGGAAGTCGATGTCGTTGAAGTCAGTCTTCATAGTCAAAGTGAAGTCCTTCACCTGACGCACGTTTGCTCCGAAGTCATACCACCATTGGTCCAACCCCTGCGATTTGTAGGCGATCTCGATCCAGGTGCTCCCGCCCGGCGAAAGCTTGACCCCCTGCCTTACTGTCCCCGAACTCATTTCCAAGCTCTCGAGCGGTTGGCCGCCGACGGCAAAACGGAAGTTGTCGTACACAGCTCCTTCGGTTGGAAACTTGAACTCAACGAAGTATTCGTGAGTGTCTGGCGCGTCGTTGGCTACATCGTAACGCGCAGCAAAATTGACGGTGTAGGTGGAATACCAAAGCAGTCCCTTCTGGCGGTGTTGTAACGATAATCCCACATCAACCTTGGAGGCTTTCAATGGAACAGGGTGCGTGACCGTCTGAACCTTGAGCTCCGTGATCGTCTTATCACCCTCCATCCGCTTCTGCGTCACCTCCTGCTGAGTGCAATAGCGCACCGTAGGCGCCTGCTGTATTTGAACAGTGCCCCACAACTGGCTGACCGCGCCTTTTAATTTGACGTCCTGATTGTGAGTGCGCAGCATCACTGTGGAGCCGAGAATCGACCACGCGATGGCGGTGCAGCTGTAGACGAAGAGGATAGCGATAAGTCTTTTGATCATAGGTCGTTTCTCTGAAGGTTAATCCTTCCGCATCGATTCCTTGGCCGTGCAACGGTCTCTCGCCGCTGGGCAATAACAAGAGATCCGTTCGGGAGAGCTGCCAGCCGCCTCAGTCTGGCAGCGATTCCAAAAAAACACGCGTCTGGAACCAAGACAAACTTCTACCGGCTGCTCGACTCCTGGGTAGATAACGGCATCGTGCGCAGGACGTCGTTGGCAAAGAAGAACTTTCCATCGGTCGGCACCATCATGATCTGCACCTTGTCTGAAAGCCGCTCGGCGATGATCTTCTGGATCAGGAGCGGGCTCTGCTTCAGCACCTCTGCTTCCAGCTTCAGCCGTTCCGCATCGGCGCCAGCCAACAAGCGGATGCGATGGTCGTCGGCTTCGGCCAGAAGTTTGCGCCGCTCCAGTTCTGCCCTGCTGTCGATGACTTTAGCCTGTGCGGCCGCTTCAGCATTCTTCACAGTAGATTCTTTGCGGGCTTCAGCTTCCAGCCGTGTTTGTTGAATTTGTTTCTCCTTCAAGGGCAGTGTGTGTTGCATGGCATCGGCTTGAGCCTTGGCCTGGAGCACCGTCACTTGTGCCTGTCCCTCGGCCTGTTTGATCTGGCGGGCCTTTTCAGCTTCCGCCTCGAGCTCGGCTGTTCGCACCAGCTTTTCCTTCACTTCCACTTCGATTGTCAGCCGCTCGCTTTCCTGTTGCTTCAAAAGCAACCCTTCAAGCCCTTTGGCGTATTCAGCCGGCAGCGCGATGTCGCGAAGCATGACGTCCTTCACCATCAGTCCGTCGACTGCAAGGCGCTGAGTAATCGCTTCGGTCGCCCGCCGCAACACCTCTTCACGCTTGGTTGAGAAGAGCTCGCGGACCATGTAATTCGGCGCAACTTGTCGAAAGACGCTGGCCACAGCAGCCGGAACAACTTCTTCTTCAAACGGCTGAGGGAGGGTTGCGTGAAGGGTGTCGAGCTTCTTCGAGTCAAGCCGGAAACGCACTGAGACAGACAGGCCGACGGCCAATCCTTCCTTGGTCTGTACCCTGAGCGGGGCTGCTTTTGCTTTCGGATCTTCGGAAACCGCTGTGTTGAAGAGATGATCTCGCGTGCTATATAGCGCAACATGCTGGACAAATGGGATCACCCAGTGAACACCGGGATGCAGCGTGCCGGGCTGCGTGCCGGAAATCTGGCTGATGCGCACGCCCGCCATGCCAGTGGGGACCAGACTAATGCTCATTCCGAGCAGCACGGGCAGGCAGCCCAGGAGCATGATTCCAAGAGGAGCCTTCCATCGGAGCTTCAGCGGTGGAGCTGATGTTCCTGGAACGTCCGTCGCTCCGGCATAGCGCTTTCTCAGGTCATACAGGCTCAACATCAGCATGCCGATCGAAGCGGCAAACCAGGTAAGACCCAGACCTACTAACAGGTATTTCAGAACCAACATAGAAGCCTCCTTTAGAAGCAGGCACACAGTGGAAGAAGCAGAACCAAGACAAACCCCCGGGGAGTTTCCTACTCAGGCATCAGGACCAGAGCCACGGTAATCTCCGCCGCGGACAAAACGGGCTGAGCGTCAAAAGGCTTGGCCGGAGGGTGACTGAAGATTGTTGCCACCTGCTCGTTGACTTCACTGAAGATCTCGACTCTGTCTCCGATTCTGACGCGCTCAAAAAGTTCTTCCACATCACGGTTCTTCATGCGAATGCATCCGTGAGACTGGTTCTTTCCGATGGAACGCGGCACGTTGGTGCCGTGAATGCCAAACCCTTTCACACTGAGTCCCAGCCAGCGTGTGCCCAAAGGATTGTTGGGGCCCGAAGGGATGATCTTTCCAGGCGCGTAGTAAGTCGGCTTCGGGATGCGATGGATGATGGTGAACTCACCCTTGGGACTGGGGCTGGAGGGGGCGCCGACCGCCGTGCGATAGATCTTCACAACCTGCCCGTCTTCCAGAACCGCAAGCTTGCGATCGGGGATGCTCACAACAATCTGCCTCTTGACTGGGCTTGGAGTCCCGGCAAAAGCGGTGCTGGTCAGTACGAGTGCCACGAGGATGAAGCTCGCCGTCTCTCTTCTGCTTGCGCCCATTGGATTGTTCCTTTCAGGTGATCTCGACGAACAATCCAAGGCAATGCAGGCTGGGGTCCAGAGTCTATCTGGCAGAAATCGCGTGGGTTACAAGTTCAGGGAGATGGCTGAAGCGTGTGTGTCCAGACACACCGTGTCTCGGCCCACACATTTCGAGGTCGTGTCTGGATGGATTTGGCAGTGGAAAGCGTGCGTGAGGTCATATTCCCTGCGGTAATTCGCAGGGAGTTGGGGAACCCCTGTAAGCCGGGTCCTTCGCCTTCCGATGCTCGCAACTCCCGGGGTGCGGGGTTTCGCCGCTGTAGCTTGCAATCGTCAGCAACGAGGCCATGTCTGACCCGTTGCAACGGCTCTTTCCGGAAACCAATGGTGCTAAGATAGAAGCCGTAGTTTCAATCTTTTGAATTGTTGAACTCATGCGCTTGCCTGTCCATGTCACGCCGCTTTCCACCGGCCAGCAAATCATCCAGTCAGCTGACGGTGCAATTGACTAGTTCGAAGGGTTCACGCAGGGCCTCAGTTTTTCAACTTAGCCTCAGGAAGGAATCATGCAAATCATCCGATCTGTGATTGTTGATGACGAGAAGTTCTCACGCGTCTCGCTCAAGAAACTGCTGAAGGCTTATCCGCAGGTAGAGATCGTGGATGAGGCCGCCGATGGCGTTGAGGCTATCGAGAAAATCGAAGCTCGCAAACCCGATTTGGTTTTTCTGGACATCCAGATGCCGGGCCTGAACGGGTTTGAAGTGTTGCGAGCCTTGACCGGGAACCCGAAGCCACAGGTTGTTTTCGTGACAGCCTTCGACCAGTACGCCGTAAAGGCCTTCGAAGTGAATGCCATTGACTACCTGCTAAAGCCGATTGACGAACGCCGGCTGAAGCTCACGATTGACAAGGTTGTGGCCAATAGCCGGGTGGCGGCCGAGGAATATGAAAAGATCCGGCAGTTCATCGTCCATATGGAGCGGCCGAAGATCGGCCCGCCACATATCCCGCTCCGGCGCGGGCGCAAGATCGTCTTGATGAGTCCGACCGACATCCTTTATCTGAAATCCGAACAAGGCGTGACTATCGTCGTGACGCAGAGTGGGGAATACTGGGCGAGCTATCCTCTCGCGGAGATGGAGGGTATCCTGGACCCACAGATCTTCTTCCGCACCCATCGTTCAACCATCATCAATCTGAACCGCATCAAGGAGATTGTCCCTGCGCAGAGTGGAGTTTACGACGTGTACTTGAACGACACGTCACGAACGTGTGTGCCGCTCAGCAGGGACCGGGCGAGGGTGTTGAGGGAAAGATACAATTTTTGAGGAGCAACCACGCCGGAAGGGTGAAGAGTCCTATTCACTTCAAGAAGCGTGACCAGCTCGGGTTTGTGTCTGACGCCGGATGACGGGAAATTCGCACCGGGTTGGAACCGTCCGCAGCCATCACGTAGATTTCCCGGTCAAATCGGTGTTCCGCGCCGCGGAAAATGTCCCGCCGTTCGTTGCCCCGCGCCGTCAGGTGATACCATGCCCCCGGCGCATAAATCCGCAGCGGCCCCACCCTTACTTCCCCTTTCCAACCCCTGCCATCGCTTTCGCTACTAATAATACCGGTCAGGCTACCGTGCGAACATCTGGCCTGTCAATCTAACAAGTAATATTAATGTAATCAAATGTTAAATATCGCTTGCCTCCAGAGAGTTCTCCTTCCCAACTGCCACTAGAGGAGGCGCCGCCAGAGCAGGCCGACGAGCAGAGTTGTCGGGCTCCGAGCCGAATCGGTTTTTCTTCGCAGTTTCAAGGCTCTCCACAAAAAGCCGTTAAAGCGTCAACGATTTCAACGGGTGAAGCAGAGAGCATCCAAAGATTCCGGTACTCGGGTTTGACGAAGCCCTCACCGATACCGTGTTCAATCAGTGCCAGCACCGGGTCAAAGTAACCCTCCACATTCAATAGTCCGATAGGCTTCTTCTGCAGGCCCAGCTGTGCCCAAGTCATTACCTCGAAGAGTTCTTCCAGGGTTCCCAGGCCACCGGGCAAGGCTATAAAACCGTCAGACATCTGTGACATGAGCGCTTTGCGTTCGTGCATTCCGGCGACAACGTGCTGATCTGTCAGCCCGTTATGACCCACCTCCTTGGCCGCCAACTCTTCCGGGATGACTCCAATCACTTTCCCGCCATGCTGAAGCACCGCATTCGCCAGCACCCCCATCAGCCCGCAGTTGCCGCCGCCATAGACAAGTTCGATTCTCTTCTCAGCAAGGACCCGGCCCAGATCCTGAGACTTAGTGCCGTAGGCTTCCCGTCGACCCAAACTCGAGCCGCAAAAGACACAAAGACGTTTCACAAAACCCTCCGGTAAGACACGAGAGCCAGACAGTTTCGGTTGCCGAGGCGGCCGTCCCCGCCCCAAGCGGCCTAGCTAGCTGCCAGCTTTTGACACCCTAATCTTCCGCTGGGTTCCAGCCGAATAATCTCCGGGGGAATGGATGGAGACGAAGAAGACCCTGCTGTTTTTTGCCGTGGCTTTTCTGCTGTTTGCCGTCGACGTGGGGTGTACCTACAACACCTTCGCCGTGCGAGGCGTCCCCATTGAATTCGAGGTCAATCAGTTATTTCGTAACTGGGTTATCCGGGATGGCTGGCTAATTTCGATTGGCAAATTCACAGTGCTCAAAACCCTGCTTTTCGCTGCAGCCGGATGGATGATCTTCAAAACCCGCAGCCGCATCGCTGCGTTCGTTCTGGCTCAGTGCGTGGTGAGCAATCACGTGGTTGCCATTTCCTCTCATCCAACTCTGTGGTGGATGAATGACCACCAAGCTCGTTCCCTGCTGTTGAGACTCATCGCAGGGGTCTCTCTGGTACTAACATTCTACAGCATTCGCTACCTTCGCGCCTGCCCGCCTGCTGATCAGACATCCGAGGTTTCCAACGACATGGCCGCCGCTGCAGAAGGCTAGGCCTCGCCTACACACCCTGGCCTTGCGCAGCTCGTGAACGGGTCGCAACGGCTCTGACATGCTGGTCACAAGTCGCAAAGCGAACGCCCCGAGGCAAGCGTCCTACGTAGGCTCCTTCGACAAAGGGAATGGTCCGGCTCTCGCAAACGGCTGCCAGGTTCTCCATCAGGCCTTGCCAGTGAAACATTCGCGCATGGAACTCTTTGCCACGATTCCCAGACGCAAGATGATCGAAAACGATTCGAGAAGCCTCCCCTCTCGTGACAAAACTCCAAACACCTATCCCGTCGATTACTGTTGTGTACTCCTGAACCAACAGATGATTTGGGATCACCACGGCAATCCTGTAGCCCGGAAAATAGCTGGCGTGCACTTCGGCTCCAACTCGGAAGCCTGACATTTGGGCCCTTGAGTCGTACCACCGATGAAGGGTCTTCAGGCTCCTGAAGGCACTGAAGCAACGGGAAACCGTCGCGTCGATCTTCTTTTCCAAGTGGATGGTATTCATAGCGAGACCGCGCCACAGGTGCGGCGGCGCCCCAAAAAGACTGCCTCAATATCTCTTGCCAAAGTAGTCGGACAGGATCTTGGCGTGATCGAAGACGATCGGAGTTGGAAGGTCGTCTTTGTGGAAAACACGGGCCTCACCGGCATCATCCCCGGCTCTTGGCGCTCCGCCTGCCTCAGCGATGAAAACCACACTGACAGTATGTCCTCGCGGGTCCCGCGAGGGGTCTGAGTAGACCTGGAACTGGCGGACAAGATGGACATTCAGAGAGGTCTCCTCGCGTGCTTCTCGCACAGCAGCAGCCTCAACCGTCTCGCCCCAATCGACAAATCCTCCAGGAATGGCCCAACCATACGGAGGAAACTTTCGCTTCACAAGAACGATCCTCTCGGGCGGCCCTTCCATTTGGATCAGGATGTCGACGGTGAGTCGAGGAGAACGCGGTTCGCTGTTCATTTTCGCCCAGTCTCAAGGATAAGTTTGATCTGGTCTTTGTAGACGAAGACGTTGGGCAAGCCATCTCTTGTAACACGGATGAAGTCCCGGTCGTAATACTCGATCCAACCGAAAATCTCCTCGTCGTTCAACAGCTTCACGCTGACCCGCGTCTTGTTCTGGATCAATTGAGTCAAGTAGAGTGTCTCGGCACCGGTCTGCTCCTGCACGCGCGGCAGACGTGAAATCACTGCTGCCATGGGACTACGGGATTTGCCCGAGAAAAAGCGACGACGACTCTTCGGCTTCATGAGTTACCCTTTCTGGCAACCAGCAGCTAGAAATCCGGCACTGTCCTTATCTCGGGCTGGCTTGATCCCGGGACAGCTGAACAGCGTGACAACAAGCAGTGCTAACGACATCCACAGCACTCTGGGCGGGCTTTCCATCCTTCGTGGAAAGGTGCTAGTATCGCCACGCGCTCACAACTCCAAAACTGTGAAGCGGTTGAATCACCCTTGCGACCGAGATGCACAAGAGCTTGTCCACTCACTTGTTCGTTGATGAAAAACTCACTCTGGAGCAGCTGAAATGCGTTCGTGACACCGGCTTTGACAGTGTTGAGATTTTTGCGTTGAAGCCTCATTTTGACTACCAGGACCAGCAGCAGACAACGCAACTGGCTTCCTGGCTAGCAGATCAGAACAGTTTTTTACGATCTCTTCATACACCTTTTTGCCTGGACTATCAAGCCAGGGTCAGGAGGGAATGGCTCTCAATCGGCGAGATGGAGAAGGTCCGTCGTGAGAAGGCTGTTGACGAGATCCGATGGGCTTTGGAGTTTGCCGAGAAAGTCTCCTTTCCTGTGGCGGTCATCCATATGGGTGCTCCAGACGACCGCTTCAGCCCACGCCACCTTGATGCCATCTACTATAGCCTCGAGACACTCGTCCCCTTCGCGGCTGCCAGGGGAGTGAAGCTCGCACTGGAAAACATTCCCAATAGTCTTTCGCCCTTGGAGCGCATGCGCCGCTTCCTGGAGGATGCGGCGCTACCTGAAGTGGGTATCTGTTTTGACTCTGGTCACTCGAATCTTCATGCGTCCCCCGAAAATGAGATCCAGGATGGAGGCCCCTGGATTGTTTCCACTCATCTGCATGACAATCATGGCATCAAGGATGAGCACCTGTTGCCTTTTGACGGGAAGATCAACTGGGCCAAGTTACTGGAAGCATTCCAGACGATCAGCTACTCGGGTCCGCTCATTCTGGAGTTGAAGGCCTCGAATCGCCCGAAGGCCGAAGTTCTCAAGCAGGCCTGCCAGGCATTCGATCGGTTTGAGCAGTGTCGGGAAGAGATGCTGGAGATGAGGACCCGGGAGGGATGATGCCTGTCGTTAGCATTCAGGAACTGCCAGGGTATGACGGTAAGGAAGTCACCGTCCGCGGCTGGCTGTACAACATTCGATCGAGCGGCAAGATTGTTTTCCCAATCGTCCGGGATGGCAGCGGCTTGCTGCAATGTGTTCTACTAAAGAACAATGTGAGTCCAGAAGTATTCGAGCGAGCCAGATCGTTGACCCAAGAGTCCTCGTTAGAGGTCACCGGCACCGTGCGCAAGGTACCCGAAGGCAAGTCGGCGCCCGGCGGTTATGAACTGGATGTCACCAATTTGATGCTGTTCCAGTTGGTGCTCGCAGAACACCCGTTCCCCATCACGCCCAAAGAGCATGGCATCGAGTTCCTGATGGACCAGCGGCATCTTTGGATTCGTTCAGCGCGTCAGCACTCCATTTTGAAGATCCGTCATGAAATCATTCGAGCCGTTCGCACCTTCTTTGACGAGCGCGGATTTGTGCTGGTCGACACGCCGATCTTCACACCTGCGGCCTGTGAAGGCACGACCACTCTCTTCGAGGTGGATTATTTTGATGAGAAGGCCTATCTCACTCAGTCGGGCCAGTTGTACAACGAAGCAACCGCAGCGGCATTTGGCAAAGTGTACTGCTTCGGCCCGACCTTTCGGGCAGAGAAGTCCAAGACCCGCCGCCACCTGACAGAGTTCTGGATGGTGGAACCTGAAGTGGCTTTCGCCACACTCGACGACATCATGGAGCTGGCAGAGGACTTCATCACGTTTATCGTTAAGAGTGTCTTGAAGAACCGTCGCAGCGAGCTGAACTCACTGGAACGAGACACCAGCAAATTGGAAAGCATCGAGCCGCCGTTCCCGCGCATCACCTATGACGAAGCCGTAACGACCCTAAAGGCTCAAGGCTCGGAAATCGAGTGGGGTGGCGATTTTGGTGGGGGCGACGAAACAGTTCTCTCGCAGCAGTTTGACCGTCCCGTGTTGGTTCACCGTTATCCGGCGCAAATCAAGGCCTTCTATATGGAGCCCGATCCGGCCCGGCCAGAGCTCGCTTTGTGTGTCGACGTGCTGGCGCCAGAAGGCTACGGCGAAATCATCGGTGGAGGGCAGCGGGCTTCCAGCCTCGAACTGCTCAATCAGCGCCTGAAGGAACACAATCTGCCCCCCGAAGCCTTCGACTGGTACCTGGATCTGCGCCAGTACGGAACGTTTCCCCACGCTGGTTTCGGGATGGGCATTGAGCGGGCCGTTGCCTGGATTTGCGGCCTCGAACACGTGCGCGAAACGATTCCGTTCCCGCGAATGCTCTATCGGTTGAAACCGTGAGCGTGGATTGCAGATCGAGGACCGACCACGCAAGATAGCAAGCCAAGTCCCAGCGCCAGCTATCCGATTCTCGATCCTCCGGTCTTCAGAGACTGCTCGGTGTTGTCATGAAACCGATCACCATCATCGGCGTTCCTCTCGATCTCGGCTCAGGAAGACGGGGCGTAGACATGGGCCCGAGTGCACTGCGAGTGGCTGATCTCAACCGGAAGCTGGCTGGCTTGGGCTATCAAATAACAGACGCCGGCGACGTTCCCGTGAGTATTCCTGAAACCTCGCATTTCGGCGATGGCCAGAGCAAGTTTTTGCGGGAGATTTTTCAGACCTGCGAGCATCTGGCAGGGCTCGTGGAACACAGCTTGGGACAGGGACATTTGCCGATTGTGCTGGGCGGCGATCATTCCATCGCGATGGGCACGCTAGCTGGAGTTGCCCGGCATTTTCTGCCTGAGCGACAATCGGCCGGTTTGATCTGGTTCGATGCGCATGCGGACTTCAACACGCCGCAAAGCTCGCCTAGCGGCAATGTGCACGGAATGCCGCTGGCTGCATCGGTGGGTATCGGTCCCAAGGATTTGATCGAGCTTTGTGGCATCAGCCCGAAGGTCAAGCCCCAAAACACCGTGCTGGTGGGTGTCCGGGATATTGATCCGCCAGAAAAGGAGCTGCTGGCTGCTTCGGCGGTGCGGGTTTTCACCATGCGCGACATTGATGAACGTGGGATGAGGAGTGTGGTCGAAGAGGCCATTCGTGTTGCCTCGCAGCACACCACAGGTTTGGCCATTTCCTGGGACATGGATTTCCTCGACCCGGCCTACGCGCCCGGCGTAGGGACTCCCGTCAAGGGCGGGGCCTCGTATCGTGAAGCACACTTGGCCATGGAGATGATTGCCGACACCAACAAGCTGGTTTCCCTTGAACTCGTCGAGGTGAATCCGGTTCTGGATCACATGAACACAACGGCAGCACTCGGCGTGGAGCTCATCCAGTCGGCGCTGGGAAAGAAAATACTATAGGCTGCCCAGTCCTGGGTCTGCGGGTCTGGACACCACGATGGAATCCTCTCGACATTGGGCCTCGGAGCAGGGCGAAGCGGATCTCAGCGATTGAGATTCTGAACTCTAGATTCTGAAATCCAGGGCCACCGAATCCATGAAAAAAATCACAGTCGCATTGCTGTTTGGCGGAAAGTCTGGCGAACACGAAGTGTCCCTGCGCTCGGCTGCGTCTATTCTGAAGGCCCTGAACCGCGCGAAATATGAGGTGATCCCCATCGGCATCACGAAAGAGGGACATTGGCGTTCAGACCCTAAATTTCTGGAAGCCGCCTTTCCTTCGATACTCGAGAGCGGCAGCCCGGTGCTGCTGCCCGCCGAGCCGTCTGGCAACACTCTGATGCAGGTTCTTTCTGATTCAGGATCCATTGGAAGGCGAGCCAAGATCGACGTCGTATTCCCGGCCCTCCACGGAACCTACGGAGAAGATGGAACGATCCAGGGCTTGCTGGACATGGCCAATGTTCCTTACGTCGGCGCCGGTGTCCTGGGCTCTTCGGTGGGGATGGACAAGGACGTGATGAAGCGGTTGTTGCAACATGCAGGACTGCCGGTGGTCGCTTTCCGGACGTTTCTGGACTACCAGTGGCAATCCCAGCCTGAGCGCGCTCAGCAAGCCATCGAACGCGAGCTGGGTTATCCCTGTTTTGTTAAACCTGCAAACTTGGGCTCATCGGTTGGCATCAGCAAAGTGAAGCATCGTGAGGCGCTGCAGCCGGCGATCGAACTGGCAGCTCAATATGACCGAAAGGTCGTCGTCGAACAAGGCCTCGATGTTCGAGAGATCGAGTGTTCCGTTCTTGGCAACGACCAGCCCCAGGCCAGTGTGCCTGGCGAAATTGTTCCGTCGCACGAGTTCTACGACTACGATGCGAAGTACCTGGACGAGAGTTCACGACTTCTCATTCCAGCCCCGCTCGACAAACCCCAGGCAAGACTCGTTCAGGAATTGGCCATACAAACCTTTCTGGTGACTGAGTGTTCCGGGCTGGCCCGTGTCGATTTTTTTCTAGAGAAGAGCAGCGGCAAGATCTACGTCAATGAAATCAACACTCTTCCCGGTTTCACTTCAATCAGCATGTACCCCAAGCTGTGGGAGGCCACGGGAGTCCCATATGACGAACTGATCGACAAGCTCATCCAGCTTGCCATCGAACGCCACCAGGCGCGGCAACTTAAAAAAACGAGTCATTGAGGCTGAAGGAACGCGGCAGTTTAGAATCCACCTTTGGCACGGCGTTTGATCTCTTTCAAAATCTTTTCGACCTCTTCTGTCTTCTTGACGAGCTGAATCGAGAATGTGTCCTTGTTAGACTTCTCAATCATCTCCTTGAGTTCGCCTGTGGCTTGCACTAGCTTGTCGGAGTCGTCCCTAAGCTTCTGCCACTCCTCCTCCCTGCGCTGCTTCTCCATCTTCGCTCGGGTATCGTGATGGATCTCGTCGGCTGGACCCGGGCGGTCCTGCTGGGCCCTGACGACTGTCGGTGCCAGAGCAAGCGACAGCAACAGCGACGTTACGGCCAGAGATTTCTGTAAGAACACCATGACTGCCTCCACAAGCATTGACGCCTGCAAATTGAAACTTCACCCGCCAAGAGTTGCGGCCCTCGCGGCCGGCCAAAATGGCGGAGCCATTCATTGCACCTCGCTTATTTGAGCCCGCTACTTCACCTCACTGGGCAAGGCCTTCCTGGCCAGCCCGGCCGCAAGGTTCGCCGCAGCCATCTCACCCATGCGCTTGCGGGTCCGCAGAGTCGCACTCCCCAAGTGCGGCGTGATGACTAGGTTGCCTGCCTTCAGCAAAGGATGATCTCGTGGCAAAGGCTCTGGGTCTGTGACATCGAGAGCTGCTCCTGCAATCCAGTTCTCGGATAGTGCCCGCAGCAAGGCCTGGTGGTCGAGAACCGGCCCTCGTGCCACATTGATCAAAATCGCATCCTTGCGCATCTGACGGAGCTGAGCTTCACCGATGAGGTGGGTCGTTTCCGGCGTCAAGGGCACGTTCAGCGTCACAAAGTGCGACTGTGACAGGAGACTCTCCAGGCTTGCATACTCCACACCCAAAGTCGATTCCGCTTCGAGGCTTCTCCGACGGTTGTGATACAGCACTCGCATGTCGAAAGCACGGGCTCGCTTGGCCACTTGCTGGCCAATTCTCCCCATTCCAATGATGCCAAGAGTGCTGCCGAAAACCTCACGGCCGAGCAGATGGCCTGGATCATAGCGGATGAACTCAGAGCTGCGCGCGTATCGGTCGCCCGCAACGATGTTTCTGGCCGCCGCCAGAAGAAGCGCCAGGGTCAAATCTGCTGTGGCTCCATCGACGGCTCCCGGAGTATTGCCTACCGGAATACGGCGCGCCGCTGTGGCTGTTAGATCGATGTGGTCAACTCCAACGCCAAAATTGCTGATCACTCTGACCGAGGGCACACGATCAAGCAGAGGCCCGTCGACCTTGGCGTGCGCATAAGTATAAATGCCTTCAATACTCCTCAGTTCGCCTTGGTTCCCATCCTGCAATAGTGTCCACGGTCGAGTCTCGCAATAAGGTTCCACCTGCTCCTGCATGAACGGAAGCAGAGGCACATCTAAAAGCACAAGAGGTTTCGGCAAGTAGGTCTCCTTCTAAGAAGAGATGTCAGAAGCACCGGTTTCAGCTGTCAAAAATTGGGTCATCCAGAGCGAGTGGCCGTTCTCTGGCAAGCCGACAGCTCCTTTCTGGTCTCCGCCCAAGCCTCGTCCTCCTGCAGGCCAGCACTCCGTCAGGGCTTCATTCCCAGACGCTGACCCACGAGTTCCGCAATGTAGTATTTCATGAATGCATCTCTTTTCGGCTCAAGGCACACAGTCACAGGTTTGCCAAGTTGTGGATCCTCACGTGTGAAGCCCTTTTCGTCGACCCACAGCGGCAGCGTCTCCATCTTTCCAAAGAACTCCTGCGGACTGGCTGCTTCCGCGACAGCCATCTGGTCGTGAAGCGTCATACGGGATTGAGGATTCACCAGCCACAGCCGATAAAGGACCTCCAACGCAAAGGTCAGTGGCGACTCGTGTTTTCGGAGCTGTTCCCGCTCTGCGTCACTGAGCCGAACATGAGTCGTCGAATCCAAAGGAACAATCGTCAGAGGCAAACCCGCGGAGTAGACCAGTTTTGCGTCGGAGGTGGAGGCGTAGACATTGTACTCCGGAACGATGGAGGGCTTTTCGGCGGTGCCGTAGACGCAGCCGCTCATGAGCACAACTCGTTTAGCCAGCTTTCCAAGCTGTGGCTCCTTGCGCAAGGCATCCGCAACGTTCTGCAGCGGGCCGACCGCTATCAGGGTTACCTGTCCCGGATTCTGGCGAAGCGTCTCGACTATAAAATCAGCAGCGCTCTTTGACCTCGGCCTTACCGTCGAAAAGTCTTCAGCCCAAGTAAACTGATGGCTGTAGTCTTTCTGCGTGGTCTCGCGCCCGACGAACACAGGGATATCTGTCCGTCCGGTCTGATGAAGCATCTTGCAAACCATGCGGGCCCGGGCAGGTGTGTTCCCGTGAGCCACAGTAATTCCAAGCGGATCAAAATTCCGATGGGAAATGACGAAAGCGAGTGCCCAAGCGTCGTCGATGTCGTCGCCAATGTCGGTGTCAAGGATGACTTTCAGTCTAGCTTGCGCCAGGATCCCAGGAGGGGTCAGCAGCAGCATCGAAACCACCAGGCATAAAAATCTCATGGCACTCCTGTGTTGAGGATACAGTCTTCTACCCGCAGATCCGGTAACATACCAGTTCTCCGCCAGTCGGAAAAGACCTGAGGCCTGAGGCTCAGGCTCGAGGCTTGAACGAGAGAACTGACCCTGGAGTACCTGGCTTGCTGAATACCTCAAGCCTCAGGTCTCATTACCAGACCTAAGCTGGACGATGGCCTCGAGCAGGGTTTTCTGCACGCTTAGCAAGTGGTCTTGATCACGGTAGGATTGACGGGGCCAGAAGAATCCCTTCAGCCCGTCCTTCTTTCGACGGGGAACGATGTGAACATGCAAGTGTGAGACACTCTGGCTTACTCGGTTGTTGATGGCAACGAATGTTCCTTCGGCCCAGAGCCCCTGCTCCACAGCTTGGGTCAACAGCCGCACATTGGCAAAGAACGGGCCAATCGACGCAACTGGCAGATCGGCAAGCGTGGCACAGTGAGGCTTGGGGACCAGCAGAGTGTGGCCTGGAAACAAGGGGCGGTGGTCCAGAAACGCGAAAGAGGCGTGGTCCTCAAAAACCGGATTGCTTGGTACTTCACCGCGGACAATACGGCAGAAAGCACAGTTTGACGAGATCGGGTCTGTCATCAGTGTGATCGGCTCCCGCGTTTAACCTCCCACAATTTGATGTCCAGCACCTGCCAGAACATCTAGAGCTTTTCGGAGAGTTGGTGTCTTCACCAGGAGATAGTCCGTTTCATAAGTTGAAATCACAAAAACACTGACCTGAGCGGCAGCTAGCGGGCTTGCCAGCGAAGCCAGAATTCCGGTAAGCGAGAGATCCAGTGGCCCCGCAACCTTCAGGCATCTCCAGCCACGGTCCGCAGCCACTTCTGCAGGAACTTGTTTTTCGCAACAAACAATCGAGACTTCGTCACCAGTATGCGTGACACTCCAGAAGCCTCGTGCGCTGGCCCACCGAGGGACGTTCGACCCGCTGGAGAGCCTGCAAACCGCCAGCGTTTCCGACAGCACCGAAAGAGTCAGTGAGACAGCCATTCGTCAGAACAAGAAACGATTCGCAGGAAATTCCACCGAGGAGGGAGGCCCGCACAACCGGCCTGCCGCTTAGTGTTTCAAGCCAGGGAAAGAATTGGAAATATCAGGGAAGCCACCCGCGAGGTTAAATCTTTGAGAAAGCACCAAGGAGCTGCAATCATTTCAAGGGTTGCAAACGCGGTTGCAAACGCCGTTCACGCCCTGTCTGCTGATCCGCTTTCCCAACCTGCCTTTTCGACCTCCCTTGCAAGCTCCTGGCAATATTCAGGCAAGTAGTGTCTCTGCTCGCTGGGCAATGATGGAATTGATGGTGCGAAGAGTGCGTTCCACCTCGAGAATACTGCACTTTAAGGCTCCGGCAATCCTGTCAACAGGCCAGCCCCAGTAGTGCTTCCAGATGAACATGTTCTTCTCGGTTTCAGGCAAGCACGACAAGGCTTCCAGGATCGAAGCCGTCATCTTGTCGCGAATTTCACGTTGTATCAACTTTCGAGCCGCCATCATCCTTCCCTCCTCACTACCCTCAAGCCTCAAAGAGTGCATTCTCCGAATCATGCTTATATAGACGAAAACGGCTGAGGAAAGTTGCATCTTTCTTGCAGTCACCAGAAAGAAATACTACGAGGAATCGCAGAGGGGGGAATCGGGATGAGGATCAAGACGGGCGAACTCTACCTTCGACCTTCTATTCTCAGACCACAGCAGACTTATGGGTGGGAGCGTTGCATGCAGCGAGGAGCTGAATAAGCTCGGCGTCGGAAAGGTCGCGAAAGCTGTTGTAAAAAGCGCTGACCGCGAAGAGAGTCCCGCGAGCAAGGTGATGCACGATCACATCGTTCACCATGGTCTGCAAACGTCGATAAGTACTTTCGGGGCTAACCGGAACGGCAACAATAATGCTGCGCGGGTCTTCGCGACGCACGGATTTGACGGCTGCCATCATCGTGTAGCCCGTGGCAAGACCATCGTCGATGAGAACGATGTCGCTTCCCCGCAGTTTCGGAGCGGCTCTGTCCCCCCGATAAAGCCGCAATCTGCGGTCAATTTCAGCCCGCACGGGCTGAATCAGTTCCTCCAGGTCGGTGGCGCCGAGTCCCAGCCTCATCACGAGCTCTTGGTCGATTTCGATGCTCCCATCGAAGGTCACTGCACCAATGGCCAGTTCGGAGTTGTCTGGGGAAGGCACCTTGCGAGGAATGATCACATCCAGGGGTCTGTTCAGCTGGCGGGCGATGGGGCATGCAACTTCGATTCCCCCTCTCGGGATGGCCAACAGTAACGCCTCCGGCGAGCTGCGAGCCTCAAGCAAGCTCGCGAGTTGCAATCCCGCTTCGTGCCTGTTACGGAACATGGCGGCTATGTTCAATCATCAGACAGCGGTCCATGACCACCCAGAGGCCTGCCCGCTGGGCCCGCTCGGCCGCGGCAGCGTGAACAACGCCCTCTTGCATCCAAATGCCCTTGGCGCCAATCTGAATAGCTTCTTCCACCACGAGCGGCACCGCCTCGGAGCGTCTAAAGACATTCACCAATTCAATCTTAAGTCCGGCGCGGATTTCACGCAAGGAGGGGTAACAGGTTTCACCGAGCACTTCCGAGAAGTTCGGATTGACGGGAACGATGCGGTAGCCGTGTCGTTGCATGTAGCTGGCAACCCGGTAACTAGGTCTTGCCTGATTTGTGGAGAGACCAACAACTGCGATGGTCTTCGTTTCACGGAGGAACTGGGCGATATCCCGATCGTCACTCATCAGTTTTCGCCACCTTCACTATTTCTCCTGCCTCAGCCCCTTGAATCGTCTAACCTCGTCGGGCGTAAGGAAACGGAACTCCCCGGCTTTCAGGCGAGGGTCTCGCAAGAATCCGATTTGCACTCGCTTTAGTTTCACCACAGAGTGCCCAATTCGGTCGAACATCTTGCGAATCTGGTTGTTTTTCCCTTCGACCAGGGTGATGCTGAACCAGGGATTGTCAGCCTGTTTCAGCGTTTCGATCCGGCAGGGTGCCAAACGCTTGCCGTCGAGCCAGATGCCTCCCATAATCTTCTTCAGATCACCATCCGTCGGCATCCCGCGCAGTTTAGCAACGTAGGTCTTGGGGCAATGTTCGCCAGCCGACGCAACCAAGTTGGCAAATTCTCCGTCGTTTGTCAGCAACAGCAAACCTTCGCTGGCGTAGTCCAGCCGCCCCACCGGGAACACAAGCTTGGAGACGCCATGAAGGAGATCGAGCACCGTGGGCCTGCCTTGGGGATCCGACAGCGTGCACAGATAACCTTTGGGTTTGTTCAGCAGTAGATAGGTGTTCTTCGAATCGAATGCCAGCCGCCTGCCGTCGACTTTGATGTGGTCTACCGCAGGGTCTGCCTTGCTGCCAAGTTCTACTACCGCCGCTCCGTTCACAAGAACCCGTCCTGCAACAATAAGTTCTTCGGCCTTGCGCCGTGAGCAAATTCCTGCTTGGGCAATCAGCTTCTGAAGCCTTTCCTTCATGGCTTGTCCCTGTGGTCCCCTGGCCCCAGACCGGACGCCTCCCCGCCTGTTGGATTCTCTGAAAGTCCTGCTTCGACGGACGTGGCTGCAGTGTCACCGGGAGCCAACCCTGGGCCGACCGCGTCGGAAGTTCCCGTCGCGCTCGCTGCGAGAGCAGTGTGCACTGTAAGAGATGGGATATTTCCATCATCTGCAGTCCCGACAGCCGGCATAGGTGGCTCTTCTGAACTCAAAGACTCAAATTGGGACGCCATCTCCGACGAGCGGTTGTTCGGATCCTCGAAACCAACTCCCGCCGCGCGGGCAACTCCACCCACATTCTCATCCTGTCCGGCACCGCCGCGCGTTTCTGCCGCAGCGAAGCGGGAAGACGACATTGCCGCGGTTTCAACCGATTCTTCGAGAGACGGTGGTTCGTCTCCGATCGTGCCCGCAGCCTCCTCCAGCTGAAGGTCCGGGCTCACAGTCTCGCCCTGAACAAAGTCAGAAGCTGCCTCTCCGGTAATTTCACCAGCCCCGCCGACTGCCGAGCGGGCGAGCTCTTCAAATTCCTCCAGGCTGGGCAGTTCGTCGAGATTCTTGAGTCCGAAATGGACGAGGAATTCCTTCGTCGTCCTATAGAGAATGGGCCGGCCAATCACGCTCTTGCGTCCTGCCGTGGTAATGAGCTTCTTGTCCAGCAGGGTTTTCAGCACGCCCACGGCGTTTACCCCTCGCACTTCCTGGATTTCAGGGACGGTGATTGGCTGTTTGTAAGCAACTACCGCCAGCGTCTCCAAGGCCGCCAGTGAGAGCTTGGTCGGCGGAGTTTGGAGCTTGACATACTGGCGAACCCACTCATGGTGTTCTGCTTTGGTTGCCATCTTGAAGCCATTGGCAATTTCTTTGATCTCCAGCCCACATTCAGGCGATTGATAATGCTCCACCAGTTGCTGCAAGGCTTCGCGAATCGCCTGTTGATGCTCCTTGCCCATGATGCTGATCAACGCTGTTTCGGAGAGGGGCTCCTCCGCGACGTAGATGAGCGCTTCCAAGATGGGTTTGAGTTGGGCGGCTGTCATAACTTCGGATGATGATTCCGTTTCCAGCTGCAGTTTGACTTGAACGGACATGCTCTTGATGACTCCCCGAAAAAATAATGACGTGAACATCTGCTGCAACAAGCGAGCGCTGGAACCGAAACCTGGAGGAACAGAGGAACCGCGGAATAATGGGTCCTCCCGTTTCCCGATTCCATAGCTCAGGAGCAACTCCAAAAACTGTGGCTCCCGCACAGAGTCTAGCCCTTCGCCGCCAAAGCAGCGGCACCCATCCACCGATCCATCTGCTGCATTGCCGCTTCGAAGTTCTCCTGACGTCTCGCGAAAATGTCGCCAAAATTTTGCTTTTGAAACAATCGGATGGCGCGCAAGTGGACCATTTCGAGAATGGCGAGAAATGCCACGATCAAAGAACCCTTGCTGCGATAGGAAACGAAAGCTTCCGTCAGATTCACCGTGCCCCGAGTCTCTTCGAAGAAGCGTCGCAATCCCTCCATCACCTGCCCAACCGTCATCTCGTCGCGCTCGATTTCTAGCAGCGCCTTAGCCTTAGCCCGCTCGAGGATCTTCTGGAAGGTGGAAACCAGATCAAACAGAGTTACCTGGAACTCTTCCTCCGGGTCACCGTCCTGCAGGTCACGAATGCCGACGCGCGTCCATGTAGCGCTTTCCACAAGCTCCTTCTGATGCAGCATCTGAGCTGCGTTCTTGAACTTCTCATGTTCCAGCAAACGCTGAACCAGCTCGGAACGAGGATCTTGGTCCTCACCTTCTGCCAGCAGTGGATCTTTCGGAAGCAGCATCTTTGACTTGATGTAGATGAGCGTCGACGCCATGAGCAGAAACTCACCCGCCACACTGATGTCGAGGTCCTCCATCATGCGCACATAATTGAGGTACTGCTCAGTTATCCGGGCAATGGGAATGTCGTAGATGTTGATTTGCTGCCTGTGGATTAGATCCAAGAGCAGGTCTAACGGTCCGTCGTAAACAGGCAGGTGGATCTTGTATTGGTCATCCATCAGAGCACCTGTGAAGAGGAACCTGATTTGCAATCTGTGAGGCGCCAACGGAGAACGAACCTGAAGACAGGACGATGAATCGCTTTGCCCTCCAACCGACCACAGCCAGACGGGCCTGTTGCATCTGTTGGCCGGCCTCTGGACGGCTTGACGCCCAGGCTCCTGACTATGCCAGCTTCACAGCCCGCCGCACTTCAGCCATTGTTTCCTCAGCCACGACGGCAGCTTTACGGTTCCCATCGTCGATGATTTCGGCAATCTCGCCCCTGCGGCCTTCATAGTCCTTGCGGCGCTGGAGCAGCGGTGACAAATCTTCGATCAGACGCTCACTCATCCATTTTTTGCAGTCAATGCAGCCGATGCCCGCCACACGGCATTCCCGGTCCACTGTCTGAATCGTCTCGGGCGGAGAATAGAGCTTGTGGTAGGCAAAAACAGGACAGACCTCCGGGTTGCCAGGATCGTGGCGGCGCTTTCGGGCAGGGTCAGTCATCATGACCTTGACCTTTTGGGAAATTGTCTCCGGTGTATCCGATAGCGAAATGTCGTTGCCGTAGCTCTTGCTCATCTTGCGTCCGTCCAGGCCTGGCAGCCGCGGAACCGGTGTCAGCAAGGCTTCAGGCTCTGGAAAAACCTCTCCATAGTAGGCGTTAAAGCGCCGGCAAATTTCGCGCGTCAACTCAACATGGGGCACCTGATCCTCGCCCACCGGCACGTAATTGCCTTTGTAGATCAGGATGTCTGCCGACTGTAACACGGGGTAGCCCAGAAAGCCGTAGTTGCCCAGGTCTTTGTCTGTGATGTTGTCGCGCAGTTCTTTGTAGGTCGGCACGCGTTCGAGCCAGCCCAGCGGAGTAATCATCGAAAGCAGCAGGTGCAGTTCCGCATGCTGCGGTACCGCAGACTGGACAAACATGACCGATTTCTTCGGATCCAGGCCTGCCGCCAGCCAGTCGACCATGATCTCAATCCGGTTCTCTTTGATTTTAGAGGTATCCGCATAGTCGGACGTCAATGCATGCCAGTCGGCGATAAAGTGAAAGCATTCGTATTCATTCTGGAGCTTAACCCAGTTGTTCAGAGCTCCCACAACGTGGCCAAGATGCAGCTTGCCCGTCGGACGCATCCCACTGAGAACGCGCTTTCCAGCCATTCAATAGGACCCCTTCTTCCCCGTAACCAAAGCTCTCTTAGGCGACCGGACTTCAGACCATTGACCCTTCACAACCGCATTACCATGTAGACGACACCCAAAAACGGGAACAGGACAATCTGAAAAACCCCGAGTGACAGGCAAAGCAGAAGAATCAGAAAGCCATACGGCCTGATCTGCTCGTATGCCTGGGCCAGGTTCCGTGGCAGGAAATGAGGCAGGATCCAACTCCCATCCAGCGGTGGGATGGGAAGCATGTTGAAAACCGCCAGCACCACATTGAGTTGCACGCCCATCTGGCACATCCGGAACAGGGGTTCGGCTAACGAGCCCAGCGCATCCGACCCTGAGGCGTCGTAGAGACGAAAGAGCCTGTAAATCACGATGAAGCCAACCAGAGCCAGAACGTTGCTGATAGGCCCAGCGGCGGAGATCCAAATATCTGCCTTGCGTCGGTCGGCCACATTCCGAGGGTTCCAGGGCACCGGCTTGGCCCAACCAAACATAGGAGCGTTCGTGAAGAAGCCGATTGCCGGAAAGATTAAGGTCCCGAAAATGTCGACATGCGGGATTGGGTTCAAGGTGACGCGCCCCAGATAACGCGCTGTCGGATCCCCAAACCTTTCGGCCGTCCAGGCATGCGCGGCCTCATGCAGGCTCAACGAGAACAGAAACACAATCATGTACAGGAAGAATTCCGCAAGATCGGGCAAAGCATCTACCTCATTTCAACCAAGTGATCAAGGCCAACTGGGATACACTGCCTGAGTCGAGCGCACCGCTCAGACTGGACCTGGCAAGATAAGCACTCAGGAGGGTTTGAACCGGGGCTAACCTCGCGATTCGGCTTCAGACGCCTGGGTGACAACAATGACAACTGCGGCTGGAGATTAGCATAGATGTTTTGAAAGTAAAACTGTCTGCAGGCTTCTCACTGCCACTGCCACTGCCGCCTGATTCTTGTCGAAACGGGGCGCGGCTAGTATAATCAGGTCGTTTTGTGGCGCTTCCGGATTGCTTCCCGGCAGGGCCACACCACCGGTGCCGAGGCCACAATGAGTCTCTTCCTGCTGCGCATCACGATTGCACTTTATTCCATTGGTCTCCTGCATTCCTTTCTCACGATCGTCACTCGAAGAAAAACTCTCTTCCGGGTGGCTCTAATCGGGATTGGCTCAGGGTTCCTGTCCCATGGTTTGTCCATTGTCTACCCTTGGATCGAGGGGAGGCAGCCTCCCATCACGAACACGCATGAAGCGCTGTCTTTCTTTGCCTTCGTGATCGTGCTGGCGTTTCTGGTTTCCTATGCACGTTACCGTTTGGACTCGCTCAGCGTTTTTGTTTTTCCCCTGGTTTTTATTCTGACCTTGGCGGCCAGCCTGATTTCCTCGCCGCCACAGCCCAGACCTGAGATCCTGCAAAGTCTCTGGTTCTACATCCACATTCCCACAACCTTCCTCGGTTACGCCGCCTTCTTTGTAGCCTTCTCTGCCGGCATCATGTACCTGATCCAGGAAAACGAGCTTAAGCGCAAGCGTCCGCAAGCCTTCTACTATCGGTTGCCGTCGCTGGAGGTCTGCGACGATTTGGGATACCGGTCTCTGAGCGTGGGTTTTCCGCTGCTGACGGTGGGCATTGTGGCAGGTGCTCTTTGGGCCAACAAAGCTTTGAATCAGCCCTGGGGATGGGACCCCAAGATCATTTGGTCGCTCATCACCTGGCTTATGTATGCGGTTCTCATCCACTATCGGCTCTCGGCAGGATTGCGAGGCAGGCGCGCCGCGCTCATGTCGATTGTCGGATTCATCATCGTGCTCTTCACCTTCATCGGCACCCGTCATCAAGGCAGCGCCCACTCCTTTATTCAGCAATGAACGTCGCCCTGGTTGGCGTCAGCCACAAAACGGCCCCTGTCAACATCCGCGAGCGGCTGCACTTCCCCGATCTCAGGTTGCCTGAAGCTCTCTCGCTGCTTTGTTCCCGCTACGAGTTCCCAGAAAGCATGATCCTGTCGACCTGCAACCGGGTGGAGGTTGTGACCTATGCTGCAGACCCGCCCGAAGCTGTCCGCAAGATTCGGGATTTTCTTTGCAGCTTTCACCAGGTCCCCTACGAAACGATGCGAGAGTTTCTCTACGACTTTACCCAGGTAGACGCCGTACGCCACATCTTCCGCGTGGCTGCCAGCCTGGATTCGATGGTCCTCGGAGAGCCGCAGATTCTGGGCCAGGTGAAGACTGCTTTCTCCACAGCCCAGAGTGCTGGAACCATCGGCAGTACGTTGAGCCTGCTGATGAACCGCGCATTTTTCGTAGCCAAGCGTGTGCGGTCAGAAACCTCCATCGCCAGTTCAGCAGTCTCTATCAGTTACGCTGCTGTCGAACTGGCCAAGAAGATCTTCAACGACCTCAAGGGGAAGACCGTGTTGATCCTCGGCGCCGGCAAGATGAGCGAATTGGCTGCCAAACATCTTGCCTCCAGCGGCGTTTCAGAGGTGCTGGTCTGGAACCGCACCTACCAGCGCGCCATTGAGCTCGCCGAGGTCTTCAAGGGCGAAGCCGTTCGAACGGAAGAACTCTTCAAACACATCGAGCGGGCCGACATCATTATCAGCTCGACCGGATCTCCGGCTTTCATCCTGAACCGCGCCGATGGTGAGCGCATCATCCATCTTCGGAAGAACCGGCCGGTATTCATCATTGACATCGCGGTACCCCGCGATGTCGACCCCGAGATCAACAAGGTCAGCAATATTTTTCTCTACGACATCGACGACCTGCGCAACGTGATCGATGCCAATCTCCGGCAGCGGCAGCGAGAAGCTCAGTCGGCTGAAGAAATCGTGCGACAGGAGGTGGAATCCCTCCTAAACCACTCGCGCACGCGCGATGCAACACCCGCAATCCTGACGTTGCGCGAGCATTGGGAGGTCATTCGGAAGGAAGAGCTCGCGAAAAGCCGGAAGCGGTTGGGCATCTTGAGCCCGGAGCAGGAAGCAGTACTCGAAAGCCTGACCCAGAGCCTGATAAACAAAATGCTCCACGGCCCCACTTCTGAGTTGAAGCGTCTGAGCCGCCATCCAGCCAACGATGATCATATTGATGCGGTCAAGCGGATGTTTGGATTGAAGGATTAGTCGACTGTCCGCTGTCGGCCGTTGCGTTGGAATTTCGGCGGCTGACGCCGGCCACGGACTGAAGACTCGGAGAAGACTTTGCCAGCGAACGATGCCCTTAACTCAAAGCGGATTATCATAGGTTCCCGCGGCAGCAGGCTCGCCCTTTTTCAGGCGAACTGGGTAAAGGCTAAGCTGGAAGCAGATCACACGGATTGGGAAGTTAGCATCGAGATCATCAAAACCTCAGGCGACATCTTTCTCGACGCGCCGCTGAGCCGCATGGGTGGCAAGGGACTGTTCACCAAAGAAATTGAAGATGCGCTGTTAAGCGGCAAGATCGATGCGGCAGTGCATAGCCTGAAAGACCTTCCCACCACCCTTCCCGAAGGCCTCTGCCTCGCCGCCGTGAGCCACCGTGAGGATGTCCGCGATGCCTTTCTGTCGAACCACCACAGCGGCCTTGCGGCGCTTCCAACAGGCGTTCGCGTCGGCACGAGCAGCCTGAGGCGGCAGTCACAGGTGCTGCACTTGCGGCCTGACTTGCAAATAGTGAACCTCCGGGGCAATGTGGACACGCGCATTCGCAAGTTGGACGACGGCCAGTATGATGCCATTTTGCTGGCGTGCGCCGGTCTCAACCGGCTGGGCTTCCAGCAACGGATCACTGAGCGCATTCCTGTCGACCAGATTTGTCCGGCCATCGGCCAGGGTGCTCTTGGTATCGAGACCCGAAAAGATGATGCAGCGACTCGGAAGACGCTTGAATGCCTGCACCACAGGGAAACGGCGCTGGCGGTAACAGCGGAGCGGGCCTTCCTGCGCCGGCTCGGAGGTGGGTGCCAGGTTCCCATCGCCGGGCATGCCTGGATTCAGGATGACCGCTTGCAGATGCTCGGTGTCATTGCAACTCCTGACGGCCGGCAGTTGGTTCGGGACGAGGCCAGCGCCCCTAAGGAAAGTGCAGAGTACTTGGGAATCCACCTGGCTGAAACTTTGCTGGCGGGCGGTGCCAGGGAGATTGTGGGGGCTCTTTTGGAGCAATGACACTCTTCCAAGCGTGACACCGCATCGGCTATCGGCTGTCGTCGATTGGCTAGTCGCTATTGGCCCCAACAGGAAACGCCGAGAGACAATCGCCCGTAGCAAACGGCTTTTCACTCACCGCCTTCCATGAAAGCTCAACCTCCACTGCCCCGAGTGTATCTCATTGGCGCTGGACCGGGAGATCCAGAGCTAATGACCCTGAAAGGGTTGCACTGCCTCCAGGCTGCCGGATGCGTGATTTACGACTCACTCGTAAACACCGACCTGCTGGAGCATGCAAACGACGGAGCTGAGTTGGTTTTTGTTGGCAAGCGCGGCGGAAGTCAAAGCATCAGCCAGGAAGAAATTAATGCCCTGATCATCGAGAAAGCACGCAGCGGAAAAGTGGTAGCTCGCCTGAAGGGTGGCGATCCATTCATTTTTGGCCGTGGCGCCGAAGAAGCAGAGGCCCTTGCCAGCGCAGGTGTCCCATTCGAAATTGTTCCCGGAGTCACCTCCGGTGTTGCCGTGCCCGCCTATGCGGGCATCCCTGTAACACACCGCGATTTCAGTCCTTCGGTAGCCTTCATCACGGGGCACGAAGACCCCTCCAAGGAGGAGAGTCTGATCGCGTGGGACAAGATCTCTACGGGAATCGGCACTCTAGTATTCTTCATGGGCGTCGCCAACCTGCCTGAGATCGTCCGCAACCTCGTTCACAACGGCCGCAGCCCTGAAACACCGATCGCACTAGTGCAATGGGGAACATTCCTTCACCAGGAGGTCGTAACCGGAACGCTGGCGACGATTGTGGAAAGAGTGAAGTCAAGTGGACTGACCGCGCCCGCCATCACGGTGGTTGGAGATGTTGTTGCTTTGAGAGAAAAGCTGCAGTGGTTTGAAAATCGCCCTCTTTTCGGCAAACGAATTCTCATCACCCGCCCTCGGCACCAAGCCCAGGAATTTCGCCGCCAGCTGGCGGAACTGGGAGCCGAGGTGATCGCCTTCCCTACAATTGAGATTCGCGAACCAGGCTCGTGGGATTCGCTCGACGAGGCAATCAGGCAAGTGGAACGTTATCAGTGGCTGATTTTCACGAGCGCCAACGGAGTCCACCATTTCTTCGCGCGTTACCAGCGGTTGGGGCGTGATCTCCGTGATCTGAAGGGCGTCCGGATCGCCGCCATAGGCCCAGCCACGGCGAAAGCGGTCTCACAGTTTGGGCTGGTCGTGGAAGTGCTACCGGATGAGTTCAAAGCTGAAGGGTTGCTGGAGAGCTTGCGAGGCAAGGTCCTCAAAGGAGCGCGAATTCTCCTGCCGCGGGCAGAACAAGCCCGTGACGTGCTGCCAGTCGAGTTGAAGAAGCAGGGAGCGCAAGTGGATGTGGTCGAAGCTTACCAGGCGGTGGCGCCCGCGACCGGCCGCGACCGGTTGCTGCAGATCCTGGAAGAGCGCCGACTCGACATGATCGTGTTCACCAGTTCGTCAACTGTCACGAATCTTGCCGAGATGTTCAAGCCTGATTCGCTGGCTACAACCCTCGAGCAAACGGTTGTAGCGACCATTGGTCCCATCACTGCAAAAACTGCCGAAGATCTGGGCCTTCAGGTCAAGGTTCAGCCAAGCCAATACAGTATGCCGTCCCTGCTGAAAGCAATTTTGAGCTTCTACGGTTGCACGAATCCGTTGTCTTGAGGCTGCCTATGCACTGCTGGAAATGTGGAGCGAAGATCGAAGAGATTTCTGGAGCCCGCAAAGTTCTTCGAACCGACAGCTGTCCGAAATGCGACACAGACCTGCATGTCTGCAAGAACTGCCGGCACTACGATCCGCAATACCACAACGAGTGCCGCGAGACTCAGGCAGAATGGGTCAACGACAAGGAGCGAGCCAATTTCTGTGACTATTTCGAACCCGGCAGACGTTCCGGATCTGCTTCCTCCGGCAAATCCGCAGCCGACCAAGTGAAATCCGCTTTCGACAAGCTGTTCGAATACTAGGTCCAATGTCTACGCAGCGCTTTGGACTTCATCCTGGACTCAAAACACCATCCCGAGTTTCCCCGCTTCGTAAAGGCGCCGATCAACCCTGGAGAGGCTGTGCTCCATTCTGGACGTCAGAAGCGGCCAGTGGCGGATGGTCAGAAGGTAATCGTTCAAATCCCAGAGGTCCTCTTCCGCCGTCATCCAGCCTCGCTTGTCGAACCGGGAGAGATTGAGGGGCTGCGAGTAGCGACGCAGCGTCTTTTCCCCTTTGAGATTGTAATAATGCTCGAAGTAGGACATCACCAGCTCTCGAATTGTCCGATAGACCGGTTCGCGGAAGCGCAAACCGGCATAGTTCGACTTGCCAATAGCTCCCCAGCCACCCTGTTGCTTGAAGACGGCCAGGATGTGGTCGTCATCCTTCCTTGGATCGGCTTCCAAGTCGACGACTAGAGGCGGATGCCCATGAACCCGCAGCGCCGCCACGGCTAAAAGCCCGCCTTCGAAGCAATGTCCCGTCATGTCGCGCAGAACCCTCCGAGGCGAACGACAGGTCTCACCGTCTTTTTCCTTGTTGTAAGCAAGATCTTCATCCACGAAACGCTGAATTTTTTCCGGCGTGTTCAGCTTCTTGAGAGTGGCCATTTCCTGGCGCGTGAGTCCGTACATGGGTTGGCGGTCAGATTCAGATTGTTGGCCGGTATCTCAGATGCGATCAAACCGGATCAGAATTTCATCCAACGACTTCCTGTGGATGTCAGGAACGACTGCATTCTCCGCTGGGTACCCGATTGGCATCACGAGAAAGGGCTTCTCATTCTTCGGCCGATCGAGTATCTGGTTGAGGAAGCCCATAGGGCTGGGCGTATGGGTGAGCGCCACCAGGCCCGCATTATGAACTGCAGCTAAGAGGAACCCCACTGCGATTCCGATCGATTCGTAGACGTAATAGTTCTTTCGCACTTGGCCATCCACGATCCTGTAGTCTTCACGGAAAATCGCCAGGATGTAAGGCGCTGTTTCCAGAAACGGCTTATGCCAGTCGGTTCCGATTGGTTCCAGGTCTTCCAGCCATTCATTCGGCATGCGCCGCTCATAACTTTCCTTTTCCTCGGCCTCAGCCGCCACGCGAATCCGGTGCTTGACCTCAGGGTCGGTGACGAGCACAAACTTCCAGGGCTGCTTGTTGGCGCCTGAAGGCGCCGTCCCTGCGCTGAGAATGACATTTTCAATCACCTCACGCGGGACAGGGTCGGGTGAGAATTCGCGAACAGTGCGCCGGGCGTTGCAAAGACGATAAAACTCCTGGCTTCTGGCCAGCTCCTCTGCGTGAGACAGGCGCTGATGCCGCAGTGGAATGTAGGTGTACATGGAAGCTCCTTAAGTTGTCAGGTAAGTTACCAGTAAATGATCGAAGGCTCTGCGTGGTTCCTGCGAAGAGACTAGTCTCGTGCCGTCCCATCTCTGCACTGGCCTCAGGTTTCAAGGACGCCCATGAGAGCCATCAAGGCCCTGTCAATTCTGCTAGAATACGAGAATGTTTCGGAAGCTTTCCCTCCCGGCTAAGGTTACCTGGCTGCTTTCTCTGACTGTCTTCGGCGTCGTCCTGGCTTTGACCTATTTCATGGCTCGAAGCTCGAAAAGTGTCATCGAGGACGACTACCGCAAGCGCTCGATCAGCGTTGCGGACCGCCTAGCTGGAAAACTGGGAGAGCACCCCCAACTGCCGATCAAGGCAGATCTCGAAGACCTGTTGTTTGGCGCCAGCGAAAACAATCTCAGCATCACTGAGATTTCGGTCTTTCAGCTTACAGCCGATGGCATTACTTTAGCGGCCAGCTCCTCGGACGAAGAACATGTTTCCGTCACCCCCGGGGTGCGTGAGGTCATCGAGACAGCAAAGAAACTGGATCAACTCGGGCATGATGGCAAGTCGCGTTACGTGGATATTCTGGTGCCCGTTCGTTACCAGCCCAAGCCGGTGAGGGGCAAGCCAGCGCCCGAGCACATCCTCGGTTGTGTGAGCGTGCACACTTCGCTGGACCAGGCAGATCGTGTCATTGCCCAGAGTCTGAACGTTGCCTACCTTTTTGCGCCACTCTCGATTCTCCTGCTCATCGTGGCCCTGAATATCCTCTTCCGTTCTACGATCCACAAACCAGTGAAGAAAATCCAGGAAGCGATGGCCCAAGCCGAGTCTGGAGACCTTCAGGCGGAGGTAGCGCTGAAATCCAAGGACGAGCTCGGAATGATCGCCGGAAGCTACAACCGCATGCTTCGCCAGATCCGCGAGGCAACCGCTGAGCGCATCAGTCTGATCGAACGAGTCAAGAATTTCAATGATGAGCTCAAGTCCAAAGTAACCAGCGCCACCACGGAACTCACCCAGCGCAACCGGGAACTGCGCGATTTGAACGCGAGACTGTTGAAGATGCAATTGGAACTGGTGCAGCTGGAGCGGTTGGCTGTAGCGGGACAGCTGACGGCGACGTTTGCTCACGAGGTGGGCACACCGCTCAACCTCATTTCCGGGCACGTTCAGCTACTCATGGAATCCTTCAGCGAAAACGAGGTGATCTTCCGCAAGCTCGCTCTGGTGCAGTCCCAGATCCGGCGGTTGAGTGAAATTGTGCGGCGCCTGCTCGATGCCACGCGCAAGCCGAAACTGGATCTGGCACGAGTCAACTTGAACTTGCTCATCCAGAATGTGGGGGCATTGATTCGCCCGACGCTGCAGGCGCGTCAGATTCAGTTTATCGAACAGCTGCAGGCCGGCGTTCCTCTCATTCAGGCCGACCAAAAGCAGTTGGAGCAGGTCTTGCTGAACTTCATCAACAACAGTCTTGACGCCATGCCGAACGGAGGGCAGCTTCGCGTTGAAACCGAGACCGGAAGCAATGACATGGCAATTGTTCGGATTACCGACAATGGAACCGGCATCCCGCCAGAGCACATGGAAAGGCTCTTTGAGCCCATGTTTACGACCAAGGAGATTGGCCAGGGCACGGGCCTCGGTCTTAGCATCTGTCGGGCAATTATCAAGGAGCACGGCGGTGAGATTGAAGTGAGAAGCAGCGTTGGCGTTGGGTCAACGTTTTCGATCCTGTTGCCGGTCGAGGTGCCCGTGCTGCAGACATAGCGCACGCGCGCAAGGGCCCCAGGTCTTGCGGTCCCTACCCCATGCAGAAGATCCTCATCGTCGACGACGACAAACTGACCTGCGATTTCATCGCTGAACTGTTGGATGAGTTCAAGGTGGAAATCGTGACGACACAGAACCCGCAAGATGCCCTGGCGCTGGGTACGGAAGAGAGGTTCGACGTCGTGATCAGTGACATCAATCTGCAAAGCCGGCTGACGGGCCTCGATGTCCTAAAGCGATTCAAGCAATCCATGCCTGAGTCTGAGGTCATTCTCATCAGTGGTTTTGGCACGTTGGAAACGGCCATTGAGGCAGTTCGGGAAGGAGCGTTTGACTACATCAGCAAGCCGTTCAACATTAACGAGGTCAAAGCGGTCGTCAAACGGGCTCTTGAAAAGAAGCGTTTGATTCAAGAGAACGAGCAGCTAAAGAGCAGGCTGGACACAATCCAGCCTGCCACAAACCTGATCGGCAGCAGCCCCAAAATGCTGGCTGTGTATAAGTCTATTGCCAATGTGGCCAGTTCGAAGTCTACAGTCCTGATCTACGGCGAAAGCGGTACCGGAAAGGAACTGGTCGCAAAACAAATCCATAGCAACAGTCCCCGGAAGCAACGTTCTTTTTTGGCCGTCAACTGCGGCGCTCTAACAGAAACACTCCTGGAATCGGAACTGTTCGGATACCAAAAAGGAGCTTTTACGGGCGCTAACAGCGACCGGATCGGTCTGTTTGAAGAAGCCGATGGCGGAACTCTGTTTTTGGATGAGGTCGGCGACACGACGCAGGCCATGCAAGTTAAACTGCTTCGAGCACTGCAGGAACAGGAGATCAAGCGTGTCGGTGGAACCAAGACGATCAAAGTGGATATTCGTTTGATTGCGGCCACCAACCACGATCTCGAAGAACTGGTGCGAGAAGGTAAGTTTCGCGAAGATTTGCTCTACCGGCTGAGCGTCATCACTATTGCTCTGCCCCCGCTGCGCGAAAGGCGCGAGGACATTCCGTTGCTGATTTCCCATTTCATGCGGAAGCATAGTCAGAACCAACGCCTGCAGCCTCGCGTCTCTCAAGAAGCGATGGATGCGCTGGCGAGCTATTCCTGGCCGGGAAATGTGCGAGAACTCGAGAATACCATTGAGCGCCTGTGCCAGTTTTCCAAGGGAGGAATCATCACGCTGGAGGACTTGCCATCGAAGATGAACAGCAAGGTCAGGCTCCACCATAGCCATTTGTTTGATGGCCTGCCAAGCCTCGACGAATTCGAACGGCGCTACTTGATCCACATCCTTGAGGTCACTAAGCACAACAAGAGTCAGGCTGCCGAAGTTCTCGGGATCAATCGCCGCACTCTCTACCGGATGGCAGAACGATTCGGCATCGACCTCAAGGAAGACTGAGGAAGCGGGACGTCTACCTCGAGCTTCGCACTTGCCTGCTCCAAAATGCCTCACACGACAAAATGCCTCACCTGGTATCTTGTTGATTGAAAAACCTTTACAGGCAGGGAGCCGTTCGCAGCCAGAAATGCCACAACATGATTGAATCCGGAAACCTTCGAATCAGACCGACAGCGACAGCTGAAGCTCCTTCCTGACTATGACTTAGCTCAACCGAAAGTAGGTCTCGAGCGTTTGGCCCTCGGCATGCCAAGCATGCAAGCATGCTGTAATTCACTACCTTGCCTTGCTGCCCTCAAAGGGCAGAGTACGATTCCAAGGAGGAATCCGATGAAGAAACTCCTGTCACTGTTGGTCGCCGCTCTCTTCGCTCTTAGCTTGAGCGTCGCCACTTTTGCCGAGGACAAGCCGGCCGAGAAGAAGGAAGCTGCGAAGGCTGAAGGAACGAAGAAGACCAAGAAGACCAAGAAGAAGGCTGCTGACACAAAGCCAGAGGTGAAGAAGAAAGAAGAGAAGAAGTAGTCGCCAGGATCTCGAAATGAGATCTGAGCAGCATTTTCGACACTGCCGGCCTGCGGTTGACTATAATGTCAAGCCAGGCTGGCTTTTTTTTTGGAGGTCTCCTTCATGTTTGGTCAAATCGGGATGCCGGAAATGCTCATTATCATGGTGATTGCGCTCCTCATCTTCGGCCCGAAGAAGCTTCCCTCTTTGGGCAAATCCCTCGGAGAAGGCATTACTTCGTTTAAGAAAGCAATAAGCCACGGCGAAAAGGAAGCAGAAAAAGAGGACGACGAAAAGACAGACTCCTAGCAAACCTTCACACACTACGACTCCGTACAACCCACTTTGCCGGTTTCAGGGATTAGCCTGGAGTGCCTCTGCAAGAGCCTCAACGGGATGTCGTGCGACCCGGCCGGTGCCATGCTCGATTTGCTGACGGCATGAAACGCCGGCTGCCACAATCTCCACGTCCTTTCTGGCCGCCTCGACCGCTTTGAAAAGCCTCCGCTTGCCGATTTCCAGCGACATTTCGTAGTGCTCTGCCTCAAAACCAAACGATCCCGCCATGCCGCAGCAACCGGAGTCTACTTCGCTCACCTCGAAGCCACCGAGGTCCTGCAGACAGCGCACGAGCGGACCCATTCCGATGTGGGCTTTCTGATGACAGTGTCCATGGAGAAGGAGTTTTCTGCCGGATGCTTTAGCGCTGCTCCACGCGCCCGATTCCAAGCCACTGGCCAGGAACTCCTCAATCATAAAGGAACCGCCAGCCACGGCCTTCACCTCATCACCCTTGAGCAAATCCAGATACTCGTCGCGCAGCGTTAGCAAGCAGCTGGGTTCACAACCAATGATCGGGATGCCGTCCGCAGCATATTCCCTCAAGGCCTCAACGTTGTGGCGAGCGCAATTCCGAGCCTCTACGACTAATCCCTTGGAAATCATTGGCCGGCCGCAGCAGACTTTGTCGGCCAGCAGAACGTCAAATCCCAGGCGTTCCAGCAGGCCGACAGCCGCGCGGCCGATCTGTGGATAGTTGTAGGTCATGAAGCAGTCATTGAAGAGCACGGCCTTCTTGCCGGTGGCCGGCTCATTCCGAGGCCGATGCTTGAACCAATCGAGCAAGGTCGTCCGGGAGAACGGCGGAAAGTCGCGTTGCATCGCTATTCCAAAGAAGCTCTGCAGAATTCGCTTGGTTGCCGAGTTTCGCATCACCCAGTTTGAAACCGGCGCCACGCGGCTGCCCCAACGGTTGAGAGTTTCCACGTTTGCAAACATGCGAGCTCGCAGCGGTACGCCGTGCTTGCCGAAGTACTGGGCCAGGAATTCATACTTAATCTTCGCCATGTCGACATTGGCTGGACATTCTCCCTTGCAACCCTTGCATTCGAGACAGAGATCCAGCACTTCGTACATCCGCTTTGAAGTCAGTGATTCGAGAGGTAGATGACCTGAAAGCGCCGCTCGCAGCGCGTTGGCGCGACCACGCGTCGAGTGTTCCTCGTCGCGCGTAACCATGTACGAGGGACACATTGTCCCTTCCTGTGTCTTCCGGCAGATGCCCATTCCGGTGCACATCTCCACGGCTCCAGCCAGTCCTCCCTCGCGAGTGAAGTCGTAGTGGGTCGGGACCTGTGTCGCATGATAGGCCGCACCATAGCGCAAATTCTCTGTCATCGCGGGAGCGTCAACCACCTTGCCCGGATTGAGTAGATTGCCCGGATCGAAGGCGGCCTTGATCCTCTGGAACGCCCGGTACAACACTGGGCCGAACAGTCGCTCGTTGTGGTGGCTTCGTGCCAGGCCGTCGCCGTGCTCACCGCTCATCGAGCCACCGAACTCCATCACCAACGCACAAACCTCGTCGCTGATGCGGCGCATCTTCTCGACTTCCGAGGCTTGTTTGAGATTGATGAGTGGCCGGATATGAATGCACCCCACTGAGGCGTGGCCGTAGTAGCCGCCCGTGGTGTCGTAGCCAGACAGCAGCTTTTGAAAGCGGTCGAGAAACTCCGGCAGGTTTTCCACGGGAACCGCCGGGTCCTCGACAAAGGCAATCGGCTTCTTATCGCCCAGCACACTCATCAGTAAACCCTGTGAGCCCTTTCGAAATTTCCAAATCTTCTGCTGTTCGACCGGCTCCAGCGCCCGCGTGCACGCATAGCCCATACGGTGGTGGCGCAGTCGCGACTCCATCTCCTCGATGCTCGCGGTTACCTCCTCCCGGCTGTTACCGTAGAACTCGACAATCATCATTCCGCCCGGATCGCCTTGAACGAATCCCATCAATCGCTTGTAGTCCAGCGATTGCCGGCCGAGGTCCAGAATCATTTTGTCCATCAGTTCCATGGCTGCCGGACGGAAAGCCAGAATCTCCTGTGAAGACTCCACCGCTTCCACTAATGATGCAAAGTGGACCACTGCCAAAGCCGTGTGCTTTGGCAGTGGCATGATCCGGACCTTGGCTTCGGTCACCATGGCCAGCGTTCCCTCCGACCCCACCACCATGCGTGCAAGATTAAACGGCTGGTCCTTGATGAACTCATCCAGGTTGTAGCCGCTCACTCGCCTCATCAACTTCGGATAGCGAGCCAGGATCTCTTCGCGATGCTCTCCAGCCAGAGAGTAGATCTCCCGGTAAATCTGATTCTCAAGCCGTTCCCCATTTATCCGAGTCTGCAGTTCCTGGGGCCGGACAGAGCTGAAATGTGCTTCTTCACCGTTGCTCAACACCACGTCCATTTCCAGCACGTGGTCGATGGTTTTGCCATAAAGCACCGAGCGCGCGCCTGCCGAATTGTTTCCCATCATGCCGCCCAACGTTGCGCGGTTACTGCTGGCCGTATCGGGCCCCAACAAGAAACCCTGCGGCCGAAGATAAGCATTCAATTCTTCCTGCACAACCCCTGGCTGCAGCCGCACCCAGCTCTCCTCGCCGCTGAATTCCAGCACCTGGTTCATGTGCTTCGAAAAATCCAAAACAACCGCATGCCCCACAGTCTGGCCCGACAAACTGGTGCCACCGCCACGCGGCAGAACCGGCAAGCCATACTTCGCCGCTAACCTCACCGTCGCCAGGACATCCTGCTTGTGTTTGGGAATGACGACGCCGATAGGTTCGATCTGATAGATGCTGGCATCGGTGCTATACAGAACCTTCGTGTAAGCATCGAAGCGCACGTCGCCTTCGATCTCCTTGCGAAGTTGATGCTCGATATCGCGGTGAGTTGAGGTCATGGGTTATGAAAGAGCACGTCCGCTACCGCAGGCGGTACCGACCGTGCCTGAGAGTGACACCGCTTGCTGGAGGCACAGAGTCAAGACTACTTCAGCCGGGCGGAGCGCTCGAGGACGTGCCGCTGGCACCACAGAGATTGTCCAGCGTAAACAGGTCACTTCGATGGCCCCGTTACGAAAGCGGGGAACCGAGACTGTCGAGGTCGGGAACTCGGGAGCGCGGAGAGTCCGTTTGTCCAGCAAGCCCAAATGTGAGCTAAGGCCAGAGGCGCGCACCCTGGCCATCGGTCAGCAGCAATGCGCATGGGAGTTGTACTCTGGGTTACAGGCCGCTAAAGAGAACCCTCCAAGGAACAGCAGCCTGGAAAATTTGTGCTCGACAGAAGCCAGTCCGATCCATCGCCGCAGCAATCTGCCTCGCTGCACCCAGCCATCAAACCATGCAGGAAGTGTGCGGGGTGTTATCATCGTCGAACGGAGAATCGGTCTGGGGTTCCTCGATACCTTGAATCGTCCTCTTTTAGCAGACCAGCAGCGCAAAGTCAAAACGCGGCTTGCCAACATCGCGTCGCTCCTCCATGGAAAAGGGAGGGTATTCGTTGAGGCTCAAAAAGCGCTTGCGCTGACCGCAGGAAAAGACCAGACTCCTTTCGCATTTCCTCCCCATTCCCCAAAAAACTCAAACCAAGGAGAAACCCGATGAACAGCAGGAAGAAGTCCCTACGCCGTTCCCTGTGCGCAGCGATCCTCCTGGGCATGACAACCCTTTGCCAGTTGCAGGCCCAGGATCAACCCGTTCAGTACACGCGGGTGGCCCAGTGGCAGATCGAACGACAGCATTGGGATGCCTACGAGAAGGATTTCAAGAAGAACGCTCAGCCAGTGCTGGAAAAACTGGTGGCTGATGGAGTCATCACTGAGTTTGGCTCCGATCGCACCACCATCCACGCACCCGACAGCTTTTCACACGCCACCTGGTGGTCCGGCAAAACACAGGCAGCTGTGGAACAGGCTCTCGAAGCTCTGGTGGCATCCGAAGCAAAGCTGAGTCCCGAGGAACGCAAACGCCAGGATACGGACTTCGCAGGCACTCGTCATGCAGACCTGCTGTTGCGCTCTATCCTGTACAAGAGTCGGACGGTGAAAGCCGACCGTGGGTACGGGATTGTTTCAGCCACCAAGGTACAGTCCGGAAAGGCGCAGGAGTGGCAGGCACTGTGGGACAAGTACACCAAGCCGGTTTATGAAAAGCTTTATGCGGATGGCACGGTGACCGGATACGGCATCGACGTCGAACAGGTTCACACCGGGGATCCGGGCATGCGGTATGCCTGGCACATCGTGCCCAACGCCGAAGCACTGGACAAGGTGAATGCCGCTTTCGAAGCAGTGCGGCAGAAGAGTTCCCCTGAGGAGAGGCGGGCCATCGGCAGGATGTTTGCGGAAGTAAGCGAGGGCGGCGCCCACCGGGACCACATGTCGCAAATCATTGCTTACAGTGCGAAGCAGTGACGCCGCTGCATAATTCCTCTGACTCTTTCAACCTTCATGATGTCCCTATGTCTGGAACATCCCTTCCGCTTCCGAGGAGACAATCCGAAGAGGATGACTCGACCTGAGAGAGGGGGGGAATCATCCAGCCCTCCCTTCCGGTCAGGCGGCTGAAGTTCTTCAAGTCTGCAGAGTCGAAACCAAAGGGCAGCGCCAGTTTCAACTGATCGCTCCTTAGCTTGCGGTCCTGTCGAAAGGCAGGCGGTGTCCTTCCGGTTCCTCGCTGTATTCGGATCATTCCGCCAGCTCAAACGTGAAGAGGGCGTTGCCCGCCGTAATGGCCACCACCTGTTTTCCGCCGCTCAAATAACTGATCGGATTCGTGCGGATGATGCCGCCAAGGTTCTGTCGCCATACCTCACGACCTGTTTCGGCATCCAACGCAAAAAAATGGCCTTCGTCGCTGCCTCCAAAGACGAGCTTGCCGGCAGTCGAGAGGACCCCGGCCCATGGCTTGGTGTGCAGCTTGTATTCCCACACGCGGTCTCCAGTTTTCGGATTCAAGGCGCGGATGGCGCCATGACCAGGGTCATCCGGCAAGTCGATCAGCGGGACGCTTCCAATATAGCGATTGCCGGGACTGTATTCCTGCTCACCCTTTCGATAAAGACCCTGGTTTTCCCAGGCTGCCACGTAGAAGAGCCTGGTAAGTGGATTGTAGCTGGGTGAATACCAGTTGGTTGCTCCCTGCACACCCGGCCAGACATAGGCGCCTTCGGGAGTCGGGTCGATGTTGGGTAAACGGATTGGCCGGCCATTGTCCTCCAGGCCCTTGGCCCAAGTCTGCGTTGCAAACGGCTTGCTCAAGAGAAACTGGCCCGTTTCGCGGTCGAGCACATAGTAGAAAGCATTGCGGTGCGCCCAGTAAATCAGCTTCCGCTGACGGCCCTGAAATTCCTCGTCCACCAGGACAGGAACTTGAACGGAATCCCAGTCATGCACATCGTGGGGCACATGCTGAAAGTACCACTTGAGTTTGCCTGTGTCGGCGTCGAGAGCGATGGCACTGTCGGAGTACAGGTTGTCGCCCTTGCGGCCATCTCCATTCCAATCGGGCGAAGGGTTGCCAGTGCCCCAGATGATAAGGTTCTGTTCGCGATCAAACGAGCCCGTAACCCACGTCGGAGCGCCGCCAGTCTTCCAGGAGTTGCCCGGCCAGGTCTGGCTGCCGGGCTCGCCTGGCGCAGGAATGGTCCAGAAGCGCCAGCGCCTTTTGCCTGTCGCAGCATCGTAGGCATCAAGGAAACCACGAATGCCATATTCGCCTCCGCTGATCCCGCAGATCACCATGTCTTTGACGATGAGCGGCGCCACGGTGATGCTGTGCCCGGTGCGATAGTCGGCAACTTCGACGTCCCACAGGACCCCACCTGTCTTGGCGTCCAGCGCCAGAAGGTGTGCGTCTACAGTGCCTACAAACACGCGGTCACCGAGAATAGCGGCTCCACGGTTCACCTGTCCGCAACAGACGTTCACTTTCTTCGGAGTCGCGCGGCGATACCGCCAGAACTGGCGGCCCGTGGCTGCATCCACTGCCACGACATTGCTTGGGGGCTCTGTAAAAACCATCATCCCGTCAGCTACCAGCGGCGTGGTCTCAACCGCATGCGTAGTTTGCATCTGGTAGACCCATTTCACCTTCAGTTTGGAGGCGTTGTCCCGCGTGATTTGCTCCAGGCGGCTGTAGCGCCAGCTTCGGTAATCACCGGAATAGGTCAGCCAGTTGCCCGGATCTTGGCTGGCGTTCAAAAGGCGCTCGTAAGTCACCTGGGCAAACAGGGCGGCTCCTGGCAGGCAGGCCAGCGTCATCAAGAGTGCTCCAAAGCGTCGCGGGTTCATCGAGTGCCTCCCTTGGGCCGAAGCGAAGCCAAATAAGCTAGCAACTGCTCGAGCTCGTTACTATTCAGCGAGTCCTTAAAGGAGGGCATCTTCGAAATCTTTTCGACCTTGTAATGCTTCAGCCCAGCCTTGTTTAGCGAGTGCAGCCGTTCGTTCATATCCATGAACTGGACGGTATAGCTATCCTCATTCAGCAGGAAGCCTTCCTCTCTTTTGCCCGATTCCCCCGTGTAACTCACGACCCAGTAGCGCTGCCGCACATCGGCGTTTGGATCGATCAAGGCCTGGCGCAAGTGCTCAGGCGCGCGACTCCGGCCAATATCGCTCAGGTCGGGGCCGAGACGTCCGCCTTGGCCATTCACACGGTGGCATTGCGGGCAACCCTTCTCGTGAAAAAGCTCTGCGCCGCGTGAAACCTCCACACGCGACTGTGAGCGGTTCCCGGCATTCAACGAGCGGATGTAGGACACAACTTGCCATACCCGGTCGGGCGAATAGAACAGCCCCGGCATTTCGGTTCCGGGAATGCCGTCTGAAATGTTGTTCAGCAATTCGAGATCCGAGCTGCCTTGGAAAAACGCACCGGTGGTGAGATTAGGCCCACGGCCTCCCTCTCCTTTGAGGCCGTGGCACGGAGAACAATGCGAACGAAAGGTCTTGGCTCCGGCAGCAACGTCCGCCGGCGAAGTCCGAGGATTGCGGGTCTGCTCCGAATCGGCCGACACAACAGCAGCGATTCCCATGCTGCCTCGTCCCGACAGCCACGGTGGTTCAGCCATGACTCCCGGCCGAAGGCGAGTCGGGCTGGTGGGAGCAAGGGAGACAAAACCCACAACCACACACAAAACGAGAAGCCTTCTACTTGCCATGGAATTTGACCTCCTGCAGGGCTACCAGAGCAGTCCAAAAAAAACAAAGCTCACCAAAGCGCCCACCACGCACATAGATAGCCCCCAAGCCAGCAGCTGGTTGAACAATGAGGTACGATCCATGCTTGCCGGAGCACTGGCAATGCACAGCGCACCCAGCGTCGACAGAGGCGAAACGTCCACGAGATTGGCACCGACGATAATTGAGGAAGCAATCGCCATCAGGTCGCCGCCGCCCAGCTTGGCGATCAAGCCCGGAACGGTGGGCAGGAAAGCGGGCAACACGACTCCGGAGGTGCTGCTGTAAACCGAAATGGCACCCGTCACAAAGGCGATCACGCCGGTTACTGACGTGCGCGTGGAAAAGCGGGCGAGAATCCCGGTGAACAGATCCATGCCGCCAGTTTTCTCCATCAGCGCGATCAGCACTGTCACTCCGGAGACCATTAGGATCGTGCCCCAAGGCACGGTTCGAATCGCCTGCTCTTCGTCCGCAGCCCGGAATAGCGAAAGCGCCATGCTCCCGGCAAACGCGCCAATCATCACATCAGCCCTGAAGCACACCACACTCACGACTAGAGCTCCTATGACCCCTAGCGTCAATCGCTGTTGGGTGTTGAGGGATTCGACGCCATCCCGGCAAATCTCGGCTGAAGACTCTGTGCTCCGCTGCGTGAAAAGCTTGACCCCTCCCAGCATGAAGTAGCCGGTGAAAGCGACAACCGAGTGAGAAACCAGCGTATTAAAAAAGCTCTGCCACTCCGCCCCCGGCAGGCCAATCTTCTTCAGGAGTCCAATCGCGATCAGCCCAGTAGGCGAAAAAGGAGAAAGGCCCCCGGCATTGGCACCGTTGACCAGCATGATCGCCATCAGAAAGCCTGGAATACCGGCTCTTCCAGCTACATCCATCGCGATCGGCGCCAGCAGCGCCGTGGCGGCAATATTCCCTGGACCAATCATGGCCAGCAGAAGTCCCAAGAGAAAGAACAAAATGGGGATTACTCCCGGATTGCCCCTCGAAATCTTCACAGACAGCTTGGCCAGCTTGTCCAGCGTTCCGTTGACTCGGGCCTGCGAGAAGAGCAGTGTGACGGCAACGAGAGTCAGAAACAGGGATGTTGGGAATCCTGCGGCAACTTCTGCGGCCTTCATCCCAGCCAGCAGGACTCCGATGGTGAACGCAAAGGCAAGCGACAGAAACCCCACGTTCATCCGGGAGACGCAGCTTACCAGAATCGCTACAAACAGGGCGCCAAGCGAGATCGCCGGAATGTTCACTAGTGGTCGTCTCCAAAGGGATCATCGCGGGTTCGCCGCTGGCGTGCACTCGGCCGGCTTCAGCCCGGGCTTGTGACCGGGGCCGCCGTCATCGGAGCTCATCCCCTACGGGCGCGCAGGAAGCAGCCGTTTGGGAATCTTCAGAGCCATTGACCCGGCCACAGTGACCACATCGTATTCGCCCTGGTAACCGATGAGGAGGTGCGCTGCCCAGGGTTCAAGCTTGTAGTCCTTCGTCAGCCAGCTCACCATATCACTCGTCGCCATCTGAAGGCCGCGATTAAGGGCACTGGCAAATTCCGGCTGGCTGCCGATGCTGATTATGAATTCACTGGTCTCGACGCGCGGCCCGCTCAAGCCGGCATTCTTGCGCAGGTCTGCAATAAACTCCACATCCATGGACGTCTCAATGCCCGTGCCTGTCGGCTCTCCATCTGCCTGCAGAGCATGCCCGTCGCCGATGAAGAGCAACGCACCGGGATGGTAAACCGGCAGCAGGACGACGGCCCCTTCTCCAATCACATTGTAGTCAAGGTTGCCGCCGTAGGAACCCGACGGACCCGACGTGGGCGCGAAATCCCCGGCAGGCGCAACTCCCACACAGCCAAGCATCGGCTTGGCCGAGAACTCGAACTTCACGGCCTGGCTGGTGGGTTCTCTTAGTCGCACAATCTGGCGCTCAGTATCCAGATCCCACGGCACCGCATTAGCGCGTCCAGGAATGACCAGACCTTCTTTGTATCGATTGGGATAAAGGCCTTCAATCGATTCAGGAGTCAGCGAAAACAGGCCGAGCCGATAGTTCGTGTATCCCCATTTCCGATTCATTCTCACCTTCTTGAATTGAACCACCAGTGCATCGCCCGGTTCCGCACCCTCGATATAGAAGGGACCCGTGAGAGGATTACTCGGCTGCCCCAGCACTGCGTCCTTTTCGTCCCGGCCGCTTGCGTCGAGTGTTCTGGTAACAACCGTATCGCCTGGCTGCACGCGCTTCAGCACGGGATGGGAGCGCGCGAAAGTGTTGTGGTAGGAGGTAGCCACGACCCTATGAACTTCCGCCAGCGCCCCATTGGGACTCAACAGCATCCACAGGCAAAGCCCGGACAGAGTGACGCGCGCGCGCCCGGCACGCGAGAGCTGCAGACCGGCTGGATACTTCATGTCTCCTCCTGAGGTCGAAGACAACTCGACTGTCATTAGTTTTCCGACGGACTGGCCGCAGAGTATAGCAGAATCCTGAGGCGAGCCGGATTCCACAGCCTGCCTAGCCCAGGGTTCCGTAAGAGTCCGCCATTAACAAATGGCGACAGCGGCTTCGCAACCCGCGAGGGAGTCGAGCCCCGGTTCCCGAATCAGGACAACCTCCAAAGGCTGCGGCCTTTGGCCCTTGCTTCTCAGGGCTCTTGCCGTCTTCCGCTGCGTGTGAGATCCCTCCTGGCTTTGACCTCTCTCTGAGTGTCCGGCCCAAATCGTTTCCTGGTTGCTTTCTCTTTGCATACCCTGGAGTGTACGTTCAATAATCTTGCGTCACCGATTACGAAACATCCTCTTCACAAAACAACTTCTGAGAGGTGTCTTATGCGACGTTACTGCCCATTGACCTTGGCGCTGAGCCTCGCCGCGGCGTTTCTCTTCTCGACGACGCCACAAGCAGGCGCCCAGCAGCTTCGAATCATCGCCTTTGGGGCGCATCCAGATGACTGCGAGCTGAAATCCGCCGGAGTGGCCGCACTATGGTCCGCTCAGGGCCACAAGGTAAAGTTCGTGTCGCTCACCAATGGCGATATTGGACACTTCGAAATGGCCGGCGCGCCCCTCGCGCTCAGGCGCAAAGCCGAAGTGCGCCAATGCGCCAGGCTCCTCGGAATCGAGACTGAAGTGCTAGACATCCACGACGGCGAACTCATGCCCACCCTCGAGAATCGCAAGAAAGTCGCCCAACTCATCCGCGATTGGCAGGCCGACATCGTACTTTCTCATCGTCCTTATGACTATCATGCGGACCACCGTAATGTAGGGCTGCTGGTTCAGGATGCCGCAGTTCTGGTGGTTGCGCCCTTCTTTGCTTCGGATTCGCCGCCAGTGAAGCGCAATCCCGTCTTCCTCTACTACTCCGATGGATTCCAGAAGCCGTATCCATTCGAGCCGACTGTGGTCGTGGGGATTGACGATGTGGCGGAGAAGAAGTGGAAGTGCATCACCGCAATGCCTTCTCAGTTTGGCGACAAGGACTCATGGCAGGCGCGGACGCTGCCGAATGTCCCTGCGGAGGATGAAGCGAGGAAGGAATATTTGCTGCGGCTGGTTCAGAAGCGGAACTCAGACTTGGCGGATCTGTATCGGACTCGTCTCATCGAACTCTACGGCGAGGCGCGCGGACGCAGGATGAAGTACGCAGAAGCCTTCGAGCTATGCCAGTACGGCAGCCAGCGCTCCATCGAGGAACTGAAGAAACTGTTTCCGACATTTCCGTAAGCCTTCACACGGTCTCAGTTCGACGCTTGCATCTGCAAAATTTTCAAGCGTTTCTTCAGCCCTTGTCTTCCCGGAGAACTCACCGCGGGTGCAGGTTGGCCCGCGATCCGGGTCGGAGACGCAGGCACCGTAGCGCTGGAAGCCAGAAGTCGGTTTCCAGGCCCGGCACGGACTCAATTCTCATCCACCCTTCCGCTTCGTTGCTGCCCGGTCTTTGGCCATCCGAGAAAGGCTTTTCCACCGCCGTCTCTCTTGCTGCTGCGCGTGTCGGTCCTGTTGAAGGAATAAATGCCTCAACTCCCGCTGGAGCTTCTCGTAGTGCTGATAGCGGCCGTGGTCGAGCGAGCCTTGCTCAAGAGCTTCACGGACAGCACATCCAGGCTCGTGCTGATGTGTGCAGTCGCGAAAACGACAACTGCCAGCAACCACTTCGATCTCTTCAAATGCGGCGTGTAAGCCGTCACCGTCCCCCCACAGCTGGAGCTCCCGCATGCCAGGTGTGTCGAGCACCAGCGCACCGCCAGGCAGGAGCATCAACTGCCGATGCGCTGTGGTGTGACGGCCACGGTCATCATGCACGCGGACCTCTTGAGTCTTCAGCGCTTCGGCTCCGAGGAGCTTATTGATAAGGGTTGACTTGCCAACCCCGGAAGACCCCAGCAAAGCAACCGTCTTCCCCGCCCCAAAATAGGGAGCCAGGCCTTCGAGCCCGCAGTCTGCGAGCACACTGATGGCATGAACCGGGACACCCGGAAATTGGGCCTCCACGGCTGAAATGCCCGGCCTGGCATCGGGACACAGGTCGGCCTTGCTTAACACAACGATGGGCGAGGCGCCACTCTCGCAGGCAAGCACCAGATAACGCTCCAGGCGCCTCAGGTTGAAGTCCTGGTTCAGCGAGGTCATGATGACGACCCAGTCGATATTCGCGCCCACAACCTGGGCTGAAATCCGCCGTCCGGCTTCCTTTCGGACAAACTGGCTCTTGCGCGGCAGGATGGCGTGGATCGTTCCTCTATCCTCCTTGGGTCTGGACCGAACCACAACCCAGTCGCCCACTGCGGGAAGTTGTTCCCGCCCGCCTGCCTCGAAACGCAGCTTTCCAGAAACTTCCGCGAGAAGCTGCGCGGCGGCGGTCTGGACATGAAAGAAATGTTTGTTCTCCTGAGTCACTCGGCCCGGCTCTGAACCCCGAACGTCAAAAGGTTCAAAGTGTGACTCAAGGTCCGAATTCCAGCCAAACATCTGCAACTGCTCAAATCGAGAGTGCATGGCGATTGTCCTCTTCAAATCAATAGAACACGAAAGTGCGTCAGGTCGTGACTTTGAATGCATCGTCACGTCGAACTGTTCTACACGCAGTTGGCGGACGCCGTCCCAAGCCTCAGGGTGCTGAATCAAGTTCAACGCGCCGGACGAAATGGGCAGCCGACAGACACTTCTGCGCTGGTTTTGTCGGGGAATCAAGCAGACGAGAGTGAACCCTCGACTCGTTTGCCAAGCCGGGTCCAGGCAGAAACCAACTCTACGCAGACCAGTCGATTCAGTGTCACTTAGCGGACAATCATAGGCACTCAGCCCGGCAGTTGGGTGAGCCTTGTCTTGGAACGCAGCTTGAAGGAAAGACGACCACCATCTCCTTCAGCCACTGAGACGAAAATATATCTGAGGGCCTTAGTTGAGGCAAGCAGTCGCTGGGAAGATATTAGACAGTCCGTCGAGCATCTGAAAAGCGTAAGCCACCGGCCGTGAACCTTGACTTACAGTTTCTCCAGTTCCTCTTCAACGGCGTCCATCAGCGGTCTTAGAGCAGCCGGACCGAAATCAAACCGAATGTTGGCTCGCGCAAACAGCTCCGGCAATGGCCGGCTGCCGCCCAGCTGCAACGCCGACCAGTAGTCGTTGACCGCGGCCCGGGAATTTCCTTTAGAGTTGATCCACACTTGCAAGGCGCCCAGCTGCGCAATGGCATATTCAATGTAGTAGAACGGCAGCTCGAAGATGTGCAGCTGTCGATGCCAGCTGGTGCTGTGGGCAAGCTCGAATCCGGACCAGTCCTCAATGCCGCCAAACCGCCGGTGCAATGCCAGCCAATAAGCGCGCCTGTCGCCGACCGTATGGCTGGGGTGGGTGTAAATCCAGTGCTGGAAAGCATCCACGCGAGCAATCCAGGGGAGAATATCGATCACGCCTTCGAGATGCTTCCGGCGCGAGCGCTTGAAATCCTCGTCACGTGCATAGAAGATCTGCAGGTGTTCGCCACCCAGCAGTTCCATGCTCATCGAAGCCACTTCGCAAAATTCGATCGGCGCATGACGGTAGCAGCCCAGAGGCTCATCCCGGGTGGCAAACACATGAAAGGCATGTCCAGCCTCGTGCAACAGCGTTCGGACATCGGTGTCCAGGCCAACAGCGTTCATGAAAATGAATGGCAAGCGCGCCTCAGTGAGTGACGACTGGTACCCGCCTGGCGCCTTCCCCTTGCGGCTTTCAAGGTTCAGCAGCTCCAAGTCGCGCATCGTTTGGATGAATCCCCCAAATCGTTCATCGATCTTCCCACAGATCTTCAAACATCCGTCGACGAGCTCGTGTGCTGTGGCAAACGGTTTCAATGGCGGGCGATTCAGAGGATCCACGCTTAAGTCCCAAGGACGCAGCCTGTCGACCCCGAGATCCTTGGTCCTGCGTTCCTCCATGCGTCGAACCAGCGGCACGACGGCAGCTTCTACGCCTTCGTGAAAGCGGAGGCAGTCATCCACACTGTAGTCAAACCGCTCCCGTTGCTGGAAAGCAAAGTCTCGGTACGATGCATAACCAGCGTTGGCTGAGATCTTCTGGCGGATGGCGCGCAGCTCATCGAAGATCTTCTCGAGCGGCTCGACTTCGGCCAGTCGCCGCTCCACAACCGCCTTCCAAGCTGATTCGCGCAACGAGCGGTCTTGATACTCCTGATAGCGCACCATTTGCTGCAGGGTCTGCTCCTTCCCCTCGAACTGAACCGTGAGGGACCCCATCAGCTTCTGATAACTTTGCGAAAGTTTAGACTCTTCGGTCTCCAGCGGGACATTTTCTTCACGGAAGAGGTCTACTTCGTTTTGAAAACTGCGATCCATGACAAAGAAACGCTGCCGGGGCAACTGTTGCCTGGCACTGGCCGCTAGATATCGTCGCTTGAGACGGTCATCGGCTGCCTTAACGTTCTCCGAAATCTCCTCGAGAAACTGAAAGTAAGCCGCTTCTAGTTCCTTGTTTTCCGTGTCGCAGGTCATGCGGATGTACCGCAAAGCCCCTTCTTCGTTGATCATGTCCATCAGCTCGCTGCGGTCTTCGATCCAAGACTGGACACTCTCCACGTGGTCCAGCGGGCGCTCTTCGAGTTGCCGAAAGAAGGGTTCAATCTGCCCCCATCCGGAAAAGTCGACGCTGCGCGGCAGGAACTTGCGTGGAAAGGCATGTGGGACTCGGGTCAGCATCTGCATCGACTCGCTCCTCGATCTAACTTCAAGAGATTCTGAAGGCGGCTCATGGAACAACAATCTGCCAACCCTCAGCCGATCCGGGTGACGATAGGTCACGAACATTTGTTTTTCAACAGATTTGTGGTCCCGTGTTCATCCGAAGCCGGGTGATTCTCGAGGCCAGTAACGAAGCTGGGATTTGTTTTGATCACGAGAGGCGCCGCGGCCTCTTGCAACCGGGGGATCAGAGCCCAATCTGAGAAGAAGCAGCGGTCGAATCCAACCGTAACAGGAGTGCTTCCCTTGACTTTTGGTCTCGAGGAAGGAGTTTCTGGGAGAGCTATGTATTGAAAGGCGAAGCGGAACCACCAAAAGAAGGCAGCGCGGCAGGTACTATTCTGCCAGTGGCTGTACGAACGAGAAACCATAGCTGCAAGCTTGCCCAGTCTGGCAGCTCCAGGCAATGCGAATCAGGCAGAGAAACCCAGCCGAACCAGCCAGCTTCAGTGTCGAACCCACTGAAAGAGGTCGGCTTGTCGCAAAGTTTCCGCCGCATTCGCTCAAGTCGTGAGTCACGACGGGTTCTTCGAAAATCTGGCCCGCGGCATCTATTCCGCCCAGACTAAACGGGACTCGCACCTCGTGCCGGGCACATTGTCGCGGAAAGAACTCCCTTCCGGGAGTTTCATCGGGAATCATCATGTCAAGTTGCAAACTGAGTAATCGGGCCTTCAGCCAAGATCCCCAAGCCCGACTGTCTTACCGACCGGTTCACATCAAGTTACGGTGGAAGACCCCAGGTGTGCACAAGAATGGAAGCATCTTCACTGCCATCTCTCGGTGTTACCTTCAGCCGCTGATGCCAATTAACTTAGTCGAGTGCCTCTGGAGCTTCTTGAATCCAGCTTGCACGTGGCCATGCATTCTTGGTCATCTAGCGGATGGCACATTTGAGAAAAAGTTTTCTCCTTGATCGCTTGGTGTCAAAGTCTAGACCGTTTGGGCAACGCGCCGCAACGAATACAAAATTCGGCACCTGGGCTTGAAGACCCGCGCGCTTGACAGATCCCAACGGGTCAGTCGCCAGCGCCTGAGCAAAAAGGGCTTCAAGCAGGGGAGAGCTGTGCGTCACTCGTGTTTGTCCCTCAACCACGACAATTCACCAGCTTTGGGCTATATTGCGTCTTGTTATGAAAGTTGACCTGAACCAGCGAGTCGCCATCGTCACCGGAGCAGCCCAGGGCATCGGAAAGTCGATCGTTCTCACTTGCACTGCGCCACCGAATCCGTAGTCGTACCAGCTCGTCCTCTTCCTCGTACCGCCTTCAGGCGGCCAAACTGGAAATATCCTATGCGCACACTGTGGTCTTCGTTTTTGCTGCTCGCCGCATCCTTCTTGCTCGCTGCACCGCCAGCCGTTGCCAAGGACGGGACCCAGGCGGGTCTTGACCCTGCTCGTCTGGCTCAAATTCCGGTGCGAATGAAGCAATTCGTCGACAAGGGCACGGCCGCCGGCATCGTTACTCTCGTGGCACGACACGGCCGCGTCGCGGCGCTCGATGCCGTTGGTTACACCGATCTGGAAACGAAGCAGCCGATCAAAGCCGACGCCATTTTCCAGATTCATTCTATGACGAAGCCCATCGTCGCACTTGCTGCCATGATGCTCCTGGAGGAAGGAAAGCTTCGGCTGGGCGATGCGGTCGAGAAGTACCTTCCGGAGTTTCGCGGGCAGTGGGTTGCAGAATCAAAGGGTCCTGAGACGATGTCCTTGCGCCGGCCCGCGCGCGCGGTCACTGTGCGTGACCTCATGACGCATACTTCCGGGATGAGTCTCAACCCACCGGAAGCCATCAAGGAGCTTCACGGAGCTTTGCACCTGCCCCTGGCTGACGTTGTGCTGGTGGAATCTCAACAGCCTCTGGAATTCGACCCCGGAACGAAATGGCAATACTCCAACACGGGAATCGCCGCACTGGCCCGGGTTATCGAGGTCGTCTCAGGTGTGTCCTTCGAGAAATTTCTCGAGGTGCGCATTTTTGAGCCGCTGGGAATGAAGGACACCTATATCTTTCCACCGAAGGAGAAGCACCACCGGATGCCGACAGCGTACATTCTGAAGGAAGGCAAACCCGCGAAGTACACCGCAGATCCTTTGGGCGAAGGCGCGATGAAGTTCCGAGAGGGCGCCAAGTATTCGCTTCCGGAGGGCGGACTCTATTCCACGGCTACGGATCTCTACGCTCTCTACCAGATGATGCTCAATAAAGGCGAGTGCAACAGCGTGCGAATTCTTTCGCCAGCGTCGGTGGAGTTGATGACACGTGTGCATACGGGCGATCTCACCACGAGCCAGCCCGGAGCCGGTTGGGGACTCGGCTGGTTCGTTGTCAAGGATGCTTCAAGTACGCTGTCGCTACTCTCGCCCGGGAGCTACGGACATGGCGGGCGCTACGGAACCTTCTGCTTCATCGATCCGAAAAAGGATTTGATAGGCATCTTCATGATTCACCGCGAAGGCGGCAGCGCCGAACGACAGGCTTTTGTTGCAATGGCCGAGTCATCGGTCATCGAGTAGAACGTTCTTCCCCAAAGGAGTGCTGAGAAGGTCCGCACAATCGACACGAGTCAGGCTGCCGCAATGCCCCCATCAAGCGAGTACCGATGAGAGAGGCCGATCGACCTCCGCCTGAATTGAGTACACAGCTCGATGGGCGGCGCAGCCATGCCGCGTCGGACATGTGTGCGAGATGAAAAATGAAGCGCTGTTCCGCAGACATTGAACACAACACAAAGTCTGCCTCACGCGTCGTGCTGAATTCTCCTTCCGCCATTGTTCCCGCAACCATCCACCCACCACAATTCTCTTGCCTCGCGTTTTCTGAATGCATTAGCTTCTTTGCCCGTCATCGATTGGTAGATCCATGGCCCCCAAGACTTCACTGAAACAAAAGATCGAGCGGCTCCGCGACTCCATTCGTCACCACGAGCATCGCTATTACGTCCTGGACGATCCTGAGATCTCGGATGCTGAGTTCGACAAGCTGCTGAAGGAATTGAAGGCGCTGGAGTCCGAACATCCGGAACTGGTCTCGGCAGATTCCCCGACACAGCGCGTGGGTGGCAAACCCGCTGAGGGTCTTGTCGCTGTTGAGCACACGGCTCCGATGCTCAGCCTCGACAACGCCTACTCTGAAGTGGAGCTGCAGAATCTGGACCGTCGCGTCCGAGAGTTTTCGGCTGCTACGCCGGAGTACGTCTGCGAACTGAAGATCGATGGCTTGAGCCTCAGCCTGACTTATGAGAACGGGCTTCTGGTCCGAGGAGTCACGCGAGGCGATGGCACGCGCGGCGAGGATGTGACTTTCAACATCAGAACCATACGCTCGATTCCCTTGCGCCTCAAAGACACGCGCGCGCGCGGTCAAGCCCGTCTCGAAGTGCGTGGAGAGGTCTTCTTCCCGTTGGCAGCGTTCAGCAAGCTGAATGAAGAACGTGAGGAAAATGGCGAACCCCGATTCGCCAATCCGCGCAACGCGGCTGCGGGGACGTTGCGCACTCTCAATCCCGAAGTGGTTGCTTCCAGAAACCTGGACATGTTCGTCTACCAGTGCTTTGCGGACGGCCAGGTCCCCAGTTCGAAGCACTCTGAAACCCTCACCTGGCTTCAGCAGGCTGGGTTTAAAGTCAATCCCAACTGGCGCCGGTGTGAATCCATCCAAGCGGTAATGGACTACTGCCGGGAATGGGAGGACCGGCGTGACAGCCTCAGCTTCGAAATTGACGGCGTTGTGGTGAAAGTCGATTCGGTTCAGCTACAGCAGGACATGGGTGCCACGTCGAAGTTTCCCCGCTGGGCGGCTGCTTACAAGTTTGCGGCACGGCAGGCAACGACTCAGGTGCGAAATATTCTGGTCCAGGTAGGACGAACGGGAGCGCTGACCCCGGTCGCCGACCTGGAACCGGTGGAACTCGCTGGCAGCACCATCAGCCGGGCAACCTTGCACAATGAGGACGAGATTCGCCGGCTCGACTTGAGGATCGGCGATTTTGTGTTGATCGAAAAGGGTGGCGATGTCATTCCCAAGGTCGTGAAAGTCCTCGAAAGCCGGCGCCCCTCCGATGCCCGAGACTTCGTGATGCCCAGCCGATGCCCCATCTGTTCTGGAGAGGTTTATCGGCCAGAGGATGAGGCCGTTTGGCGCTGTGGTAACGTGAGCTGTCCAGCCAAGCTCAAAGAATCGCTGCTGCACTTCTCAGCCAGAAAAGCGATGCGCATCGAAGGCCTCGGCGAGGCCCTGGTGGACCAACTGGTCGAAAAGGGGCGGGTGAAGGATCCGGCTGATCTCTACGCGCTCACCCTGGACAATCTGGTCGAGCTGGAACGGATGGGAAAGAAATCCTCCCAGAATCTGCTGGCGCAGATCGAATCCAGCAAGCAGAACGATCTCTCGCGGGTGATCTTTGGGCTAGGCGTCCGTCACGTGGGCGAGCGCACCGCTCAGATTCTGGCACAACACTATGGCTCCATGGACGCTTTGAGCCAGGCGACTGAGGCCGAGCTGGAAGGTGTTTTCGAAGTCGGTCCGATTGTTGCCGAATCGATTTTCCGCTTCTTTGCTCAGCCACAGAACCAGAAAGTCATTGCGAAACTCAAGGCAGCCGGTGTCAACATGGCAGCGGCTGGGAGTAGTCGCAAGTCTTTTCAGCTGCAAGGAAAGCAGTTCGTTCTCACTGGAAAACTCCCGACACTCTCCCGCGAGCAAGCCGCCGCCCTCATTGAGCAACATGGTGGACGCGTCACGGCCTCTGTGAGCCAGAAGACTGACTTCGTTCTGGCAGGCGAGGATGCCGGATCGAAACTCGAGAAGGCCAAGGCTCTGGGCGTCCAGGTGATTGACGAGCCAGCGTTCCAGCAAATGATAGACAGCGAGGGGCAAGCTCTCTAGCCAGCAATGCGCGCGCGCCTGCGCGCTGGCCAAGTCATCACATCATTACAAAGCCGCGACGGCGCACTGGTGCGCTACAAGTGCCACCTAGCGTTATACGCCTTGCAGATGCGATCGAGCATCGTACGGTACTCGGCATCAACGTCGATGCCGAGGGTATTGTCGCGTGCGACGCGTGGCGGCGACACGTTGTCGATAAAGACAGGCACGAGAAGGACATAGTCGTAAGCTGCAAGGTGGGTCCTTCCGGGCGGGCGAGTCGGCAGCCTGCGGAACTTCTCCACAGTGCGCTCCGGATCTCGCGGACGGTTGCAACTCACGGCGGGCCGGAACTCGTCCCAAAGCTTCTCGTCGCCGCTGGAGAGGCGTGGCAACACACGTCCCACGAACTCCTCGGCCGACATGAAGGGCTTCACACGATCCGGAACGTTGAGGACGTTTTCAGCGAGGCCAACGCGGACCGTCGCAACCAGGATAGCGTCAGGCCTTTTCTGATGCAGCACACCGACGACATCACTCAAATCGTCGTAGCGATTCGTGCGGTTGCGATGTGCCGTAACGACGGACTTGTTCTCAACACACAACCGCACGCGGCCGAGGTCTGGCCCGCTCGCGTCACCGCTGGGCTCGCCTACAACGAGGTCCAGTTTTCGCGAGCGCCCGCCGGGTGAGGGAAAGTCGAACCATTGGCGGATACGGCCACCGAGCAGATCCTGACGGAACGGCTCGCACATCTCGCGCAGGTCACGCAAGATTCCGCGGCTCACTGTGCCGGAGTGATCTTCGAGCCGGTGATTGTGGAACCTTCGGGTCCTGATCTCGTCGACGACCTCGTCAAATGGCGTGCTCATCCAGCTCCAGGCAGGCTATCTGAAAAAAGCTCCGCTTGCACGGGGCGTCCACGTGCCGGTACGACGCCAGGCCCGCCTGCAGCCCCGCGGACGACTTCATCAGGAACGGGCAGCCGCTGCAGCACGCGGCTCTGAAGGCGCAGGAACCCCTTGGCCGCGCGTTGGCAGTTTCGCGTGAGCCAGGCATGCGCTGAGGGCGATTGCAGGTAGTCGGCGATTACATCGATTGCCGCAGGCTCGCGCGGCACGATGTAGTAGACGGAATGCCTGGGCACGATTTCACCGGACCGATCTACCCAAAAGTGCGGTGTTTGGCCGATGTCTTTGCACAGAATCTTTGGGCGGAGGATGTCCTTGAGCACCGGCGTCTCGTGAAACGCATACCACGGCTTGCGTTTGGCGCAGGTGCGTGCAAGCAGCCGCCCTCGAACGTCGTTACGCTGCAGGTAGTGCCGGAGAGCCCCGAGCTGCTCTAGGGGTATCAAGCGGGTGTCCGCTCCGTAGGGAATCAACATTACAAAACGGGGCACTAGATCGGTAGTCGCGGGCGTGAGCTCACGCCCGGCGATCGTCGAGTACGCGAAGGGTCGGAGTGATGGATCGAGGTCATCCATCGGCTGGACGAACACGTTGTCGGCACCTGTCGCGACGCCGCAACTCAGCCGCAAGCACAGGTCCCCGAGTGTTACAGCCGCGCACCTTGAGGCAGCTCCCTCAAGCAGGGGCAGCCACGGATCCCGGCTGGGAGGCAGCTTCAGGGTCAGCTTGGAGCCGTCACGCCGCACGACTTGCGTTTTGCCGGGCGATGCGTGGCATACCACCGTGATCGTCGGATACGTCACGAGCTCACCAAAAGTGTCCTCGCGCACCAAGTGGATTTCCTCGACGTGGTGGTGCCCAAGCAGCTCCCGTAGCGGGCCAGCGGTCTCGACGTATAGGTACTTCTCGGGCGTAATGAAAACAAGCCGGCCGCCTGGAGCAAGCCTCCGCAGAGCTTCCTCGAAGAAAAGAAGATAGAGATCGAAGCGACCCCGTGCGGTGGCGTACCGCTCCCGGTATCGCGTCTTCTCACCTTCCGACAGCCCTGTAATCGGCACGTAGGGCGGGTTCCCCACGATGTAGTCGTAGGTCGCTAGGTTGCTCGCGAGAAAGTCGGCGTGTTCGATGCGTATCGCTCGCAGCTGCTCGTACTTTGCTCGCAGGGTTGGTAGGTGGCGCGGATCCGACTCGACGCCCGTGATGCTTGGTAGCGCAAGCTGTCGCCGCTGGCACCACCGGATAACGCCGTCGATGAACTCCCCTGTCCCACAGCCTGGGTCAAGGACGCCTTCATCCGCGGTGGGAGACCGCTGACGGAACAGCAGTTCGATCATCGTGTCAACGGTTTCGTGCGGTGTGGGTACGAAGCCCTTCATCGTTGATCCCATTCTTACGAAAGAAAGTCAGCTGGCGAGGTCGGGTTTGATCGAATAGCGCACGCGGCGTCTGTCAGCAAGCGACGAGCTTCGCCTGATTGTGACCAGCAATCCCGCCTGTCTCTCACGCGCAATTATCTGGTTCGGGACCGCAGCACTGATATCACAACGCTTGCTTCATCACAATAAGTGCATATAGACCATATAGACCACATAGACCACCTTTTTCGAGCATGGTGCAACGGATGCCATTTCTAATTCGCAAGATCCGCAGGCTTGGATGCCGTGACATGTTGACCCACGTTGTCGACCAAGTCATGACTGCCACGCGCGCAGCGTAGGCATGCCCGCTGAGACGTGACCTGGCACATCGATGTGGCTTCGGCAGGAAACCTGCCTCACTGCCTCTTCCCCATTGACCTTTCCTCCCAAGCCGCCTTAATCTAACAATAGTTGTTTGGATACTTCTTCCATATTTCCCGCCGCAGCAGCTTTCGTGCTAGGAGGAGAGTTCTTGAAACGCCGAGTGCTTCCACTTGTTGTCGTGACGGCCTTGAGTGCAGCGGTTTGGCTTTTGCGTTATTCCAGCTCGGTTGCATCACCCGATCCTGCTTCCAAGCCCGTCGACTTTGACCGCGAGATTCGTCCGATTCTTTCGGACACCTGTTTCACTTGCCATGGCCCGGACGAACAGACCCAGCAGGCCGGACTCAGGCTCGACACCAAGGACGGAGCCTTTGCCGATCGCGGCGGCTATCAGGTAATCATCCCGGGTAAGTCTGGGGAGAGCCGTCTATTTCAGAGAATTAGCGCTTCCGACCAAGCGTTGCGGATGCCCCCTCCCACGGCACAGCGACAACTCACCGAAAAGCAGAGTGAGCTCATTCGACGCTGGATCGACGAAGGAGCTCGCTGGGAAACGCACTGGGCCTATGTTCCTCCGAAGCCTCCTAGCCTCCCAACTGTCAAGGATACGGCTTGGCCGCGAAACCCTATTGACGCCTTCATCCTGGCGCGTCTCGAGCGTGAGGGACTGAAGCCTTCGGCTCAGGCCGACAAAACGACTCTTTTGCGGAGAGTCAGCTTTGATCTAACGGGTTTGCCGCCTGCGACAGCGGAGATCGACGCCTTTCTGGCAGACACGTCAACGGATGCTTACGAGAAGCAGGTCGACCGCCTCTTGAGTTCTCCGCGTTACGGCGAGCGCATGGCCATGCAGTGGCTCGACCTGGCGCGATATGCAGACACGCACGGTTACCACATCGACAGCCATCGGGACATGTGGCATTGGCGTGAGTGGGTCATCAACGCCTTCAATCGCAATCTTCCGTTCGACCAGTTCACCATCGAGCAGCTCGCCGGAGACCTGCTGCCGGGTGCGACACTCGAACAGAAACTGGCCACAGGTTTCAGCCGGAACCACATGATCAACTTCGAAGGGGGTGCCATCCCCGAGGAGTACCAGACAGAGTACGTGGTGGATCGTGTTGAAACCACCTCAACGGTCTGGATGGCCATGACAATGGGGTGTGCGCGTTGCCACGATCACAAGTACGATCCCATACAGCAGAAGGATTTTTACCGCTTTTTTGCGTTCTTCAACACGGTTCCGGAAAAGGGGTTGGACGGACAGGCGGGCAATGCTGAGCCGCTGCTGCAGATTCCATCGGCTGCTCAGGCAAGTGAATTGAAGCGGCTGAAGCACGAGATTGCCGCAAGGGAGAAGGGCCTGCCCGACGCTGAAGTAGAGCCGCTACTAAAGAACTGGGAGAAGACCCGCTTGGCGACGCTGCCGCTTCCGCCGCGTGACGGTCTGGTGGCGCACTACGAATTCGACGGTCACCTGGCCGACACCTCCGGGCTCTACCAGCACGGCACCACACTGCGGGGGAACGTGACTTTCGGGTCGGGTCCCGTTGGCAAAGCCGCAGAATTCAACGGAGAAGTGCAGCTGAGCTTCGGCAATGCAGCCTCTTTCGAGCGAGAGGATTCCTTCGCCATTGCTTTTTGGGTCAACAGAGGCGGCAACAATCCCCTGTCGCTCTTCCAAAAGTTGGACGCTGCCAATGGCCGGCGCGGTTACGAGTTAGCCTTCGACGACCCGATCCCTGTCGGCGATCTTAAGAAGGGTTCGAATCTGGTCATTCGTTTGATTCACCACTGGCCAGGAGATGCCATCCAGCTCCGAACGAGAGAGCGCATTCGAATGGGAATCGTTCAGCACGTGGCGTTGAACTACGATGGCTCTGGAAAAGCTTCGGGAATGAAGATGTTTCTTGACGGTAAGCCGGTCGAGCTCGAAGCTATCCAGGATCATCTGACCGGGTCAATCCGGAACGAAGCACCCCTTGAAATCGGGAACCAGAGCCTGGGTGACGGCTACCGAGGGCAACTGGACGACCTTCGGTTCTATCAGCGTCAGCTGAATTCAAAAGAAATCAGCCAGCTGGCCATTGACAATCCCATCCGTGCCGTGCTTTCGGCAGATGCCAGCAAACTGACGGAAGAGCAGTCCAAGCAACGCGCCAAGCAACTTCGAGATTACTTTCTCACCTACGACGCTCCCGCGCCCTATCAGAAGCTGTACGTGGAGTTGGTCGACCTGAAAAAACAGAAAGCGGCCCTCGACAAAGTGGTGCCCAATTCCATGGTGATGGAAGAGATGAAAAAGGCGCGCGAGACCCATGTGCTGATGCGGGGCGACTATCGGAACCTGGGGGAGAAGGTAACTCCTGGTGTGCCGTCAAGCCTGCCGCCTTTACCGGCAGACGCGCCGCAGAATCGACTGGGTCTGGCACGGTGGCTTGTCGATCCCGCGCACCCGCTAACGGCTCGAGTGGCCGTGAATCGCTACTGGCAGATGTATTTCGGTCATGGAATTGTGAAAACTGCCGAGGATTTTGGATCGCAGGGTGAAGTTCCTGTGCATCTCGAACTTCTCGACTTTCTCGCCACGGAGTTTGTTCGCGCGGGATGGGATGTGAAGCATATGCATCGGCTTATTGTGACGTCGGCCGCTTATCGCCAATCGTCACAAGTGACTCCCGAACTCCTGGAAAGGGACCCGGAGAACAGACTGCTGGCGCGCGGACCCAGATTCCGGCTGCCGGCGGAGATGGTGCGCGACAATGCCCTGGCAATCAGCGGCTTGTTGAACGGCGAGATCGGCGGTCCCAGCGTCTCGCCCTATCAGCCCAAAGGACTGTGGGAAGAAATGGCATTTGGCGATGTGTTCTCAGCGCAGACCTATGTCCAAAGCACCGGCAAAGACCTGTATCGCCGCAGCATGTATACGTTCTGGAAGCGCACCGTGCCTCCACCGTCACTGGGAACATTTGATGCTCCCGACCGCGAGAAGTGCACGGCTCGCCGTGCACTCACGAACACACCGCTTCAAGCGTTGGTTTTGATGAATGATCCAACCTACGTGGAAGCAGCACGGGCTCTCGCCCAGCGAACGATCGTCGAAGCTGGAAAGGACCCGGTAAAGCGCATCCAATTCGCATTTCGTCAGGCCACGGGACGCAAACCAGGTTCCAATGAAGTTCAGTTGCTCAACGAACTGGCGCAGACGCAACTGGCAGCTTACCGGCATGACAAGGCATCTGCGGACAAGTTGCTGCGCGTGGGCGAATCACCTCACCCAAAGAAGTTCAATCCAAGCGAACTGGCCGCCTGGACGATGGTAGCCAGCAGCATTCTGAATCTCGACGAAACCATCACGAAGGAGTGACTAGTAATGACGAAGCCCTAATTTCGCGTCGATTCTCAGGAAGTGAGTTTTTTGAGCAGTGCATTCGGGGGACGTTCAATATGGATCTACTATCAGCAATCCAGCAGGAGTTCCAGCTTGCGATAACGCGGCGGCATTTCTTTGGTCTGAGTGCTACGGGCATTGGCACGGCAGCCCTTGCATCCCTCTTGCCGCGTGACCTACTCGCAGACAGTGCACAGATCGACGCCAAGACGGGAGGCCTTGTCGGCCTGCCGCACTTTGCCCCCAAGGCTAAGCGGGTGATTTTCCTTCACCAGTCGGGAGCGCCTTCACAGATCGAGTTGTTTGACTACAAACCATCCTTGAAGAAGCTGCACGGAACCGAACTGCCGGACTCCATCCGTCGCGGACAGCGGATTACTGGAATGACCTCCGGCCAGGAGTCTTTTCCCGTTGTTGCGCCGATTTTCGGCTTTAAGCAGCACGGGAAGTCTGGAACCTGGGTGAGCGACCTGTTGCCGCACACAGGCAAGATCGTTGATGAGATCGCCCTCATCAAGACGATGAATACCGACGCGATCAATCACGACCCCGCGATTACCTTTATCCAGAGCGGTAGCCAGCAGCCGGGCCGACCCAGCATGGGGTCGTGGGTCAGCTATGGGCTGGGCAGCGAGAACCAGAGTCTGCCGGCGTACGTTGTCTTGCTCTCCCAGGCCAACGCGCTCAACGTCGACCAGCCTTTGTTTTCCAGGTTGTGGGGTAGCGGCTTCTTGCCTTCTCGCTACCAGGGGGTGCGTTTCCGAGCCTCCGGCGATCCGGTTCTCTACCTGGCGGATCCTCCCGGCGTGGATCGCACGACTCGCCGGAACATGCTCGACGTCGTCGGCAAAATCAACAAATTGCGTGCCGAGGCCTATGGTGATCCTGAAATTGAAACGCGCATCGCTCAATATGAAATGGCCTACCGCATGCAAACTTCCGTGCCATCGCTGATGGACCTGAAAGATGAGCCGGAACGCATCTTTGAACTCTACGGGCCAGACTCCCGCAAGCCTGGTTCGTACACCTCCAATTGTCTGCTGGCGCGACGTCTCTCGGAACGGGGCGTCCGCTTTGTTCAGCTCTACCATCGCGGCTGGGATCAACACAACGACCTGCCCCGCGATCTCGCATTGCAGTGCAAGGGTACCGATCAGGGCACGGCAGCGCTGGTTCAGGACCTCAAGCAACGCGGATTATTGGATGAGACTTTGGTGATCTGGGGAGGAGAATTCGGGCGGACCATCTACTGTCAAGGAAAGTTGACGGAAACGAATTACGGGCGGGACCACCATCCGCGTTGCTTTGCGATGTGGGCCACCGGCGGAGGAATCAAGCCTGGCATCAGCGTTGGCGAGACCGACGACTATTGTTACAACATCGTGAAAGATCCGGTCCACGTTCACGACTTGCAGGCTACGATCTTGCATTGCCTGGGCATCGACCACCAAAAGCTGACCTACAAGTTTCAAGGCCGGCACTTCCGGCTAACCGACGTGCATGGAGAACTCATAAAGCAGATCTTGGTGTAATCTAGTCCACGAAGAACACCAAGACACACAAACAAAGATGGCCCGTAGTCCGTTATCGCAAAGAAAGGAAGCCTGATGATTACTCGTCGTCAAATGCTGTCTACCAGTCTGGTGGGCGCGGCTGGAATGCTGCTGCCTTCTTTTCGCTTTCAATCCAAGGCGGCCGCTTCAAAACTGGGAATTCCTGGGTCCTATCGGGGCAGGGTCGTCGCGGTGCAGCACCCCGCGAGCATTGTGTCTGGCAAGTTCCAGGCGGAACCTATTCGCAACATGATGCACAAAGGAATGCTTGAGCTGACAGGGGCGGGCAACTGGGCCGAAGCTTGGAGAGCCTTCGTTGAGCCTGGAGATGTCGTCGGGATCAAGGTCAATCCTGTCGGGCAGCCTAATGTCATCTCATGCGCCGAAGTGATTCATGAGATTGTGGACGGACTCAAAGCTGCGGGGCTCAAAGCAAAAGACGTCGTCGTGTATGACCGCTATCGACTTCAGTTCTTGAGTGCAGGCTTTGACAAGATGCTTCCTGAAGGTGTTCGGCAATCGTACGCTGTTGACGACTACGACGATATTCAGCTGGACATTGAGGGCTACGATCCGGAGCATTATCTTGATATGGCGTTAGTGAGGCCGGGGCAGGATCCCAGCAACCCTCACGCCCGGCGCTCTTACGTGGCGAAGTTCCTCAGCCAGGAAGTCAATAAGCTCATCAATCTTCCGGTGCTCAAAGACCATCAGTCCGCTGGTGTCACTCTGGCCCTCAAGAACCTCTCGCATGGTCTGGTCAACAACGTCTCTCGAAGCCATTCCAGTGGCACGCTCAACGCTTGTGGCACATTCATTCCTGCCGTCGTGTCACTGCCAATGATTCGACAGAAAACGGTCTTGCATATTCTAGACGGCATCAAGGGTCTCTATCACGGCGGGCCTGGCATTCGAAAGACAGAGTTTGTCTGGGAACATAAAACAATGTATTTCGCCACAGACCCAGTGGCACTGGACCGCGTTGGCTGGCGGGTAATTGACGACAAGCGAGTTCAGGTGGGAATGAAGTCCATCGCCGAATCCAAACCGGACCCGCACAGCACTTTTCTCAACCGTCAAGTCGAACACATCGAGATCGCGGGCGCCTTGGGCCTCGGTGAGTGGGACGAGAAGAAAGTGGACGTCAAGCGCATTGAGCTGTAAGACAGGTCTAAGGCTCACGCTCAAAGTCGCAGCCACTTGAACCTTGGTTTTGAACCCCTCGTCAGCGAAGTCTGGGATAGAGGCTCCACCCCGCAACTCTGGTTTGGATCTTGAAGAGGCTCTTTCCTGCGGTCACGTAGAGAGTCTTTTTGTCCGGCCCGCCGAAAGCGAGGTTGGTAACTAAGTCTTCTGGCACGGGGATGTGGCCTAAAGGCTTGCCTGCAGGCGAAACGATACAAATTCCTGCGGGATTATCGGTCGTCTCCCCTTCTCGCCTGGCGCGATTAATGCCGCCGGCGATCCAGAGGTTCCCGTCCACATCCAGCCGCATCCCATCACCGCCACGGCCAGGCGAAAAATCAAACACGAGCCGCTGATTCGTCGCTGTGCCGTTGGCCTGCAGATCGAATGCCCAGATCTTACGATTCCCACCAGGATTCGGATTGCTGTCGACCAGGAAGAGAGTTTTGTCGTCCGGTGTTATGGCAATGCCGTTGGGCCTCTGAATAGCGGGCTGCTGCAGGATCCGTGTTACTTCTCCATCCGGGTCGATGCGATAGACTCCTTCAATCTCCATTTCCATAATCGAGCGGTCTCCGTAGCAAGGATCCGTGAAGTAGATTCTTCCCTTGCTATCGACAATCACGTCGTTCGGGCTGTTGTAGCGCGCCCCCTGGGTGCGCTCTGTCAACACCGTCACCTCGCCCGTTTTCATGTCGGTACGAACCAGGCGCCGGCGACCGCCCGGCCCCATTTCTGAACCTTCGCAGCTGATGAGCCGGCCTTGCGCATCGAACGTGTTGCCGTTCGTCCGGCCGCTGTCGGCCCTGAAGACCGATTGCTCGCCTCCGGGTGTTAGCTTCATGATGCGGCTGTTCCAGATGTCGCTGAAGAAGACGTTGCCTTCAGCATCGACAGCCGGACCTTCTGTGAAAGCAACAATCGTGGCGCTGGTAAGGCTGGCTCCCTCTGCTACTAAGCCGGCAGGGAAATCCAAACTTCGTGACGACGTACGGTCGGTCATTGCAGAACCTCCAGTTGTCTGGTCGAGCGCGGCAAACGGCAGAAGCTGGCCAGGGTCAGAGAAACGATCGCAATTCTTCTCGAGCCGGTTGAAACGCAAAAGACTTATTTGAATCGTTCCTCAGGGAATGCAGCCGGGATCATACACAAACTGACGGAACGCGGAAACAGCGTGCTCAGGAAAACAACAGCGCCAAGGGCCGTTCCCTGCAAGGCGGACCTGATTGTAGAATCTTGCCTTTGACCGGTTCCGCCTTCAGCTCAAACTTCCGATCGGCAAACAGATGAATCGCCGTTTCGAACGTCCGGTAACAACCTGGCAGCGCGATCTTTGGCTTTCAGGAGAGATTGAATTCACGACATTGCTTCATGTATATTCCCCGCGCCTTCCACGGAAGAAGCAGGCCGCCCACTGTCCATGACTAGCAACCGACTCTCTGAGCCGCGCAACGATGTGACAAGCAGCAACAGTGCAGTCAACGCAGCCATGCATTCCATGGCGGCGAGACTCGAGCGGCTTCCGCTCTCCGGTTTCCACCGGCGTTTCATCACCTTGATCTCCCTGGGCGCGTGGTTTGACTTCTACGACATCTTCATGATGGCCTACATTGGGGCAGCGCTGCAGCATTCTCAGATCCTTACGCTGCACCAGTTCAGCCAGATGATCGCTGCCGGCTTCTGCGGAATGTTTGTCGGCACGATCATATTCGGCATGGGCAGCGATTACTTCGGACGACGCACTTCATTCGTGATGATGCTGCTGATTTACTCCCTGTGCACGCTCATGGGGGCCTTTGCACCCAATGCCTGGTGGCTCATTGTATGGCGAGCCCTGGCCGGCATTGGGATTGGCGCAGAACTGGTCGTCATTGACACCTACGTCACCGAAATGCTGCCGAGCCACTCCCGAGGGCGCTACGTAGCCATCACTCAACTGGTCGGGTTTACAGCCATTCCGGTCGTGGCGCTGCTGTCCAAGCTGCTGGTCCCCACGCATTGGATGATGGACGGCTGGCGCTGGGTGATGGTATTGGGCGCGGTAGGAGCATTGTTCGCCTGGTATGTGCGACGAAGTCTGCCTGAGTCGCCGCGCTGGTGCGAGTCACGGGGACGCCTGGCAGAGGCTGCCGCCATCCTGGACGGCATTGAGGCTCAGATCGTGGAAGAAATCGGAAAGGCGCTGCCCGAGCCCAAGCCCTTGCCGGTTGCACCGGCTGGTCACATGCCCTTCCGTGAGTTGTGGCAACCAGCGTATCGCGGCAGAACCGTGATGCTGATGGTCTTCCACCTGCTGCAGACAATTGGGATTTACGGTTTCGCCAACTGGGCTCCGACCTTCCTGCTGAAGCAGGGCAAGAGTCTCGGCCAGTCGTTGGAATACGGGTTCCTGATAGCGCTCGTCAGTCCGATTGGCCCGTTGATCGCGGTCTACACGGCTGAGCATTTGGAGCGCAAGCGCCTCATTGTCATGCTGTCGCTCCTCATGGCTGCCAGCGGCCTGGCCTTCCCATTTGCTTCAACCGCCATGGCCATCGTGGGTGTGGGCGCCTTGCTGACCATATTCAGCTACTGGTTCTCTGCCGTCCTGCACGCTTATCAGGCAGAACTTTTCCCCACGCGCGCCCGCGCCACGGGTGTGGGGTTCACCTACAGCTGGAGCCGCCTGAGCGCTGTCTTCTCGACACTCATCATCGGAGAACTCCTGACGCACAGCGTGCTCACGGTGTTCGTGTTTATGGGAGCAGCGATGATTGGCGTTGCGTTGGTCGTCGGCCTCTTCGGGCCGAAGGCAAACCGTGTCTTGCTGGAGCAGATTTCCCACTAGCCTTTGTCTTCTTCCAGGCAGACGTCATTCCCCATCTTTCAGGCACTTGCGCGAGGCCAAGCGTGGTTTCCCTTGCAAACACTTGCTCTTTCCCCAATAATCGCCGTCGACTGAAGCACGGTGCGGTTCTTGCCGGTCGCGTGCCGGATGAAATCCTATGGCTTTGAAAGACACCCCGATCCGTTTCTCGCGTCATCCTGAGTGGCTCAGGGTGCGCTTCCCTGGGGGTGAAAACTTCCACAGTCTGAAGAAGCTGGTCCGCTCGCACGCACTGCACACCGTTTGCGAAAGCGCCAATTGCCCAAACATTGGCGAGTGCTGGGACAAGGGCACCGCCACCTTCATGATCCTCGGCAATGTCTGCACCCGGCGTTGCGGATTCTGTGCCGTCACGACAGGACGGCCCGAAGGATACGACCTGAACGAGCCGCTGCGTGTCGCTCGTGCTGTGCAGATTTTAAAGCTGCGCTACGCTGTGGTGACTTCTGTCGACCGTGATGACCTCGAAGATGAAGGCTCGTGGGTCTTTGCCGAAACCATCCAGAAGATCAGGGAGATCAATCCAGGCACAAGGGTTGAGGTGTTGATCCCGGACTTCAAGGGATCCCGGCAGAATCTGGACCGCGTGATTGATGCTGCACCCGATGTTCTCGCCCACAACCTGGACACGTTTCCCCGGCTCTACGCCAAAGTAAAGCCGAAGTCGTCCTACATCCATTCCTTGGGCCTGCTGAAGTACGTGAAGGAGTGTGCCCCGTCCATCAATACCAAGGTGGGTTTCATGCTGGGCCTGGGAGAGGAAGCTGAAGAGATCCATCGAGGGATGGATGATGTCGTCAGCATCAAGGCGGACATTCTGACTCTCGGTCAGTACCTCAGACCATCGCTGAAGCACCTGCCGCTCTTGAAGCACTACCACCCGGATGAATTCAAGGAGTTCAAACGCCTCGGCGAAGCCAAGGGAATTCCCCACGTTGAGTCCGGCCCTCTTGTCCGCAGCTCCTACCACGCAGCCGAGCAGGTGGACGATCTGCTCTCCCGCTCCACCCACCAGCCGTTTCCAATTCTGAACTAAGGTCTCGGTTCTACTCCTCCGATTCTTCTACTAGGCCAGCCCACTGAGTCTTCAGTGCCTAAGCGCAGGAGGCTCGCGGCGGCTGATAGACTCTAAGGACGGGCAATCTATTCCAGATTCCCCGGCAACTCAAAGGTTGTGCTATCAACCCTAGGAGGCTTCACATGAGATCGGGAGGGGCTTTGTTGAGCTTAGTGATTGTGCTCGGAATCGGATACTACATTTACCAATCCGCTCTGGAACCCAGCCCCGGCGAAAAGGTTTCACCGATTCAGCAAGTGGACGTGACTGGAGTAAGATCCGACCTGCTGAGCATCGCCCAGGCCGAACGTCTCTACCTCACTTCGCATCCTACTTACGGGACGCTCGAGGAACTGCAACAGGACGGCGCCCTCAGTTTCAGCGGCGCCAACAAGAGAGGTTACAAGTATGTTGCAGAGATCGACGGTGCCAGCCATTTCAAGGTTACGGCACACCCCGTGGACCCGGGCAAACTGAATGGGCCGACTCTGTCAATCGACGATACCATGACAATCACAGAACAGTGAGAGGCATGAGATACCATCGTCAACAGTTCGAAAGGCGGCACATCCCGCCAGATCCCATTCGATCGAGAGTTGATGGATTTCCTTCGTGCCTGGTCCCGGCGAGGCGACCAGACCGTCTACGAACATGCTGAAACAGGAGGCAATGTCTGGGTGATGGACCTGAGATAAAGAGCGCCGGAACGCAATATCAGGCAAGCTGCCCTAGCGCCGATAGTTCAATAGCGCGACCGGAAAGAGGTACTCCCAGAGGCCCGGTCGCGTTTCTTCCGTTGAGGGAATGACGACCCGAAGATTCTCCGTTGCAGTTGTTTCAACTCCATCCTTTCCTGCTCGGTCTGCAGACCAATCGTGCCTTCCACCCAGCCGGAGGCGTCCGCAGTCCTGCGGCCTTGCATTGCATCCGCGCGGCCTCTGCGGCCTGCTTTTGCATTCCGGAACGGAGTCCTGCTTGCCGAATCGCTTCCAGAACTGCGACCACCAAACCTAAAAGAAGAGCGGTCAAAGACCTTCTCCGAAGAGCGCTGAGTAGTTGGGAGATTTGCATGGCCCGACTTCAGCGCGGAAGGGCCATCATAAACAAAGTCATCCAGGTGAATCCGGCTGAGCTTTTTACAAATCGCTTTCTCAATGGATCGCACGACACTCTCATCCGCCGGCGACACAAAGCTATAAGCCATGCCCGCTTTGTCGGCCCTCGCCGTTCGGCCGATGCGATGGATGTAATCGTCAGAATTGTTCGGTAGATCGAAGTTAATGACGTGGGAAATGTTCTGAACGTCAATGCCCCGGGCAACAATGTCGGTGGCGATGAGAATGTCGTATTCCGACTTTCGGAAGCCATCCAAGGCTCCTTGCCGCTGGCTCTGCGTGCGGCCGGAGTGAATACAGGCCGCCTTAAAGCGCCGCCGTTCCAGAATGCCGTGCAGCTTGTCGGCTCCGTACTTTGTTCTTGTGAAGACCAACAAGGGGCGCATCGTTTCCCGCTCCAGCAGGTGCAGCAAGAGATCGTTCTTCAGATGGGGCATAACCGGGAAAAGGCGCTGCTCAATGGCGTTCACTGGGGTTCGATGGCCTCCAATCTCAATAGACACAGGATCGGTTTGAATCGACCGGGTCAAATCCTGAATCTCGGCGGGCAGTGTGGCCGTAAACAGCAGTGTCTGGCGACTCACTGGGAGGCGACGCACCACTTCGCGGATATCGGGCAGGAATCCCATGTCCAGCATGCGATCAGCTTCGTCCAACGTTAGAATTTCCACGCCCGCCAGGTTAACCAGACGCTGGTTGAGCAGGTCCAGCAATCGCCCTGGGGTCGCGACCACGATGTCGACGCCGCGCTTCAGCGCTTCCTCCTGAGGTCGTTGCGAAACTCCTCCATAGATTGCCGTCGATCGCAGCTTGAGAAAGCGTCCATACTTTCGAGCGGCAGATTCCACCTGGACAGCCAGCTCTCGCGTTGGGGTCAGGACTAGCGCGCGAACCTTGCTCCCAGGGGAACCTAGGCGCTGCAGGATAGGCAGAACGAACGCTGCCGTCTTGCCAGTTCCTGTTTGCGCTGCCCCAACGACGTCCCGGCCTTCCAGGATCACTGGAATCGCCTCGGACTGAATGGGTGTGGGGCGTTGATATTCTGAAGCTGCCAGAGCTCGCCGAAGGTCGGGATTGAGCCCTAATTCTGTAAAAGGCATAGTTTCTCCGTATTGGGAACCCTCAAGATTCCCTGAAATTGAGTGAATCAAACCAGTGATTTCCAACTGAGCAGAACCCAACGCCTGAACGCAGGACCGAGAAGTCTCTCTGGCCGGACGGCACACAAGCTAGCGCTGGGGATTACGCTATGCGAGGGTACCTGTCGTCCAGACAGCTCAGCAGGTCATCAACCGGGTGAATTGTTAACGAGGATCGCGGCCAAAACAGACTGGGGAGGGTTCATTCGACTGCCGAGGCAAGGCAGATAGAGAGTGATCCCGAATCAATCGGTGGCACATTCAGCGAAGGAAACTTCAAGGTCAGAGGACTTGAAAGGAGTACAACGCAGATGCAACCCTGGCAAAGCAGTATATCGGCAAATCGCAAAAAGACAACAGAATTGTTTTCCCGGGTGTCTCGAACCATTCTGGAACGGCTACGATCCGAACGTGCTCGGCTTTCCGATCACATCAATTTGAGGCACAACCCTCGAGAGCCTGACTTCGGGGGTCTCACGGGAATTCTGAGTCGTGGCATCAAACGCATGGAATACGTTACTGTTCTCTTGAGGTTCAGCACCGGCGTGAGTGAATTCGCAGTGCTATCCTTCAACCTCTATCGAAAAACAGTGCGGACTTAGGTCGACGAGATGCAAATCAAATTCAGAAGCAGTGCTGTCTTAGCGGGTGTGTTGATTCCTTTGATCGTCTTGACGCTTCAAGGGCAAGAGACTGACCAACCCCACAGACGACGGATCGGTCTCGCCCTGAGCGGTGGAGGCGCGCGTGGGCTTGCTCATATCGGCGTGCTTAGGTTCCTGGAGGAGCACCGCATTCCCATCGACCGTATCGCCGGCACAAGTATGGGAGGGTTGGTCGCAGGCCTGCACGCGACTGGGCAGAGTTCTGCAGATCTGGAAAAGATTGCCAGGAACGCCAGTTGGAGTGATCTTCTTCGCTCTGCGCCGAGCTACGAAGATCGTCCCGTAGCAGAGAAGCAGGAATGGAACAGAATCTCAGGACAGTGGACTCTTCGGTTTGGCAAGCGGTTGTCATTTCCCGCTGGAATTAATTCCGGACAGCAGCTTGCATTGCTGCTGAGTCGAGAAACGATTGCATATTCGGACGTTCACAGTTTCGATGACCTGCCGATCCCGTTCCGCTGTGTTGCCACAGATCTTCTATCGGGTGACGCCTTTGTATTGCGGGAAGGGTCTCTGCCCAAAGCGTTGCGCGCCACCCTGGCTCTTCCCGTAGTTTTCACTCCAGTGGAGTGGAACGGCCGCGTGCTGATCGATGGCGGGCTGGTTAACAACCTGCCCACTGACGTCGTGCGAGAAATGGGCGCGGATTTCGTGATTGCGATAACCCTCCAGACTCCCTCGATCGAACGCGCGCAATTAAACACGCTGACGAACATCCTGCGTCAGTCCGTGAACATCGCCATGCTTCAAAATGAGCGGCGGAACACTCAGCTCGCCGATCTCTTGGTCGCTGTACCACTGGATAATATGATGCTCCTGGATTTCGGAAATGTGGCGGCAGACATTGAGAGCGGATACAAAGCTGCCCAGCAGAATGCCGTGGCGCTGAAGGCGCTGTCGCTTTCACCTCAAGAATGGGATGAATATCTCAGAATCAAAAACTCTCGCAGGCGCACAAGCCCAACTTCGGGACCTCTGGTTGCGGTGAGGTCTCCGCAAGCTAACATCCAGGAGAACGCTACCTACGAGCTATCGCGCAAATCCGGCGGGTTGGTTTCGGAAGATAAGCTGGAAGCCAATTTGACTGGCTTGACGGCGGCAGCAGGCCTGCCGAGTGCGTCCTACGGGTGGCAGAATGGTCCTGAAAACAAAGAAGGCTACCGGATTGACCTGGAACCGCGCCCTGACCACCAATTGCTGCTCAGGCCTTCGATCTTCTATGGATTTTCCAATGGTGAACCAGACCGGTTTACCTTGCGGCTCAACACCACTACGATCTTGAAAGATGCCTACAAATCCCGCTTTCTCACCGATCTCTTCATCGGCTACAACCCGGGCATCCGCTTTGAGTACTACCATCCGTTTGATGGCAGCTCATTGTTCATTGCACCCGGATTCTCCCTTCAGCGCACCGCATATTCGTCTTACAACGGTCCTGTTCGCACCGACTCCACACGGAACCGATTTGCCGGATCGCTCTACTTGGGAATCGGGACTTGGCGCTATGGGCAGTTACGCATGGGCGCCCAGGCAGGGGTTGACAGCTATAGTGAGCAGCTTACCCTGGACAGCGTCGTCGCGAAAAGCACGGCGTTCGTGAATCCGGAGATTGTGGGGATACTGAACACGCAGGATTCAGGGGAGCTTCCAAGTCGCGGAACCCGCATCAACGGGTCTCTAGGCTGGAGCGCCCGCGACCATTCCTTCCCGTACCTAAAGACGGACTTCGATCACTTTCAACCACTCCGGGACAAGTTTTCTGTGTTTACTCTCGGCAGAGTTGATAGCGGCTTCGGACGGAAGCTCACTTTCTACGATCAATTCACCGCTGGCGGCCTGACTTACTTGGACGCCTATCGATTTCAGGAATTTCACGCAAACTCGGCTTTGGCGGCTGGGGGCGGGCTCATTTACCGCGGCCTGAATCTCAAGAATGCCGCTTTCCGGCCTTTCGTGGCGACTTGGTATGCGGTGGCGCGGCTAGATCTCAGCCAGCAAGGCTGGCAAACCCGTCAGAGCACGTCCGTAGGCATGTTTGCACCGACCCCACTGGGCATTACGGGCCTGATTCTGAGCCTTAACGAAAAGGGAGAAGCTCGGTTCCGCTTGTCTTTAGGCAGTTTCTGGAATCGGCCCTGAAGCCAACAATTCTGGCAGGTAATGGAGCTCGAAAGCCTGAGTTGAGATAACGATCGTAGAGATCCAGCAAGCGCGTCACGGTGAACTCGGCTTGAGACATCCCGGAATTCTTCCAAGGCTCCCTCAGCCTGGGAATGGAACTCTGCTTACTCTCGTGGCTCTGTTTCCGGGCCCGGACGAAACCGAGCAGCATTGTTTCGCAGCAAGAACGTGAGACTGAGACTCATCCTTGCCTGGCAACTACGAGAACGCCTGAACCTCGCCGGCCAGTCCGAAGATCGTCCAGATTTTCCAGTTCTGGGTGCAGCCTTCCCCACAACGGTCGAACAGCAAAGAGGTCTGAGAGCTCCCATGAACTTCATATTCGACGGGAAGACCGAAAGGAGCTTTGGCGAACTCCTCGAAGAAACCGGAATCGACGGACGGCATGCTTGAGTCAGCTTCCCCAGAAGCTGTTCAGTGCTACGATCCACGCCCACGGTCCCGAACTTGCTCGAAGCCGATTCGGGAGGAGGCGAATGACGGTGGTTGTTCGGTCTGAGGACTACCGAAAATTCTCCACCAGCATGATGTCGCTGTTGTAACCTTCAGGCAGGGTCCACAGGAGAGAAAGCCCGTCGGGAGAAAGTGCCAGCCCCGCATGACCGTCCTTGGCCGGAATCCTTTCGAAATGAGCTAACTGACTGACTCGCTGGCCGGCAAAATCGATGAAGTTGACATTCAGCAAACGACCTTCGCGAGTGATGAAGTAGATTCCTTTCTCCCCGACTGCCCAGTAGCGCGATAAGATGTTCGCGAGGAATCGCGTTTCTTCGCCGCCAGCAGGAGGAACTCTCCAAATTTCGTTCTGATCTTCAAACTTCTTCGAATAGTAAAGAGTGGTGCCATCGAAGGACTCAAAGGCCTCGAATCCTCGCTTTTTCGTGACTTGGATGGGCTGACCTCCTTCAACTGGCATCTTCCATACCTGCGCTCCGTCAGCCCCGCGATCAGAGCAAAAGTAAATCCATCGTCCGTCTCGAGACCAACTCGGTAAAGCATCGAGGTAGCTATTCGCAGTGAGGTTGTGCTGCACTCGACTTTCAGCATTAATCACGAAAATATCGGACTGACCTCCGGGTCGAGAATCAAAGGCAATGGACGCACCGTCAGGAGACCAGCGGGCTGTCCCTGTCACATAGGACCCTCCAAAAGAGGTCAACTGCACGGAGTTTTTGCCGTCGCCGTCACAGACCCAGATTTCCCAGTTTCCAGAGCGATTCGAATCAAAAACAATCTTCTTGCCGTCGGGGGAGAAATGGGGGGTGTCCTCTCGTCGAGACGAAGAAATGAGCCGGGTCAACTCGGACGGCTGGCCATTCAGCGCTGGCGACAAATCGAGTCGCCAGATGTCCGTGTCATAGGTCTGTTCGCTATAAGTAAGCCGATGACCTTGACGAGAAATCGACGGATAGTAGCCGAACTGGCCCCCAGGAGAGAAAGTCTGCGGTTTTCCTCCCTGGGCGTTGACTCTGAACAGACCGCCTTCATACATATCGCCGGCAAAAATGATCTCTCCTCCATCCGCAGTCCATGCTCCGGAAGCTGAGGATCTATCATGATCGGAGCTAACCGGCCGTGGTTCCCCACCCGCGACAGGTACACGATAAAGGTCATAAAGGTGATTTCTAGGAGCCTTGGCCCGGCTGAACAGAAGGCTCTGTCCATCGGGTGAGAATGCCGGAAAAAGGTCACCCTGGCCCGATGTTACGGTTAGCTGTTTTTTCTCACCCGTATCGACTGCTAATAAGAAGATGCTCGGCCGGGACGCTAGGGAAGGTCGCTCGGAAGAGGCCAGGAACTTTCCGTTGGGAGACCAGTCTAACGCCTTGGTGTTAGCACCGCCGCCCTGGCCATCATTCGCAAAAATCAGGTTAGATAACTTTCGCTCCTCGCTCCCTCCGAGCGAAGGCACTAAATAGATCCCTCCTCGGTCAGGAGATTCGCGCCGAAAAGCGACGAGTCGGCCATCGGGAGACCAGGTCGGACTGAGATCATCAGCCGGATCGCGGGTGAGACGCACAGGGACTCCCTCGTCGATGAATTTTACATAGATGTCCCAATTGTCCTGGTTTTCCCCATTCCAAACAAAGGCCACCATCTTCCCATCGGGCGAGAGAGCAGGCTCCGTTTCCAGCCCAGGATAGCTGGTGACCCGACTGACCTTCATCGGAGGAAGACTTGGAGCGATCCTGGCGAAATGGAACCAGAGCGCCCCTGCAGCCGCGAGAGTCAGGGCGGCAGCGATGCCAACCAAGCGCGTGGACCGCTTTGCCCGTAGCGCGTTTGGCCCATCGTCTGTTTTTGAAGCCGCTGAAGTTCTGGAGCTCGCCAGGTCCTGAAGGATCCATTTCAGCTCGCCAGCCAGGTCCCTGGCAGTCTGCCAACGCTCTTCCGGGTCTTTGTTCAGGCACTTTCCCAGAGCCCGTTCCAGGGCAATTGGGGCCGAGGGCTGAATTCTCGTGATGGGCGGAGGCTGGGACGTCAGAATTGCGGCCGCCAGACCGGCCTTGCTTTCCCCTTGAAAGGCTTTCTTCCCGGTGGCCATTTCATAGATGACCAGTCCCAGGGCAAAGATATCGGTTCTGGCATCGGCCGGTTTTCCCTCCACTTGTTCGGGCGCCATGTATTCCAGAGTACCGAGAATCATTCCTTCTTCCGTCAGGCTTTCGTTATCCGAGCTGTAGCGGCGGTCTGCGACCGCCGACTGGAGATTGCGGCGCTCTGTGAGCGCCGCCTGGAGTTTCTACATTCTGATCACGCAGCGGCGGCGCTGGTGAGGCTGCGATCGGTCACGGGCAGATCGAGGGGAGCCAGCAGTTCGGGATGCTCGACCATTTCTTTCCGTAGCAGC
>Ga0187892_10000791_pt1 | contig 79355 bp, 75 predicted proteins | sample MA1701073metaG_FD_139345 | JGI IMG/M metagenome (GOLD analysis project Ga0187892, IMG submission 139345) | Bio-ooze microbial communities from a basaltic lava cave in the Kipuka Kanohina Cave System on the Island of Hawaii, USA - MA170107-3 metaG ... | reverse complement strand
GCATCCACAAAGCCTAGCTGTCCCGTCTGCTTGATCGCCATCGCCGTGACCCCCCGCCTCTCGCAAACAAGGAATCACCAACCAGCCAATTGTGCAACAGTCCCCTTGGGGGAGAGCACGCGCCGCTTGCGGCGCGGTGAGGGGTAAGCGGGCGTAAGCCCGCGTCAAAAAGGTTCCCCCCTCACCCTTCCCGCCATGCGACTTGCGCAGAGCTGCGCTCGCGCAAGATCGCGGCGGAAAGCCCTCTCCCACGAGGGGAGAGGGGAAATCCGGCTTGCGCCCCACGCGGCGCGCGCCCGCTCTGGATTCCGGCTTGCGCCGGAATGACGAAGTCCGACGCGCGGCTAGAGCGGCGAGGAGCCAGGCGGCTGGGTCGGATAGGCAGGCCCCGGATGCAGGAAGCTCATCGTGGCATAGGCGCCGATGAAGGACCCCGCCGCGGCGAAAATCACATAGACCCAATGCTGGGTGTAGTTGATGACCGCGAACGACGACAGCATGTACCAGACGCTGCTCCAGCTTGCGGCGGGCAAGCGGCGGCGCTTCACCACCGCATTGGTGAACATCACATAGACGGCGTCGGTCAAGGCGGTGGCGACCACGACGGCGGCGGCGAGCAGCGGTTCGATTCCAGTGAGGGGCATGGGTTTCGTCCTTTGCGGGTCAGGGGTGCTCGGCAAGCGACGCGGCCCGCCCGCGCGGGCTCAGAGCCTCACTCGTAGCGGAGCGCGTCGATCGGGTTCATCAGCGAGGCGCGGCGCGCGGGATAGTAGCCGAAAACGATGCCGACCAGTCCCGCAGAGAGGAGCGCAATCAGGATCAGCGCGGGCGAGAGCGCGATCGGCCAATCCCCCCAGATCGACATGGCGAGCGCGGCGCCGCCTCCGATCGCAAGCCCGATCAATCCGCCCAGCACGCAAAGCGTCGCCGCCTCGATCAGGAACTGGCTCAAGATATCGCGGCGGCGCGCCCCGACCGCCATGCGCAAACCGATCTCGCGCGTGCGCTCGGTCACCGACACGAGCATGATATTCATAATGCCGATGCCGCCGACAATGAGCGAGATGGCGGCAGTCGCGCCGAGCAGGAGGCTCAAGATGCTCTGCGTCTCGGTGCGGGTGCGGATGAAATCCGCCATGTCGCGCACGCGGAAATCGTCGGGGGCGCCTTCGCGGATCCGCCGCCTTTCGCGCAGCAACGTCTCGATCTCGGCCTGGGCGTCGGCCATTCCCTCCGCCGAGTCGATCTCCACCATGATGCTGCGGAGATTGTCGGGGATGGTCTCCTCCGCGCCGAACAGGCGGCGCCGCGCCGTGGTGATGGGAACGAGCGCGGTGTCGTCCTGGTCGCTGCCCCAGCCGGACTGGCCCTTGACCGACAGCAGGCCGATCACGCTGAAGGGCACGTTGCTGACGCGTATCTGCTCGCCGAGCGCCGAAGCCGAGCCGAACAGCTCGCGCGCCGCCGTTGCGCCGAGGATCACCACCTTGGCGCCTGCGCGCATCTCGGCCTCGGTGAAATTGCGGCCCTCGGTGAGCGCCCAGTCGCGCACTTCGAGATAATCCTCGTTGACGCCGTTGACCTGCGTCGTCCAGTTGCTCGATCCCGCGACCAGCGGCGCCGAACCCTGGACGACGCCGGCGGCCGCGGCGACGCCCGGTACCTTGGCGCGGATCACCCTCAAGTCGCCCTCCGACAGCGCCGGCGCCGTGCCTTCCCCGGCGCGCCGTCCGCCCGAGGTGAACGACCCCGGCGAGACGATGAGCAGATTGGTGCCGAGCGCCCTGATGCGCGCCTCGATCGCTTGTCTCGCGCCGCTCGCCACCGACACCATGACGATCACCGAGGCCACGCCGATAATGACCCCGAGCATGGCGAGGAAGCTCCGGAGCGCATTCACCTTGAGCGCCGCGATGGCGACCTTGAACGCGGCAAGAGGGTTCATCGCGCGTCCTCCACGATCCGCCCGTCGCGGAAAGTCAACCGTCGCCGTGCCCGCTTGGCGATATCGGGCTCATGCGTGACGATGATCAAGGTGATGCCGCTCGCGTTCAGCGCCTCGAACAGGTCGATGATCTCTCCGGTCGTATGGCTGTCGAGCGCGCCGGTCGGCTCGTCGGCGAGAAGGATATGCGGATCGTTGACGAGCGCGCGCGCAATCGCCACGCGCTGCTGCTGGCCGCCTGACAGCTCCGAGGGTTGATGGTTGGCGCGGTCGGCAATCCCGACCCTGTCGAGGCAGGCTCTCGCCTTCTCGTGGGCACGCTTGCCTCCGTGCCGCGAATAGAGGAGGGGGAGCGCGACATTGTCGAGCGCGTTCGTCCGCGGCAGCAAGTTGAAGGTCTGAAACACGAACCCGACCTTCTCGTTGCGATATTGGGCAAGCTCGTCGGAGCCGAGCGTACCGAGCTCGCGCCCCTCGAACGCAAGCGAGCCGCTTGTCGGCGTGTCGAGCGCCCCGATCAGATTCATAAAGGTCGATTTGCCGGAGCCTGAAGCGCCGGTGACGGCGAGATACTCGCCTCGTGGAATCTCGACGCTGATGCCCTGAAGCGCGCCGATCGCGCTGCCGCCGAGCGTGTAGGTCTTGACTAGATCGCGCGCGACGAGCTGCGGCGAGTCCGCTGCGCGCTCGGGCGCCGCTGCGCGCTTCCTCCCGATCATCCTCGCGCCTGCTCGCTCACCCTGACCACGACATCGGCGCCTTCGGGCAAGCCCTCGACGATCTCGGTGACGCTTCCATCGGAGAGACCGAGCCTGACCTCATGCGGCCACAGCGCGCCGTCGGCATAGGTCCAGAGCGTGGCTCTCCGCCGGCCGGCCGGCCTCTGCCGCGCCAGCTCCTCGTATTTCCTGTATTTCTCCGGCGCGAGCACGGCGCGAAGCACCTTGGCGATGCGCATTTGCGCTTGCTCCCGCATATCCTCTTGCGCAACGCCGGCGGCAGGCGGGCCGGCATTCTTGATGGCGGCAAACTCGGCCTCGAGCCCGGCGTCGATTTGCTCAAGCTCCTGTTCGGTCAGCTCGAGCTGCTCCTTCAGGCGCTGAAGCAGGCGCGCCCGGCGATCGCCGCCCGAAGCAAGCACGGCACCGGTGGTCCAGACATCGCGCGCGATCGCCGCTTGCGCCGCCCCGCGCGGCTGGAAGCGCAGCGCCTCGCTCGGAACCACCACCACGCCTTTATGCTCGCCGGTGACGATCTCGACGTTGGCCGTCATGCCGGGAAGCAGCCGTCCCAACGGGTTCCCGGCGGCGATCACCACCGTATAGGTGACGACGTTGTTGAGCGCGACCGGAGCGAGCCTGATCTGCTCGACCTCGCCCTTGAAGGTCACATCGGGATAGGCGTCGACGGTGAAGGTCACGGGATTGTCGCTCGTCACCTGGCCGATATCGGCCTCGTCGACCTGCGCCTCGATCTGCACCTGGGAGAGGTCCTGGGCGATGGTGAAGAGCTTCGGCGCCGAGAGGCTCGCGGCAACCGTCTGCCCGACCTCGACCGTGCGCTCGATCACCACGCCGTCGATCGGCGAGCGGATATAGGTGCGTTCAAGGTCGATGCGGGCGCTGTCGAGCGTGGCTTGGCGCTGCTCGACCGTGGCCTTGGCGTTATCGACTTGCGCCTTGGCGATGCCGAGATCGGCCGTGGCACTCTGCTGCGCGGCCGTCGCCGCGTCGAAAACCGCTTGCGCGCCCACCCCTTTGCGCAGCAATTCGTCGGCGCGGCCAAGATCGATCTCGGCTTTGCGCAGATTGGCTTCGGCGCGCTGCACGCTCGCCTCCTGCAGCGCGACATTGGCCGTGGCGATGGCGAGACCGGCCTCCTCCTCGCGCACCTTGCTCTCGAAGGTCGAGGGCTCGATCCGGGCAAGCACCTGGCCTTTCTTCACCTCCGAGGAGAAATCGGCGTTGAGCTCGCCGATATTGCCGGAAAGCTGCGAGCCGATCTCGACGGTGCCGAGCGCGCGCACCGTGCCCGACGTCGAGACGATCCTGCGCACGTCGGCGCGCGTTGCCGCCACCGTCTGGATGTCGAGCTTGGAGGTCGAGCGCTGCTGCCAGAAATAATAGCCCGCGCCGGCGGCCAGTGCGGCGACGAGCAATGCCGTGAGCCAACGCGTTCCCATCGCTTTCCGCGGCTGCTTTCAACAGCTTACGCTCTTAGCACGAACGGACGGGATCGAACCCTTACAAAACGGCAATGATGTGAATATTGCGCTCGCCGGCCTTCGCCCTTGAAATGAATCGGGAAAGACGTACTGCCGCAGGCCCGTCATACCGGCGAAAGCCGTGTTCAGTCGTGCTCCCGGGATGCGCTCCAGCCGGACATCTTCGTACCTCCCCCTCGTGGGGAGGTCCGGCGTCGCGCTTCGCGCGACGCCGGGGTGGGGGAAAGCTCTCACCCTACCCTGCCCTTCGTCGAAGCGAAGCCGCCTCCGCTCTCCCCTCGGGGGAGAGCACGCGCGCGTGGTTCGAGGCCCGGCCGTCATCCTGAGGTGCGAGCCCCAGGAGCGAGCCTCGAAGGACGGCCGGGCACCTCACCATGACGCGCGCGGTGAGGGGTAAGCGGGCGTAAGCCCGCGTCAAAAAATCACCCCCTCACCCTTCCCGCCATGCGCCTTGCGCAGAGCTGCGCTCGCGCAAGATCGGGGCGGGAAGCCCTCTCCCTCAAGGGGACTGTTGCGCAATTCCGGTATTCACGGGACGTTCCGGAATCAGAGAGAGAACGCACCAGAATCGAACCAGGAACATCGTTCTATTGCGCAACAGTCCCTCAAGGGGAGAGGGGAAGTTCCTGCGCCGCGCGCGGAGGTCAGTTAAGCTCCCAGCTCACCCTGACCCGCACCTCGACGGAGGCCGTGCCGGCCTCTATGGGGACGTCCTTCGCCATTTCCACTTGCGCGGCGGCACGGGTGAGATAGGGCTGATAGGAGCTTTCCTCCTCTGTGATGCTGAGGATCGGCCCGAGCTCGACGCCGGCCGCCTCGGCATAGAGCTTGGCGTTCTCGGTGACGTTCTTGAGCGCGAGCTTGCGCGCCTCGTCCTTGAGCGCCTCGGGCTCTTCGATACCGAACATGATCGAATCGATCTGATTGGCGCCGAGGCTCACCACTTTGTCGAGGATGGCGCCGAGCTTCGCCGTATCGCGAACCCTGATGCTGACCTGATTGGTCACGCGATAGCCGACGACGACCGGCGGCTTTCCTTCCGCCTTCTGCTCGTAGACGGGCCCGACCGAGAAATTCACGGTCTGGATGTCCTTAGATTCGATGCCCTCGCCCTTCAGCGCCTCAACCACCTTGGTCATCGCCTCGGTGTTCTTGTCGAGCGCCGCGCGCGCGGAAGGCGCCTCGCTGGTCACGCCGGTTGCGATCTCGACCATGTCGGGCGTGGTCTTGGTGATGCCCGATGCGGCAAGCGAAATGTTGCGCTTCTCGGGCTGGTCGTGGGCCGAAGCCTGCGGCGAGAGAGAAGCGACCGAGAGGAGGAGGGCGAGCAGGTATTTCGGGGAGCAGGCGAGGAGGGATCTCGGGGAGGGGTGAGTCATGGGAATCTTCTCGGATTGCAGTCCTGTCTTGAGCATTACCCGGCGCCTTATGAACCGCAAATGAACATCCGGCAATTCGCGAAGAGGCCCGAACTCTGCTATGAGGCGGAAATCCGCCGCATCGTCCCGAAGGCGCGCAGGCTTTTCGGACAGATTCGGACAGATGATGCCTCAGAGGCAGGACTTGGCGCGAGGCTCAGGGTTACGCGTCGGGGAGAGAGGCAGTGGGGCCCGTAGCTCAACTGGTTAGAGCCGGCGGCTCATAACCGTCTGGTTGGAGGTTCGAGCCCTCCCGGGCCCACTATTCTAAAAGAAGCGGCATTGTTTTTATTTGGCTTTTCGCTCTGATTCCCGCACCGGGCTTGTAGCGAACCTCTGTCCACTGGTGGAACGGCGTGATGTTGGCCTCCGAAGCTAAACGTGCCTGGTCGTTCTATCTCATTGGAGCGCTGTCGCGCTCTTGTCAGTCCGCTTCCTCGGGTAAAGCGGACATCTCTGATTCACTCGCCTATGTCCGCTAATGACCCATAGCGGACATCAATGAAGCGGCAGAAGCGATCGCCCGTGGGTCGCTTGACGATGGAGCTATTCCGGCTTTCGCACTGCTCCAGCCCCTTACCAGAATAGCTGCGCCAGAAAAACACTCATCGCCATCACCGACAGGACAAGAATGGGCTCCAAGACACCCATCACCACGGCGTCGTAGTCGTTCATCCTGTGTGTCGTGGACTTCCACATTTCGGGGTTCCATCACTTTTCTATCGTGGCACAACGGCATGTAGCTTCTGGGTTAAGCGCCCGCTCCGCTTTGCAACCTTCCCCTTCGGGCGGGTACGGTTCAGGGCGTTTTACCCGGTAGCGATAATCAGGCTCCCATCCACATTTCGCGCTTCCGTTGCTTCTAGTGAGGACCAGCCAGCCCCCAGGGAGGGGACCGGCTGGTGTAAACTCACATCTGACCGCGATAGGGGCCTGGGGGCAGGGGTCTTGGCGCCACGTCTAGCCGGGGGTAATTGATCGAGAGTCCCTTAGACGGGTGGGCGATAGCCGCGCCCGTTACGCTAACCATCAGCGCGGCCGCAGCAAGTACGATTGCGAGTGACGTTTTCATTGTGAGGTCTCCTTTCGATTGTGGTACTCAAGACCATTCTTGAGCTTGAAGGAGATTCTAATTCCTCGCTTAAATTGGCGCTGTGGCATATGCCACACTACAAGATTTCTTTCGGGGATGGCTTGAGGCGGCGCCAGGGGGTTAGGGATGTCGCGATGCTGACCGGGCGGGATAGCTCCAACGTCGGCTTATGGCAGATGCTGTCGATAAACGTTTTTCGAGGGCAGACTGAGCAACATTAAGTCAAGATAGGAGGCTGGTCGCGCAACATTGATTCAAAGAACGCGGCATTTGGATTCGATTGTTGCAGATGCGCTAGTCCTCGGGGACTTTATCGACAGCATCGGCACAAAGCGGACATTGAATTCGACGCTGAACATGTCGGCTGTCGGGGGTAAAGCAGACATCCCGGCGCGTGCCCGATGCCTGCTGGTGGCCTATAGCGGACCCACCCAACCCTCCAGGGCAGGTTCCGGTGCGGGAGGTGCCGAAAATTCCTTTTGAGCCCCAATGTGCGCTTTACGCCCGCACCCATGATGCAAGGCTTTGTTTTCGGCCGACTATGACACAACTCCCGGGCCCACCACCCTACGCCTTTCGGCTTCGGGTGGCAGGCCACCCTACGCTTCGAGGGGCCAACCTATGTCCTGCACTTGACTTCAGAAAGGCCTGCCGCCCGAAGCCGATCAGGCGTAGGAGTGTCCCCCGAAGCTCCGCCAGGAGCGAAGGGGGACGGACGCCTCCATGTGGTACGTCTATTTTCTGCGACTTCGGGACGGGTCAATCTATGTTGGATCGACGAATGATTTGCGTTTTCGATACGACTCCCACCGGCATGGCCAGGTGATTTCAACCAAGCGCCATCTGCCCGTGACTCTGGAATCCTATATTGCCGTGCCAACGGAACGGCACGCGAGACAACTTGAAAGCTACTTTAAATCTGGCTCCGGTAAGGCATTCGCGAAGAAACGCCTTTGTCCATCGACTAGGCCTCAGAACCCATAACCCAACCGCGCTACTTGGTACTGCTCGACCACGAGTGCCCGCGTCGGCCGGGCAGCCGCGCTCGCAGCGCGCGTAGCAGGCCATCGCGCGTGCGGCAGAACGCGACGCTCGTCTAGGTCGACCGCGCCGAATGCGCGATTTGGCGCGGGATTTTCGTGTGGCTACGACGGTGGCGGACTCGCGCCGCCGGGGATGGCGGGGTCCGGCCGGGCCCGCTCGCGGACTTGGCCGTCGCAGCCCTGGATCAGCTTTCAGCACGCGGCGCCCACCATGTCCTTCAGGGCACGTGAATAGGGGGGATTACCCGGCCATCGGCTGGACAAGCGCGAACGAATCCAGAATCTTCGCCGGCATGAGCAAGTTCACCAACAATCACTACGTGCCCCGGTGGTATCAGCGTCGTTTCATGGCGCCTGGCCAAGGCAAGTATCACTATCTCGACCTCAATCCGGAGGTTGTGGTCTGCGACGGCCACAAATACACACGCGACGCCCTTCGCCATCTCGGGCCAGCGAATTGCTTCGCCCAGGACGACCTCTACACGGTCAGGTGGGGCGACCTGACGAACGTGGACATTGAGAAGTTTTTCTTCGGACAGATCGATCGCGCCGGAAAGGCTGCCGTCGAGTACTTCACCGACTACGACCACAAGAGCGCGAGCCACGAGGCCCTTCCCGGTCTGCTGGAGTACATGAGCGTGCAGAAGTTGCGCACGCCCAAGGGGCTCGGTTGGCTGTCGCTGGCTGCGCGAATGGGGAACAGAAACCTGAATCTGATCTTCCTGCAGCGGATCAGACGCATCTACTGCGCGACCTGGACAGATTGCGTGTGGCAGATCGCGGACGCGTCGGCCTCGGCAACGAAGTTCATCATCAGCGACCATCCAGTCACCGTCTACAACCGGGCGTACTTCCCGCTGTCGGCCTACTGCAAGGGCGTCAACGACCCCGACATCAGAATGGTTGCGACCCACACCTACTTTCCGCTCTCGATGAGCAAGGTGCTCATCCTCACGAATCTGTCGTGGGCTCGCGACCCCTATCAGAAGGAGACGCGGGTACATCCGAACCCTCGGCTCTTCCGCACGACCGTGTTCAACTACATGGCTATCCAGACCGGCAGGCACCTCACCGAGGATGAGGTCCTGGCCATCAACTACATCACCAAGAGACGCGCTTATCGTTACGTTGCCGCCGCCGAACGGGACTGGCTGTATCCCGAGCTGCACATGAAGGCCGACCACTGGCGCAAGCTCGGCAACGGTTTGCTGCTGATGCCTGAGCCGCGCGATCTGCACATGGGTGGCGAGGTATATATCGGCTATGAGGGCGGACACTCGGAGGCGTTTGGTGCCTATGGACACCGTCCCTGGCAGAAGGGGTTCAAGGACGAGCAGCGCGAAGCCCGAGAGTCGGCTACGCTGGAACGCTTCAAGGCTGAGTTCGCTCGGATGCAGGGTCCGAAGTGGCGAGGCGCGTCTCAGCAATTCGGAGGCAGGTCGCTCGACGGGAACTTAGAAATGCACGCACGCTACATCGAGAGGGCACGGGCCTTCCGCAAGAGATCGAAGAAGGAAGCATGACGCTCGTTCAAGCTCTACGACAGACTCCTTCAGTATGCGCCCCGCCGAGCGGGGGAAGCGCCCCTAGCTCGCGAAGCGAGGGAAGGCTGCCGCGCCGAAGCCGTAACCGCGAAGGCGATCCCTCAAGCGCTCTTCGGTCTCTTCTGAGAGCGGACGGGCCGAGCGGCAGCTCGCACCGAAATGTTCAGTGCCACGGCGGCGCGAATGAGCGCCTTCAACGCCTCCCCATCGATCTTGTCGCCCTCATGGAAATCGATGGCGCGCCTCAAATTGCCTTCGAGGCTGGCGTTGAACAGGCCTGAAGGGTCCTCCAACGAGGCGCCTTTGGCGAAGGTCATCTTCACGACAGTCTTGTACGTCTCGCCGGTGCAGATGATTCCGGCGTGCGACCACACCGGAACCCCTAACATCGAGTTCGACGGCTTTCTCCATTTTACCTCCTCGACGACTCCGGGGTCGGCCTCTCTGATGAGCATTCGGACCCGCGCGAGCGTCTCGCCCCGCCAATCACTCAGCGCCGCGATTCTCGCATCGATCAGCCGAGAGGGAGAGTCTCCGTTTCCTTCCTTCGCGCCGCTGTTCTGCTTCTTCATGGTTGTCGCCGCTATCTTCATGGCTGTTGTCGCTTTCCCGTCCTCGCGATGTTCCGCTCACATTCGTTCGCCGGGCAAGCGGCTGGCTTGCTTCACCCAGGCGGCGAGCTGAGCTTCGTCGAGCTTGTCGTCCTCGTGGATGTCGAGGTAGCGCACGTCCCTTTGCTTGGACTCGCCGGGTGGGACAGGACTGAGCGACGCGCCGCGGAAGAAAGCCACTTTCACGTACTTCGCGAAGCAATGGATGCCGAGGAACCAGAATTGGTCCTCGACGCCGTACAGCGGCGAGTTCCATTTGACCGCCTTGCGCACGCCGGGGACGGTGCGCGCGATGAGCGCGTCGAGACGGCGCCCGACGTCGCGTTTCCAGCCCGGCATGGCCGCGATGTAAGCCTGCACGGGGGCGTCGCCGTAGGCCTTCGCGATCTGGGGGTTGCCGCCTGAGAGGAGGGCCGGCTTCGCGGCCTTGCGGGACGTCGATTTCGGTGCCGTCTTGCGCGGTCTGGCCGCTTTCGCAGCGACCCGCTTGGTGGCGGACTTCTTCGCGACCTTCGCCGACTTCTTGGACGTCTTGCCGGCCATTGCCTTCACTCCAACCGATAGACTGTTATTAAGTCGTTGCGCTTCCTACCGCGCGAGCACCTTTGCGCGTGCGCCGGCGATGATCGACGTGATCATATCGTAATGAATGATCGCGACGCGAAGTCTGGAGCGGCAATCCTTGTCGTTGAAGCGAAAGGTCTCGATGCCGGTCTCAGTCATCACCCTGTCGAAGCGGCTGGCAATCTCTCCTCCGATCTTGTGCGGGTCGTCCCAGGCGCCATAAAAACCGTCCACATGCTCGATCAGGCCGGCGGCGAACAAATCTTCGAGCACGTACGGCTCGGCGCCTTCGATGTTCATGCGGAGCAGCACCACGCTCCGTGCGACGTCGATCTTCTCCTTCGCAATGAAATCCGAAAGCCGCAGAGCCGGAACCTTGATCGACTCGGGCTGCGGGCGTAGGAGACTGCTTGCAACACCGGTTCCGGCGCTCACGTACAACTCGACGGAAGACCCTTGCCCGGGACCCACAAGGGCCGCGTTGACGAACGAGACGCCGGATGTGCCCTGCAACGCGTTGGCTGCGTCCCTTAGATAATCCGGATGCGCCTCGAAACCGTATGACCGCAGGTCGTAGCGCCCTCCAAACCATTTGGAAACGAGCCGGAGCTGCGAAGCCTTCCGGTGAAGACCTGCATCGAGATAGACGACGCGAACGGAGGGCGGAACCTCGAGTAGCGAAGTCGCCCCCACGCGGCGGAGCCGTCGGTCGAAGGCGATTTTCGCCATCCGAACCGTGGTTTGCTTGTTGTATTGGAGCGTAGCGCCGCGCATCTATTTTCTTCGGGAGGACTTTCTTCTGCTACCGCCTCGGCCCTCTTCGGTCAATGCAGCGGCGATGCGTTTGCGGGATAAGAGGCATTCCGAAGCAAATTCGGGCGCGCAGCAATCAGAAGCGATAACCGAAGAGTTCGATCTCGTTTGCGTACCAATCGGCCACGAGAGCCTTTGTCTCGGCCGAATAGTAGTCACGGTAGTCCCCACGCTCTGACACGTTCGTTCTGGGCATGCGGCTCGGTGCGTCCAACCCAAGCTTGCTCAAGACCGATGCGAAGTCCGCTTGCAGATTCTCGTACCGGCCGAGGAAGTCGACGCAAACCTCCCCGTTCAGCGAATAGATATCGAAGTTACCGACGAACGCCTTGTCGCGGTCCCTCATGAAGCTCGCGAAGCTCGGCCGCTGGCGTTTCGACTTGGTCTTGTAAAGGTACCACGAAACCTGGCGGTCCCAAGGATTGCGGTCGAAGGCGAACTTGAAATAGCTGCGCCACACCTCCTCGCCGACATAATCGCGAATTCGCCAGGCGGGCATGTGCTCGTAGAAGCCAACGCTCGGATGCCAGTACCGCTCGGGTCTTCGCAAGAGTTTGCGCCAAAGGGGGCGCTCCGGCTTGAGCGGATGCTCGATACGATAGTTTTGCGGTCCCCTGCCCAACCGGGCGTTCTCATTGTCGGTGCGAAAGGGGGTAATGACGTCCGTTTCGCCGCAGAACTTGCATAGAATCGCTTCGAGGCTCGTGCTCGCAGTCTTGTTGGTTTTCAGGAATATGAATTTATGGTCGTGCGAGAGGATCATGCTTCAAAAGCTGGGCTCAGCGGCAGTGCCGGTCTCCACCTTCGAGCGAAGACGACTGAGAACCGCTTTCCAGTACGGCTCGTCCCTGTCGATGCGCCAGTTCAATTTGTAGAGCGGGCTCGCTCCCCGCTCAATCATGTCGAGCGCAGTGGCAAGCCCATCCGGATCATGGGCAAGTTCGGTGAGACGCCGCGGCTGCGTCGCCTCGAAAGGCACGCTCTTGTTCCAAATCCGTGCCACCGCAGGGTCGCTGAACACGAGTTTGTTGAAGGTGTAATGGATCACGTAGTACGGAAATATCTTCAGCACCGTTCTCGGGAAGCCGAACCAGCGGAGCGTCGCTTTTGGGTTCCTGCTGAAAAGTCTCGACAAGGCACGGCGAGAGAATCTGGCCATGCCGTGCCTGGGGCTCAAGAAGCGATTCTGTTCCCACAACGCGACGTAGTCCCTGTAAAGCCCGGTCAGGATTTGATTGTCCGCGTTCGCCGCCAAGAACCATGTGGCCATGAGCCGATCGCGACCCGGATTGCGGAAGGCAAAGAATCCTTCCCGTGCATAGGGCTCCAACCATTTGTCGAGAGGCTCGCAACAGAACACCGTCGCATCAGCCCACACCCCGCCGAAACGCCTCAGCAACGATAAGCGCGCGAGGTCGGAAAACACCTGGGGCGTGATGTCTCTTCGGCCGGCGGTTGGGAGTGGAAGGTCGATCAGCGTCTTTAACGCCTTATCGTCCAGCGCGCGAACGTCCCAGTTGGGATTGAACCTCTTCCATGACCTGAGGCAAAGCTTCACCAGCTCCGGAGCATCTTGAAAGCCCTGGGTCCAGAGTATCCAAATCGTCCTGTTCCGGATCGAGCGCACGCCATCCGCGCGCGAGCGGTCATTCATCACACACGACCCATTCGCAATCAGAAACGACCCATGCGCAATCTCTTCAACAAGCCTGGTTTCTTGTACGGCTTTATCCGATTTTGGATTGAGTAGGTCGCAGGGTCGAGCTCAAGCTCCGGAAGCATTTCGTCGAGGAGATGAGGAAGATCGGTGTCGATTCGACAGACAAAGAACCGGTGATCGCGGCCGCTGAAGAACTCCATCACTTGCGCATGATGCAAGTCCCATTCGCTGCGCCAATGCTCCGCGAGCTCTTCATCGCTATCAAGATTGAAACAGGTTTTGTAAAGCGCGGCGTAATGCCCGTCGAGATGCGTTAGTCGGCTCTTGATCCAAGCCTCGCGGTCGCGGGTGTTCAAGATGAACACAGCGCTCGGGAACTGCGCCGCGAGCTCGCGGTACAGTTTGTAGCCCTCGAAATAGCGCTTGGGCTCGAGCCATTCCATGTCGGTGAAGACGTCGAAAGTCTCGTAGCCGGCGATGAGGTTGCGGCCTTGCTCGTGGTTTCTGACGATGCGCCTGGCCAGCCTGCCATTGTCCCAGTGGATGCCCTTCAAGCCATTGGCGCAGAGATATTTGTGGATCGTTTTCGTTCCGCATCGATTGAACCCGATCTGAAAAATCTTCATGTCAAACCACGCTTTTCCCGGCGCTTTCGCTGCAACGACCCCAAGCAATCGTGAATTATAAGTCTCGAATCCCTCGCGGCGAATACGCCTTTCGCGGCGCCTAGCCGTTCTGTTTGGCCAGCCAAATGGTGAGATCCTCGAGCATCGCGCCGAAATGAATCTCGGGAATCTTGAGCGCCGCGGCGATATCCTTGAGTTTCTTGCGCTCCTCTCCGGCGATGCGGTTGTCGGCGAGCAGCACGCGATAGGCGGCCTTGATGACCTCCTCCTTGGCGCCCCGGTCGAGCGTCTTCGACGCCGCGGCGAAGGCGGCGATGGTGTCGCCCTTGGCGAGCGCCGCGGCGGCCTCCGTCACCTCATCGGTGCTGAGCGCCCGGCCCGACTGATCCCGATAGACCCGCTGGATGAGGCCGGTCTCGCGCGCATCGAGCCCGCCGTCGGATGCCCCGACCGCGACCATCGCCATAAGGACCCAGTCGATGTCTTGACTGGCCGGCTTTTCCCCCATGTCGGCTCCCCACGATGCTGCCACGGTTCGGATTGTGCGCGGGCCGAGGCGCTTTGCCAAGCGGCGTCGAAACGAGGCTTTGAACCCGGCCCAAAGGGTGCGCTATGACGCGGAGCGCGCCCGCCGCGGACGGCTTCTTCGCAAAGAGCCAGGAATGACCAAGAGACCCCTCCGAATCATTTTCCTCGCCGATAACAGGCCCGGCCATTACCACCTCGCCCAGGGGGTCATCGCGGCGGTCGGGCGTCTCCGCCCCGTCGAGGTCACGCGCATCGAGGTGATGCGCAAGTGGATCGTTCCCACGCGCTGGCTCAGGCGCCGTATCAACGCCAAGACCTTCTTCCCGCCGCGCATGCTGCGCATGGCCTACCGCATCGACGCCTTCGCCCTGCCCAAGGCCGATCTCGTGGTCTCGGCCGGCGGCGAGACCCATATGCCCAATATCTGCGTGGCGCGGTTCCTCAACATTCCCAACATTTTTTGCGGCTCGCTGCTGCGCGGATTGGGTCCCGAGCATTTCAGCCTCATCATTTCCTCTTACGATCGCGACGCGACCAGCCCGCGTCACATGGTGGCGCTCAAGCCGGCGGCGATCGATCCCGATGAGCTCGGGCGTCCGAAGATCGTGCCGCGCTATGGGCGCGACAAGACGCCGAAGCTCGCCGGTCTCCTGATCGGCGGCAACGCGGGCTCGTTCCGCTACCGGCGCGAGGAATGGACTGGGCTGCTCGATTTCGCCCGCGATGTCTCCAAAGCTTGGGGCACCCGCTGGCTGATCTCCACCTCGCGCCGCACCCCCGACTTTGTCGCTGACCGCATCGCCGAGCTTGCGCGGGATGACAGCGTCGTCGCGCGCTTCATCGACTACCGCAGCGCCGGTCCCGGCACCCTGCCTGGAATCTTCTCGCAGGCCGAGATCATCGTCTGTACGGAGGATTCGAGCACGATGATCTCGGAAGCCGTCTCTGCGCGGCTGCCTGTGGTCGGAGTCGCGCCAGCCGCTCACCGCTTCACCGATGAGGAGCAGCAGTACCGCGAATTCCTCATCGGCAATGATTGGTGCCGCGTGCTGCCGCTTGCCGAGCTTGCGCCCGACTCTCTCGCGCGCTCTCTCTCCGAGATCGAGCCGGTCAAGGAGAACCCGCTCGATGCGCTCGCCGCGGAACTGAAACAGCGCCTGCCGGAACTGTTTGGCGATAGCGATTGAGTCTGTTGCGGCGAGCGGCTAGAAGCCCAATCTTCCCTTGCGACGCGCAATTCCGAGCTCTCGGAGCACCGATGGCTACGCCCCAATATGTCTATGTCATGAACCGCCTGTCGAAGTCCTATTCCGGCGGCAAGCAGGTCTTGAAGGACATCACGCTCGCTTTCCTGCCCGGCGCCAAGATCGGCGTCGTCGGCGTGAACGGTTCGGGCAAATCGACCCTGCTCCGCGTCATGGCGGGTCAGGAGACCGAATTCGTAGGCGAAGCCTGGGCAGCCGACGGCGTCAGCGTGGGCTTTCTGCCGCAAGAGCCTCTCCTCGACGAGAGCAAGGACGTGACCGGCAACGTCATGGAGGGCGTGGCCGAGAAGAAGGCGAAGCTCGACCGCTACAACGAGCTCGCCGTGAATTATTCCGACGAGACCGCGGACGAGATGGCGCGGCTGCAAGACGAGATCGACGCGCAAGGCCTGTGGGACCTCGACGCGCAGGTCGAGCAGGCGATGGACGCGCTCCGCTGCCCGCCCGGCGAGGCGGACGTTAAGACCCTGTCGGGCGGCGAGAGGCGCCGCGTTGCGCTCTGCCGGCTCCTGCTCGCCAAGCCCGACATTCTTCTGCTCGACGAGCCGACCAATCACCTCGACGCCGAGAGCGTCGCCTGGCTCGAGCATCATTTGCGCGATTATGCCGGCACCGTCATCATGGTGACGCATGACCGCTACTTCCTCGACAACATCACCGAATGGACGCTCGAGCTCGATCGCGGGGCCGGGATTCCCTACAAGGGAAGCTATTCCGCGTGGCTCGAGCAGAAACAGAAGCGGCTCGAAGTCGAAGGCAAGCAGGACGAGGCGAGGCAGCAGACGCTCGCCCGCGAGCTCGACTGGATCAGGGCGAGCCCCAAGGCGCGCCAGGCCAAGTCGAAGGCCCGCATCCGCGCCTATGAGGAGATGCTCGCCGAGTCGGCGCGCGACAAAGGCGGCAAGGCGCAGATCACCATCCCCCCCGGACCCCGTCTCGGCGATGTCGTGATCGAGGCCGACCGCTTGAACAAGGGGTTCGGCGACAGGCTCCTGATCGACGACCTCTCCTTCAAGCTGCCGCCGGGCGGCATTGTCGGAGTAATCGGCCCTAACGGTGCCGGCAAGACCACCCTGTTCCGGATGATCGTCGGGCAGGATGCGGCCGATGACGGGACGATCCGCATCGGCGATACGGTCAAATTCGGCTATGTCGATCAGTCCCGCGATGCGCTCGACGGCAAGAAGACGGTGTTCGAGGAGATTTCGGCAGGCAACGACGTTATCAAGCTTGGGAACCGCGATGTGCCGTCCCGCGCCTATGTCGGCTGGTTCAATTTCAAAGGCCCCGACCAGCAGAAGAAAGTGGGCCAGCTCTCGGGCGGCGAGCGCAACCGCGTGCATCTCGCCAAGATGCTGAAATCCGGCGCCAACCTCATCCTGCTCGACGAGCCGACCAACGATCTCGATGTCGAGACTCTGTCCTCGCTCGAAGCGGCGCTCGAGGATTTCCCCGGCTGCGCCGTCATCATCAGCCACGACCGCTTCTTTCTGGACCGTATCGCCACCCACATCCTGTCGTTCGAGGGCGACAGCCATGTCGAGTGGTTCGAGGGCAATTTCGAGGATTACGAGGAGGACAAGAAGCGCCGTCTCGGCGAGGACGCCGTGCTGCCGAAACGTATCAGATACAAGCACTTCGCGCGGCGGTGAGCGGTGCCGCGCCGCGGCGGCTTGCGTCGGCTGGCAAAAACGTATAAACATATCTTTATGTCGAGTGTTCCCCAAACCCGGCCCCAAGGCCTGTCCCGAACCCACGCTTTGGCCGGGTTGCGCGCCGCCGGCGAGGCAACGCGCCTTCGTATTTTGGCCCTGCTTGCCGCCGGCGAGCTGAACGTGAAGGACCTCACCCAGATCCTCGGCCAGAGCCAGCCCCGCATCAGCCGCCACCTCAAGCTGATGGCCGAAGCGGGCCTGATCCGGCGCTTCCGCGAAGGCTCGTGGGTCTTCTTCCGCCTCGCCGATTCAGGCGCCGAGGCGGCGCTCGCCCGTGCCGTCGTCGCGAGCCTCGACCCGGCCGACCTCACGCTTGCGCGCGATCGCGCGCGGGCCTCAGCCGTGGAGAAGGCGCGGGCTGAGGCGGCGCAGGCCTATTTCAAGGCTCACGCAAGCGAGTGGGACCAGATCCGCGCGCTGCATGTCGCCGAGAAAGACGTCGAGGCGGCGATGGACGCGGCGCTCGGGCATGGGCGCTTCAATCTCATCGTTGATCTCGGCACCGGCACGGGCCGCATCCTCGAACTGTTCGCGCCGCGCGCCGATCGCGCGCTCGGCTTCGATCTCAACCACGCCATGCTGGCTTACGCGCGCATGAAGCTCGAGCGGGCCGGACTCACCCATGCCCAGGTGCGCCACGGCGACCTCCACAACGTTCCGCTGCCTGACGGCGCCGCCGACGCGGTGGTGCTGCATCAGGTACTGCATTTCCTCGACGACCCCGCCGCAGCGATTGCCGAGGCCGCGCGTCTCTTGGCGCCCGGAGGCAAGCTGCTCGTCGTCGATTTCGCCCCGCACGAGCTCGAGTTCCTGCGCGAGCAGTCGGCCCACCGCCGGCTCGGTTTCGCCCGCGACCAGCTCGGGCGCCTGTTCGGACATGCGGGGTTGAAACTCGAGCGCTTCCGCGAGCTGAAGCCCGCACCTTCCGGCGGCAAGCTCACCGTATCGCTGTGGCTTGGCGTGAGGCCTGCTGCTGCCGCCAAGAAGCGGAAAGCGGGCGCCAAGGTGGAGGCCGCCGCCTGATGCTCGCCTCCGAACACAAGAGCCGTCTCCTCGGCCGCGGCGCCATCGATGTCAGCTTCGAGTTCTTTCCGCCGAAGACCGAGGCGATGGAACAGACGCTGTGGCGCTCGATCCGCCGCCTCGAACCGCTCCGGCCGCGCTATGTCTCGGTGACCTATGGCGCCGGCGGCTCGACCCGCGAGCGCACCCACGCCACGGTCGCCCGCATCCTGCGCGAGACCACGCTCAAACCCGCCGCGCATCTCACCTGCATCGCCGCGACGCGCGAGGAGATCGACGACATCATCCGCGACTATTGGGATCTCGGCGTGCGCCAGATCGTGGCACTGCGGGGCGATCCTCCCGGAGGGGTCGGCGAGCGCTACCAGCCGACGCAAGGGGGCTATGTCAACGCGGCCGGCCTCGCCGAGGGCATCAAAGCGATTGCGCCGTTCGAGGTGTCCGTCGGCTGCTATCCCGAGAAGCATCCGGAGTCGCCGAGCATCGAGGCCGATATCGACATGCTCAAGGCCAAGATCGACGCAGGCGCCACGACAGCGATCACCCAGTTCTTCTTCGATAATGCGATGTACTTCCGCTATCTCGATCGCGTCCGAGCGCGCGGCATCACCGTTCCCATCGTGCCGGGCATCGTTCCGATCCATAACTTCAAGCAGATCGCAGGCTTCGCGACCAAATCCGGCGCAAGCGTGCCGGACTGGCTCGGCCGCAGATTCGAGGGGCTGGACGACGATCAGGAGACGCGCCACCTCGTTGCCGCAGCCGTCGCCGCCGAGCAAGTGCTCGATCTCGTCGACCAGGGCATCACCCAGTTCCACTTCTACACGCTGAACCGCGCCGACCTCGTCTACGCCATCTGCCATCTGCTGGGCCTGCGCCCGGCCAAGGCGTTCGCGGATGTGAAGGCGGCGTCATGACCCGGAAAGAGCGTATCGACGCATTGCAGCGGGAAGTGCGCGAGCGCATCCTCATCCTCGATGGCGCCATGGGCACCATGATCCAGCGCTACAAGCTGGACGAGGCCGGGTACCGCGGCGACCGCTTCAAGGATCATGCGCGCGATCTCAAGGGCAACAACGACCTCCTGGTCCTGAGCCAGCCCGGGATCGTTGCCGAAATCCATAACGGCTATCTCGAAGCCGGCGCCGATATCGTCGAGACCAATACCTTCAACGCCCAGGCGATCAGCCAGGCCGATTACGGGCTTGAGGCTGTCGCCTACGAGATGAACGTCGCCGCCGCCAAACTTGCGCGCGAAGCGGCCGACGCCTGGAGCAAGAAGACGCGCGACAAGCCTCGCTTCGTCGCCGGCGCCATCGGTCCGACCAATCGCACCGCCTCGATTTCCCCCGATGTGAACAATCCGGGGTTCCGCAACGTCACTTTCGAGGCGCTGGTGGAGGCCTATTCGGTGCAGGCGCGCGGGCTGGTCGAGGGCGGCTGCGACACGATCCTGATCGAGACCGTGTTCGATACGCTCAATGCCAAGGCGGCGGGTTTCGCCGTCGAGCAGGTCTTCGATGAATTGGACGTGCGGCTCCCCATCATGATCTCGGGCACCATCACCGATCTTTCGGGGCGCAATCTGTCGGGCCAGACGCCCGAGGCGTTCTGGTACTCCATGGAGCACCTTCGGCCGTTCTCCATCGGGCTCAACTGCGCCTTCGGCGCCGAGCAGCTCCGGCCATGCGTCGACGAGATCGCGCATGTCGCGGGCACCTATGTCAGCGTCTATCCCAATGCCGGGCTTCCCAACGAGATGGGCGAGTACGACGAGAGCCCCGAGTTCATGGCGGGTCTGCTCGAGGAATGGGCGCGCGACGGTCTCCTCAACATCGTCGGCGGCTGCTGCGGGACCACGCCGGAGCACATCCGGGCCATTGCTGCGGCGGTGGCCAAGTACAAGCCGCGGCGCGTGCCGAAAGTCGCCCATCGGCTCCGCCTCTCAGGCCTCGATCCCTTCGTGCATGGGTGAGCGCTGACATGAGCAACGGCGCCCAGAATTTCGTCATGGTCGGCGAGCGGACCAACGTCACCGGCTCGGCCCGCTTCCGCAAGCTGATCGAGGCCGGCGATTATGCCGCTGCGCTCGAAGTTGCGCGCCAGCAGGTCGAGAACGGCGCCAACATGCTCGACGTCAACATGGACGAAGGCCTGCTCGATTCCGAACAGGCGATGGCCACCTTTCTCAAGCTGATCGCCGCCGAGCCGGACATCGCCCGCGTTCCGATCATGATCGATTCCTCGAAATGGACGGTGATCGAGGCCGGGCTGAAATGCGTGCAAGGCAAGGCGGTGGTCAACTCGATCAGCTTGAAGGAAGGCGAGGGGCCCTTTCTCGAACATGCGCGCAAGGTGCGCCGCTACGGCGCGGCCGTCGTCGTCATGGCCTTCGACGAGAAGGGCCAGGCCGAATCGCCCGAGCGCAAGTTCGAGATCTGCAAGCGCGCGTACCGGGTGCTGACCGAGAAAGCCGACTTTCTGCCCGAAGACATCATCTTCGATCCCAACATCTTCGCGGTGGCGACCGGCATCGAGGAACACAACGACTACGCCCGCGCCTATATCGAGGCGACGCGGCGGATCAAGGCCGAGCTTCCCTATGTGCATGTGTCGGGCGGCGTATCGAATCTCTCTTTTGCGTTTCGCGGCAACGAACGCGTGCGCGAAGCCATGCATTCGGTGTTTCTCTATCACGCGATCAAAGCGGGCATGGACATGGGCATCGTCAACGCCGGGCAGCTCGCGCTCTACGACGACATCGAGCCCGAGCTTCGCACGCTGGTCGAGGACGTGGTCCTCAACCGCAGGCCCGACGCGACCGACCGGCTGCTCGAAGCCGCCCAGCGCTTCAAGGGGGAGGGCGCGCAGAAACGCGAGGTCGATCTCTCCTGGCGCGAAAAGCCGGTCGAGGAGCGGCTGATCCACGCGCTCGTCCACGGTATCGGCAACTATATCGAGGCCGACACCGAGGAAGCGCGGGCAAAGGCCGAGCGCCCGCTGCATGTGATCGAGGGGCCGTTGATGGCCGGGATGAACGTCGTCGGCGACCTGTTCGGCGCCGGCAAGATGTTCCTGCCGCAGGTGGTGAAGTCCGCCCGGGTGATGAAGCAGGCCGTGGCCTATCTCATGCCGTTCATGGAGCAGGAGAAGCGCGAGCTTGGCCTCGCCGATCGACCCTCGGCCGGCAAGATCCTGCTCGCCACGGTGAAGGGCGACGTGCACGACATCGGCAAGAACATCGTCGGCGTGGTGCTGCAATGTAACAATTACGAAGTGATCGACCTCGGCGTCATGGTGCCGGCGCAGGTGATCCTGGAAACGGCGCGCGAGAGGAAAGTGGACATCATCGGCCTGTCCGGCCTGATCACGCCGTCGCTCGACGAGATGTGCCATGTCGCCGCCGAGATGGAGCGCGAGGGCTTCGACCTGCCGCTCCTGATCGGCGGCGCGACCACGAGCCGCGTGCATACCGCGGTGAAGATCAGTCCGAACTACCGCAAGTGCCAGGCGATTTATGTGACCGATGCGAGCCGCGCCGTCGGCGTGGTGTCGGGCCTGATGTCGCCCGAGGAGCGGCCCAAGGCCATTGCCCGGGTTCGCGAAGAGTATCGCGGCATGGCTGAGTCTTATGCGCGCGGGCAGGCCGAAAAGCGCCGCATCTCGCTGTCACAGGCGCGCGCCAACAAGCTCAAGCTCGATTGGGCGGGCTACGTGCCGCCGACGCCGTCCTTCCTCGGCACGCGCGCCTTCAGGAGCTACGACCTAAGCGAACTTGCCCGCTATATCGACTGGACGCCGTTCTTCCACGCCTGGGAGCTCAAGGGCACCTTTCCCCGCATCCTCGATGACGACAAATATGGCGAGGCCGCGCGCCAACTGTATGAAGACGCTGAAGGCCTGCTGAAGCAGCTCATTGCGGAGAAATGGCTGACCGCCAACGGCGTGGTCGTCTTCTGGCCCGCCAACAGCATCGGCGACGACATCGAACTCTATGCCGACGAGACGCGCTCCAAGCGTCTCGCAACTTTGCATACGATCCGCCAGCAGATGGACCGGGAGAAGGGCAAACCTCATCTCGCACTTGCCGATTTCGTCGCGCCGAAAGAGAGCGGGCTCGCCGATTATGTCGGCGGCTTCGCCGTGACCGCCGGCATCGGCGAGGAAGACATCGCGCGGCGCTTCGAGCGCGCCAACGACGACTACTCCAAGATCATGGTCAAGGCGCTCGCCGACCGCTTGGCCGAGGCCTTTGCCGAGGCTCTGCATGAGAAGGTGCGCCGGGAGTTGTGGGCCTACGCGCCGAAGGAGAAGCTCACCAACGAGCAGTTGATCGCAGAGGACTACGTCGGCATCCGCCCGGCGCCGGGCTATCCCGCTCAGCCCGACCACACCGAGAAGAGCACCTTGTTCACGCTGCTAGACGCCGAGACGGCGACCGGGCTCAAGCTCACGGAGTCTTATGCCATGTGGCCGGCTGCTGCCGTCTCGGGCCTTTACTTCTCACACCCCCAGTCTCGGTACTTCGGCGTGGGCAAGATCGGCCGCGACCAGGTGGAAGACTACGCTGCCCGCAAGGATTGGAGCCTTGTCGAGGCCGAGCGATGGCTCGCGCCCATCCTTAACTACGATCCGAAGCTCATCGCCGTGGCCGCGGCTTGACCTTGCGGCCGGCCCGCGAACCCGACGGCCTGCGCTTGAAGCTGGGAAATGGCTGTTAGAGGCTCCCCAAGGGCGTTAGATCATCCCGAGGATGACGGCAGCGAGGAAGCCAAACGACATTACCGCCATGATGGCGGTCAACGTGGCCGTGATATCCATCGGAAGCTCCTTTCCGATTGGAGGCGTGCCCTCAAGCCGTCCGCCAGCGAGTGTAAGAGGCCGGGTCGGCATCGCCAAGACGTATCCTTGTTGCACCGCACAATTGCCGTGCCCCGCAACGTCCCGGGCAGATAAACGCGGATCGCGCGGGATTGGTTCGCCGCTGCTGAAAAGCTATGCCGATCAAGGGGCCAGCGATGGGCGGTCAGCACGTAGCGTGCCGGAGCAAGCCATAACGCGCCGCGGCACAGTTTGGCCGCAGCGGCAACAAAATGCGGGCGCTCTTGTGTGGCTTGTCCAGCACAAGTCACGAACTGCGGGGGAAGAGCCCTGCGTCCGGAAGGGTTGGCCGCTCATCCGAGGGGATTTACGATGAGGACTGTCACCATTTTTGGCCTTAGCGTACTCGGCCTCTTCATGGCCCTTCCGGCGCAGGCTCTCACCGTCTCAAACACCGACGCCAAGCCCCATACCGTCACCGTCAAGACCGGCAGCGACAGCAAGGAGCTGACCATCGAGCCGCAGAAGTCGGCCGAGGCGCCTTGCGAGCCGAGCTGCACGATCGTGATCGAGAATGGCGAGCAATACGAGATGCAAGGGGGCGAAGAGGTCTCGATCGAAGACGGCGTCATCTTTGTCGACGCCGTGCCGGGCGGACTACAAGCCGAATAGAGTTACCCGCGAGAATTTCCACGGACCTCGATCGACGCCACTCACCGCAAGATCGGGGCGGGGCCTTTCTGCGAGATCATCGGGCAGTCGAGCGTCTTCTCCAGCGCATCGATCAGTTCATCCTCGGAATTCGCACGCGCATAGAGCCCGCGGTTCTCGTTGGCGAGACACATGAGATCCATCACGCTGTTGCCGCCCGTCCACGAGAACCCTTCATAGCGGAAGGCGATGACGTGCACCGTGAGCTGGTCGGCAACAAGTCGAAGCTGCTTGCCAAGTCCGCACGGAGACCCACCGCACGTCTCCTCGCCGTCGGTCACAACCACGATCACGCCGGGCTTGCTGCGATAGTTCAGCACGTCCGCCGCCTGTTGGACGGCCGAAGTCAGCGGCGTCTTGCCGGCCGGGACCAGGGCGTTGACCGCGCGCATGATCGGCTTGTAGGCGTCGGCCGTTGGCTTGAGGTCGAGTTTGACATTGCATTGGTTGTAAGGCCCCGGCCCGTAGGTGATGAGGCCGACGCGACGGTGCTGGGTCGCAGTCGGCAAGACTTGAGCAAGCGCGGAACGCACCTCGTCGATCCGGGGCCGCGTATTCGGGATGCCGAGCGTCTGATTGCCGGACATCGAGCCCGAGGCATCGAACACGATCATGGCATCCTCGGTGCAAGGCGAGGGCTTGTTCTCCTCGGCTGCAACGGCCGTGCTCGCGAGCAGAGCCGTTAAGGCGACGACTCCAAACCGGAAGCCGCACTCCCCGGCAACCCGGCTGCGGGCAAACATGATGGCCATTGCACAAATCTCCCGAAAGGCGTGCCGACTTTACCGCAAGACATTGGGGTGCGAAGGGGGTTTCGTGGTGCCCGCAGTGGGGGGTCGCAAGGTCGGTAAACCCTAGCCTTTACCTTTGGTGCGGGTCTGCCCCGCGACGGCATTCCGCTCGAGGAAATCGATCATCAGGCCTGCCACGTCGGTACCGGTCGCCTTTTCCAGCCCCTCGATGCCCGGCGACGAATTGACCTCCAGCACCAGCGGCCCGCTCTTCGAGCGCAGCATGTCGACGCCGCAAACATTGAGGCCCAGCGTTCGCGCGGCCCTGACCGCCGCGCTCCGCTCCTGCGGCGTGACGCGCACCATCTCGCCCGCGCCGCCGCGATGCAGGTTGGAGCGGAACTCGCCCGGCGGACCCGCGCGCTGCATCGCCGCCACCACCTTCTCGCCGATGACGAGCGCGCGGATATCGGTGGCGTCGGCCTCCTTGATGAATTGCTGCACCAGGATGTTGATGTTCACGCCCTGGAACGCCTCGATCACCGACTTCGCCGACTTCACCGTTTCGCCGAGCACAACGCCGATTCCTTGCGTCCCTTCGAGGAGCTTGATGACAACCGGCGCGCCGCCGACCAAGTCGATGATGTCTTCGGCCTGTCTCGGATCGTGGGTGAAGGCGGTGACGGGGAGCCCGATCCCCCGCCGCGCCAAGAGCTGGAGGCAGCGCAACTTGTCGCGCGAGCGGCCGATGGCCACGGATTCATTCAACGGATAGACGCCCATCACCTCGAACTGGCGCAGCACGGCGAGTCCATAAAACGTCACCGAGGCGCCGATACGCGGGATCACCGCATCGAACCCCTCCAACTGTCGCTTGCGATAATAGAGAGCGGGACGCCGCGAGGTGATGTTGATGGAAACTCTGAGCGTGTTGATGACTTCGATCTCGTGTCCGCGCTCGCGCGCCGCCTCGCAGATGCGGCGATGGCTGTAGAGGTCCGGATTACGCGCGAGCAATGCGATCTTCATCGAAGTCTCGTGACGGAGGAGTGGGAGCGTTCGGCTATCGCAGCAATTTTCCTGCCCTCAGAGGTGAGGGCTTGCGCCTTTGGCGTGGGATCGCCCGTCTTGTGCCCAAGAGATAAGAGCGCCCGGGCTCGACCAGGACGCGATCCTCCAACGCCGTGCGGCCGAGCAGCATGCGAAAGCCCATTTGATCGCGATTGGCAAGGGCGAGCTCGATGGGCCAAGACCTGTCCCCGAGTCTGAGCAGGGTCCTGATGATGTAGCGATACTCGACACCGCCGCCCGAATTCCGCACCGTGCGCTCGTCGATTGCCGGCGCTTCGCAGACGACCTTCGTCGCCTCGCTTCGCTGCAGCGGGTGCAGCTCGAAACGGAGCCATAAGGCGCCGGCGCGGCGAAAGGGCTCGATGTTGTAGGCGTGAAGCGCGCTGGTCCTCGCTCCCGTATCGGCCTTGGCCTTGATCGCATCGATGCCGAGATCCGGCAGTGCAACCCATTCGCGCCAGCCGATCTTGAGCGGGTCCTTGGGGTTGAGGCGTGCTTCCATGAGGCGTGGCGCGGGATCGAGACGGCAAGTTTCGGCCCGCCCGATTTAGCACAGCCAAAGACAATTGGCTCTGCTTCAAGGGGAGGTCCGGCTCGACTATAGTGCCCGTGGCGGAAGGCTCTACGGGGAGGGGGAGCCATGGGCAAGAACCAGCACGTAGTCAGCCGCGGCGAAGGTTGGGCGGTCCAGCCCGAGGGAGCGTCGGAGCCGCACGCCGTCTTCAAGACCCAGAGCGAGGCCTGGGAGAGGGCGAAGTCGATTGCGCGGAAAGAGCGCTCAGAGGCCTTTCTGCATGCAAAGAACGGGCAGGTCCGCGCCCGCAACACCTATGGGCACGATCCGCGCCGCAGCAAAGGCTGACCTCGCGCCTCCGTTTGCCAGCGCACAGACTGAACAGATGGTTAGGGCTGCGGGCGGCAAGGGTTCGAGGCCGATCCGCTGAAGGCCCATCAGCGATTCGTTTACCGCATTTCCGAATTTCGGCGCCCGTTTACATCGCTTTCTTTGCCGTTCGGGTGAGACGCTTCCCTCCAAAAGTTGGAGGCGTCACATGGATCGGCAATCGAAGTGGTTTCGAGGCGCGTTGGTCGGCGCGGCCGCCGCGCTCTCGATCCTGTCAGCAACGTTCGTCGCCGCCTGCTCGGTGAAGCAGCCTTACGACTTTCCGGCCATGAGGCTCACGAGCCCGCCGGCGGCCGACGCGGAATCCCGGCAATAGCCGGAGAAGGGGCTAGAGCTTCCGATGCGTTTCTTCATTGGCGCGCTTGCGCTGCTTGTCATCTGCGTGGTCCTGGCCTCTCCGGCGGCCCTGCTCTTCGGCTTGGTGAAGATCACAAGCGACCGGCAAATCATCGACTCCGAGATCGCCGACCCTGCACCGGCGCCATCGCCGCAAGCGCCGCGATAGGGCGCTTTGCGATTTGCTGCCGCTGGCAGCCGCCAGGGCTTTCATGTAAAAGCCGTTTACATGAGTCCCTCAGACCGCTGGCGGCGCCCGCATTCTTATCACCACGGCAACCTGAGAGAGGTGCTGCTCGAGGCGGCGCGCAAGCTGATCGAGCAATACGGACCCGCGGGCTTCAGCCTGACCGAGGCGGCGCGGCTCGCCGGCGTCAGTCCTGCCGCGCCCTACCGCCATTTCCGCGACCGCGACGCGCTCCTTGCCGAGGTCGCCCGCTCCGGCTTCGAACGCTTCGCTGCGCGGCTCGACATGGCCTGGAACAACGGCATACCCACACCGCTCTCGGCCTTCGAGCAGCTCGGCCGCGCCTATCTCGCCTTCGCACGCGATGAGCCCGCGAGCTACACGGTGATGTTCGAGACGGGGCTTGCCGAAGGCTCGCGCGAGTCGATCCCGGCCGCCGAGCGCGCCTTCGATGTTTTGCAGAAGGCTGCCGCCGCGCTCTGCCGGCAATTGCCCGCGAGCGAACGCCCGCCGGTCAAACTCATGAGCCTGCATATCTGGGCGATCTCGCACGGGGTCGCCACGCTGTTCGCGCAAAGCGAGCTTCAGTCGCGCAAGGCGCCGATGAAGCCCGAGGAGATCCTCGAGAGCGCCATGCTCATTTATCTGAAGGGTCTCGGCATCCTTGCCGACACGAAACCCGCACCGCCGCCTTGAACCCTCTCCCTTGTGTCGGCATGGCCGCGACTCCAAACACTGTGGGTGAGATTCTATCGAGAGGAGGCCTTTTCCCTCTCGCCGCGCGGGACAGAGTGCCGACGAAGGGAGAGAGCAAGAATTCTTCTATATTTTCGCCCAATGCCGCATTTTGCCCTCCCCCCTTGAGGGACTGTTGCGCAATAGAACGATGTTCCTGGTTCGATTCTGGTGCGTTCTCTCTCTGATTCCGGAACGTCCCGTGAATACCGGAATTGCGCAACAGTCCCCTTGAGGGGGAGGGCCAGGGAGGGGGGTCGAACGTAAGACTCCTCTCCATTATTCGACAGCGTCTCTGTTAGGCCCCCCTCCACGCGCCAAGAGGCGCGTGTGCTCCCCCTCAAGGGGGGAGCGGGAAGTTGTGCGCGGATGCGGGGCGGGTGAGGGGGATTCCGTCATTCCGGCGAAAGCCGGAATCCAGAAGCGGCATGCGCTGCGTTTGTTTGCCTGGATACCGGCTTCCGCCGGTATGACGCGCGTCGCTCAAGCTTCGCCGCCCTCCCATCAATGAGAGAGATGGTTAGGATCAGCGGCCGGCCTCGAGCCAGTTCAGCACCCGCTCCCAATCCGCGCGCGTGCCGTTGAAGATGTTGCGATCGACCTTGCCCTTCACGCCGGGCACTGTGCCTGTGGTGGTGAACTGCCAGAACGCCCAAGCGCGATCCCGGTAGACCTCGCCGGGCTTTGCCGCGACCGAGCGCAGCCAGAAATGATAATCGGGAAATTCGCCCTCGAGCACCTCGCGGTGAAACTTGGGGTCGGTATAGATGATCGGCCGCTTGCCGCTATGGCTCTCCAAGGCCGCGAGCATCGTGCGGATCGTTTGCAGCGCCTCGGCGCGCGGCACCCTCTTCGGGCAAGTCCTGGAATGGCTGTTCCACTCCACGTCGAGCACCGGCGGCAGCGCATCGGCGTCGGCCGGCACGTTCAGCATGAACCACAGCGCCTGCTCGTGAGCGGGCCGGCACCAATAGATGAAATGATAGGCGCCGCGCGCGACGCCTGCGCGCTTGGCGCCATGCCAATTGTCGAGGAACTTCGGATCGAGATGATCGCCGCCTTCGGTCGCCTTGATGAAGACGAAGTGGATGCCGGCCGCACGCACCGCGTGCCAGTCGACATTGCCTTGCCAATAGGAGACGTCGATGCCCTGGATCGGCATGGTGTGAGCGGCGGCGACTCCATTGTGCGACTTTGCATCGCGTAAGGTGCGGGAGCGGGCACTGCCCTCGTGAGCGCCCGCGGCAAGACAGAGCGCCGCCACGGCAAGCACCGTGAGCCCGTGCCGGTACAACATCCTGAAGCTCAATGTTCGCACTCCCCGTTCGCGCCAAGCGCAAACCTAGCGCGCAGGAGATTAGGATATTCTTGCCGTTTTTGCGGCTGCAACATTGGGCATGGCACCCGTCCACACAACCCAAACCGGCGTCCGATCACATTTTGTGTCGGCCCTTGACTTGGAGCCGGCGAAGGGCATCTATGTAAATGTGAATAACATTCACACCGAAGGAAGGACCTCAATGCAACTGGTTGAGACCCTGGACTCGTATGGGAAGCCCGCATGGATCACAGCCATGATTGTCGGCTTCCTGCTCTGGTGGCCTATCGGCCTTGGCATTTTGGCTTATCTGATCTGGAGTGGACGCATGGGATGCTGTGGAAATCGAGTGGCATGGCGGCAGTATTTCACCGATGAGGCGCGGCGCTTTGGCGGAGGCATGACGGCGTTCCGCTCGACCGGCAATCGGGCCTTCGACGAATATCGTGCGGAGACCTTGCGGCGGCTGGAGGAGGAGGCGAACGAGTTTCAGGCCTTCCTGCAGCGCTTGCGCCACGCCAAGGACAAGGCCGAGTTCGACCAGTTCATGGCCGAACGGCGCGCGGCACCTTCGGCGTCATAACGGCATCAACTCGTCATTCCGGCGTAAGCCGGAATCCAGAGAGGCAGGAACTGGCGCACGCAGCACTGGATACCGGCTTTCGCCGGTATGACGAGTCAAGGTTTTCAGAGTGCTGAGTAGAGAGGCAACGACAGCGAGGGCGCGGGATTACGGTCCCGCGTCCTTCTCGTTGATACTCCCCGCGGCTCGCTCATTTGCGCCGATCGCCGAAGCCGCCGCCGGTCGGCGTCTTGATGATGATGGCCTCGCCGGGCTCGAGCACGGTCTGGTCGGAGCCCTTCAGCCGCTCGAGCCTGCCCGCCTTTCGCCTGACCCAATTCTCGCCCGCCTGACCCGCCTCGCCGCCGAATAGGCCGAAGGGTCTTGCTTTGCGGAAGCTCGAGAGGATCGCGCAATCCATCCGCTCGAGGAAACGGATGACGCGGAGCGTCCCGTCGCCTGCGCGCCATTCCCCCTTGCCGCCGGAGTTCCGCACGATCTCGAAGCGCTCGACCACGACGGGATAGCGAAGCTCGAGCACTTCGGGGTCGGTGAGGCGCGAATTGGTCATATGCGTCTGCACCGCCGCGGCGCCATCGAAACCGGGTCCGGCCGGCGCGCCAGAGCAGATCGTCTCGTAATATTGGTAGGATTCGTTGCCGAACGTGAGATTGTTCATAGTGCCTTGCGCAGAGCCGAGCGCACCGAGAGCGCCAAAGAGACAATTCACGATCGTCTGGCTCGTCTCGACGTTGCCCGCCGCGACCGGGGCAGGGTAACGCGGCTTCAACATCGAGCCCTTCGGCACGACGATCTTGATCGGGCGGAGGCAGCCCGCGTTCAGCGGAATGTCGTCGTCGACGAGAGTGCGGAAGACGTAGAGCACGCAAGCCCTCGTGATCGGCTCAGGCGCGTTGAAGGCATCGGAGGTCTGGGCGCTCGTGCCGGTAAAATCGACGATCGCCTTTCGCGCCTTGCGATCGATCTTGATCGCGACCTTGATCAGGCTTCCCTGATCGGTCTCGACCTCGAAGCGCGCGTTCTTGAGCTTGGCGATCACCCGCGAGACCGCCTCCGCCGCATTGGCTTGCACATGGCCCATATAGGCCCGCACGACCGGCAGACTGTAGTGACGAACCATGACGCGGAGCTCCGTCACACCCTTCTCGTTCGCGGCCACTTGCGCCTTGAGGTCGGCGATGTTCTGCCCCGGATTGCGCGCGGGATACGGTGCCTTGGTGAGGAGCTTGAGCACCTCCTCTTCGCGGAAGCGCCCGCGCGCCACGAGCTTGAACAGATCGATATAGACGCCTTCCTCCTCGATGCGGGTCGCTTTCGGGCTCATCGAGCCGGGGGCGATCCCGCCGATATCGGCGTGATGCCCGCGCGCGGCGACGAAGAAGAGAAGGTCGGGGCTGTTCTCGCCGAACACCGGCGTCACCACGGTGATGTCGGGGAGATGCGTGCCGCCGTTATACGGGGCATTCAGCATATAGACGTCGCCGGGTTTCAGAGCCTCGCCCACTTCGCGCAGCACGGTGGCGACGCTCCGGTCCATGGAGCCGAGATGGACCGGGATGTGCGGCGCATTGGCGATGAGATTGCCTTTGGCGTCGAAGATGGCGCAGGAGAAGTCGAGCCGCTCCTTGATGTTGACCGAGCGCGCGGTGTTTTGCAGCGCATAGCCCATCTGCTCGGCGATCGAGACGAAGAGATTGTTGAATACCTCGACCATCACCGGATCGGCGCGCTTGCCGATCCGCGCTTCAATCTTCTTGGCGATGCGGGTGAGCAGGAGGTTGTTGCCCGGGGTAACGTCGGCCTGCCAACCCGGCTCGACCACGACGGTCTGATGGTCCTCGATGATAAGAGCCGGTCCCGGGATCGACTGTCCCGGAGCGAGAGAGCCACGCAGGTAAACCGGCGCATCGTGCCAGAACCCCGCGGTGAAGATCCGCGTTTGCGCATCGGGCGAGACGGGCGCAATGCCACGCTCTTCCATCTCTTGCTCGGCGATCGGCTCGCCGCCGCCTTTGGCCTCGATCTCGATCGCCTCGATCTCGATCTCCTTCTCAGGACTGATGAAACCGAACCGCTTCTCGTGCGCGATCTCGAACAAAGCGCGCATGCCCCGCAAGCTCGCCATGGGAATGGGAAGCGCGCTGTCGGTTCCGGCGTAGCGGAGATGCGCGCTCGCGCTGATGGCGATGGCGCCGGCATCCACGCCTTGACGCAGGAGTTCATGCCGCGCCTCGTCTTCCAGCTTCGCGCGGATCTTGGCGAGTGCGGCAAGCCCGTCCTCGTCGAGCGGCCTGAGCACGGTCAGCGTACGGGTCGCGCTAAGCGCGGCAAGCCCCATGCCGAAGGCCGACAGCACGCCTGACAGCGGGTGGATCAGCACCGATTGGATGCCGAGCGCGTCGGCCACAAGACAGGCATGTTGTCCGCCCGCGCCGCCGAACGAGTTGAGCACATACTCCGTCACATCGTAGCCGCGCTGAACTGAGATGGTCTTGATCGCGTTCGCCATGTTCTCGACCGCGATCCTGATGAAGCCGTCGGCGATCTCTTCCGGCGAACGGCCGTCGCCGAGCTTGCGGGCGAGCGATGTGAACGCCTTGCGCACGGCCTCGGCATCGAGCGGCTGATCTTGCTTCGGACCGAAAATGCGCGGGAAGAAGTCGGGCTCGAGCTTCCCCGTCATCACATTGGCGTCGGTGACGGTGAGAGGACCTTGGCGCCGGTAGCAGAGGGGACCGGGGTCGGCCCCGGCAGAATCGGGCCCGACGCGGAAGCGCGCCTCGTCATAATGCAGGATCGAGCCGCCGCCTGCGGCAACGGTGTGGATCAGCATCATCGGCGCGCGCACGCGAACGCCCGCCACATGGCTCTCGAAACTCCGCTCGTAAGCGCCGTCATAGTGGCAGACATCGGTCGAAGTACCGCCCATGTCGAAGCCGATGATCTTGGCGAAGCCAGCCGCCCGCGCTGTCTCGACCGCACCTACGACGCCGCCCGCCGGCCCTGACAAGATCGCGTCCTTGCCTCTGAACATTCCCGCCGAGGTCAGCCCGCCCGACGACTGCATGAACAAGAGCTGGGGACTTCTAGCCTCCCCCTTGTGGGGAGGCCGACCGGCAAAGCCGGCCGGGTGGGGGGCTGTCTGTGACCTCACCTCACCCGGCTCGGCTTTCAGCCTCGCCACCCTCCCCATCAAGGGGAGAGATGAAGAGGGAGCAAGTGCTTTTGCGACGCGATCGACATAGCGGCGGAGCAGCGGCGAGAGATAGGCATCGACCACGGCGGTATCGCCGCGCCCGACGAACTTCACGAGCGGGCTTGCCTCATGGCTCGCCGAGATTTGCCTGAACCCTTCCTCGCGCGCGAGCCGGGCCGCCTCACGCTCATGAGCGGGGAAGGCGTAAGCATGCATGAAGACGATGGCGACGGCGGAGATGCCCTCTGCGCGCGCGGCCTTCAGCGCCGCCCGCGTCGCCTCGCGATCGAGCGGCGTCTCGACGGCCCCATCGGCGCGCACGCGCTCAGGCACCTCGGCGACGCGAGCATAGAGCATCGAAGGCTTCTCGATCTGGCGCGCGAAGATCTTGGGCCGCGCCTGGTAGCCGATCTCGAGCGCGTCGCGAAACCCTTGGCTGACGATGAGGAGCAGGGGATCGCCCTTGCGCTCGAGGAGCGCATTGGTGGCGACGGTCGTCCCCATCCTGATGCTTGCAATCGCTTGCGAAGGGAGCTGACGCCCGCGCGGGCAACCGATGAGATCGGCTATGCCGGCAAGCGCGGCATCCTCATAGGCTTCAGGATTTTCAGATAGCAGCTTACGCGTGAGCAGTTTGCCGTCGGGGGCGCGCGCCACGAGATCGGTGAACGTGCCGCCGCGATCGATGAAGAATTGCCACCTGCCGTCGCCGCTCATCCGATGCGCTTCAGTCCCGCGGCGTAGTTCTTCCAGCGCTTGACATAAATCTCTGCCGCTCGTGCGATCATGGCCCGCACCGCCTCATCGCTCGCGCGAACGGCCTTCGCCGGTGCGCCGAGGATCACGGTATTGTCAGGAAATTCCTTCCCCTCCGTGATGAGGGCGCCGGCGCCGATCAGACAATTAGTCCCGATCTTGGCGCCGTTCAGCACGATCGCCCCCATGCCGATCAGGCTCGCATCGCCGATGGTACAGCCATGCAGCACGACATTATGGCCGATGACGCAGTCCTGCCCGACGGTCAGGGGAAAGCCCGGATCGGTGTGCAGCGTCGAATTGTCTTGAACTTGCGAGCGTGCGCCGATTTCGATCCACTCATTGTCGCCGCGAAGCACCGAGCCGTACCAGATGCTCACATCGGAGTGGAGCCGCACCCGGCCGATCACTGAAGCGGTTTCCGCGACCCAGTAAAGCCCGTCGGCAGGAAATTCGGGCCGTGTCCCGTCAAGCTCGTAAACCGCCATATCTACTTCCTTTTGCCTCCAGCCGGGCTTGCAGCGCGCAGCTTTCCTTCGAGGCGTACGACCTCGCCGCGGAGCTCGCCGTTCTCGATCTCCGCGTACATCGCCGCGGCTTCGGCGCCCAATCGCGCCAGCATCGCCCGCTCGTTCGTGTCGAGGTCAGTACCCGATTCATGCGGCCCGTAGAGCGACACGGCGAAACAGCGCACAGGATTGACGGCGGGCACGGCAAAGACCGGGCGGGCAAGACCGGTCGGGAGATCGATTCCGTCTCCGTCCCCGTCCGCAACGCTGAACGGCTTGCCTTCGGTCACCGGCGCGAGCATCGGCGCATCGGGCTTGATGCTCGTCGCCTTGCCGTGGCCCCAACCCTTGCCGTTATCGTCGCGCCTGAAGACCGGCCCCTCGCGGCGGAACGCGGCAGCCGAGGCAAGCTTCAGCGCCGTATAAGTGTCGTCCGCGAGCAGCCTGTCGATCTCGGCCGCCTTCTTGGCCTCGCGGATGGCTCGCCTGATCCTTCGCTCCGCTTCGTCGACCGGCCTGTTGAAATAGCGGTCGACGACATGCACGGCCCCTTCGTGCAGGCGCGACAGCACGAATATTGCCCCTGCGCCTAATGCAAGCCACGCCCAACCCGGCAAGCCGAGATGCTGTTGGATGCGTTCGACTTCGTGGTGCATCAACAGAACGGGAGCGCTGAGGATCAATCCCAAGATCGTCACGCGGCGCAGCGGGATCATCACGTTCACCACGCGCTCCCGGCGCAACGCCTCGAAGACGAACAGGCAGAGCACGCCGTTCAGGAGATAAAGCAGGCCGATGATGTCCTCGCTCGGCGTGAAGTTCCCCCACTGAGTTCTAAAGATCGTGGTGGTCGAGGCGAGCTCGGCGATCAGGAATGCAGGCAGTCCGATCAGGCAACCCCAGATCACCCAACGCACGCGCTGATAATCCTCTGGCGTCTGCGTTCGCCGCCGGCTCATAAGGATTGCCAGCGCGGTGAGAGCGACCAGGAAACCCATCAGAATCGAATTGCGAGTGAGCGTCTCAGTGGGGTAGCCGAACAAACTGCCGTAGGAAGCGAACATCACCAGCGCGAAAACCAAAGCGACGAACGGCAAGGCGCGCTCTAGGCCGCGCCATTTCTGCTCCGTCTCGTTGTTCGGCACGCGCAGCACAAAAAGCAGGAGTCCCGCATAACCGGCAGCCTGCCCTAACACCGCGGCAAATTCCTGCACGAGCAACAGCGCCGGCCATGGTTCGAGGATGGCATAGAACGCATAGACGTGACCCGGATTGAACCAGTTCACGTAAAGGAAGAAGCCCCAGCTCATCGCCGATGGCCGCGTCCACACCAGCCACGCGGCGGCGAGCACGACGAGGATGCCGGCGATCTGACAAAGGAAGTTCACCCCGCGAACGAGAAAGTTCGACGGAGGCTGCTCTGCGACCACGGTGACCTGCCGCGCCGGCCGTCCATTGGTGGCGGCAAGATCCAGCGTGAACTGCTGCCCCGGCAACAGATAGTCGATACCGCCGAACGCGAAGAGTGCGCTGCTGCAGTTTTCCCGCTTGTCGAGCCTGCAGCGCATGGCTTGCAGGTCGAGTTGGTCGCCGGCCCTGATCCCTGCGCGCCACGCCGGCGAAGCGGCTTCGTCGGGGAAAGGCCTGGTCACGTCGATGACGAGCCCATCACTATTGGCGAAAAAGCCCAGAGACCCGAGCGGTTGTCCGACCCTCATCAGGTCGGGGACGATCATCGCGAGCCCCCACAGAGTGAGCGCAAGAAGCAAATATCGACCAGGGGTCATCGGCGACGCCCTCATGCGCCCGGTAGAGTTGGAGAATCGCAAAGACTCTCATTGCCAGGATCGCGTAACCATTCCGTAATTGCGGAATCTGGCAAGAGGAAAGAGGGAGGGGTAGGAGCCCTTGTAACGCCTATCCCCCTCGGCTATGAGGGTCGCCGACTTGGCCCAAATCCCCGCAAGTGACCGGCATGGATAGCGAAGCCCCAAAGCAAACGCCGCGGCACGGCAGCAACATTTTCATCATCTTCATCACCTCGCTCAGCGCCGCCATCGTCGTCGCCGGCGGGTCTGGGATCGTGCTCCAGGCCGCCATTCTCGCGGCCGCAGCCCGGTTCGGACTTGGCCCGACCTTCCTCTGGGTCGGGAGCGCGATCAATGCGGCGCTGACCCTTTGGCTTGCGCTCTGGACCTTCGCCCGGTCTTGGCATGTGGAGCGGCGGCTGAAGGCCGGCCTCGAAGTAGACGAGCCGAAACTCTCGATCCTGGCCAATTTCCGCGGTTCTTGACCGGGGCCGCGCCGGGCCGGGCGGCGGAGATTCTTCACATGCGGCCCCGGCCAAAAGTGCCTATGCTCTAGCCAAAGCAATTCGTGTGGGGGGAATTCCAGGATGTCGATTTGGGGCAAGCTCGCAGGTGCGGCCGCGGGGCTCGCGGTCGGAGGCCCGATCGGGGCGCTGGTCGGCGGGGTGGCCGGTCACTACGTCATCGATCGCGACAAGGAAGAGGACGCGCCGGCCGAGAACCAAGTGGCCTTCACCGTCGGCGTGATCGCGCTCGGCGCCAAGATGGCCAAGGCCGACGGCGTCGTCACCATGGACGAGGTCGGCGCCTTCAAGGAAGTGTTCAAGGTGCCCGAGGGCGAGATGAAGAACGTCGCGCGGGTGTTCAACCTCGCCAAACAGGACATGGCCGGCTACGAAGCCTATGCCGAGCAACTCGCCACCATGTTCAAGGGCAACCGCAAGGTGCTCGAGGACGTGCTCGACGGCCTGTTCCACATCGCCAAGGCCGACGAAGCGCTGCATCCGCGCGAGGAACAATTCCTCGGCGGCGTGGCCAAGCGCTTCGGCATGACCGACACCGAGTTCGCCTACATCAAGGCGCGCCACGTCGTCGCCGCCAAGCGCAATCCTTACGATGTGCTCGGCGTCAAGCCGTCGATCGGCAACGAAGAGCTCAAGAGTCACTATCGGCGGCTGGTGGCCGAGAGTCATCCCGACAAGCTGATTGCGCGCGGCGTCCCAAAGGAGTTCGTCGTGCTCGCCACCGAGAAGGTCGCAACCATCAACGAAGCTTACGACCAGATCGCCAAAGAGCGCGGCATGTAGGTTACGCGTTGGCCTGACGCCGGTGGCTTGGCCGGGCTTCCCCGCCAGCGATGCGTTTGCATTCTGAACATGGATGTTTCAAGACGTGGATGGACCGGCCGTTCGGCCGGGCACGACGCGAGCGAATCAAGATCAGTCCGATGACCGCCGCCCCCGACAGCCCGCTTGCCACGCTGTGGTGTCCCTCGCCGAACCGCGAGGAGCGGTTGAGCGGGTGCAAGCCCGACATGCTGCTGTTGCACTACACCGGCATGGATTCGGCTGAGTCCGCGCTCGACTGGCTGACGCGCCAAGAGTCGGGCGTCTCATGTCATTACTTCATCGACGAAGAGGGGCGGATCGCGCAACTCGTCGCCGAGACGGAGCGCGCCTGGCACGCGGGGCAGAGCCTTTGGGCCGGCGAGACCGACATCAATTCCTGCTCGATCGGCATCGAGATCCACAATCCCGGTCATGATTTCGATTATCCCGATTTCCCCGACGTCGAGATGCGGGCGGTCGAGGCTTTGTGCCTCGACATCTTGAGCCGCCACGACATCCCGGCGCATCGCGTGCTGGCTCATTCCGACGTTGCGCCGGGACGGAAGCGAGACCCCGGAGAGAAATTCGATTGGGAGCGTCTGGCGCGCGCCGGCATCGGCCTGTGGGTGCCGCCTGCGCCGCTCTCGGGCGATAGCGGCCTCGGCCCCGGCGACGAAGGGGAGGGTGTCGCCGCTTTGCAGCGCGCGCTGCGCGCCTTCGGCTACGGCGTCGAGGTGACGACCACTTATGGCACCGGCCTTGAGAAGGCGGTCGAAGCCTTCCAGCGCCACTTTCGCCCGGCCCGCATCGACGGCCGTGCCGACGCCTCGACCCGCGATACGCTGGAGCGCCTCCTCAGCGCGCGCTCGCAAGCGGCAATGGCATGATTGACACGAAAAGGCCCACCCCTGCGGAGCGGGCCTTGCGCGGCGAGAGACGAAGCCTGCCGATATCAGCGTTCAATTGGTGACTTCGAAATCCATTCCGTCGAACGTGTAGCGCGGCTGCTGTGTCCAGATGCCGTCCTCCTGCACCGGGACCTTGTGCAGCTTGACCTCGGAGACCTGGAGCTTGCCGCCCTTGTCCTCCAGCCAGAAGTCGATGTCGTAATACTCGTCCTTGCTGCCGGCTTTGCGGAAATCCGTGCAGGCGAAATACTTGCCGCCCTGCTTCAAATGGCGAACGGGCTGGTGCATCTCGATGAACTCGAGCGGAACGTCCTCGCCGGTCTTGTCGTCCTTGACCACGACACTGCCGTTCGCATCCTTGTTGGCGGTGATGTAGTTGTGGATCGCGCTCATCACGTGCCAGGCGCGTCTCACCTCCATATCGCCGGGATGCTCTTGCACCGGAAGCCACCACCAGGCGACGGGCAAGCGGGTCACCATGAAATAGCTGTCGCCGTCTTGCTTCGGCCCCTTCTGCACTCTGATATCCATCAGCGTGAGCTTGTCGCCGTCCGGCTTGAACCAGAAATCGATGGCGTATTGCTTTTTCGGCGTGGCCTTGTCGTGGAAGATGACATTGGCGAACCAGCCATAGCCTTCCATGCCGCGCACGATCTTGATCTGCTCCATCTCGAGATTGAGGTCGGCATCGAGCTTGGGGTCGCGGAACACGAAGGCTCCGTCCTTCGATCGTTCGGCAATGACTTCCCCGACTCTCTTATTGACGTCCTCCTCGGTGAATTCTTTCGAGCCTGCGGCCTTCGCGCTTGCCTTGGAGGCAAGGAAATCTTTTGCCTTCTTGAGGTTGCCGGATGGGTCCTTGAGGAAGGCTTGCTTCGACGACTCCGTGGAGAAGCAATAGACGCGCCCCTCCTCGTCGGTCCAATTCACCGAGCAATCGGTCTTGACCGTCTGCCCTGAGGCAAGGCCCATGGCGCATTGATCGTCGAATTCGCTTTTGGTGTCCGCTGCCGAGAGAGGCGTGACGCACGCCAGAGCGAAGAGGGCTGCGATCGCGGCTGCAACATGCGGCCCGACCACGTGACGATTACCAAGCAATTCTATCATCGCTTTGAGTTCCTTGGACGTTTGGGGGTTTTCGAGTTCTGTTTCCTGTTTAGGCTTGGGACCAGTGCCGGTCTGTAACTCAAGTCACCGTTCCGAAGCAGCCGCCTTACGTTCCCTCTCCCCCGCCATAGCTCGCGAGCGCCGCACGATTCTTGACCTCGATCGAACCGCGCGAGGCGTGGACCCACCCCATGCGCTCCCATTCGGCGAGATAGCGGCTGATCACCTCGCGCACGCTGCCGAGATCGAGCGCAAGCTGCTGATGGGTCTTCGCCACCACGCCCTGCTCGTTGGCCTCGGCGAGCAGCCGGCGGGCAAGCCGCAAATCGAGGCTGGCGAACGCGACCTCGTCGACCAGCATGATCAGGCTCGACAGGAGGTCGCCGTAATTGTCGAGCACGAATTTGCGAAAGCGCGGCGAGATGCCCATCAGCCGATGGAATGCGCTTGCCGGCAGCACGGCATGGAGGACGTCGGTTTCCGCGGTGCTCTCCGCCGGGAAGGGGCTCCCCGCCATCAGGCAGGAGGTGGTGAGCACGCAGGTCTCTCCCGGACCCACCTGGTAGAGCAGAATTTCGCGCCCCGACTCCGAGGTCTTGAAAACGCGGGTCTGGCCTTCGATGCACATGACATAGTTGTGGCACTGCTGCCCCTGCCGGTAGGCGATATCGCCTCCGCGCAAGCGATTGAATAGCGTGCTGCCGAGCAGGTCGCCGCGATGCGCTTCGTCGAGCTCGGCAAGCTCGGGGAAGGAAGCGAGCAGGCGCGCGATCAACTCCTGACCCGGTATTGGCGGCACATGCTTGGTCATCGGGCGGCAGGTTCCTTGGTCGGGTCGGTATGACCCCGGAAGGATGGCGATGGGCCAAAGCGTAAAGGGACCCGAATGCGGCCCCTAGAATATGGGAACTGGCGCTCCGAAGTTATCAAAATGCCGTTACGGACAACGGCCGGCACGCCCAGGTTAAGCCGTCGGCATCTGCCACCTAAGCCCTGGAAAGCGGGCAAAATCGCGGTCGAGCGTGATCCACTCGCAGCCCCATTCGATTGCGAGCGCCGCGAACCAGGCATCGGTGACACGCCGGCCACGTGTATCGGTGTCGAGGCAGAGCCTCCTGAAGATGTCAAAGTGCCGCTCGCCGGGCTCGACAATCTGGCAGCGGGGCTGCGCGAGAAGATCGGTGCAGTAGCCGAAAGCTTCGTCCAGCGCGCTCGGCGTTGGGAAGATCCGGGCGTCGGTGGTGATGCGCACCACGGCGCTTAGCGTAAGCGGAGACAGGCCAAATCGGGCATCGCCGGCAACAATGCCGTCTAACCAAGCGCGGCAGAGCCGGTGTTGGGACACATCCTCCCGGAACGCATAAACCAGCACGTTCACGTCGGGCAGGATCATTTCAAGCGCTTCATCCGCTCCATGTACTCAAGATCATCCATTTCCTGAATCGCGGCGAAGGAGGTCAGATCGACGCCGGGCGCGGGACCCCCTTTGGCCTTGCTCACTCGGGGCATAACCCGTTCCGTGTTGGCGGACCTAGGCTTGAACAAGACAAGGCGCAGGCCTTCCTCGATCAGCGAGGTCAGCGTTCGGCCCTCCGCGGCGGCCTTGCGCTTGGCGCGTCTGATGAGCGCTTCTGGAAGCCTGACTGTGGTTCGCTCTGCCATATGTCACGACATATGAGGGACGGCATCAATATGTCAACAGGATCGCAGCGCCAAGGTGCCGATGCTGCCCGCCTGCGGGGCCCGATCCGGTCTTGATTTAAAAGGCGATACCTCCATTATTACCGTCGTCAGCGGGCCGGATGGCTGCCCCGTCCTCCAGTTTTGCGTATTGGGCGGGGAGGAAAGTCCGGGCTCCATGGAAGCACGGTGCCGGATAACCTCCGGCGGGGGTGACCCCAGGGACAGTGCCACAGAAAGCAAACCGCCGAGCCGTCGCCCTCGGGCGAAGGCAGGTAAGGGTGAAAGGGTGCGGTAAGAGCGCACCGCGTTCTTGGCAACAAGGACGGCACGGCAAACCCCACCGGGAGCAAGACCGAATAGGGGCGGCGCGGGAGCGGGAGACCGCTGCCAGTCGGCTTTCAGACCGGCCGCCCGGGTTGGTTGCATGAGGCGCGCCGCGAGGCGTGCCCCAGATGAATGGCCATCGCCTCGTCTCGCTTCGGCGAGGTGGGGTACAGAACCCGGCTTACAGGCCTGGTGACACGATACGGCCGGCGCGTGGGTGCCCCCCGCGCGCCGGCCTCCAATTTTTCGGGTACCCTTACCTCCTAGCCCGGAGGCTACAACCTGGCATAGTATGTGCCGGTGAGTACGTCAGGGGGGAGCTCGCGATGACTGAACTCCCGGACTATCTGGTAAGCGGCGACGAAGCTCGTCTGATCCCAGTCGGCGCAAGCTCTCAAAGAGAACGTTTTGCCTGCTCAGTGCTTCTCGCGTCGCTTCGCGTCGTCCGACCTTTCGCCCGCGCCTTCTTCGCCCATATGAACTTGCGAGCGGGAAGCTCGTCTGAAGTCTCGGGCTACACAGAGCCAGTATTCAAATATCAAACGGACGGAGTGTCATGTAGACCCGACGGGCTGCTCATTTTGGATACGGGGAGGAGGCAGCATCGCTTGATTGTCGAACGAAAATCGGGTCGGCAAAAATCGATAGTCACCAACTCGCCGAATACGCTCGATTGGCGAAGACGAATGAGGTCGACACGATCATTACGGTGTCCAATCAGCTGAGCGCCGATCCCACACATCTCCCATACCAAGCACCAAGGGAGATCCGAAACATCACCTTTTTTCACTGGTCCTGGTCGTATCTCGTGATGCTTGCCGAGCTCCTCTTGGAGCAAGAGGACTTCGATCAGGAGCAAGACTATATCCTGAGAGAGCTCATTCGATATTTCGATCACGAAAGTGCCGGCGTTAGCCGCGACACGCAAATGTGTACGGAATGGGCCACTGTCGTGGAGCGAATACAAGAGGACGTATCCCTTGGCGCTACTGACACAGTTGTGTCGAGCGTGGTGCAATGTTGGCACGAGCGAGTCGCAAGTGTCTGCATCAGTCAAACACGCCGGTTCAAATCTCCGGTCACGCTCCGGTTAAGCAACAGTCACTGGGATCAGCGCACCAGACTGACGGACGACGTATCCGAGTTTGTGGCAAACAACAGGCTTTGGGCATCATTCGAATTTCCAACACCGGCCGGCGTGATTGAACTCGTCGCTGATGCAAAGAGGAGAAACATTGCGTGTCGAATCAGGATCGATGCGCCACTGAACCGGCAAACCTACAAAGGCCGGTTGAGATGGCTTTTGAATCAGCTTCCCGAAGACGTGCCGATCCCTGCTCGGCTGGACGTCATCTGGGAGCGCCACCAGCGGTCCTCGGCGCCACTGTCAAGCTTTCGCGAAGACCTTGATGTCGGACAAATTGATAGCTCCTCCGGACCGAGAGCCTTTGACCTCGTTTATGTTACGGACTTGGCAAACAGGTTCGCGGGGTCCCGCACTTTCGTGCCTGCTGTTGAAGAGGCGCTCATAGCTTTCTACGAAAACCTTGCGCAACATATTCGCCCCTGGCAGCCCACGCCGGCCCCGACTGATGGCGAACCCGTGCAACAGGACCTCGAGGAACGCGACGGGCCAAAGAGTCCGGCCGTGCCAACCAGACAGATCTTGGAGCGTGGGGAAATTGACGGCCGAACCTTCTCCATATTCAGCGACGGCTCTATCGAGGTCGAAACCGCGTCTGGCGTTCAGCAATTCGCAAACTTTGCGCAATTGCAGGCTGCCGCGGCTACGAAAAACGGTAAATCAGGATCAGTCGCTTAGGCGGCGGGATCAGCCGCCGATGAAGCCCTTGAGCAGCTCGAGCGTGGCTTGCGGCTGCTCCTCCTGCGGCATGTGTCCACAGCCCTCGACCAGTCGCAAGGTGGAGTTGGGCAAGGTCCGCCTGAGCTTGAGGCCCACGTCCAACGGCACGATGCGATCGTGGTCGCACCACAGGATCAGCGTCGGGAGCGTGATCGTCTTATAGAGCTCCGAGAGTTCCTCGATGTCCTCGGGCACGATCTGCCTTGCGCTGTGGATGATCGCGTGCTTTCCCGCAGCGGTCTTGAGCGGCGCGGCGTAGATCTCGACTTCCTCTTCATCGATCTTGCTGTCGTCGAAGTAGGAGATCTGCAGCGCGACCCGCGTCTGCACCGAGGGCGGCACCATGCGCACGCCGACCTGCGACACGAGCGGCACGTCGAGCAGGCGGAAGAACACCGGGATCTGCTGCGGAAAGGCGATCGAATCGAGCAGAACGAGGCGGGAGATGCGCCCGCCGAGCCGCTCGTTGGCCTTAAGCGCCAAACCGAGCGCGACCCCGCCGCCGAAGGAATGGCCGACGATCGTCAGATCGCGGAGGTCCTTGTCCTCGATCAACTGCGCGATCAGCTCGGCCTGGTCGAACACCGAATAGCGCTCGTCGAAAGGCTTGTCCGACTGGCCGAAGCCCTTGAGATCGACGGCGATCACCCGATGGGTCTGGGCAAGCTCGGGGACGATGTGCCGCCACGTGAACGTGCTCGCACCGAAGCCATGAATGAGGAGGACCGGCGCCCCTTTGCCTTGCTCCTCGTAGTAGAGATTGACCGGAGCGTCGGGGGGCCCGAGCCGGGCATAGGGACCTTGAGTCGCGTCGCCGGCGCTCAGCCCGCACGAGCCGAGCATAAGGGCGATGGCTGCAAAGCTTAATGTCGCCGCGCGCTTTCCCTTGGCCATACACCCTCGTGACGCGACCGGCGCCCAGCTCCTGCGCGTCCCCGAATCAGCGCCGAACGCATCGCAACTCATCGGTTCTGCCTTCTAACCCGCTTGGCCGGGGAGCGGCAATTCCCATCGGTTAACCAAAAAACAAGATCAGCATGGCTGTTTTGCGCCATTTTCCCCGGGAAATGCGATCGTCTCCCGGCGCTCTCCATTGACGCCCATAAAATCCCATGATATCCCGGTCTTGCCCGTTCGGTGAGTAGGGTGGGTGAGGCCGGCCGCGCTCCTTAGAGGCCACGGGGGGATCTGCGCCGCCTCTCCCACCCAAATTTTTTCGGGCGAAGGGCCTGCACCCCAGGCTTGGCACTAGTCCCCGCGTCGGCTCGGGTGCGTGAGGGGGAGATGGACCAGTTTGTGTCGACATTCACCAATAAGATCGACACCAAAGGCCGCGTTTCGGTCCCTGCTTCCTTCCGCAACGTGCTCGCCAAAGACGGCCTCGACGGCATCTACTGCTATCCCTCCCTCGATGCGCCCGCGCTCGACGCCGGCGGCAAGCGCCTGGTCGACAAGATCAACGCTTTGGTCGAGGACCTCGCCCCTTATTCCGATGAGAAGGACCAGCTCGCCACCGCTCTGTTCGGCACAAGCGAAGTCCTCAGCATCGATCAAGACGGACGCACGATTCTCCCTGATCGCCTGCGCGAGCACGCGGGCATCACCACCCACATCACCTTTGTCGGGCTCGGCGAGAAATTCCAGATGTGGGAACCGAAACGATTTGAGACGCATCTCGCGGGGGCGCGCCAGAAAGTGCGCGACCTTCGCAAGCTACTCGGCGCGGGGCGCCGCGGAAGCGGCGGGCCAGAGGGAGCACGGGAATGATGGCGGGTCGCGGCAGCTCGGCTGCCGCCGGCGGACCGGCCCGCCACATTCCCGTGATGCTTTCGGAGGTGCTTGCCGCACTTGATCCCGCGGACGGCGAGGTCGTCGTCGACGGGACCTTCGGCGCCGGCGGCTACAGTGAAGCCATTCTCGATCGCGCCGGCTGCAACGTCATCGCCATCGACCGCGATCCCGAAGCTTTTCGCTTGAGCGGCGAGCTTGCCGAGAAATATCCGGGCCGATTGCTCGCAGTCCTTGGCCGCTATAGCGACATGGAGAGGATCGCCGCGAGCGAAGGTTTCAATTCCGTGGATGGCGTGGCGCTCGATCTCGGTGTCTCCTCGATGCAGCTCGATGCGCCTGAGCGCGGCTTTTCCTTCATGCAAGACGGGCCCCTCGATATGCGCATGGGCGAGGGAGGTCCCTCCGCCGGCGATATCGTCAACACCCTGTCGGAGCCTGAGCTTGCCGAGATCATCGGCAAGCTCGGCGAGGAGCGGCGCGCACGCGCCATTGCCAAGGCCATCGTCGCGCGCCGCGCTGAAAAGCCGATCGCGACGACTGGCGAGCTCGCCGATCTCGTCGCCAAGGTTCTCGGCCGCAAGCGCGACGAGACCAAGCACCCGGCCACGCGGACCTTCCAGGCGCTCCGCCTCTTTCTCAACGAGGAGCTCGACGAGTTGGCCAAGGGCCTTGCCGCCGCCGAACGGCTGCTCCGGGCGAAGGGCCGGCTCGCCATCGTCACCTTTCATTCGCTCGAGGACCGCATCGCCAAGCGCTTCCTCGCCAGCCGGAGCGCTCCGCCGCCTCGCGCCTCGCGCCATCTCCCCCAGGCTGCCGGCACAATTCTTGCCCCAAGCTTCCAGCTTCTTAACCGTCGTCCCTTAGAACCGAGCAAGGGGGAAATCGCGCGGAACCCGCGGGCCCGCTCGGCGCGCCTTCGAGCCGCCATGCGCACCGCGGCGCCCGCTCATCCTCTCGACCTTGCCGCGCTTGGGGTACCGCGGCTCGGGGTCGCCATGTGAGGGTCGTCTTCAGTTCGTGAGTCATGCCATGCTGCGCTTCATCAATATCTGCCTTGTCCTCGGCCTCGTCGCGCTGGCCTGTGTGATCTACCAGGTCAAGTACCAGGCTCGCGGACTCGACGCCGACATCGCCGTGCTCGACAAGCGTATCGGCGAGGAGCGGGACGCGATCGCCGTGCTGCGCGCCGAGTGGAGTCTGCTCAACCGCCCTGAACGGATCGAGCGGCTGGCCCAGAAACATTTGAAGCTCGCGCCGGCGAGACCCGCGCAGCTCGTCACCCTCGACACGGTGTCGGACCCGGATTTCGACCGCACCCGCGTGGAGCCGGTGCCTCCGGCACCGGCCGCGAAATCGACGAAGCCGGTCACCAAGCCGCAAGTCTCGATCGCGAGTGTCCCCGCGTCCGAGGCGCCCGCGCCCTGGCCCGCTGCCAAGATCGTGCGGCCGATAGAAGCCTCAGCCCAATAAGGCCGCGATCCCCGTGCCCGATCCCGTAACCCCCGATCCAGCCGCCTCTCGCGCCGAGCGTGCCAATCTTGCGCGCGGCCGCTACCGCTTCCGTCTTGCCTGCCTTGCCTTCGCTCTTGCCTTTGTCCTGATCGGCGCGCGCCTGGTGAGTCTTGGCTTCGCCGCCACCGGACCGAACGCAAGCGGCCTCTTCGACATCTCCTCGACGGTGCACCGGCCCGACATCTTCGATCGCAACGGAAGGTTGCTCGCGACCGATATCAAGGGCGCCACTCTTTACGCCGATCCCGCGCGTGTGATCGACGCTGACGAACTCGCCGAGCAAGTCTCGAGCGTCCTCCCCGAGATCGACCAACGCGATCTCCGCGCACGGTTGAAGCAGGGACGGCGCTTCGTCCGAATCAAGCGCGAGCTGACGCCGAAACAGCAGGCCGAGATTCACGAGCTCGGCGTGCCCGGCCTCGGCTTCATCGAGGAGTATCGCCGCGTCTATCCGATGAGCGCCACGGCGAGCCATGTGGTCGGGCTCGTCGACGTCGACAACAAGGGACTGGCCGGCATCGAGCAGTTCATCGACGACAATCCCCAGCTCGCGATGACCGGCGCGGCGGGGGTGACGCTTTCGCTCGATCTCGGGGCGCAACATGTGCTGCGCGAAGAGCTTGGCCGCGCCATCGCCACCTATCGCGCCAAAGCCGCGGCGGGCATCGTCATCGACGTGCATTCGGGGGAGGTGGTGGCGCTCGCCTCGCTCCCCGACTACGACCCCAATCGCCGCGAGCAGGCCCTCGACAAGGATCGCCTCAATCGCATCGGCTCCGGCGTCTACGAGATGGGGTCTGTGTTCAAGGTGTTCACCGTGGCCGGCGTGCTCGACGGGGGCGATGCGTCGCTGAGCTCGCGCTACGACGCCTCCGGCCCGATCCACTACGCTTCCTTCACCATCGACGACTTCCACGGCAAGAGGCGCAGTCTGACCGTGCCCGAGGTCTTCATCTATTCGTCGAATATCGGCGCGGCCAAGATGGCGCTCGACATGGGCGTCGACCGTCACCGGGGCTTTCTCAAGAAGCTCGGGTTGATGAGCCGCGTGACCACCGAGCTTGGCGACAGCGCCGCGCCTATCGTTCCGCCGCACTGGCAGAAGCTCACCAGCATGACCATCGCCTTCGGCCACGGGCTGTCGGTAACGCCGATGCAACTTGCCGCCGCGACGCTGCCTCTCGTCAATGGCGGGATCGCCGTCACCCCGACCTTCCTGCCGCGCTCGCGTGCCGACGGCGTGAGCGGAGGCACGCGGGTGCTGAAGCGCGACACCAGCACCGCCATGCTGAAGCTGATGCGCCTCAACGTGCTGAAAGGCACGGCCAAGCGCGCCGACGCCGAAGGCTATCGCGTCGGCGGCAAGACCGGCACCGCCGAGAAGGTGGTGGGCGGCCGTTATTCCACCTCGGCGCTCATGACGAGCTTCCTCGCCGCCTTCCCCACCGATGCGCCCGAATATCTCGTGCTGGTCATGCTCGATGAGCCGCAGCGGGTCGAGGCGTCGGGCAATCAGGCGACGGCCGGTGTCAATGCCGCGCCCACCGCAGGCCAGATCATCCCGCGGATCGCGCCCATCCTCGGCGTGACGCCGAAACGTGAGGGCGATCAGCGCAAATTTGACGCCAAGGTGCTCGCCTCCTATTAACAGACGCCCACCCGCAACGGGCTAGCCAAATCCTTGATCCTCAAGGAAATGCCACTTTTCGGGGCGCATGTGCGACGATGACTCTGGGTGAGCTGCTGGGCCGCGACACGACGCTGCCCGCGGGCCTCGACCGCCTGCCGATCGAGGGCCTCACGGCCGACAGCCGCGAGGTGAGGCCCGGCTATCTCTTCGCCGCCCTTCCGGGGGTGAAGACCGACGGCGCGCGCTTCATCGCCGATGCGCTGCAACGGGGTGCGGCGGCGATCCTCGTGCCGCAAGGTACGAAGCAGCCGCAGACCTCCGCTGCGATCATCGAGGACGGCGATCCGCGCCGCCGCCTGGCGCAGATCGCGGCGCGCTTCTTCGGCCTCCAGCCCAAGACGGCCGTCGCGGTGACCGGCACCAACGGCAAGACGTCGGTGGCGTCCTTCGTGCGCCAGCTTTGGTCGGGGCAGGGGTTCAAGGCCGCGAGTCTCGGCACTGTCGGCGTCGTGAGCCCGTCCGGCGCCAAAACGCTGAGCCACACGACGCCGGACCCAATCGAGCTTCACAGCATCCTCGCCGCTCTCGCCCATGAAGGCATCACGCATCTTGCGCTCGAAGCTTCGAGTCACGGCCTGCAGCAGCGCCGCGTCGACGGCATCGTGTTCGCGGCAGGTGCCTTCACCAACATTTCGCGCGATCATTTGGATTATCACGCGAGCTTCGACGATTATTTCGCGCAGAAGCTCCGCCTGTTCACCGAACTTCTGCCGCAAGGCGCCGCCGCGGTGGTGGATGTCGATAGCGAGGCGGGACAGCGCGTCGCCGGCGTTGCGGCGGGGAAGCGGCTCTATCTTGTTACGGTCGGACGGGAAGGGAAGACTCTCCGGCTCCTCTCCGCCGAGCGCGACGGCTTCGGTCAGGTTCTCATGATCGAGCATGACGGCAGGCGGCACCGCGTGCGCTTGCCTCTGGTCGGCGGCTTCCAAGCTTCGAACGCGCTCGTCGCCGCGGGGCTCGTCATGGCCACCGGCACGAGCGCGGCGGAAGTGCTGCCGATGCTTCAGTCGTTGCAAGGCGCGCGCGGACGCCTCGATCTTGCCGGCACGGCGAAGGCGGGAGCTCCCATCTTCATCGATTATGCTCACACGCCCGACGCGCTGGCCAAGGCGCTCGATGCCTTGCGCCCCTACGTGGAGAACCGGCTGATCGTCGTGTTCGGCTGCGGCGGGGACCGCGACAAGGGCAAGCGCCCCGAGATGGGACAGGCTGCTGTGACGAAAGCCAATCTTGCCATTGTCACCGACGACAATCCGCGCAGCGAAAATCCGGCCGCGATCCGCAAAGAGATTCTAGAGGGCGCGCCCGGCGCAGTAGAAATTGGCGACCGCGCCCGCGCCATCGCCGAGGCCGTTGCCGCGCTCGAGCGTGGCGATGTCCTGCTCGTCGCAGGCAAGGGTCACGAGACGGGCCAGACCATCGGCACGAAAGTGATCCCGTTCTCCGATCATGACGCGGTGGCTGCCGCGCTGAAACAAGAGGTCAAGTGTGGCTGAACCGCTTTGGAGCCTCGGCGAGATCGTGAGCGCCACGCGCGGCGCGTGCCTGGGAGCACCCGAGACTCCCGTCTTGGGTCTCTCAATCGACAGCCGCAGTCTCGTCGCGGGCGACGCTTTCGTTGCCATCCGCGGACCGAACCGTGACGGTCACGCCTTCGTCGCATCTGCCCTCGAAAAGGGCGCAGCTTGCGCGATCGTGGACAAGACCTTTCCTTCCGGCGACGAGCAGAAGCTCGTCCGTGTCGGCGATACGCTCGAAGCGCTGAACGATCTCGGACGCGCCGCGCGGGTGCGCGCCGGCCGCACCAAGGTCATCGCCGTCACCGGCAGCGCGGGCAAGACCGGCACCAAGGAAGCCTTGCGTCTTGCGCTCGGGCCGAGCGGCCCGGTGCACGCCTCGGCCAAGTCGTTCAACAATCATTGGGGCGTCCCTCTGTCGCTTGCCAACATGCCGCGAGCCGTGCGCTTCGGCGTGTTCGAGATCGGCATGAATCACGCGGGCGAGATCGACGCCCTGACGCGGCTGGTGAGGCCCCACGTCGCCATCGTCACCACGGTGGCCCCGGTTCATCTCGGTTTCTTCCCATCGGTCGAAGCGATCGCCGACGCAAAGGCGGAGATCTTCCGCGGGCTCGAACCCCGCGGCACTGCGATCATCAATCGCGACATTCCCTATTACGAGCGGCTGAAGGATCATGCGCTGAAGCACGGCGCCACCATCGTTGCGTTTGGCGAAACGCCGGATGCAGAAGCCCACTTGCGCCATATCACGCTCGAACCTGACGGCTCGAGCGTCAAGGCCGACATTCTTGGCGAGACGATCGCCTACCGCCTCGGCGCCCCCGGCCGTCACGTCGTGCAGAACTCACTCGCCGTGCTTGCAGCGGCGAAGGTGGCAGGCGCCGACCTTGCGCTTGCCGCCCGCGCCCTTGCCGGGCTTCAGGCACAGGCCGGCCGCGGCGCCCGCAACGTGTTCGAGGCCGAAGGCGGCCGCATGGCGATCATCGACGAATCCTATAACGCCAATCCGGCGTCGATGCGCGCCGCCCTTGCCACGCTCGGGCTCGCCCCGCGCAACGAATATCGCCGGAGGGTCGCCGTGCTTGGCGACATGCTCGAGCTTGGGCCTGAGGGGCCAGGGCTTCACCGCGATCTTGCGGAGTTCATTGACGGGGCCGGGGTAGATGTTGTCTTTGCCTGCGGCGAGCTGATGGGCTCGCTTTTCGAGGTTTTGCCCACGAGCCGCCGGGGCGCTTATGCCAAGACCGCCGAGGAGCTTGGGCCTAAGCTTCTCGAAGCGGTCGGTCCTGGGGACGCGATCATGGTTAAGGGCTCTCTCGGCAGCCGCATGGCGCCTCTCGTCGAGGCGCTGAAACGCCGGTTCGGAACTGAAGCGGCGCCGGCGTGAGGCGGGGCCGGCGAAGGGGGAGAAGGCGATGCTTTATTGGCTGACGGAGTTGGCGCCTCAACTCCCGTTCTTGAATGTCTTCCGCTACATCACCTTCCGCACCGGCGGGGCGCTTATCACTGCCCTGCTATTTGTGTTCCTGTTCGGACCGAAAGTGATCAGGTCCTTGCGCATCCGCCAGGGCAGAGGCCAGCCGATCCGCAAAGACGGGCCAGAGCGCCATATCATCCAGAAGCAGGGCACGCCGACCATGGGCGGGCTGATGATCCTGTCCGGCGTCACGGTCGCCGTGCTGCTGTGGGGCAATCTGCAAAATATGTTTGTCTGGGTCGTGCTGGTGCTCACTCTCATCTATGGCGCCGTCGGCCTCTACGACGATTATCTGAAAGTGACCAAGCAGTCGGCTGAAGGCTTCCGCGGGCGTATCAAGATCGTGATCGAAGCTGGCGCCGCCGTCGTCGCCACCGCCCTCATCGTGCAAGCGAGCCAAGAGCCGCTCGCGACCTCGCTCACCGTTCCCTTCTTCAAAGGCGCGGTCGTCAATCTCGGCTGGTTGTTCATTCCCTTTGGCGCTTTCATCATCGTTGGCGCCGGCAATGCCGTGAACCTGACCGACGGTCTCGACGGGCTTGCCATCGTGCCGGTGATGATCGCCGCCGCCACCTTCGGCTTCATCTCCTATCTCGTCGGCAACGCGCTGTTCGCCGACTATCTGCAGATCCATTTCGTGCCGGGCACCGGCGAGCTCGCGGTGATTTGCGGCGCGCTGGTCGGGGCCGGCCTCGGCTTTCTTTGGTTCAACGCGCCTCCCGCGCTCATCTTCATGGGCGACACCGGCTCACTCGCGCTCGGCGGCGCGCTCGGCACCATCGCCGTCGCCACCAAGCACGAATTGGTGCTGGCCATCGTCGGCGGCCTGTTCGTGCTCGAGGCCGCCTCGGTGATCGTGCAGGTCGCCTCGTTCCAGCTATTGGGCAAGAGGGTGTTCCGCATGGCCCCGCTCCACCACCATTTTGAGCAGAAGGGCTGGCCGGAATCGACGGTGGTCATCCGGTTTTGGATCATTGCTGTGGTGCTTGCGCTTGCTGGCCTCGCCACGCTGAAATTGCGCTAAATTCCCTCAATATGATTCCCGTGACGATCTTCGCCGGCCGGAACGTTGCGGTCCTGGGCTTGGGACTAAGCGGGCTTGCCTCGGCGCGTGCGCTGAAAGCCGGCGGCGCCAATCCCATCCTGTGGGACGACAAGGAAGGCGCGCGCGATGAGGCCGCGGCTCAGGGCTTCAACGTGAGCGATCTCCGTGCGGCCGATTGGTCGCGCTTTGCTGCGCTCGTGCTCGCACCCGGCATTCCTCTGACCCATCCCGCTCCCCATTGGAGCGTGGCCCGCGCGCGAGAGGCCGGTGTCGAGGTGATCGGCGACGTCGAGCTCTTCTTCCGCGAGAGGGCGCACGCCAAAGCCCCGGGAAAGGTCATGGTCATCACCGGCACCAACGGCAAATCGACGACAACCGCGCTCACCGCCCATCTGCTCTCGTCGGCGGGACAGCGCGTGGCTCTCGGCGGCAATATCGGCAAGGCCGTGCTCGACCTCGACACCTTCGCGCCTGACCTCACTTACGTGCTCGAACTGTCCTCGTTCCAGCTCGAGCTTGCGCCTAGCCTCGCGCCCGACGCCGCCGCGCTCCTCAACATCACCCCCGACCATCTCGACCGCCACGGCACGCTTGCGAATTATGCCCGCATCAAATCCTCGGTCTTTGCCGGACTTGGGCCTCGCGCAGCCGCGGTCATCGGCGTCGATGACGCGCCCTCGCGCGCCGTCGCCGACAGCCTCAACGGGCCCTACGCGGTGAAACGCATCGCCGTCGGCCGCAAGTTGGAGACCGGCGTTTTCGTCGCCGACGGCATCCTTCATGAGATGGACGGCGGTAGGGAGCTTGCGCGCGTCGATCTCTCCGGCATCGGCTCGCTCAGAGGCGCGCATAATTGGCAGAATGCCGCGGCGGCTTATGCGCTCGCCCGGGCGCAAGGACTGAGCGCCACTGCCATCGCCGAGGGCCTCAAGAGCTTCGCAGGGCTGCCCCACCGCATGGAGCAGGTGGCGCGCCGCGGCAAAGTGCTGTTCGTCAACGACTCCAAAGCCACCAATGCCGACGCTGCCGGCAAGGCGCTTGCGAGCTTCACCGACATCTATTGGATCGTTGGAGGCCGGCCGAAAGAGGGGGGATTAGCGGGGCTTGAACCTTTTTACCCGAGAATCGTCCGCGCTTACCTGATTGGGGAGGCGGAAGAGGCCTTTGCCCGCGAGCTCAAGGATCGGGTCGATCATGTCCATTGCGGCACTCTCGCGCGCGCCATCGAGGCCGCCGCTGCCGACGCAAGCCGTTCCGCCGCGAACGAGCCGGTCATTCTGCTCTCGCCCGCTTGCGCCTCCTACGATCAGTTCGACAATTTCGTCAAACGGGGCGATGCCTTTAGGGATCTGGTCATGCGCCTCGACGGAGCCGAAGGGGTGAGGCCCGAGCAGGGACAAGCGGCATGAGGCTGACACGCGCCGACCGCAGCGTTCTGTCGGACTGGTGGTTCACCGTCGACCGGCTGATGTTTTTTGGCCTGCTCCTGCTCATGGGCGCTGGCCTCGTGCTCTCGCTCGCAGCAAGCCCGCCGATCGCCGCCAAATTCGATCTCGAGCCGTTCCATTTCGTCCGCCGCCATGCCGCGCTACTTCTGCCCGCGGTTGCGATCATGTTCGCGGCCTCTACGCTCACGCCGAAACAGATCCGGCGCGCGAGCCTCGTCATCTTCGTCGTCGGCATCGCCTTGATGGTCTTGAGTATAATGGTTGGCCCGGAGATCAAGGGCGCCAAGCGCTGGCTCCAGATCGGGGCCGTGTCGATCCAGCCGTCTGAATTCGTGAAGCCGGCTTTTGTCGTGCTCACCGCTTGGCTGTTCAACGAGAGCCAGAAGCGGCGCGATGTCCCCGGCATCGAGCTTGCCGTGGCGCTCTACGCCGTCTTTGCCATCTTGCTCGTGCTCCAGCCGGATTTCGGCCAGACGCTTCTCGTCACTTTGGTTTGGGGTGCGCTCTTCTATATGGCCGGCATCAACATCGTCTGGATCGGAGCGCTCGCCGCAGCCGGCATCGCCGGTATCGTCTCGGCCTATTTCCTCATCCCGCACGTCGCCTCGCGCATCGACCGCTTCCTCAATCCCGCCTCCGGCGACACCTACCAGGCCGACCGCTCGCTCGATTCGTTTCTCCATGGCGGCTGGTTCGGTCGCGGCCCCGGCGAGGGCACGGTCAAGAACGTGCTCCCCGATTCTCACACCGATTTCATCTTCGCTGTGACCGCCGAGGAATACGGGCTGATCGTCTGTCTCATCCTGCTTCTCCTGTTCGCCTTCATCGTTCTGCGCGGACTGTCGAAAGCTGCGCAGGAGCCTGATGGCTTCATCAGGCATGCCGTGGCTGGCCTCATCATGCTGTTCGGCTTGCAGGCCCTGATCAACATGGCGGTCAATGTCGGGTTGCTTCCCGCCAAAGGCATGACGCTGCCCTTCATCTCCTATGGCGGCTCGTCGCTGCTCGCCATGGCGCTGACCATGGGCTTCGCGCTCGGACTGACCCGCAAGCGGCCAATGACTGGGCGGTTGCCGCGGAGCGCCGACGCCCATCGCGACCAGGAGGCCGAACGCGTCAGGGAGCAGGCGGCTTGACCGCGCGACCTTTTCTTCTCGCTGCCGGCGGCACCGGAGGACATCTCTTTCCCGCGGCGGCGCTGGCGCAGGAACTCAAGCGCCGCGGCTATGACGTCGAGCTCGCGACCGACATCCGCGCCGAGAAATATGGCGTCGAGTTTCCGACGCGTGCCGTTCATCGCATTCCCTCCGCGACGCTCACGAGCCGCAATCCCGTCGCCGTTGTCATGACCTTCTCGCGGCTCGGCATCGGGTTTTTGGGCGCGCTTCGCCTGCTCCGCGCGATCAGGCCACGCGCGGTGATCGGCTTTGGCGGCTACCCCACGCTGCCGCCGATCATCGCCGCGCGCGCGCGCGGCATTCCGACCGCGATCCATGAGCAGAATGCCGTCATGGGCCGCGCCAACCGGTTGCTGTCGCGCGTCGTCGATCGCATCGCGCTCTCCTTCAAGCCGACCAAGCTGCTTCGTGCCGACGCCGAGGAGAAGGCGCGGGTGACGGGGACGCCGGTGCGCGACGCCGTGCTGTCCAATCGCGATGTTCCTTATCCGCCGCCCGAACCCGGCGGGCGGCTGCTGCTTCTCGTCTTCGGCGGGAGCCAAGGCGCGCGCTTCTTCTCCGAGGCTCTGCCGCCCGCGCTAGAACGCCTGCCGGCGGAGATGCGCGAGCGTCTCACTGTGGTGCAGCAGGCGCGCGAGGAGGATATCGATCAGCTCCGGGAGGCTTATAACAAGGCGGGCATCGTCGCCCATATCGCCCCTTTCTTCCGCGACCTGCCCGAGCGGATCTCCAAGGCGCATCTCGTCGTGGCCCGGGCCGGCGCCTCGACTGTCGCCGAACTGATGGCGATCGGCAGGCCCTGTCTCTTGGTGCCGCTCCCGCACGCGCTTGACAACGATCAGCTCGAGAACGCAAGGCGCCTCGAAGAGGGGGGCGGGGGCTGGTGCGTGCGCCAGCAGGAGCTGACGCCGGAACGGCTGGCCGGCGAGCTCGAAAGGCTTCTATCCTCGCCCGAACTCTTGGCCGCCGCCGCCGCCAAGGGCAAGGCCATGGCCGAGACCGAGGCGGTCAAGAAGCTTGCCGATCTCGCCGAGGAGCTCGCGCGGACCAAGGGTGAGTAGTGTAGAGTTCCGCCATGCATCTTCCCGACCCAGATCAGGCAGGGCTGTTCCACGTCGTCGGCATCGGCGGCATCGGCATGAGCGCGATCGCCGAAGTGATGCATACGCGCGGCTATCGCGTGCAGGGGAGCGATCTCAAGGACGGCGCCAATCTCGACCGCTTGCGGGCGCGCGGGATCAGTTGCGTGATCGGACACGACCCGGCCAACGTCACGGACGCGGGCCATCTCGTCATTTCCAGCGCTGTGAAGGCGGGCAATCCGGAGTTCGAGGCGGCCAAGGAGCGCGGAATCCCCATCATCCGCCGCGCCGAGATGCTGGCCGAGCTGATGCGCCCCTGCGCCACCGTGTCGATCACCGGCACTCATGGCAAGACCACCACCACCTCGCTCATCGCCGACTTGCTCAAATCCGCTGACTTCGATCCCACCGTGATCGCGGGTGGCATCATCAACGGCTGGGGCACCAACGCGCGGATCGGCCGCGGCAAGTGGATGGTGGTCGAGGCCGACGAATCCGACGGCACGTTCTTGAAGCTTCCGACCCAGATCGGCGTGGTGACCAACATCGATCCCGAGCACATGGACTATTGGCCGTCGCTCGAAGCCCTGCATCAGTCCTTTCTGCAATTCATCGAGGCGATCCCGTTCTACGGGCTAGCCGTGGCCTGCATCGATCACCCGGTGGTGCGCGAATTGCTGGCCAAGCTCGGCGGCGCCGCCAACGGACGCCGCACCCTGACCTATGGGGTCGCTCGCGATGCCGATGTCAGGCTGAGCAATCTTCGCGCGAGCCGCGACCGGATCGTCTTCGACGCCGAGCTCGGCCACGCGGTGAAAGGCGGGGCGCGCACGCTCGAAGATCTCATGCTGCCGGCGCCGGGCCACTACAATGCGCTGAACGCGCTCGGCGCGCTTGCCGCCGCCAGCGAAGCCGGCGTGAGCGATTCGGTGATCCGCAAAAGCTTTGCCGCCTTCTCGGGCGTCAAGCGCCGCTTCAGCCGGGTTGGCGATTGGGAGGGCGTCGGCGTCTACGACGACTACGCGCACCACCCGGTCGAGATCGCGGCCGTGCTCAGGGCTGCGCGCACCGGCGGCGACGGGCGGATCGTCGCGGTACTCCAGCCGCATCGCTACACGCGGCTGCAATCCTTGTTCAACGAGTTCTCGGCCTGTCTCGACGACGCCGATATCGTCGTCGTGACTCCGGTTTATTCAGCGGGGGAGGCTCCCATCCCGGGCATCGATCGAGACGAGCTTGCTTCGGGCTTGCGCCGTCACGGCCATCCGAACGTGCTGACCGTCGACGACGAGGACACGCTGGTCGAAACCATCGCCACGGTCGCGAAGTCCGGCGACATCGTCGTCGGCCTTGGCGCCGGCACCATCACAGACTGGATCAACGCTCTGCCGAATAAGCTCGAGCAGCACAGGGGACGGGCTTGAACGGGCGTGATCTCGAAAGCCGGCTCGTCGCAAACCTGCCTGAACTCCGCGGGCGCCTGAAGGCCGAAGCGCCGCTCAAGGACCTGACCTGGTTCAGAGCTGGCGGCCCGGCGGAGGTGCTCTACTCTCCCGCCGACGAAGGGGACCTTGCCTATTTCCTCAGGACGACCCCCGCCGACATTCCGGTCACCGTCATTGGGCTCGGCTCAAATCTTCTCGTTCGCGACGGCGGTATCGAGGGCGTTGTCATTCGCCTCGGGCGCGGCTTCGGCGACGTCAAGATCGAAGACGGTCACAGGCTCAGGTCCGGCGCCGCAGTACCCGACGTGAAGGTCGCCCGCGCCGCCGCTGAAGCGGGCATCGCCGGTCTCTCCTTCTATCGCGGCATCCCCGGCTGCGTCGGCGGCGCGCTCCGCATGAATGGCGGCGCCCATGGCCGCGAGACGAAAGAAGTGCTGGTCGAGGCGCGCGCCGTCGATCGCAAAGGCAATATCCATGCGCTGCCTGTCGCGGAGCTTGGCTATGCGTATCGTTACTGTGGCGCGCCCGAGGACTTCATCTTCACCGAGGCCCTGTTCCAGGGCGAACCCGGAGAGCCCGCCAAGATCCTCGCCGAGATGGACGACATCGCCGCCTATCGCGAAGAGGCGCAGCCGATCAAGAGCCGCACAGGCGGCTCGACCTTCAAGAATCCGCCGGGGCAGAAGGCATGGCAGCTCATCGATGGGGCCGGCTGCCGCGGGCTTGCCGTCGGCGATGCGAGAGTCTCGCAGATGCACTGCAATTTTCTCATCAATGAAGGGAGTGCCACCGGCGCCGATCTGGAAACGCTCGGCGAGACGGTGCGGGCGCGGGTCAAGGAGACGAGCGGGGTCGAGCTCGAATGGGAGATCAAGCGCCTCGGCATTCCGGCGTAGTCGCGGTGATGGCGCGTCGCCGCACCAAAAGCGTTTAGCCAAGCAACGGTCGAACGCCGCGCAGCGAAAGACCTGCTCACAATTCGGCCAGGGGAACGTCAATGGCAAAGAAGCAAATTCACATCGTGATGCTGATGGGCGGGGTGTCGGCGGAGCGGGAAGTCTCGCTCCGCTCCGGCAAGGCCTGCGCCGACGCGCTCGAAGCCCAAGGTTATCGCGTGAGCCGTCTCGATGTCGGCCACGATGTGGCGTTGCGCCTCGCCGAGCTTGCGCCCGATGTCTGCTTCAACGCGTTGCATGGGCGCTACGGCGAGGATGGCTGCATCCAGGGCGTGCTCGAGACCATGAACATTCCCTACACCCATTCCGGCGTGCTGGCGTCGGCTCTCGCCATGCACAAGGAACGCGCCAAGGCGGTGCTTGCTGCGGCTGGCGTCCCCGTTGCCGAAAGTCGTGTGCTCTCCCGCAGCGAGGCCGCGCGGGCGCACGCCATGCCGCCGCCTTACGTGATCAAGCCTCCGGCCGAGGGGTCGAGCGTCGGTGTTTTCATCGTCCGCGAGGACCACGCCCATCCGCCCCAAGAACTGACCTCCGCCGAATGGACCTTCGGCGAGGAGGTCATGGTCGAGCGGTTTGTCGCCGGGTGTGAGCTGACTTGCGCCGTGATGGGAGACGAAGCCCTCGGCGTCATCGAGATCCGCCCGGCCGAGGGGCTCGCCTTCTACGACTACGACGCGAAATACGCTCCCGGAGGCTCAATTCACGTCCTCCCGGCCCCGCTTAAACCAAATGTTTACCAATTGGTACAGAAGCTGTCGCTAGCGGCTCATAGGGCACTGGGCTGCCGTGGGGTCAGTCGGTCCGACTTCCGTTACGACGACCGGCCCGAGGGTACGGGGGAACTGATCTGCCTCGAGGTCAATACCCAGCCCGGCATGACGTCGACGTCGCTTGTGCCCGAGCTCGCCGCGCATAGCGGCAGCTCGTTTGGCGAACTGGTCCGCTGGATCGTGGAGGACGCTTCGTGCAACAGGTGAGGGGAATTGTGAGGAGGCGGGGCTCGCGAGAGACCCTGCTGGCGCGCGGCATCGCCACCACGCGCGCGACCTCGAGCCGCCTCCCCGTGCTCGCCGAAGCGCGCCGCCTTATCACCCGCAGCCCACGCACCATACGGCTCGGCCGAATCGGCCAGCGCGCGCGCGGCAAGTGGCTCGTCCTCAGCGCGCTCTTCCTCGGCAGCGCCGTGGTCTATGGCGCCGTGATCGGCGGCCAAACCGCCCGCGCTTACGACGCCATCACAAGCGGCATCGAGAGCATGGCCATCGCCGCAGGCTTCGGCGTCACGAAGATCACCGTCGCCGGCCAGCTGCATGCGACCGATGCCGCGATCACGGCGGCGCTCGACGCCGGACCCGAGACCATGATGCTCGGCTTCGACACCGATGACGCCAAGGCGCGGCTCGAGGCCGTGCCGTGGATCAGGCATGCCCAAGTCATGCGCCTGCTCCCTTCGACCTTGCAGGTGGTCGTCGAAGAACGCACGCCGTTCGCGATCTGGCAGAAGAAGGGTCAGACTTATGTGATCGATGCCGAAGGCGTCGTGCTGGCGCCTGCCCTGCGCGAAGCCTATCCGGGCCTGCCGCTGATTGTCGGCGAGGGCGCGGGCCAGAACGCCGCTCAGCTCTTCGAGCAACTCTCATTCCATGACGAGCTCACGCAGAGAATTCTTGCCGCCATCCGGGTCGCAGACCGGCGCTGGACGCTGAAGCTCGTCTCGGGCACCGAGATCATGCTGCCCGACGACAATGTCCCGGAGGCGCTCTCGTCTCTTGCCAAGCTCGATAGCGAGCGCGGCGTGCTCAAGCGGGATATCGCCGCCGTCGATTTGCGTCTGCTTGACCGGGTCACGGTGCGGCTTCGCGCGGCGGAAGCGACGAACCTCCAGAGCGAAATGCCAGAGGCCGACATACCGACGGCGAGCACCAAGGTCACGCCGGCCAAAGGGAAGACCTGAGGGAAGGGGAACGGGGTTTAGGCACCGGGGGATGGGATACACGACCTCGATAAGGAGCAAACGGCAGCAGATCGTGACCGCGCTCGACATCGGCACGAGCAAGATTTGCTGCCTGATCGCCAAGTCCATCCCCGCGCCGGATTGGTTCGAGGGCAAGGGCGATGCCATGCAGTTCGAGGTGCTCGGCTTCGACCACACGCGAGCCGAGGGGCTCAAAGCCGGCATGATCGCCCATCTCGACAGCGCCGAGGCCTGCATCCGCTCGGCCGTCGATGCCGCCGAGCGCATGGCCGGAGTGACCGTCGAAGACGTGCACGTGGCGGTCACCTGCGGGCGTCTGAAGAGCGAAAGTTTCTCCGCGAGCGTGGCCACCTCTTCGGGCAGCGTGCGCGAAGATGACATCCGGCGCCTTCTTGCCGGCGGGCGCCAATACGCCGCGCGCGACAAGCGGAATGTGCTGCATGCGCTGCCCTTGAGCTACCGCCTCGACGACCATGACGGCATCAGCGAGCCGCAGGGCATGTGCGGCGAGAGGCTTGCCGTCGATCTTCATGCCGTCACCGCCGACGAGGTGGCGATGCGCAACGTGACGCTATGCGTCGAGCGCTGCCATCTCGGCGTCGCCAGCCTGGTCGCCGCCCCTTATGCCAGCGCGCTTGCGGTGGTCACGCCCGACGAGGCCAAGCTCGGCGTGGCGTGCATCGATTTCGGCGCCGGCACGACCACGCTCTCGGTCCTGGCCGACGGTCAGTTCATTCACACCGACGCCATCGCGCTCGGCGGCAACGGCATCACCACCGACATCGCCCGCACGCTCGCCGCTCCGCTCGATTACGCCGAGCGGCTCAAGACGCTGCACGGAGCCGCCTTCGCCACGCTGTCCGACGAGCGCGAGATCATCACCTATCCCGCGGTCACCGGCATGGCTCAGCCGAGCCTGAACCAGATCACCAAGGCGCAGCTCGCCGTCATCATCCGCCCGCGCATCGAGGAGATCCTCGATCTGTTGCGGCGGCGGCTTGCCGCGAGCGACATTGCGGCGGAGGTGACTCAACATCTCGTTCTGACCGGCGGCGGGAGCCAGCTCACCGGGCTCCCCGAACTCACCGCCAACATGTTCGGACGGCCCGTTCGCCTTGGGCGCCCGCGCTCGATGCGCGGCCTGCCGGTTGCGGCCGCGTCCCCGGATTTTGCCGCAGGCATCGGCCTCCTGCTCAATTGGGCGCGCGGCGACGACAGGCATTCGGGCGGCGTGGAACAGCGGGTTCTGCGCACCGGCACCGGGTACTTCGCCAAGGTCGGCGAGTGGATAAGGGACAATTTTTGATTTGAAGGGCTCGGAACGGCGCCTCGCGGGGACGCGCCAAAAGCGAGCCGGAGCAAAGGGCAATGAAGGATCGGAAGACGGCCATGACTATCAACCTCAGAGTTCCTGATCTCACTGAACTCAAGCCGCGCATCACCGTGTTCGGTGTTGGCGGTGCGGGCGGCAATGCCGTCAACAACATGATCGCGTCGGGTCTCAAGGGCGTCGAGTTCGTGGTCGCCAACACCGACGCCCAGGCGCTGGCGAGCTCGACGGCCGAGCGCCGCATCCAGATGGGCACCCACGTCACCGAAGGACTCGGCGCCGGGTCGAAGCCCGAGATCGGTGCGGCCGCCGCCGAAGAGGCCATGGCCGACATCAAGGCCCATCTCGTCGGCTGCCACATGGTGTTCATCACCGCCGGCATGGGCGGCGGCACCGGAACGGGTGCGGCGCCTGTCATCGCGCGGGCCTCTCGCGAGGAGGGCATCTTGACCGTGGGCGTCGTCACCAAGCCCTTCCAGTTCGAGGGGTCGCGGCGCTTACGCGCGGCCGAGGTCGGCATCGATCAATTGCAGAAGTTCGTCGATACGCTGCTCATCATCCCGAACCAGAACCTGTTCCGCGTCGCCAACGAGAAGACGACCTTCACCGATGCCTTCGCCATGGCCGACGATGTGCTGCGCGCGGGCGTCTCCTGCATCACCGACCTCATGGTCAAGGAGGGACTGATCAATCTCGACTTCGCCGATGTCCGCACCGTGATGGCCGGCATGGGCAAGGCCATGATGGGGACGGGTGAAGCGAGCGGCGAGCGCCGCGCCGTCGAGGCGGCGGAAGCGGCCATTTCCAATCCGCTGCTCGACGATGTGTGCATGAAGGGCGCGAGCGGCCTGCTCGTGTCGATCACCGGCGGCAACGATCTGACCCTTTATGAGGTCGACGAGGCGGCGAGCAAGGTGAGGACAGAGGCCGATCCTGACGCCAACATCATCGTTGGCGCGACGTTCGACGACGAACTCGACGGATCTATCCGGGTGTCGGTGGTCGCGACCGGCATTGGCACGCCCGCGCAGGAAATGCGTCCCGCGACGCAGCAGGACCGCAGCCGGCTGAGCGAGCGGCTTGCGAGCCTCGCCGCATTTCCCAGCCAACCCGTCGACTTCGACGAACCAAGCCTCGTCTTGGCCGAGAGCGAGATGGTGAAGGAGCGGCAGCTCTGGCGCGCTCCGGGCAACGTGACCATCGAAAGGCGCCCGGCACAGGTCGCGGCGATCGGGCCGGTCGGAGCATCGCAGGCGAAACCTGCCCAAAATGGGACGAGGGGCTTCCAGCCCGCGCCTCCCGCCGCCATCAAACGGGCGGTGCGGCGCATGCCGAGCATGGACGAGTTGCCGGTCGTCGCTCAGAACGAGATCAAGGCGAAATCGGGCCAGGCGCCTGTCGTCGGTCTTGTCGAGCAGAAGAGGAAGGTCGGCTTCCTCGAGCGCCTCGCCAATGTCGGCCGCTCTCGCGTCAAGCAGCCCGAGGAAACCCCGGCGAAGCGGGAGCCCGAGTTTGAGCGCTCGTGGGGCGAGATGCCGAAGGCGGCTGAACGCCCTAAGCCTGAGACCGAAGCTCCTGCGCCGAGAGGGATCCGGATCGAGCGGCCGCGCAGCGAGAGGGTGGTCGCTGCCATCCCGAAACTGGTCGAAGTCCAAAGCGCTTCGGCTGCGGGCAAGACCGTCGAAACCGCTGAAGAATCGCTTGTCGACTCGGTTGGCGACGACGATCTGGAAATTCCCGCATTTCTGCGCCGCCGGGCCAATTGAAAGCGGCTCACACGGTTAAGCAACGACTCGTCGCGACGGAGAAATCCAAAGGTATATCAAGCTGTTATAGGGTCTAAGACCCCGTAATACAGTGAAAGAAACCGTGATTTTACGCCCCTGAGTCCGAGCGTTAAGGTTCTTCATAGATTGATCGGCGGAATCAAAACGGCACGCCGCAAGTGCCAGAAACGCCGGTCGATCGGGGGGCCCGGGTTCACACCTCGGGCAAAGTAGGGAACTCAAAATGCGGCGGGGGCCGACGGGGGCATGAGGGGTTTTATCGGGGCACGCCAAACCACGCTTGCCAGTGAGATCACGCTTACCGGCACGGGGGTTCACAGCGGAGCGCCAGTTTCCATCACACTTTGTCCGGCTGATGGCGATACCGGCATTCGCTTCCTTCTCTTAAACGGTCATGCCGAAGGTACCGAGATCGCGGCCGATCAGCAGTCGGTAACCGGTGTCAATTTATGCATCGTCCTTGGCGACGGCAACGGCGCTTCGATCGCGACTGTCGAGCATCTGCTTGCAGCGCTGCGCGGCCTAGGCGTCGACAACGCCCTGATCGAGATCGACAGCGCCGAGGTGCCGATCATGGACGGCAGCGCCTCGCGTTTCGTCGAGGCGATCGACGAGGTCGGCCTTGCCGAGCTCGACGTGCCGCGCCGCTATCTCAAGGTGCTGAAAAAGGTCGTGGTGGAGGAAGCCGGCTCCTATGGCGAACTGGCCCCGCATAACGGTTTCCATCTCGACATCGAGATCGATTTCGACACGCCGTTGATCGGAACCCAGCGGATCGAAGTCGACCTGAACCCAGGCGCGTTCCGCCGCGAACTCGCCCGGGCCCGCACCTTCGGCTTCATGAAGGACGTCGAGCGGCTGTGGGCGGCCGGCCTTGCCCTTGGCGCTTCGCTCGATAACACCGTCGCCATTGGTGACGACCGCGTCATCAATCGCGAGGGCCTGCGCTTTGCCGACGAGTTCGTGCGCCACAAGGCGCTCGATGCGGTCGGCGATCTCGCTCTGGCCGGTGCGCCCATTCTCGGCGCCTACCGCTCCCATCGCGGCGGCCATCGGCTGAACGCGCTGGTGCTGAAGGCGCTCTTCGCCGATGCCGACGCCTGGACCATGATCGAAGCCCCGCGTTACCGCGAGGTTCGTCATGCCGAGCTCAGCCATCGTCTCGCGGCCGCCAATTTCGCCGCAGAGCGGAGCTAGCAGAGAGGCTTAGCCGACAAACCGTTGCGTTGGCTGATTTTGCAGCAACCGTCTCGGCGTGGGCGATAGCAGCGCTTTGCACGCGTTCCGCGCTTTCCGAACACCGCCGGGCGTGGGACAGGGCAAAAAAACACCATAATCCGCTAGTTGGTTGCTGGAAGCTGCGCTAGCCTGCTTCTCGAGGCGAAAGCGGCGCATGCCAGGGGCGGTCTTTGAGGGGAAGCATGACCGGACGGCTTGAGCTGCAACGGGCGGCAGAGCCCCTTTCCGGGCTGTCTTGCGCTTGGATTATAGCCCCTGCAAGGATCGTGTCCCTCCTCCTCGCCGCGAGCCTTCTCTCGGCTTGCGGGTCCTTCGCCTGGTTCGGCAACAAGGACGAGGAGACGGTCAGCAACGACCCGCCGAACGTCATCTACGGCAAGGCCGACGCCCTCATAGACAAGGGCAAGTACAAAGACGCCGCCCGCGCCTATGAAGAAGTCGATATCAACCACCCCTATTCGCCCGAGGCGCGCAAAGCCATCCTCATGGCCGCCTATGCCTATTACAAAGGCGGCAAATATGACGACGCGATCGGGGCCGCCGACCGCTACCTCACGCTTCACCCCGGCACGCAGGAATCGGACCTCGCCCAGAACATCATCGCCATGTCCTATTACGACCGCGTGCTCGATCCGAGACGCGACCAAACCAGCGCCCGCAAGGCGCTCGTGGCCTACGACACGCTGCTCCAGCGCTATCCCGAATCGCGCTACGCGGCCGATGCCCGTAACCGCACGCGCATCTTGCGCGATTTGTTGGCGGCCAATGAGATGATGGTCGGGCGCTACTATCTCCGTCACCACAACTTCCTCGCCGCGATCAATCGCTTCCGCACCGTAGTCACCGACTACCAGACCACCGAGCAGATCGAAGAGGCCTTGATGCGCCTGACCGAGGCCTATATGGCGTTGGGGATCGTCAACGAGGCCCAGACGGCGGCCGCCGTGCTCGGCCACAACTTTCCGGAAAGCAAGTGGTACCGCCACGCCTACGCGCTCTTAGGGAAACGCGGTCTCAAGCCGCAAGAGCACGAAGGGTCCTGGATCACCCGGACCTGGAGGGGCGAAGGCAACCCGGCCTGACCGACGCGCCATGCTAGAGGCCCTGTCGATCCGCGACATCGTCCTGATCGACAAACTCGATCTCGAATTCGGCCAAGGCCTGTCCGTGCTCACCGGCGAGACCGGCGCCGGCAAAACGATCCTGCTCGACGCCTTCTCTCTCGCGCTTGGCGGCAGAGGCGATGCCGCGCTGGTGCGCCGCGGCGCGAGCCAGGGTCAGGTCACGGCCATTTTCGCGCTTGCCCGGCACCACCCGGTCTCGGCTCTGCTCGGCGCCAACGGCATCGAGCCCGACGAGGCGACTTTGATCTTGCGCCGGGTACAAGGCTCAGACGGCAGAAGCCGCGCCTTCATCAACGACACGAGCGTGAGCGTGCAGCTCTTGCGCCAGATCGGTCAGGCCCTGGTCGAGATCCACGGCCAGCACGACGACCGCGCCCTGATCGATCCGAGCGGCCACCGCGATCTTGTCGATGCTTTTGGCGGTTTGAGCGAGGAGGCGCGTCGCGTCGCTAAGGCTTATGATTCGTGGCAACGGGCCGAGGCCGAGCGCGCGCGCCATGAGAGCGACATCGCCGCCTCGCGCGCCAATGCCGGTTACCTGAGCCATGCTCTGGAAGAACTTCGCCTGCTCGATCCCCAAGCCGGAGAGGAAGAAACCTTGGCGTCCCGGCGCCAAGTGATGATGAATGCAGAGAAGCTCGCCGCCGAGCTCGCCGAGGCGCTCGACGCTCTGCGCGGCGAGGGGACGGCCGGCGCCCGCTTGGCGGCCGCTCTTCGCCGGATCGAGCGCCAAGGGGCTGTCGCCCCCGATCTGCTCGACCCTGTGGCCGCCGCGCTCGCACGCGTGCTTAACGAGACGAACGCTGCTCAAGCCAAGCTTGAGGAGGCGCTTGCCGCGACCGCGTTTCAGCCTGAGGAGCTCGAACGCGCCGAGGAGCGGCTCTTCGCGTTGCGCGCCCTTGCCCGCAAGCACAAGATCGCGGTCGATGCGCTGCCGGCGCTGGTCGAACGGCTCGAAGCGGAACTGGCGGCACTCGACACGAGCGAGACACGGGGCGCCGAATTGGCCGAGGCAGCCACCGCCGCCCGCAAAACCTATGAGACCTTCGCGCTCGGCTTGAGTGCCTCGCGGAAAGACGCGGCTGAGCGGCTCGACAAAGAGGTGACGGACGAACTTGCGCCGCTCAAGCTCGACAAGGCGCGCTTCGCCACCCATATCGAGACGGTCGAGCTTGCCCAAGGCGGCCCGAGCGGCATCGACCGCATCGCCTTCTTCGTCAGGACCAATCCCGGCACCGACCCAGGTCCGTTGATGAAGGTCGCCTCAGGCGGCGAGCTCGCGCGCTTCATCCTGGCTCTGAAAGTCGTGCTTGCCGCCCGCGGCTCGGCGCCGACGCTCATCTTCGATGAGGCCGACGCCGGCGTCGGCGGGGCGACGGCGGCCGCCGTCGGCGAGCGCTTGGCGCGGCTGGCCGCCAAAGTACAGGTCCTTGCCGTGACCCATGCCCCGCAAGTGGCGGCCGTCGCAAACGGCCATCTCCTGATCGCCAAGGAGGCGGTGCGCGGCAAAGACGGCGAGGCCATGGCGACGCGAGTCGCGGTGCTCGAAGGCGAGCACCGGCGCGAGGAGATCGCCCGCATGCTCGCCGGTCAGACCATTACCGATGAGGCGCGCAAGGCGGCCGAGCGGCTCATGAAGCGAACCGCATGATGAGCGAGAATGAGCAAGACCAAGACAAAGAAGAAGGCTGGAACCCGACCGTCCGTGGAGGACAAGCAAGCGAGCGCGCTCGACGAGGCCGCGGCCGCGTCAGAGCTTGCCCGGCTCGCCGCTTCGATCGCCCATCACGATGATCTCTATTACCGCAAAGACCGGCCCGAGATCTCCGACGCCGAATACGATGCCTTAAGGGCGGCCAACACTGCGATCGAGGCGCGCTTTCCCCATCTCGTCCGCGACGACAGTCCATCGTTGAAGGTGGGCGCGGCCCCGGTCGAGGCCTTCGGCAAGGTTACGCATCGCGTGCCCATGCTGTCCTTGGGCAACGTGTTCGACGAGGAGGGCTTGCGCGACTTCCTCGACCGTATCGGCCGCTTTCTCGGGCTCGACACCGTCGAGGGGCTCGCCTTCACCGCCGAGCCCAAGATCGACGGGCTCTCCATCACGCTTCGTTACGAGGCCGGCAAGCTCGTCCAGGGCGCGACCAGAGGCGACGGCTATGAGGGCGAGAACGTCACGGCCAATGTTCGCACCATCGCCGACATTCCCAAGACAATCAGATCGAGGGGCTTCCCCGATCCGTTCGAACTGAGGGGCGAGATCTATATGAGCCGCGCCGCGTTCCAGCGCCTGAACGAGGAGCAGGCGCGGGCGGGAGACCGGCTCTTCGCCAATCCGCGCAACGCCGCCGCGGGCTCTCTCCGCCAGCTCGACTCTGCCATCACCGCCAAGCGGCCCTTGCGCTTCTTCGCCTATGGCTGGGGGGAGGTCGCAGGGGGATTCGCGGCCGAGACCCAATGGGATGTCTATCAGCTGATGCGCGCCTGGGGCTTCCCCCTCAATCCGCTGATCAGGCTCACCCATTCGCTCGAGGAAATGCTTGAGACCTATCGCGATATCGAGAGCGGGCGGGCCGGGCTCGATTACGATATCGACGGCATCGTCTACAAGCTCGACAAGCTCGATCTGCAGCAGCGGCTCGGCTTCGTCTCGCGTTCGCCCCGCTACGCGATCGCCCGCAAATTTCCCGCCGAGAAGGCGACCACGGTCTTGCGCGGCATCGACATCCAGGTCGGCCGTACCGGGGCTCTGACCCCCGTCGCCAAGCTCGACCCCGTCACCGTCGGCGGCGTCGTGGTGCAGAACGCCACCCTGCACAACGAGGATGAGATCGCGCGGAAGGACGTGAGGGTCGGCGACACGGTCATCGTCCAACGCGCCGGCGACGTCATCCCGCAGATTCTCGGCGTGGTTGAAGAGAAGCGGCCTAAGGGCGCGAAACGATTCGTCTTTCCTACTGTCTGCCCGGCCTGTGGCAGCCATGCCTCGCGCGAGATCAACCCCAACACCGGCAAGGAGGACGCTGTCAGGCGTTGCACCGGCGGGCTGATCTGCCCGGCGCAGAGGGTCGAGCGGCTCAAGCATTTCGTTTCGCGCAACGCCTTCGACATCGAAGGTCTCGGCGAGAAGCACATCAAGTCCTTCTATGACGACGGCCTGATCCAGTCGCCGCCCGACATCTTCACACTTCGAGCGCAGGACAAGCGCGCCTCCGCGAAGCTCGCGGACAGGGAAGGATGGGGCGAGACCTCTGCGAAGAAGCTGTTCGACGCCATCGAGGCCCGCCGCAACATCAGGCTCGACCGCTTCATCTACGCGCTCGGGATCCCTCATGTCGGCGAGACCACGGCGCGACTTCTCGCCCGGAACTACGGCTCGATCGAGCGGTTCAGGACGGCCATGCGCGCCGCGGCCAAAGCGCAAGAGAGCGACGCCTTTGCCGAACTCGACAATATCGAGGGCATCGGCCCGACGGTGGCGGCGGCAATCGCCGATTTCTTCGCCGAGCCGCACAACCTTGCCGTCGTCGACGAGCTCATGAAAGAAGTAAAGCCCGAGGCGCTCGAAGCGGTCGATCATGCCTCGCCGATCTCCGGTAAGACCGTCGTGTTCACCGGCACGCTCGAGCAGATGACCCGCTCGGAGGCCAAGGCCCGCGCCGAGCGCCTCGGCGCCAAGGTGGCAGGCTCGGTCTCGAAGAACACCGATTATGTGGTGGCCGGCCCCGGCGCCGGCTCGAAGCTGAAAGACGCCAAGGCGCTCGGCGTCGCCGTTTTCACCGAGGAGGAATGGCTGAAGCTGATCGATTGACACGAAAACACGAAAACACGAGGTTCGTGTCATGAAGGACAAGAGCCTGTCGAAGTTCCTGGGGGACCTACTCGAAGAGCGGATGAGGCACGAATCCGACTACGAGGCCGCGCGCCGCCGGTTCATGCGAGGGAAGCCCTTCGCTTTCAGAGAGCCCGGCGAAAAGATTCCCACGCGTGATGAAATCCATGACCGGAAGAGTCTTCGTCGATAGCGACGTCCTGATCTGGGACCTATAGGCGACGTCCGAAGAGGAGAATGCGTCATGGTCGATCATTCTGCGCATGCGATGCCGCGCCCCGCGGCTGGCAACGAGCGCGCGCTCCGTATCTCGGCGTGGCTCACCGGCATCTATTTCCTCATCGAGCTTGGCATCGGCCTCTACTCGGGCTCGATCGCCGTCATCTCCGACGCCTTTCACACCTTCTCAGCCGTCGGCGGCGTCATCCTCGCTTTCATCGCCGCGCGCATCGCCCGCCGTCCGGCCGACCTAAAGCGCACCTACGGCCACTCTCGCGCCGAGATCATCGGCGCGCTCTTGAACGGCGTCTTTCTTGCCGGCATGGCGATCCTCGTTCTGATCATGGGCGCGATGCGCCTCGGCCATCCCATCGAGCTCCCGGCCACGCCGATGCTGATCGCCGCCGCCGGCGGGATCGTCACCGAGCTGATCTCGCTCAAGTTGCTTTACGGCGGGCAGAAGGGCGACCTCAATCTGCGCGGCGCGTTCTGGCATGTCATGCAGACCTTTGTCGGCAGCATCCTCATCATCGTTGCCGCCGCCGTGATCTACTTCACAGGGTTCTTCGCTATCGATCCCCTGCTCGGGATGGCGTTCGGCGTGGTTCTGCTCGTCGCCTCGTGGGGCATCATCCGCGAGTCCCTGTTCATCCTGATGGAGGGCGCGCCGCCGGGGATCGACCTCCCCGCCATCGCCCGGGCCCTGGACAAGCTTCCGCATGTCAAGGGCGTGCACCATGTCCACGCCTGGACGCTCACCTCGGGCAAGAACGTGTTCACGGCTCATCTCCGCGTCGATCAAGCCCGGAACGCAGCCACCGTGCTCCGCGATGCGCATGACTTGCTGCGTGAGAGGTACGGATTTTATTTCTCGACCGTCCAGGTCGAGAGCAAATGTCTCGACGAAGACCACGCGCGCGATCTCGATATTTCGACGCTGCTGCTGCCGCCCGTGGCTGCCGGAAGCTAGAGCATTATCCCATCGAATTGAATCATGACCCCCCTCGCACTCCCCCCTTCAGGGGGGAGAAAAATTGAGAGCGGCGTATTGCTCTCCCTCCCCCTGCAAGGGGGAGGGCCGGGGACGGCGCGCGTAACCACCCTCATGCTGAGGAGCGCCCGCAAGGGCGCGTCTCGAAGCACGCACTTACAGGGCGCCCCCTTCGAGACGGGCGCGTTCCGCGCCCTCCTCAGGGTGAGGCGAAAAAAATCGTTCTCTCAAAATTCGAGATGCGCCGCGTCAGCCGATGGGCGCCGTGGCGTGTCGCAGCCAAGCCCTGTCGTCGCTGAGCAGGATCGGCTCGATCTCGCGCCTGATGCGCCCGTGATAGGCGTTGAGCCAGGCGAGCTCCCACGGCACAAGCTGTTTCGCATCGATCAGGCGGCGGTCGAACGGCACGAGCGTGAGCGTCTCGAATCCCATCATCTCGCGCTCGCCGCCCGGGATCTTCTCCAGCGGCGTCACCAGCACGAGATTTTCCAGCCTGATCCCGTAATGGCCTTCGCGATAGTAGCCCGGCTCGTTTGACAGGATCATGCCGGGCTCGAGCTCGACCGTGCCGAGCCGCGACAGGCGCTGCGGTCCCTCATGCACCGAGAGATAGCTGCCGACGCCGTGACCGGTGCCGTGATCGAAGTCGAGCCCGACCTCCCACAGCGGTCGCCGCGCCAACGGATCGAGATCCTGGCCGCGCGTGCCCTTGGGAAAGCGCGCCGTGGCGATGGCGATATGCGCCTTCAGCACCAGCCCGTAATGCCGGCGCATTTCCGCCGTCGGCGTGCCGATGGCCACCGTGCGGGTCACGTCGGTGGTGGCCTCGCGATACTGGGCGCCCGAATCGATCAGATAGAGCGAGCCCGGCTCGAGCACGCGCTTTGACTTCGTCGTCGGCCGGTAATGGACGATGGCTCCGTTAGGCCCCGACGCCGAGATCGTGTCGAAGCTGATGTCTTTTAGCTGGCCCGACTCGCGCCGGCAATCTTCGAGCTTAATCGCCGCTGCGATCTCATCGATCTTTCCCGACACGGCGACCTCGTCGAGCCAGGCGAGGAACCGCACGATCGCCACGCCGTCCCGCTGATGGGCCGTGCGTGCGCCCGCAATTTCCGTCGCGTTCTTGATGGCCTTGGGGGCGATGCACGGATCTTGGCCCGTCACGATCTGCGCGCCTTCGGCTTTCAGAGCTTGCGCGAACCGTACCGGCGTCGTTTCCGGATCGAGGCGCACGCGGGCGCCGGCCTTTCCCAGCGTCTTGAGCTGGTCCGTGAGCGCGGAGGGGTCGGCGAGCTCGGCGAAATCGCGAATCTCTCCCTTCACGTTGTCGCCGACTTTGGCCGGGTCGATGAACAGAGTGGGGCGCCCCGTCGCCGGCACGATGGCGAAGGCAAGCGCGACCGGCGTGTGCCGAATGTCGCCGCCCCTGATGTTGAACAGCCAGGCGATGGAGTCGAGCAGCGTGAGGAGGACGGCGTCGGCCTTCTCCGCCGCAAGCACCGCCTGCACGTCGCGGATCTTCTCCTGGGCGCTGCGTCCCGCATATTCGATCCCTTGCGGGACGATCGCCGCGCCCGCGTATTTCGGCCGGTCCTGCCAGATGAGATCGACGGGATTGCTTTCGACCGGCACGAGCTTGATGCCCGACTTGGCGAGCGCCTCGGTCAGCCGTTCGATTTCCTTGATGGTGTGGAGCGACGGGTCGTAACCGAGCGTATCGCCCTTGGCGAGCTTGTCGGCGATCCAGGCGGACGGCTTGGCCTCGGGAGTTTGCAGCACCTCGAACAGCGCCGGGTCGGTCTGGGCGCGCGCCTGGAGCCTGTAGCGCCCATCGACGAACAGTGCCGCACCCCTCTCCAGCACCACGGCCGTGCCGGCCGATCCGGTGAAACCGGTGAGCCAGGCCAGGCGCTCGGCCGGAGGGGCGAGATACTCGTTCTGATGCTCGTCGCTATGGGGAACGAGAAAGCCCTTGAGCTTTCGCGACTTCAACTCCCCCTGCAAGGCCTTGATCCGCTCCCCGCTGGCCGAGGGGGAACTGACATCGTCGAAAATCTGAAACATGGCCGGCTTTTGTAAACGCAAACCTCAGTCGCGATCAATGATGCACCCTGCCTCCGCTGCGGCGGACGATGACCAAGGTCGCCCATCCATCGAGAATGATTCGCTTTTCCAAGGCGAAGCCGTGGGCCCGCGTGCGCGCCGCAATTCCACGCGCCTGGGTTTCCGTGAGGCCGGAGAGGATCGCCGCGCCGCCGGGCGCGACATGGCGCGCCAAAGCGGGCGCAAGCGCGTAAAGAGCGCGTTCGAGGAGATTGGCGAACAGAAGATCGGCCTTTTTGTGCCTGAGCCTCCGATGGGCAAAGCCCTCTGCCGCCACAACGCCGACGTGAGAGGCGACGCCGTTCTTGCGCGCATTCCCGGCGGCGGTCACTGCCGCGACCCGGTCGCTGTCGCTCGCGAGGACTGTTCTCCTAAGCGCCTTGGCGGCCGCGATGGCGAGGATGCCGGAGCCGGTGCCGAGATCGACGATGTCGCGCGGCCGACGGCGCTTGAGGAGATCGTCAAGAGCGAGGAGACAGCCGCGCGTGCTCGCGTGATGCGCGGTGCCGAAGGCTTGACCCGCGTCGATCTCGATGGCGAGAAGGCGGCGGGGAACGTTGCCGCGGTCGTGGCTGCCGTGGATGAGGAAGCGCGCGGCCTCGACCTTGCCGCGCTTGCCCTGCGACAGCCTCACCCAATCAAGGGGCGGGATCGCTTCGATCTGGAGCGGACCGAGGCCGTCTCCGGGAGCCGCCTCTGCGATCAACTTGAGCAGGGCTTTGCGCGGCGGTGGCGCGTCGTAATGGGCGAACACCTCGAAGCGGTCGTCTCCGCGTTCGAACAGTCCGACCGCAACGGGCGAGGGATCGAGCGCGTCCTCGAGCGCCTGGGCAATGCGCATCGCCGGCGAAGCCGGGGCCTCGATGCTTGCCTGATAGGTTATCGGCCCCGCACTTCGTTCGTAGGCGGGGAATGGAGCGTGCATGGCGCGAAGCTTAGGCTCCCGCGCCTTGCAGGCGCAAATCGGTCCTGTCCGGCGAAACGCCCTCAGCCTTACTTACGACCTGCTGAAGCAGACGCGAGGCGCCGCTTCCTGCTTGCAGGGCGTGCCGGCAGGAGTGCCGCAGATCTCGGCGAGCTTCGTCTGCGACACGCAGAACCCATCGGGGCCGCGCCAGCCCGAGCCTCCCTTGCAGCCGCAGCCCTTGCAGCGGCAAGCTTCAGCGGCAACCGCCGTTGACGGCGCTGGGACCATCAAAAATCCCAATGAAATCAGGATCAAAGCGCTTGAGATCATGCTCCGCATGGGTCACCTCCGTTCCCTGAGAGGCGACCAATGTACACGTTTTGTTCTCATCAGGGAAGTGGCGAATGTATCCCCTTGGCGTATCGATGCGTTGGGCCGCAGCCGAAAGGCCCTCAGGCCTTCTCGACGAAACTGTCGACCACCTTCTTCTGCCCGGCCTTGTCGAAATCGACCGTGAGCTTGTTGCCGTCGATCTGCGTCACGCGGCCATAGCCGAATTTCTGATGGAACACGCGCATGCCGATGGAAAGCCCAGCGCCCTCGGCGGTGGGCGGAGCGAAGCCGGGCCCGCTTGTTGGCAAAGATTCTCGAGGTTCCTATGTTATGCGGAGATCGAGACTGTTGTTTCGGTTTGGAGGCGTTTGGCCGGACGTGCATGCCCGTCCGCTAACCAGGCCAAGCGAGTAGACCCAGAAAGGAGTACCGCTAGGGATGGATATTGCCGCTCACATTATCATCGCCGGGGCTTATGTCCTCGGCGCGATCGGCCATACCATCCTGGCTGCACATCTGTGTGGCTGGGTTTAGAAATTAGCAAAATGATGTAAGAACGGCTCCCGACCTTCGGGTTTGCGGCTGGGTTCGAAAAACTGTCGAGATAACGCATAACAGCCCCCGACCTTTCGGGTTTGCGGTTGGCTTCGAAAAAACTGTCGAGATGATGTAAGAACAGCCCCCGACCTTCGGGTTTGCGGCTGGCTTCGAAAGACTGTCGAGATAACGTAATAAAAGCCCCCGACCTTTCGGGGGCTTTTTGCCTGACACCCTTTCACCCAGCCGGCGTCTGGTGACCTTCGCGCGAGAAGCCGAGCAATCGGTCCTTTGTCAGGCCTGAGATTTGGGTGGTATCAGTCTTGCCGGTACACAAACAGAATGGTGCGATCTTTCTCGAGTCCTGACCAGGGCGACCAGTCAAAATTGACGGATGCCCTCTCTAACCCAACAGCAAGCAGCGCCGCTGATTGAGGTTTTGCTGCCATGTCGGCAACATGAAGTTTGAGTCCAATGAGGTCTTCGGGCTCGTCAAGTGTTTTGCCGAAATCACCGTTCCAACCTGCCAAAGTAAGCGCCGATTTAAAATCCAGCGCATAGCGTCGACACTCCTCGCATCCGCTTGCGTAGCGAATCCAAACGGTGTCCGGCTGCCAGTCGCTACTCCTCAGGGTCTCCGTAATGGCGGCCTTCTGCGCGGCAGTAAGTAAGCGTGGTCCGAGCTCAGGGACCATCGGCTCTTCGACGGCTGCATTTCTTATACCCCACCAGGAAACGTAAGCCCTTATGGTTGTCACGTCCGAGTTATTCGGAACATGAACCTTGAGTACAGTAGTCTTGTCATTTCCTAACCGGATAGAGTACCGCGTGTCTCGCGTAACGCGTTCCCATCCAACTTGTTGGCGTTGATGGGGCACTATCGCCGCTATCGCTAATCCCCCTTCGTATTCGATTTTGAAGCCAGCGAAAGCTTCAGGCGTAGCATCTGGAACTGCGATTCGATAAAACCGCTCGTCATCTTTTGGCGTAACGGCGACCGTAAACACGTGCTTCGGCACGTCATAAATAAACCTATCACCACGCCACGCACCCTCAGCATTGGGAGGTTCCTGGGGTGTGGTCGGCGGAGACGGCTCTGTGGAACCCCCTCCGAAATCATCAAAAGGATTGTTGTAAAGAACGAGCCCCGAGACAAACAAAACGATCCCAGCCGCCATCAGGAAGCCAGCAACCACCTTTCGTCGTCCCCCTTCTGTGTTAAACCAAAGCCATCGGCGAATGTGGGGGCCAAAACCGGGGACAATACCCCTGGGGCCAGTATGGTCTCGCTCTACTAGCCCCGTCCTCTCCAATTCCTGCCAACTAGCGTCCGGTATTCTAACCGGACGTGCTCCGCTCAGCATCTGCCTCAGCCAAGAGACAGCATCTGCACTAAGACGCGACAACCGATCCGCCACTACGCGGGCCTGCTCACTCCCAAAAGAGGGGGGCGTGCGAGCAAAACGCAATCCCAAAATGCCGAAAAGGCAGCCACTAATGACGCTTACGGCTATGATCGTCCAGCCCAACTGGCGATCAATGGTAGCCCACATCATCGTCACCACGGTGGGGATGATGACGGTGAAGCAAAGACCAGCAATGGCGAGGCAGATGTATCCCCACATACTTGCTTGTCTAGCGCTCAGGCCCTCTCGACGAAACTGTCGACCACCTTCTTTTGTCCGGCCTTGTCGAAATCGACCGTGAGCTTGTTGCCGTCGATCTGCGTCACGCGGCCATAGCCGAATTTCTGATGGAACACGCGCATGCCGATGGAAAGCCCAGCGCCCTCGGCGGTGCTTGAAGCGACAAGCGTGCCTTCGATGGTGACGGGCCCCCGGCTCGCCGGTGCCCCGGCCCCGCGGTTTCTCTTCGCCCGCTGCCAGCCCGGCGTCTCGTAGAAGCCTCTCGCAAACAGAGTGTCGGCGCTATCGAAGCGGCTCGGTCCGTAGCCGCGCAGGCCTTTGTCTTCAGCGACCGTGATGTGATCGACCGGAAGCTCATCGATGAAGCGGGAGGGGAGCGCCGTCTGCCAGGTCCCGTGGTTCCGCCGGTTCTGGGCGAAGGTGATCTTGGCGTTCAGCCTCGCGCGCGTCAGCCCGACATGGGCGAGCCTCCGCTCCTCTTCCAGCCCTGCGCGTCCAGCCTCGTCGAGGCTCCGTTGATGCGGTAGCAGTCCCTCGTCCCAGCCGGGCAGGAACACGCTATCGAATTCGAGTCCCTTGGCGGAATGGAGCGTCATCAGATTGACGCGGTCAACGCCCTCTTCGGTCTCGGCGTCCATGACGAGGCTGACATGCTCGAGAAAGCCCGCGAGCGTGTCGAACTCCTCCATGAAGCGGATCAGCTCCTTCAGGTTCTCGAGCTTCGACTGGGCTTGCGGCGAGCGCTCGGCCTGCCACATGCCGGTATAGCCCGACTCATCGAGGATCAGCTCGGCGAGCTCGGTATGCCGCATCGTGTCGATCAGCGAGCGCCAGCGGTCGAAGGCCGCGATCAGGTCGGCAAGCGCCTTGCGCGGCTTGGGCTTGAGCTCTTCGGTCTCGGCAATCAGCCGCGCCGCCTGGAACAGCGACACGCTCTGCGCCCGCGCCAGCTGATGCACGGACTTGAGGCTCGATTCGCCGAGACCCCGCCGCGGCGTATTGAAGATGCGCTCGAATTTGAGGTCGTTGGCCGGGTTGAGCGTGACCTCGAAATAGGCGGTCGCGTCTCTGATCTCCTGGCGTTCGTAGAAGCGCGGACCGCCGATCACCCGATAGGGGAGTCCAAGCGTGATGAAGCGATCCTCGAAGGCGCGCATCTGGAACGAGGCGCGGACCAGGATCGCGATCTCGCTCAATCGATGGCCCTGACGCTGCATTTGCTCGATGTCCTCGCCGACGATGCGGGCTTCTTCCTCGTCGTCCCAGCAGCCTTCGATCGCGACCTTCTCGCCCGGCTCGCCGTCGGTGCGGAGGGTCTTGCCGAGACGTCCCTTGTTGTGGGCTATAAGCCCCGAGGCCGCTCCGAGGATGTGACCGGTCGAGCGGTAGTTGCGCTCGAGCCTGATGATCTTGGCGCCGGGGAAGTCGGTCTCGAAGCGCAGGATGTTGTCGACCTCGGCGCCGCGCCAGCCGTAGATCGACTGGTCGTCGTCCCCGACGCAGCAGATATTGTTGTTGCCTTGCGCGAGCAGCCGCAGCCACAAATATTGGGCGACGTTCGAATCCTGATACTCGTCGACCAGCGTGAACAGGAAGCGCTGCTGATATTTTTCGAGCACGTCCGGGTGCTGCTGGAACAGCCGCAAATTCTCCAGCAGGAGATCGCCGAAATCGGCGGCGTTCAGCTCCTTCAAGCGAAGCTGATAAAGCGCGTAAAGATCGCGCGCTTTACCGTTGGCGAAGACGAGGCTTTCGCCCTCCGGCACGCGCTTGGGCACGAGCCCTCTGTTCTTCCAGCCGTCGATCATCGCCGCAAGGACGCGGGCCGGCCAGCGCTTCTCGTCGATATTCTCGGCCTCGAGCAGCTGCTTCAGCAGCCTGATCTGATCGTCGGTATCGAGCACGGTGAAGGACGGCTTGAGATCGACGAGTTCGGCATGACGGCGCAGGATCTTGACGCCGAGGGCATGGAACGTGCCGAGCCACGGCATGCCCTCCACCACGCCGCCGATCAGCTCGCCGACGCGGGCCTTCATCTCGCGCGCCGCCTTGTTGGTGAAGGTGACGGCGAGGATTTGCCAGGGCTTGGCGCGCCCCAAGCTCAAAATATGGGCGATGCGGGTGGTGAGCACGCGGGTCTTGCCGGTGCCGGCGCCCGCCAGCACCAGGAGCGGGCCGTCAAGCGTCTCGACCGCCTCGCGCTGCTCGGTGTTGAGCGCGTCGAGATAATGGCCGGGGCGCCGGCGCATGGCGCGTTCCGAGGTCGAGGACGGCGCCTCGTCGGAAGGCGGCAGGGCTGCCGCTTGGAGCGCTGAGGAGCGAATCTGTTTCATCGAGGCAAAAACTATATCATTGCTGGTGCGGGGGGAAAAAACGGGAACGCGCAAAAGCTCCTGGCGCAGCACCTCCTTGCCGGGCGCTCCCGCGGGTTTGCGCCGTGGAACCGAAACGCCAAGCTTGAGGTTTGACATCGTCTACTCTCGAAAATTGCGGCTGAAAATGCCACGGGGAAAATCTAGAATTGCAGTTGCGGCCTATCGATGTCGCTGCCAAAAAATGCTTGGCTGAATCGCTCGGGGGATGCGGGATATGGTTCAAGCTTTGAGGATGAGTGTTGCTGCGCTCGGCGTTGCGGCCTTTGCGGCCGGGGGCGTTGAGCCGGCACAAGCAGCATGCCAACTGGTCAAGGCCACCCATAGCGCCGGCTCCAAGGCCGATGCCGCCAGAGCCTCGCAGGCGCTGGTCTTGCAAAGCGCCGCCCAACTGAGGCGCTCCAAGAGGTGGTCCTACGTCACCCTCTATGCGTACAGAGTGAAGGGCGACCCTTTCTGGAAGGCCGTCCGCCCCCAGGGCGTTCCCCGGGCCGCCCAGCTCAAGCCTGACATCGTGACGTCGCGCTTCTACACCACCTGCTTCACCGGCGTGGTGGTTCCCTTCGTTTGCACCACGGGCTCGAGCGTCTGCGGCCAGTAGCCTGATCCGTCATTCCGGCGGAAGCCGGAATCCAGGGTCATGCACCGCGTTCGCGATTCTGGATACCGGCTTTCGCCGGTATGAGGAATTGTTCACAGCCGGTGTCATTCCCGCGCAAGCGGGAATCCAGTACTCACCCCGAGACCGCGGCGGTTGCTGGATTGCCCGGTCAAGCCGGGCAATGACAAGGGATATCGTCATTCCGGCGAAAGCCGGAATCCAGAGTCATGCACCGCGTTCGCGATTCTGGATACCGGCTT